>Ga0172379_10005719_pt1 | contig 17216 bp, 7 predicted proteins | sample GrowelOW334metaG_FD_119756 | JGI IMG/M metagenome (GOLD analysis project Ga0172379, IMG submission 119756) | Groundwater microbial communities from an aquifer near a municipal landfill in Southern Ontario, Canada - Groundwater well OW334 metaG | ecosystem: Environmental > Aquatic > Deep... | reverse complement strand
GTTTGTGTAAAGATGAACAATTTATCAATTTTGAACAAAGATGGGTAAAAATGCATGATTAAATAATGCATTTATAAAGACATATAGGCTCTAGTCAATAATATTAATACATTGTTATAAAATAAATATGACATCATATCCACACATCTATAGTCATCATATAATATTTGATAGTATTAATAAAGATGTATCCAAGGATGTATATAGATTGATATTAAATATCATAATTAATGGATGTAAAGATATCACAATATACAAAAGATGTGACAATTATAAATTCAATGTAAAAAAAAGATCTGTTGAGGATAAAGATGAAAAAGTTGTGGATCTCGTAACTGTCATGCCTGATGTTGGGTCATATTCATTGTTACACGATATACTAGATGGGGGTATGTTAAGATGTTTTGATCTGGATAATTTTATAGATGTTTGTATAAAGAAAAATATAGAGAGATTCTCTTTTTTGATAGAGGTATCTAACTCTATTATAGGTACTATAAATACCAACATATTAAAAATAATGGACGACGTCAACAAATTATCTTTATCTAACGATATGATAAGATCGTGCGTAAAGACACGTATAGATTATGAAAAGATGATCAAAGATTTAGATTTCAAAGACATTTTGATATTAAAGAACAACAATTTTATAATATGTGAATCACCATTATCATTCGTGATAAATTTTGATATGATGGATGGAATAATAAATACCGTAATGAGATATATTAAAAATAACAAGACGTTACAAAACCCTTTTAAAAATAAGGATGATATTAAAGAGACATTATCGTATGAATACGACGTCGATGTATTGGGATTGGACTCTTATAAAAAGATCACTCTTATAATAGAAACTTTGTGGAACAAGAATTGTTGTAATGTATAGATTTCATTATCGTATTTTTAAAACTTACAATATATATAATTTTATTATATAACGTTGTTAAAATATTTTTATCATACTCCACAACCCATGTGATCCAAATTATCTAACCACGTCTCTGGAACTCCACACCATTGATCATCGTTCCAACTATTATCCAATTTGTGATCATCACTCATAACAATAGTTAAGATATTACCATTTGGTTTTACACCAACGATGAGTGTCAGATCATTTGTGAAAGAATAATCAACATGACCCGTCTTGTATGAACGTGGTATCTTTCTCAAAGCATACCTTCCTATTAGATCTTTTGCTCTACATGTATTCCAAATCTCATTATTTTCTTTTATCATGTCTTCATTCAATATTATCGTCTTTTTATTTTGAACAATATCTAATAATATTTTTGAACAAATATTTTTTGGGATCTCTTGCCATAAATACTTTGAACGAGGATACGTGATAACATCCCAAACCTTGTCGGAATCACCAAACAGCAACCTTATGTGTCCAAAAGGGGATACATCGATAATGTATATGGGTTCATCTCTAAAGTAAGAATCGATGGATGATGGCACTCTCATAACAAATTTTCCAATGAGATCTTTTGCTTCAAATCCATTCATCTTTATCAATGATAAAGATTTTATTATTTAATGATTCTAATTTATTTTTATATTATTATGAAAAATATTAAACGCAAAGACTACCCTTATCGTCTGTAAAAAATATCATATCTATATCACCAGCACACACATTTTCGCAAATTTGTTCTCTAAATTGGGAATCATTAGATACGTCGACAGTCGTATTTTTCAAGACAGAGTAATAATATAACGACTCATGATTAAGAATTACAACTTTGACCAAACTGATAGATGCATCTATCTCGTTGTATGACCCCTTTGTACAGAACCCAGACTTTAAGATATCGTCACAATATAACCACGTAGAGAATACTACCGCGTCAACATTTTTTTGCCCAAACAATCTACAAATCTCCCTCGTTGCATTGTTTGCAAAGACATATGGTACGACGTCTATACTATCATATCCATCTACATCAAAATTGTATGAACAACCTACCAATGTACCCAAGAGTGATGGATCTTGTTCAATATATGAGAGCTGTGCGAAATCTTTCAACTCATTATAATTTAATGTTGACGATCCATGTTTTATCGAGGCAAAGACAAAGGAGCTTTGAGTGGAATGATAGACTATAGAAAATAATGTTATAAAGATCAAAGATATAAAATTTTGTTTGAACATATTATAGTTTTAAAAATAAAATAAGGATGTATATAAAAAAGATACACTAGATTATAAAAATATCAATTTTTATAAAATACATTGTAACGTCTATTCCAACTCTACATCATCAAACATACTCATCATGACCTTACCCTTACTCTTCTTCTTTTTAAAGAATAAGTCTTTGTATTCATTAAAAAATTTGTCTATGTGTGACGTTAAATCTTTACAATCCTTACCGACAGAACGTTGTCCAAAATCAAATAGATCGTTGAACTGATTCAAGACCTTCCTATAGTTTGTCCTATACGAATGTATATCATACATGAAGGTCGCATCTTTTAGGTAGTACGTCTTCAAGTCAGATCTAGGAACTCTGTAAAAGATAATATCGTTAAATATACCATTCCTCTTTCCCTCTACAAATACATCATAATAAAAATCGTTATCGTCAGTATCTTTCCTCTTTCTCCTTAATATGGGTTTTGTCTCCTTCTCTTCTTTGATAACCTTTATAACAACACCCGTCGTCATCTTTTCCACCCTTTTCTTATCCGAAGTTTTTACCTCCTCGTCTCTAAAGTTTTGACAATATCCATCTTCGAATACCACCTTTGTATTTGTGGGTAACTTTATACCATTCTTTGGAGGAGATTTGAGTTTTGGTTTCTTTAAAGAGAATTGATTATACAATTTGTTTAGAATGTCTCTAGATTTGTATCTCTTTATAAAATTAATGATGTCCTTGTGCTTTCCAGGGTCCATGCAATTCTTTTCATCTTCGTATAACGTCAACTCAACGCTGTATAATAGATAATTTATCTTTGCCATCACACCCTTGCTCTTATACTCTCTTGATTCATTCCCCTCGATACATATCTCTATATCGTTATTATCATCTATTATATCACATACCAAACTTCCTCGTAGAATCTTATGAGTCATATCCTTATATGGTATCTCTGTTACAACGTTACAATCTTTTTGATTTGGACCCTTATATATAAAATCATCCGACGTTCTAGATAATATAAGGGATATGGTCTTATTGATAGTAACATCCTTATCGACGATTATGTTGTGATACTTTTCATACTTTTTGTCTTGTAATAAAAGATTCTTTGTATTGATAAGACTTGGATGGATGGTCTTTGTAAATGTCTTTATGCTTTGCATCCTGCTATATATCAATGAATTTTTAGCATTTAATAATTTGAATATATTTTCCAATGTATCATCCATCTTTTCATATGGAACTACGAAGGGTGGAAACTTGACATTGACGATCTCTGTTATCGGTTTGGCTAGTTGTTTCTCCACATAATGCAGATAATCGGGTCTTAGATTCAAAATCTTTTTGTGTTGAACATAGTATTCATAATCCTCGGCCTTGTCGCCTTGATGTTGTACATCTTCCTTCTCTATATACAAGAACTCTAGTCTAGTATTTGATGGTATGATATCACCCCTACTCATCATCTTTCTCGCCAACAGACATTGAGGTATATTTCTGTATACCAACCTCTCATCATTTGGACCCTCTATATTATATATGGGTTGTTTATCCTTATCAACAAACATCTCAATCTCCACCCCCTCTTCATCCACAAATTTTTTCTTTGTTGCATAATCTATAACGTCCTTTATACCCATATATATGGTAAATTTATTCTCTGGTATCCTCATAGTAAACATCTTGTTGACCTCATCATTTATATCGTATAGAGTTTGCTCTCTTGTCTTGTTAGACATTATATCATCCTTCGTTATCGTGTATGTACTTTTTAGGTAGGCACAATTATCTCTTCGTGTCAAACATATACCCTTCTTTACATTATTTATAGTCTTACCATCTCTATTTACAAGATTACCGATATAACGTTTTTGTGATAGAAGTAGATATTGTTCATAGACATTCTCATGTTGCAAATTTATAGGGATAGAAGTATATGTATGAACGATGATCTTTAATGTATCATCCTTCAGATCATTGACCCTATCAATAGGAAATTTATTTAATGTGTATAAGATAATGGTATCATCATCCTTATTTTTTAAGGGTATCGTGTAAGATTCATCTATATGAGGATACGTCCGACTCAAAAGATAACACTTTAAATAATGTGTAACTCTCCTCGATATATCTCCACCCACGTCAAACATCTGATTAAACGTATAACCAGGGAAATTCAACATACAACTATCGGTATCTCCATATATTAAACGAGCATCTTTATAATTTGCCAAGACATATTTTATAGCCATAGTGATCAAGAATCTTCCCATAGCTGTAACCGATGCGGCTCCCGCTACCAATGGACAAAATCCCATCTGAGCACCCAATATACCATAACCAGAATTTGCAGATACCTTAAGAGCTAATTGTAGAGCATCCAAAACAATCGCTTTTATCTTTAAATCTCTATATTCCTTAGCGCTAAGAGATCCTTTCTCTATTATAACGTACCCATATTTTCTAAAATCTGCTATATCCGATTCTGATGCCTTACCATCGTGCATTGCTATCGTTGCTTGAACCTTTGCCAACTCTCTTTTTACCTTTTTTCTCTCTGTGAGTAGATTTCTCTCTAATTTTGGCATGACCCCTTCATTCTCTCTAGTTCCATCTGGATGAATAATTACCTTTTTGAAACGATAGTATTGTTTTCCACAAAGAACGTCCTCGGCCTTCTTTTTTCGTTTCTTTGGATCATGCTCGCAACCCAGATGATCCTCCCATTGTATTATATTACAATCTTCGTCTTTGACGCTAGTATCACCCGTTCTTACCAACGTTGTATAATCTATATTATAGGCTATCATAGTTGTAGGATATAAAGATTCAAAATCCTCTGTTAAGACTCCTAGATAATGACCAGGATTTGCTTCAACTACCAACGCTCCCTGGTATTTTTCCAAGGCCGCCATCCTATCGTTATGAGGTATAATATATTTATCTGTCACCGTCGTCCTATATAATTGTGCGACCACCTTGATTTGTTGACCTCTCGTGTGAAGATAGGACATTGGTACGTATGTTGTCTGAGCCATAGCCTCCAATGTATAGTACGTATTTAATTTTTCGCATAACCTCACAGGAAGTATCGTATCCTTCCAATTATAATACAATATTATTTGCATCGCCCATTCAAGTACATTTTTAAAGGTTGACCCTAACGATGCATTCATAAGTTTTGTTCTAACGTCTTTCAAAAATCCTGTCGCTCTCTTTATAGGCATGGATTTTTGAACGGATTTTTTAATCTCTATACGGGTCTGTTTTGGTACCTCTCCATCATTAAGTTTAAATATTAAGGATCCGTACTCATCTATAAAATTTGTTATAACAAACATATGGTATGGTGTTATAGGATCTTTTGTCTCACCAAGAAAGTGTTCTGCAACCACACCCATTCCATATGTATTTAACTTGTAATTTCTTTTTATCTCAATTATCATATCTAAATTAATCCTTCCCACGTAATCTGGGTAAAAGAAGCTCTGCTTACCGTATGCCCCACTCTTCCATATCACCTCTTTCTTCTCTGCTGAGACATAAGATAACCTGTTTACTGACAACATCCTATTTGTAATACCCAACATATTTGACCTCTTGATGATATAATCCCAATCGAACGCCATACCGTTATAGGTTATAAACATATCCGGATCTTCCTCACCAATATGTTTAAAAAATTTTAATAGCAACTCCTTCTCATTTACCCCTCTTATAATGTTTACATTTTTTATCTTTAACGATCTATATGTTGTAAATATGTAGATCTTATTCTTCTTTTCATCAACACCAATGTTACCAATATTTGAACATATAGAGAATATCTCGTTTGCTGGTATCATGGCATCAGGATTCTTTGAATTAACGTTCTTAGATTTACACTCTAAATCGAAGCTCATATATTTTAATTGAGTACCCACGTAGTCCCCCGTGTCTACGTGCATGACGTCGTCCCATTGAGCGTGGAAATCTATATCACACGATGTAAATTTTCTATCATCTGGATCGTCACTAGTATCCATAATCTCTCCATCCTCATCCGCATCATTATCAATTATCGTCTCCTGTGCTTTTATCCACCCACATGTCTTGAGATTCGTTAACGTTGCAAACTGTAACATGGGATCTATACAAGATTCATGGACGTTGATAGATCCTCTCTTAAAATTTCCTAGACCCGGTATCTTGAATACCGGCATCGTCATCTTTTGTTTCTTTGACATTCCATTAAAATACGATGCAAATTGCCTACTACGTTTATATGTACTAAAAAACAACATGAATACACATACTTGCTCACTAAAATGTAGATATTTTCTATCTGTTGTAAATATGGCCGTCTTTGGAACCATATAATGTGATAGACCCATTATCCAAGATCTCATTATATTTACCTTATCCGTCGTCCATTTTACTTCATCTCCATTAACGTCGACCTTTGGTAGATTTATATAAGAGAAACAAGAGAAACCATGTACCTTACAATGGACAGATCTATTCTCTCTATCCCTACCAGATATATGAATATATAGTTCATTCTTATCAACGTTGTCTTCAAATGACCAAGACGATGCTTTAAATTCTATGGTTCTAATCGGTATATTGGACATTTTTGACATCCCTTACAACAAAATAATACACAACGTTATCATATATTTATTATTAAATTATTTTTGTATGATGAGAGGTTCTATAATATCTTTTATCATTGACCAAAATTTTTTAAGATTCATATTTTACCAATTTTTATTTTATAAAAACATATTTATTATTAATTTTGACCTTGTCTTATTTTATAAATAGTTTAAGAGATTGATGTTTATAATAATCTACCTCTTTTATATTGTAAATTTTAAAATTTCTCGGAGATCATATATTTTGTTAACACTCTAATATTTACGAAATCTACATTAGCACACTCGATAAGGTCCATTATTAAATTCTAACGATGGCTCATAATGTTAATTCAAATCCATTAAACTATTCGTTTAACCATGATCAAAACCCATTAAATTCTTCTTTAAATAGACCCAACGTAACTTCAAATTACAAAAACTCGCCAAATCTACAAAAAAGTATCTTGCGAAGAAGAGAGATGTTAAAGAACACATCATTAACATTTTCATCAGAGGATCCATTTGAGATATTGGTAGATCTATGCAAGAAAGGAGATTATACTTACAATATCAGCTACGATAGATTCCAAAATGGAGTCTTGGCAAAGTGTGTTTGGAGTTATAAAAATGTTAATCCTGTAACGGTAGTAAAATTTATCAAGAATCCCACAGATTCATCTACCATAAAAAAGATTATGAGTGCTCACGTTCTTAGTGAGATGAATCTCTATTCTGAACGTGACGAAGAAGATGAGTTTAATGACAATATAAATGGGCTGGTATTAAATGCCAACAACTTTGTAAATTCAATGTACACGAATGCATCTCCAAATACAAATCCTGTAACGTTGTTACTTAGATCACCCTCAGAACAATCCTTATCCAAAGAGACAGTGGATGAAAAATGTCAAAATTCTCATGAATGTCAAAATTCTCATGAATGTCAAAATTTACATGAAAGTGACGAAGTTGATCCATCGGTAATATACGATATAAATCTTAAGAAGATGAATTTTATCGAACAATATTGGAATGCTACTACCCCTAGAGGAGATAGTACCCTTAAAGAAAATGTTTCGGTACCTAAAGATGAAGGTTCATCTATTAATGGTGAATCATCTAAAAATACATCTTCAACCATCCAAAAATACAAGATAGATAACCCTCTTATCGATCTAAGTGTGGGTGAACAAAAATATTTTACTCATCGTTTTCAAGACAATGAATTAATAAAGGAGAAAGTTGACCTCATTCTTCAAGACAACTTTGAATTGGTGAATGATGGGACATGCGACAAAACCTTTCTCATTACAAAACTTAACAAAGAGAGGGAGAAGAAGGAGCTATTTGTATTGTCATCAGAGTATAGATCATGGCATATGTTAAAAAATCTAACTAACGTTGGAGATTTTGCAGATCTTTTTACAAAAGATATTGAACAATAAAATTTTATGAGATGATTCATAACATAATCTATTTTTAATAGATTATAAAAAGAATGAAGATTAAACACTATAGATTTTTATAGAAATAGATTTTATTATAAATTATATAACATACATTTTAAAAACTATCAAAACTTATCACATATCTTTGAAGAATGTCAGAGCGTTATCAATAGATAGACGTCGGATCTCTTCAGGATTTATCATACTCTCTATGATAGCGTCAACCATAAAATTTTCACAATTTGAATCACACACCTTGTTCAACTCATTATCATAAGGATAAGATTCACAACCATTAAATAAGAGAAATAATGTCACCCCTATGGCAAATGTATCGGCACATCTTAAAAATTCTTCAGATACAAAGAACGTCTTGTTGACACCGTGTAATATCTCTTTGTGAAAATACCCATTTGTCCCCATCCTTATCGATGTGCAATTTTTAATTTCCTGTCTCATATAATTGACGTCCACAGAGAAACCAAAATCAATGATGACGACCTCCACATCTCTTATGCTAGATGTGTCAAAGAAACCGCATAGATCATCGTCATCAACCTCATCCCTCTTATAACGAATCATAATGTTAGACTTCTTTATATCTCTGTGATAGATCCCATTCTTGTGCATAATGGAGAATATGTTTAAGATTTGTATGGCAATGTCAAGGAATATTTTAAAAGAACCTTTACGATCTCTATATCTTTTGATAAAATCTCCAAGTTCGACCCCATCGATATATCTTAATCCCATAACTTTTATACTCTTTCCATTCTTCACAAAGCTACCATCTATATCTGTTTTAATCTTCCCAATATCATCCCCATACTCGTCAATATAATAATCGATATACTCTACAACGTTACCCTTTAATATCTGTCCTACTTTTTCTGTCATAAATACCTCGTAACAAAAATGAGATAGATCGCATTTTATTTGACCCTTGCTGATAAATCTTTTTTCAACAATGTGGTTTTTTGTAAGAATAGTGGTGCAATAATTGGATACATTTAATACTTTTTGCATCTTGTATTTTATAAAATATTAATTAAGAGTAATTTTTATAAAATATTGTATCAATAAAATATGGGTAGGTAGCAAATAAAAAACGTAGATAGTATAAATATTATCAATATTTAAGATTAATGTCTCTGAATAATGGCAAAAAGTTTATTTTAATGTATTAAAATATCATTTTTAACATACGTTGATCATTTATACTTTAATCTTTTTATTGATAAGATCGATATTATATGATGTATTTCTCTCTATAAAAGAGAATAGATGATAATTGTAGAATCCAAAAGAGAAATATATTAAAAATGTTATTATCAATATTCCTACCACCAATTCAATCTCTGTTGGAAATCTTTGATATAAAATATAATATGTCAAGATTGTTCCTATAAAACCAATTATTACACCAAGTCTCCATACAACGAATCTATCCATGGATTTTGACCCATATTTAATTCTATCCTCCAAAGTTTTTACACTATCGTTAGGATTACCCCTCGTTCCCAGAACGACCTTCCCATTAGCATTATTGCAGTCCCTTCCAAATGGTAATATGGTCTCACATCCTAAAGCTTGACGTTCCTTGTGGATGACAAAGAGAACGATCAATATTATTCCAATATAGATATACATCTTATATTATAATATAAGATGTCTGAATTATGTGATACTTTTGTTATATAACAATGTTATATATTTTATATAAGAATTTAATCTGTCAACTTTACCTTCTCTCTCTAGAAGCAGCAACAACATCCTTCAAAGTAATGTTTTTCAAATATCTAATAATCTCATCTTTGTTTTTGGAGATAAACATATCATCTTCGCGATCAGGATCAAATCGTGAAATATCACGAAGTTCAAATATCCTATATACCCCATTCTCTTTTGTAATACAAATTCCATTATACACTGTGATTATATCCTCATTAGCTTCATCTACTATTTTGGTTATAACATCTCCACTCTTTACATATAGGTAAGCGGCTTTAAAGGCATCATCTATGGTTTTAAATGATCTCTTAACACCATCGATGTCCATTACTATTGCCATATCTTTAATTTTTCCCGTAAATATAATGCCGTCAGAGAATGCATGTTCAGGTTTAATATCGAGTGGAGTTCCCTTTGGAGATCTCGTCTCTTGTACACCAAAATCTATTCCATATTTATTTGATATTATCCAATGCAACCCCTCTTCATCCTCCGTTGGGTTAGCAAGTTCGTAGTATGAAGCATCCCATGATTCCAATTTCTTAATAACATCTTTGTTTAATGTTGATGTTCTGTCTACCAATCCCAAATTTTTTACTAACGTCTTAACACTAGACAATTTCGTTGAGGACGTTTTAGTAGTCTTTAGTTTTTCAACTTTTTTTTCCTCTCTCTCTCTAGAAGCACCAACAACATCCTCAAGTGTTATATTTTTCAAATATCTAATAATCTCATCTTTGTTTTTAGAGCTAAACATATCATCTTCGCGAAATAAATTAAAGTATGAAAATGTATGACGTCCAAATATCCTATATACCTTATTCTTTCGCGTAATATAGATATTATTATACACTGCGATTGGATCATTATTCACCTCATCTACTATTTTGTTTATAACATCTCCGTTCTTTACATATAGATACGCGGCTTTAAAGGCTTCATCTATGGTATTAAAAGATTTCTTAACACCATTAATATCCATTACTATTTTCACGTCTCCCGTGAATATAATTTCATTAGAGAATGTATGTTTAGGTTTAATATCAAGTAATTCAGCATTTGACTCTTTTCTCGTCACTTGTACACCAAAATCTATGCCGTATTTATTAGACATTATCCAGTAACGTCCTTCATCCTCTGATTGTTTTGCAATTTCGTAGTATGAAGCATCCCATGATTCCAATTTCTTAATAACATTCTTATTTAATGTCGATGTTCTGTCTACTAATCCCAATCGTTTTACTAAACTTTTAACAGATGGTATTATTGAGGATGCTCTGATAGTCTCTTTTTCAGCTGCCTCTTTTCTTTCCTGTAATGTAGGGGATGGTGGGCTATCTGCGTCTTTTCGTGTCAGTAATCTTGTAAGTGATGCTAAAGTTTCCTGTGTCATTTGTTTTTTTATAGGTTTTTTTCCAACCTTCTCTTTTTTCTTTAAATCAGATGACGCCACGAGATCAACATCCTCTGTATCATTGATCTTATCAACCTTCTTTGTTGTCCCTTTACTAGTAGATTGTTCTTTTTGTATATTTAAAACAAATAAAAACTCTTCGAAAGACACATCAGGGTCAAATACATAGTTGAGGTAGTTTTCAAACTCTTTTGGTCTCATAGATGATAGTCTTTGGATATATTTGGTGTACAACATACCCTTAAAATCAGAGTATTGCAACTTACCGGAGGTTTGATCATTCCTCAATTTTTTGATATCATTCATACCCAAAAACATCTTATAGACATAATCTTTTTGTTCTTTTGTTGTACCTCTTAGTTGTGAAAAGAAAGCTTGGAATAAAAGGAATCTTTTTGTAGCGTTCTCTGGTTCAAGAGCATCATATAGATCTTGATGTGTACGTTTACTTTCATCTTTTTGTATCTCTTCAACGTCAACTCCATAGACGTCCTTCGCTAAATCACCAATGTCTTGATCATTCAAAAATTCATTGATGTATGTGAACAACTCTTCATCTTTCATACCGTGTAATTTCAATGCAAAGACGAGTTTATCGGTTGTATCTATCCTGGTTTGGAGACCCTGTTCTATCAACTCTTTCATTTGATCTTTAGAGAGTTTATCACTCCTATATTGTACAACGTTATTCAAACCATTCATGTAGGCTTTAAATTTATCTTTATTTAGATCGTCCAACTTTCCTCTGGTTATAGTCTCGTTGACGTATTCATTGATAAGAGACTCTCTCTCAACATCAGATAATATATCTTTCTTCTCCTCCTTAGATACGAGTCTCTTTGTCTCTATATTCTTTACAACTCTCTTTGTTTTCTTTTGAACCTCCTCTTGATCTAAACCAAAGGTTCCTTTTGCAGATAGATCATTGTCGTATAACGCTGTCATAAATTTGTAAAATTCATCTTGGTTAGTGGCCTCTAATCTCTTGACGTATGTATATAATGCCTTTGATAAGATAGTAGTCTTGTCTTTAGGTGTGGATCTCTTAAACTCATCCTTATCAACCTCTATCATCTCCAATACCTTTACCTTATGTGGATTTGACAAGACCTTATATTTCATATTAAATTTGCTTTGCATGACGACCTGATTTTGTGGAACGTCAATATCAAACACGTTGATCAAACCATCCTCTGAGTCAGCGACTATATCGATATCTCGACCCTGTTTGTTACCATTTTTTATTATGTCTTCAACGTAAGATGTAAGGATATCATCGTACATATTCTTCATCTCATTTAATCTCTCTACGTCAACGTCATCGTCATCTACGACGTACGACAAGAACAATCCTCTATCTATACCATCCAATCCCGCTCTATTTGCTATCATAGCAAACTCTTCATCATATCTATTTGCATATGTCTTACTCTTCTCATATTCACCCTCGTATCTCTTTTTTATGTATTTGATATAATCTAGTACACCCTTCTCATCATCTTCCTTTATAAGTGATGTCAATGTTCCGTATACGTCTCTCTTCTCTTTATCTGTTGGGATGATCTGTAAGTATTTTGCCAACTCCAATTTTTGTTCATCGTTCAAGAATCTTATTGTCTCTATATCTTTGTAGACCATGAGGTATTTGAATTGGATCAATGGTTCAGAGATCTTTGGTAATGGGATGTTAACGATATCATCTTTATCGAGTGTGCTAATGTTAGTATTTAAGACGTTGTATGGATGTTTGTAATGATCAAATAGGTCGTCAACGAATCCTTCATATTTTGAGGTTGACGATGATGAGGATTTTTGCAATATAAATCGTAGGATTTGTTCCTTGTTAAGATCCTTCAAGTTTGGACGATATGTTTGGAAAAAGTTTTGATCAACGATAGCCTTTTGAGTATCGTTGAGTGATTTGTAGATCTTAAAGAATCGTTTTGATACTCTATTCATGAGGTATCTGTCACCACCAACATATGCGTTGTAGTATTTTGCTCCATCTCTTCTTTTAAATATTAGATCGTTGGCTTCAGACACATCCATGTTTGTGGAGGGAGAGAATAATAGATCTACAAATCTATCAAAAAATCCAAATAATCTATAATCTACAAGTTTAGTGGATAAGATGTACTCTAATTTTCTGTTGACCTCTCTTAATCCATCATCGTATGTTGTCGACATCATATTGGAATTGATAAATTTTTGAGAGTCGGCGATGTCAAAGAATGTGAATAATCTTAAGGGTATGTATCTCTTGTCATCGATCATCATTCTTTTTAATAGACTAATATAGATAGCCATACCCTGAATATTGACATCCATAGACTTTAGTGAATTGATGTCGCTCCTCGTCTCGTATATGACGTTATTGACATCAACGTTATAAGATGATCCATAATTCTTTAGAAGGTCTCCTATAAATCTATCCTCTATGACGGTATCGTTGTATGTGTCCTTATAAGATACGTCTCTCTTTATTACAGGTTCTGGTAAAATAGTGTTTTGTTTAATGGGGGTGGTCATCTTTTTACCCTTCTTTCTCTTACCCAAGTTTTCAATCTCAGGATCAGACAATTTAATATATTTTGGTAACGTCTCATTTTTCATGGCATCGTGATTTATGATAACGTTGAGAACACCACTATACTTGATGTCCTCCATATCATCAAATGGAGCAAAAAAGTTAAAGACCTTAATGGGTGAATCCTTCAATCCTTCATTCAATGTATCCGACAACTCCCTTACCGATTTATTTAATCTTACCTTTTTCAATGCTCGTTGTTTTGGTTCGACAAGTTCTGTATTGCAAAACAACACGTATATTGGAACGTATATCTTTGATTTTGCCAACCAAATCCTCTCTATCTCGCCGATCATGTCTTTCATCTCACTCTCGTTGTTTGTATAACTTCCCATATCAACAACATACATGACGGCTCTTGTCTTTGTATTAAGTTTTTGAGATATCTTTACCACTATATCACCGTCAACACTCTCAAATCTATCCTCTTTGATAGAGTTCTCTTCGTCACTCTCTATCGCAAAGTAGGGATTAAACAGATCGATATCAGACTCTCCTAATTTTAGTATGGTTATCTCATACCCATTTTTGTTGTTTCCTAAAACAATCTTGTTGATAGGTAGACTCGATCTATTATTCTTTGCAATATTATAGATGCTGTAATCATCATCGTTATGGATCTTTGTCTTCTCCGAAGTATGAACGGGTTTTGTTAACATCTCGTTGATCTTGCTATATTGTTTCATAGTCTCAGTCTCGGGTAGACTAAAGGCAACGTAGGTCATAACCGCAAATCTCTTTGTTGTTAAAAACCCATTGAATGTACTAGAATCCAGAGTTATATTGACAGCGTTGGGGTTGCTAACATTGTATAACTTGGCAATCTCTTCCCGAGTGGCCTGATCGGTATTGTTGTATTGCCAATTTACATTAGGGTCGATATAATTTAATCTCATATTCTCTACAGCCAATCCACTACCATATGCCAATTTCTCCATAAGACTATCATATGTCGACGCTCTAACTACCATATTGTACTCTGAATTATAACTTTGTTTCTTGAAATATTGGATGGTCAAGACAACATTCACGGTGATCTCTGGTTCGTTGATATCTTCTACTGGTGCGCTCGTCTCCATCAAAGACTTTACCTTGTTAATAAAATCTTCATTGTAGAGTCTTTTTGTGAATGGGTTAATATAATTGTTCATCTCCATATCCTTGATGACATCCCTAAGATTATGTACTGTAAATCCCTTCTCTTCATCATAGTTGATGACTATCTCGTTAGTGGGTGGAGCCTCCTTTACCTGATTAACGTCAGTGTAATATTCTCTGACATTCAAGACGTATGGTCTCAAACCATAATAATAATTGTTGGATATCGTCGCGTATCTCTTGAACATCTTTAATAGAGATGGATCCAACATCAATATATAATCTACCACTACCATATTTACCGCTTCACTCACCGCATTATCCAACAATACCAAACATCTATTAAATGTCTTTGTCATAAGTTGTTGATTCTTCATATTAGATATGTACAAAAGTAATTCTGGGAAGACGACTGGTAGAGCAAGATCGTCTAACGTCGCCAATTGATCGAGATTAAAAACGTTTCCGTTGATGTTATTCTTAAAGTATGTGGAGAGAAGCGAAATAGGACCCTTTAAAAAGATGTAGGGTAACATCATGTTTCTCATATAATCATAAGAATTAACGTTGTGGTTGTTATATACAAGGGCCTCATATGATTCGACTCTGTCTTTGATGTTTTGAACAGTCTCCTTTGTCTCGACGTTTTCAACTTTAGTCTCGGATATTTGTGATTGCTGAAATAAGAATTTTTGATACTCGTTGTGTTGATATTTTATCTTATCATGAGTGTCACTATAACTAAGGTACTCATTGACGAGTTTATCCATATTCATCATATTAAATTGTTCAATATCCTCGTCTGATATCACAATCATATCCTTGATTTGATCGACATATCTTTGTATGATGTTTGTCTTTATAGAATCGTAACTAATAAATCTTGTTATGTAATCAAAGATGACGTTGGATAATTCTCTAAGGTAAGTATCACTCCTAACGGGTGCACGTTTTTTCAACACCTCAAAGTAGCTCTGATTTCTAACGGTCTCCATACCCATCTCCATAAAACGTCTATACATAATTCTATGTGTACGTTTCTTGTATCTTTGTTGTTCAATAAATTTATCACTATCTATTCCACCTATCAAATGTTTTGGAACCTTTTTGAGTTCCTTGTATCTCTTTACCCTGTCAAATAGACTATCCATACTGTTCATCTTTATTATCTCGTTCATGATACTCAACTCGCCCACCTCTTCATCGGTCAACTTTACCTTTCTTTGTTTCTTATCTAAAAGGAGGCGATGTCTCTCTATAGTCTCTGCATTGACCATGTTAAGGGGACTCTCTTTGTCATTTCTTATACCAAAATTTACAAAATGATTCAACAAGACGTTCTCCAACAAAGATCTTTGTTTCTTCTCTTTAAGTGATGCTACCAAAGATTCACTATCCAACTTCATTATCTCAATATAGTTGGGATTGGACTTGTCTGGACTTGTTACGATAGCGATGTATCTAATAGCAGAGAATTTGTCTATGTACAAAATCTCAACGTTGTTAGTCTCTGTTATCACATCATAAAACTCTGTCTCCAAACCAAACCTGGATGGTTTTATGGATAGATCAAAATAAAGATGATTAAAATACCCACCTAACACGGAAGAGATCATATTTACCAATTCATCTCCCATACGATTTGGGACACCCTCCATAAAATAACTGGGATCGATTGGTTTTGGTCTCTCAAAACTATCATATATATCCTTTAAGGTAGATTTTGAACGTCCTTCAAATGTTCCAGGATTTTCGGGAGACTCTACATTTATCAATGTAATCTTTCTAACAACGATATCGAGGAGTGCTAATTCTAAAACCTTCTCTCCAGGGTTGTATGTCCTATCGTTATAATATCTTTCAATCTCTCCAAAATCATACTCTACCTTTTGACTTACATCGTAAGAGACTTTTTGATAGATCATTCTCATCAAGATATTGGACGTCACATAATTGTTCAACATGTGATTTTGTAGACCAATGTTCAAATCTCTTATAAGTCGTTGCCAATTCACACTCTCTGAATACAATTTTGTAGCCTCATCTTCTATGGAATCTTTGTAACTCTCCAATATCTTATCTTTTACCATACCCATATATTTCTCATAGAAGTGAGATGTAAAGTTTTTCCTGTAAAATGTTTCCCAGTCAACCTTGTTT
>Ga0172379_10005718_pt1 | contig 17221 bp, 11 predicted proteins | sample GrowelOW334metaG_FD_119756 | JGI IMG/M metagenome (GOLD analysis project Ga0172379, IMG submission 119756) | Groundwater microbial communities from an aquifer near a municipal landfill in Southern Ontario, Canada - Groundwater well OW334 metaG | ecosystem: Environmental > Aquatic > Deep... | reverse complement strand
CGGGATTTTCTTCGGAACAGCATATCTATAAGCCGAATTCTGTATCTGCCCGAGGGCAGACGACAGTCATTTATCTAGGGTGTATGTTGCCATACATCTCAAGCGGCACTTCCTGCTTTGCTTGCGCTCCACAGGACACGACCTTGCGCATAGGTAAGGATTTAGCCGTTTCACCTTTGACATTGCTGCCAAAGCTCACCCACTGGGGGTGCCCTTTCCTTTCGGATCAGGCGTCTCTGCTCGCACCTCGTGACTTACGTCAGACGGGCGTTACCCGCTACCGTGCTCCTGCATCGCTGCAGGATGTGTTCGGACTTTCCTCATTTTGCCTGAAGCAAAACGCGACTGTCCAATATGCTGTTCCTCGCAAAATATACAATACTTTTGGTATTGTGGCAATCCCGCCTTTTTAAATACAAAAAAAGAGGGTTATCCATTAAGACAACCCTCTTATTTTTTTATTCCTTCAAGATCAACTTAAGGAAGGAAACCGGACACGGAAGCACATCCTCTCGAATGATCTTTAATGCTGAATTTAAAGATGATCAATTTTCCTTTCCAAAGAGAAAGGGACGGAACTTCCAAAAAAGCATTTCCCGCATCTTGAGAATAATCATCGCCGGCACAATCCATGCACCATGCAATCTTTTGCAACTCAGGATGCGTCAACAACATGATCCCGACCTCAAAGAAACCGAGACCGAATTCTTTCTCTGAAAAAGCCTTTCGAACTTCTTCAACTGAAAGCCCGTCATGACGAAGACCAAACTGCGCATCGACAAAAAGAAAATTTCCTTTTTGTTTTTTGCCAAGCGCACGAAACATTTTTTCCGTTCTCTCGTTACGTCTCAAATATCCCGAACCGAACATGAAATGTTTGGTATCGGAACCTCGAGTCATATAGATCTGATGAAAAACTTTCTCAACAGCCTCGTTATACGTCGGCGCGATCTTTTCCCATTTGGGAACAACAAGTAGACCCTCGGCACCATTTGAGAACGATTTTTTGAAGATCTTCTTTTTTGGGAAACTTCTCAATTCCGGAAACAAACGACATAAAACATCGATTTGTTCGGCGACTTCTTTGATGATATGTCTGGGGCAATCCAAAGTTAAAACTTCTTTTCCATCCCCTTCTTCTATCCTCTTCATAAAATTATTTTTATTGCCAGATTCGCGTCAACTAAAGCGAATCTTCCTCCGTGTAATAATGAGGCAGCGCGCCAAGCACAAAATTTTTTGCTCAATGCGCCATCTCATTCCACGATCTTTGTGTAAAAGAGCTTCTTAATAACGTTGTTCTATAATATCCAAACCAATTTGTCAACAAAAAAACACCTGAGAAACGCTCGGTGCGAGCGCAAAACCATCAGGAGAAAAAATTACCTTAAAAATTCCACCGTGTCCCCTATTTTAAAATTGAATCTTTCGGCTGTTCCGGCGGGAATTTCAAGAACATACAAAGATTTTTTATTTGATCCGAATTGTTTCGGAAACGAATTAGGCTGAACATCTTCAGCTATTTCCATGATCTGTTTATTCTCATCTATCCAAATAATATCGATCGGGAACAACATTCCTTTCATCCAAAACAGATGAGCGTCGGAACTTTCAAAAACAAAAAGCATCCCCTGTAAAACACTCAGGTAACTGCGCCCCGAGAGACCCAGTGCTCGGCTTTCTTCATTTATGGCAATATCAACATTAAAAGTCGCCTCTCGGATCTTCACTTTCTGGACTTCACTCATCAATACCGGAATGGACGGTTTTGACAAAAAAGGATTCGGTATCGTTCCGTCCACAAATGAAAATACCGTGACACACCCCAAAAAAAGTATTGTCATTTTAAAAATTGTTGCAAAGATTTTTTTGATCATAAGCCACTTTATTGTATCAATATAAAAAACAAAAAGAAAACTGCATATACCCGAATGGATATATGCAGTTCTTTCGACTGTTATGTTAATTTCTTGAATTAATTAATATTCTTCTCTTTTTTTTCTCGTTCCTTCGGCGCAACCAAAAATATATCCAAGAAAGGATCAATAAGATCCAGAGCCACCACCAAGAAACAAACCACTTCAGAGCCGCAGCCATGAACATTCCGAATTTCTGATACACATCGGGGTTTTCAACCACTTTTGGTGCAGAAATACAAGGAGGTGTCGATGTTGCTTTCTTTGCAGTGATCTCCACGGGCGGTTTTTTCTTAAAGATTATTATCGGCGGTGACTTTTTTACCGGCGTAATGATCTTTGTTGTGGTCGTAGCTTTTTTCGGTTCTATTTTGGGAAGCGGAGCCGGAGGAGGAGCAATAACGATCGGTTTTTCCACCGTGTAAGAAATCTCATTACACACCGTTACCTGAGTACTCGTATTTATGATCATACGAAAATAATAGGTCCCCGAAGCAAGATCCGTGATAGTTGCCGATTGTTCCAATGTCATGCTCGTTGTTTTTGCCGTTGTACTACCGTAACCATACGTATCGTTCGGTTGGAAAGAGTTCGGAAAAGATTGTTTTCCATATACAACTCGCGAGAATGAAGGCTGACTACTCTTTGCGGTTATTGTCGCTGATGAATTAGTACCGACGATCTTTATCGCAGTGCAGCTATCATAAAGTTCTGTCGGACCGCCACCTCCTCCACCTCCGCCGCCACCGGGTGGTGGTGGGGGCGGTGGAGTTGTTGACTCACCGACCGTAACATTTTTTTGCATCGTTCCTCCGTCAAACACTCTCACATTAAGCACACCTCCCGGCGGACTTTTAATGAAATGATTTGCCGGAAGTTGCGCAAATGAAATAGTGCACGCTTCTCCTGCAGCTGAATAAACTTTTATAGCCTTGCTGTAGATCCCCGATCCCGATTCGGTTTCAGGAAAAGTATATTCCGGACTTCCGCACGGACCATGAACATTCAAACCCGAAACGGGACTACCGTTTTCAGTCACAGTGATTTGCAGAATTGTTTCTGTAAAGGAAACCTCTTCCGCATAGACCAAACACATCGGCAGAAAAGCTCCCGTCACCAAAAAACCAACCAACAAAGTGATCTTGTTTTTCATAATAATTAATTTTTTATTTTTCAATGAACAAAAGGCCCCTCGACAAAGAACCTATGACGATCATTGAAAATGATGTAATAAGTCCTCACTCGAGGAATTTTGTTATGTTTTTTTATTAACACAACAAACGAATAATTTTTATTTTTCGACCCGCGTTACTGTCGCCCAAACTATCACATTTTGTCATATTGTCAAGCCCTCAAGATCATTTTAAGCTCTTCACCACGCTGTTTTTTACAAAAAAGACATCCCTTGTCTTTCAACCGGGTACAAAAAATCTCCACAATTTTTTGCGGTTTTTTTGTTTTTTTAACCTTCTAAAGGACAAAATATATGTCCTTAAAAGACATTATCCTTGAGTGCCCTTGCGGGTTCGAACGTACAACACCGTAGCGATACCTACAAGAATGATGACAACAAAGATATACCAATACGAAGTCAAAACATCAGTAACACTACCCATAAAGGCAGCTGCTAAATTACCATTTTTTGGAGCTTCCGCATTCGTACCTTTTGCGTCGTCTAAAAGTCCGACAAGATTATTATAATCGATCGTGGTTGTTGATGTTGTCGCCTCATTTTCAACGATCGGATTTACCGTATCAACATGTACAACGGGAGCTGCAGCAGCTTGTTCGGCAAGTTGTTTCAAGAGTGCTTTAAAAGCAACAATCTCAGCTTCTTGTGCAGTATCCAACGGGAAAGGTTTTGCACAATAGATCTCGTTCACTTTTTTCTTTGTGGTGATATATACATATCCCGTTGATTGATCATATCCCCACGGGGTCAGAACTTCTCCCGAATATTTTTTCTGGAATCGTGCGACAGCATCATAATCGGCTTGATCATATATTCCATTGACTTCAAGTTTTTCATCCTGATACGTATTCAAGAATCGTTCTAACTTTTCAACTTCAACTTTATTATTATTTGCACCTAGTTTTATATATTCAAGAAGATAATTACATACAACAGGTTCAACCACTGGAGTTTTTACAACCGTATACGTAACTTCCTTTCCCACAGCGATTCCCGCAATAAAGTCGCGAGAAACCGGTCGGAACCAATATTGCACACCATCTTGCAAACCGGAAATAGTCACACTATGTTCCGTCTTTCGAATAACATCTTCTGTTGTCCTTAATGGATATCCATATTGAATGGGCGCACCCAAAGTTACGATCGAAGATGTCCCATAAGAAACAACACTGCTTGCTCCAAGATTTGTTGTCCATGTGACAACAGCTTTTCCATCACCCAAATATTCAACCTTTTCATTCGTTATAGCCAATGCCGGTTGCGGATAATAAGAGCCACCGCCACCTCCGCAATTCGAAGTACAACCACTCGGTGTCGGTGGAGTTACAGGACGAGTTTCAACCGCAACGTTCAATACTTTTTCAACGGCAGAGAGTTGCAATGAATCTTTTACACCGTAGATAACGGTATAGTGCCCCGCCACAGATGTGTTCACCGTGCTCGTTGCCACGATCCTGTTTGTAATATCATACTCCTCGGGATCATACGCCGTTGCATGAGTGCTGGTACTGAAAGCATCACCGACAAAAATTGAAAGTGAGCCCGATACAGGTGAAAGTGTTATGACCGGTCTTTCATTTGTTGATGTCGCCGAAAGAACATTCACGGTAAGTGTCTGTGCATCAGCGGCTTTGTGTTGTGAATCTTCAACATTGTACACAACATGATAAATACCCGGTGTGTGTATTTGCACCGTGCTTGATGCTGTCATTCGATTCGTAATATCATGCTCCTCAGGATCGTATGCCGTTGCATGATCGCGAGGTTCAAAAGCGGAATTAACAAAAATCGAAAGAGTGTTATACAAAAGCGTAATAACAGGTTTTTGATTTTCAACAGGAGAGGTCGACGCAACGTTAACATAAAGAGTCTTTGAATCAGCCGCTTTGTGTTGTGAATCTTCCACGTTGTACACAACGGTATAATTACCAGCCAAAGTTGTGTTCACTGTACTGGTTGCTGTTATTTTAAAAGTAATATCATGATCCTCGTGATCATATGCCGTTGCATGAGTGCTGGTACTGAAAGCATCACCGACAAAAATTGAAAGTGAGCCCGATGATGGGTCAAGAGAAATAACGGGTTTTTCATTCTCACAAACGATCGAAAGATCAAGTTCGTTGTATATATCTCCAAGAACCGAACTTGACGGTGCAAGGCGATAATATTTTGAAGACGGTGCTGAAGAAATATGTTTTAAAATTTCTTCTTTTGCAGAACCGAAACCGATACTGTAAATAAGGATGCCATCATCTTTTGCATCTTGTGCGGACACATACGCTTTATCGCGCATAGCATCATCTGTGTACCCGGTTAATTGCGGATAGCCATCAGTTACGATCACCAAAACTTTACGCGCATCTGAACGTCCGTGACTATCAAGCTCTTGATGAGCCTTGTCGATAGCAGCACCAATGTCCGTATATCCTCCAACCCAATCAGCATTAACTTTCGTTTTAACTTCAGAAAAAACATTTGTTAACGGCACTGAGGTAACAGCGGTTGAATCAAATTCAACAAGTCCAACATGGTCTGTTGAGGAATTCAATGTATCTATGAACGAGATCGTTCCATTTTGAACATTTGAAAGAGGTTGCGCGAGAGGCCATGGATTGATCGCATTTCCATCTCCGTCGAATTCTTCAAAATGATCGAACGTCATACTGTTCGATCGATCAACGACAAGCATAATATCAAGTCCTGTTGGACATTCATCAGCGTGCGCTGTTTTTGTTGTTTCAGTTGATCTTGCAAGTAATGCGCCACACGCAAAAAACATCACCAAAATAATGGTGATACTTGCAAACAATTGAAACGTTTTTTGTATAAAACTTTTCATCTTTTTTCTAATAATTTAAATAATTAATTTTTGTTTTTAAATGTGTATTTTTTAAGCATTTTTTGAATAAAAAGGAATACAAAAACCTTTTTGTGCGAAGAACTTCAATCTGACATAAAACTACTTATTTTTAGATTCTTGTCAAGCTTTAACCCTAAAAGTATCAAGACAAATAAGGGTTTTTAAACAACCTCATAAAAAAGACAAAAAGAAACTATGTGTTTTACGGGACGTAAAAATTCTAAAGGACATCAAAAAAACGCTTAACAAAAGCGTCTCCTAAAGGACACACTTTTTGAGCGTGTCCTCGGCACAAAAAATGTCCTTTAAGACACTCTCATTAATTCAAAATGGTGATACAAATTTGCAAAACCGTTGCGATCGAAACCCAGAGCACATATGGAACCTGTGCGTACGTTATCCACTTAGTATATGGATAGATCGCGATCATCGCCCATATGAGCGTTCCCCACACAAAAACAATATCCAACAAAGCAAAAGGATTATTGTTCAAACCAAATTGTATCGGAGTAAATGCAAAATTAAAAATAAGATTAAGTACAAAAGGGATCATTACTTCGGATGGGATCTTTTTTTTATACACCAACCAAAAAACTTTTCCAAAAGAGATCGCAATGATGATATACAGAATTGTCCACACCGGACCAAACACCCACGCAGGCGGCGCCCATGAAGGTTTAACTAATTGTTGATACCATTCAAATGTATTGTTCATATAATTTTGATGATAAAAAAATATTTTAATAGAAAAATAGAAAGATTAACGACGTCGTTATTATTTTTCTATTTTTCTATTTTTGAATCTTTCTATTCATTATTATTATTTTATTCCGTGTTCATTAAAGAATTTTGTATACGCTTTATCCAAGACCAAAATATGCCCACACAACCATTCTCCCGCATATTCGGCAAAATCATTAACGATCTTTTTAATATCAGAGTGCTCCTCTCGAGCGTGATCTGCAAATTCTTTTATTCTTTTTCTGAACTCATCATGTTCTTCTATATGCTCCGCTGAACCTTCATATTTTGTCTTTGCAAACAACTCTTCCTCGGCGAACAAATGATAATTCGAATAGCTTTCCAGTTCCCCTATCATTGCCAACATTTCAGCTCTCGAAGGATCTTTCGTATCCGCCAATTCAAACAACTCATTGCACACATCGAAAAAAACTTCATGCTGCTTGTCGAATTCCTCCACCCCGACCCCATATTCTTCCTCCGTCCAAATGAATTTTTTATTCATATTTTTTTATTTTATTCCGTGTTCATTAAAGAATTTTGTATATTTTTTGTCCATGAATAAGATATGATCGAACAACCACCCCGCCGCGAACTCCGCGACCTCTCGTGAAAGTTTTTGAAGATCGGTGGTATCATCTCGAGACCGGTCTATAAAATCTCGAACCTTCGCTCGAAACATATCGTGTTCTTTTGTATGCTCCGCCGAACCCGGATATTTGATCTTCTCGAACAATTCTTCTTCCGTGAACAAGTGGTAATTCGCATAGCTCCCCAATTGCGCGACCTTTACCAACATTGCCTCTTTTGAAAAAGTAGCTCCTATAGCGAGATCGAAAAGATCATTGCAAATATCAAAAAAATGTTTATGTTGTTCATCGAATTCAGCAACGCCAACACTGTGTTCTTCCGTCCAAATAAATTGTCTGTACATACTATTATTTTTTAATGACTGTTAAACGACTTCCTTTTCAATACTAAAATTATACCATCTTAAAAAATTGTGTGTACAAAAGTTGTGTATTAACTTTACAATTCCCCCAAGGTAGAGACTTTTTGGAACCTCGCGGAACCTGCTTCGCAAAGCAGGTGAGCGGAGAAATTCGCTCGCAAGCGAATATTCGTGTTCCAAAAAGTCTCTACCAAAAAACAAATTCTAAAAAGCACAAAAAACAGGGTTATATTCCCTGCTTTTTTGTATAAATATATTAACTATTATCTTGGAAAAATATCGGTAAGTTCTTCAGAAAGATAAAAATTCGTGCCCAGTTCGCCATAAATATAATTATTTCCACCAAGCGTGATCAACGAACCTCCAACGACCGGCTGTGCATTCGGTTTTGACTTGTCAAAGCCGATATTAAAAAGCGTCACGATCACTTCGGGTTTTTGAGTAACATCATACCCTTCCTTTTTCCATTGAGCTTGAATTTCCTTTATAAAAAGAGCTGTATATAAATATGAGTAATAGTGGTCTTTTGCATCAGTCAAACGCCTGTACAGTTCCTTATCATGATCAGTGCTTGAAGCATAAGCGATCAAAACTTCCATTTTTGGACCCGGGTAAAAGACAGAATGGGTATCTTGCATATTCGCCTCGATCTTTCGCGCGGTTTCCTCTTTAATACCTGAAACCCCAAGCGAGAATTGCGACATTGAACCCAATATCTTCATCGGCTCGAAGTAACGCTTAAAAACCTCTCTATTTGACGTAAAGAAACGCGATTGTTCCGGGATCACCACTGACGCGATCATTCTCTTTGACACGCCCGTTTCTTGCGATACGCGCGCAATGACAGCATCATCTTTCTGCAATGCGTTCTTTATCACCGCCCATTCCGGCGTTTCGTTCCACAAACAAGAGGTTTTTGTCACGTCGACACACGGAACATCAAGTGTTGTATCATATGACGAAGTCGCGTTCGAAGGATCGGTAAAGAATTTATTTCGTTCGGCAATGGAACCGCGCACGTTAAAAACGCCAAGTTGCATTCCAATGAACACTGCCGTGAAAGTCATTCCAATAAGTGCAAAAGCACAAACCACAACTATTATTATTTTTTTTAAAATCGGTTTCATTCTACAAAAGATGCGCATTAAAAACATCGTGGTAACTAAAATTACCATTTTAAACCTGCCGGGTCAATGTTGATAATTTTCCGTTTTTCGAAAATCCCTAAACCTCGATCTTCGAGAAAAAGTATCCTCCCAAAATAAGAAAAACGATCGTGGTCAACGTGAGCACCACAATATCCAGTCCCAATCCATAGTGAGAGATCCCCGCCAAAAGAGAACGCAAAGCATCAACTCCATACGACAACGGATCGCATGCAACCAAAATAACACCACCCTTCGGCAATCCGTCGATCGGAAACAGTGCACCGGACAAAAAGAAAAGCGGCATGACCAAGAAGTTCATGATGAGTTGAAAACCGTGCATATCTTCCATGAACGACGCGATCATCGTTCCCAATGCCGTAAAAAGAAGCGCAATCAAAAACATCACAAACACTGCGGGAAAGAACAACGACCAGTTATCCAAATGGAAACCGATCAACATTGAAATGAAAAATACAACGATCCCCTGACCAGTCGCAACCGTCGCACCACCCAGCGTTCGTCCCGTCATGATCTCCAAACGCGAAACGGGAGCAACCAATGTTTCCTTCAAGAATCCGAACTGTCGATCCCAAATGATCTCAATACCGAAAAATACCGCCGAAAAGATAATACTCATTGCAACGATCCCGGGCGCCAAGAATTCAAGATAATCTCCCTGCCCCGCTTTTTGGAATGTCGACCCGAAACCGAAGCTCAAAGAGACCAAGAATAAAAGAGGTTGCGCCAAAGACCCGATCACGCGAGATTTCGAACGATAATATCTTTTAATTTGCCTCAACCATAGAATATAAATAGTACTCATGTTGTATTTTTATTATTAGTTATTCATCACGGCGCAAGAATTTTCAATTTACAATAATCAATTTACAATGAATTTTCAATGACAAAATTTTCAAATCTGACGTCCATGTTTGAAAATTGTTTCTTTAAACTTTGAAAATTTATTGAAAATTGTAAATTGATCATTGAAAATTATTATATAAAAATTATCTTTTACCACCGCCCATACGACTACGGTGCATTCTGCGCATCATGTCCAAATTACCTCCGCTGTCTTCGCGTATATCTTTGCCTGTTAATGCCAAGAATGCCGCTTCCAAAGTGTCGGTCTTTGTTTGTTCCTTCAATTCCGTTGAAGTTCCCATAGCAACGATCTTACCGCGATCGATGACCGCGATCTTTTGGGCCATCTTCTCAGCTTCTTCCATGTAGTGTGTCGTGAAGAATATGGTCATACCTTCCGCCTTATTCAACTCACGAAGATAATTCCACATATGATTTCTCGTTTGAGGATCGAGACCCAGTGTCGGTTCGTCGAGAAAAAGTATTTTGGGATCATGCAGAAGTCCGCGTCCAATCTCCAAACGTCGTTTCATTCCTCCCGAGAATTCTTTGACCATACTGTCGCGACGATCCCACAGATCAACAAAGCGCAACATTTTTTCTATACGTTCATTGCGACCCTTCTTCGGTACTTTATACAAAATACTGTGGAACTCCATATTCTCCCACGCGGTCAATTCATCATCGAGGCTCGGATCCTGAAATACGATCCCAAAAGAATGACGAACACTGTTCGGGTCTTTTTGCGGATCGAAACCATTGAGCACGATCTCACCTCTCGTGGGACGTAAAAGTGTCGTCAACATTTTGATCGTCGTTGATTTCCCCGCCCCATTCGGACCCAAAAATGCGAATATTTCACCTTCCGCAACATTAAAAGAAACGTCGTTCACCGCCGCAAAATCGTGAAATTTCTTACTTAAATTGTTAACCTCTATAATATTCATAATTTCTCATTATACAACGGAAAAAACTTTTTGACACCAAACCAACTTTTTCCCCAAACAAAAACAGACGCGATCTGCTTTTGCAAACCGCGTCTGTTTTTTTATTACAACTTTATAGTGTCACGTTTACTCGGCACTATATCTAAACTTACAATCTTTTCTACAATTTACAATGGTCTCACCCGGTTCGCAAACATTGTTTCCACAATAATATACCGGCCAGCTCTTTATGTCGGTACCTCCACCAACTTTTGAACACTGTAATGTATAAATGTGAGAAGAAACCCCCGGCGTGATCGTTACATTACCACCCGTAGCAGAAAGACCTGTTCCCGTCCAATCAGTTGTACCCGGAGTTGCTGTTCTATCACAACTGTCAGCACCGGAAACTCCCCATTCCAATTTAACATTCTCTGAAGCTGAGAAAATATTCTTTTTGTCAGCTTTGAAAATAACCTGAGGTCCTTGTGGAGGTGGGTCAACAAAGGCAACTACTATTGAAGGAGATGTAACTGTTGTTCCATCAATACCATGACAAGAAATGGCGTAGGTGTGGGTGCCTTTTGCCGGTGATGTAAGAGTTTCCTCTTTTCCTTCACCAATAGCTTTACTACCTGTCCAATTTGTGTCTCCTGCTACTGCCGTACAAGAATCAGTATTGTTACTACCCCAATAAAGCGTTATGTCCTGTCCAACATTCAAAGTAGAAGGTGCGGCCGGGAATGAATAGAACGTAAGTGTTGGTGCTGGTTTAACTATTGTGATCGTTTTAGACAACGATACCAGGTCACCACCGTAACCTATGCAACGAAGACCAAAAGTATGAATTCCATCAGTTATCGGTGTGATCGTTTTTGTTATAGCCGTACCTGTCGCTTGAAGACCATTCCACGTTGGAGTGTCATCTGCAGGATAAGCCTCGCAAGAACTTGCATTCGTGGTTGTCCATCCAAGGGTTAAGTTCGAACCAAGAACAAAAGGATTTGGTAATACGGGAGGATTGGAATCAAAAGCAAGTGTCGGATATGGGAAACCTCCGGTACCTATTGCAGGTTTGACCGTAACCGTTGTGGTATCAAAAGAAGTAAGACCTTTATCGTCGGTAACGGTAAGTTTTACCGTATATGTTCCAACGGACGTAAAGGTATGATTTACCGTTACTCCGCTACCAAGACTTACATCGGTTGTATATACAACTAGTTTTGGACGCTCCTCAGTATTTGCATTATCTCCAGAAGACAATGAACCTGCCGTATTATTGTTATTTGTTGGAACGATCTTTACTCCGTAATTTGTATAAGTTCCATTCTTCCAACCATTATAGAGAGTAGTAACATCCGTTTTGATCCATCCCCAAGTTCCATCTGTCGGTAACGAAACCGGCATTGTTGCATACAAAGTTGATGCTGGATTACTTGTTTTTTTCACACCCACCTCTGTCCACGCTGCGGTAATTCGACGCATTTGAAACGCCGGATCATTACCAGCTGCAGGTCTCGTGCCGCCAAGCCAGATCTCCGCTTTTGTGGTAGATGCTGCTGTTGGTGTACCCGTTAGATCAAACTGGTAATAATTATAATACCAATCACCCCATCCACCTGAATACATTGGACCCATGTCAGGCATTCCACCCGTAGCATAAACCGTACCATATACAGTATCTTTTCCTTCAGGTCCCGGTTGAGTTACCTTTGGAGATGCATCTCCAAAATCCCAAACGTAAGAAACAATACTGCCGTCATCAGTTGAACCGCTTCCATTGAATGAAACAACATTATTTACGAGCGACATTTTGTCACCCCCCGCTTCCGCTACCGGATATTGATTAGTCACGCTCGGACCGACAGTAATAGTTGCAGTATCCAAACTGGTAAGACCTTCTTCGTCAGTAACAATAAGTGTCGCTGTATATGTTCCCGGCGTTGTATAGGTATGATTGACCACTGCAGTAGCAGACTCCGGAACAACCGGATACACAACCAATTTTGGACGATGTTCGGCATCACTATTGTCTGAAGACGAAAGTGATCCGGCGGTATGATTATTGTTCGTAGGAACGATCTTTACTCCGTAGTTTGGAGATACTCCGTTTTTCCAATCCTTATAAAGATCCGTAATATCGGTCTTTACCCATCCCCATGTTCCATCGGCGGGGATCGTCGTCGGCATTGCCTTGTAAAAGGCTGATGTTGGATTTACCGTTCGAGTCGTACTTGCTTCAGTCCACGGTGCGGTGATCTTGTACATTTGCAATCCCGGGTCATTTCCATCTGCAGGTCGTGAAGCCCAAAGCCAGATCTCTGCCTTGCTGGTATTTGCAGCCTCTGTGGAACCGGTCAAATTGAACTCATAGTAGTTATACCACCAGTCAGCCCATCCTCCAGCGTACATCGGACCCATATCAGGAAATCCTCCGACTCCGCAACACGATGGTTGTCCATAAACCGTACCCCATACCGTATCTTTTCCTTCGACCGGACCAGGTTGAGAAACAAATGTCTTTTGATAGACAACCAATTTTGGACGATGTGCCGCATCTGCAGAATCCGACGAAATGATCGATCCGTTGGAATGGTTGGTGTTTGTTGGCATGACCTCAATACCGTAATTTTGATAGGTGCCATCTTTCCAACCTTTATACATGTCGGTAATATCCGTCTTCACCCATCCACCTGTTCCATCAGTAGGAATCGTCTTAGGCATTTCCTTATAAAAAGTCTCGGTTGGATTACTTGCTCTTGTTAACCCGGCCTCTGTCCATGAAGAAGTGACTCGATACATTTGAAATCCCGGATCATTTCCACCGGAAACATCCGCGGGTCGTGATGCCCAAAGCCAGATCTCCGCTTTCACAACTTCCCCCGATGCCGGAGTATCATTCAAATTGAATTCAAAGAAATCATTGTAAGAATCTCCCCATCCACCTGAGTAAAGATATTCACAATCTGCACATCCTGTTGGATGATATGCCGAACCATAATCGGTATCCTTTCCATCTGACGGACCGGGTTGAGAAACAAAAGTTGATCCATCGCCGAAATCCCAGAAATATGACAGGGCACCTTTAGTGTCTGATGAACCACTTCCATCAAGCGTTACAGAAACATTTGCCGTTGTGGTTTTATCAACTCCGGCATTTGCTATTGGAGGAGTATTTACATATACAGCTTGTACGACAACATTAACCGAGGCTGATTTGACCGCTAACGCCGCGTTCGTACATTCATACTTGTATGTATACGTACCAGGAAGTGTGTCTGCCGGAATGTTAAAAGCTTTGGTTGTCGTTCCAAGAGGCTGAACATATCCCGCCCATTGATCACCCGCAACACCGCCTATTGCATTACAAGAAACAGCGTTTGGTGTTGTCCACGAGAGTGTTGTTGTTCCTCCCACCGTAACGGTTGTCGGAGAAGCCGAAAGTGTTACCGTAAACGAAGGAGAAGCTATAACGTTCACCGTGACAGACTGCGGTGCCGTTGTTCCACCCGGACCGGTACAGGTAAGTGAATAATCGTTGGTACCTACATTTGGAGGATAAACAGTTGCGTGAATTGTTGTGCTAGTCATTGGAATACCAAAACCCCAAGCAAGAGATGGCCCATTCAAGTTACAAGAATTCGTACTTGATGCTGTCCACGAAAGATCCACAGCTTGACCTTCTTGAATAGATGAGGTGCTTGCGCCAAAAGACGTTACTGTTGGAGTTGGGGGAGGAAAGTTTGTCACTGTTAATGAACGACTGCTTGAAACAGTCTGTCCACCAGGACCGGTACAGGTCAAACTCAATGTATATGAACCCGGTGTGTTCGGGTAAAAACTTGTTCCACCATAACCCGGCGCTGTTTGATTTCCGCTCCACTCAGGAAGATCACCGGAAGCGGTACAAGCTGTTGCATAAGAAGTGTACCAAGAAGCGGAAACAGGTTCGCCCTTATTAACGGTCGTCGGATCAATGCTAAACACAACAACCGGTTTTTGCAATGGAACAACAGTGTATGGAACCGCTTCGGAATCTTTCAAATAAGGAAAGACACCATAATATGTTCCCTCGGCAAGTGCAGAATATGTTCCCGGAGTCGACGATACCGTATATGTTTGTGTTGGACCGGAAGTAGCACCCTTAAGAACAGCATGTTTCAACTGACCGTTTGCCGTTACGTCAAGAGAAATATATTTTGAACTGAATTCGGTCGGATCGGACACACTGTTAAAAAGAATAAAACTGCTGTTCACCGACATTGTTTCTCCCGGAGCATATACGGATTTATCCAAATTGACCGTGTACCCCGCAACCACATTCGAGTTATCAAAATAAAATACCAATGTATCGGCAGACGCATTCTTCGTTCCTCCAAAAAGTCCCGAAACGATCATCAGACCAAAGAATATCATTGTTTGCACCCCGTGTTTTTTCTTGAATACGAATACTCCACCGAACGCAACCGCGATCAAAACCAGAATGGAAACAACGATCGCAACCGTGTTATTTTGAGCGGAACCTTCTTCGGTCGTGCTTGCTTCTGAAACGTTGATCGTATTCTCTGCAAGTAACGCTCCCGCCGCATTTTTTATCTTTGAATTGACCACCGGACTGACACAATCCCGCGTCATTGGAATGAGTACATTTTCAATGCCACTCTGATCCACAGAACCAAGTTTCTTTGAAACTTCATCGCTGCAAGCCTTACCTTTCAAATCGGTCACTGCAAAAAAAGCATTTGCTCCCGCAACGATCTTTTGTTCAGTAGAACGCGCTCCCGGGAACAAACTGGCGGTATTGGACCAAAAGAATGTTGCTTTGGCAATTTCACCTTTGAGGTAAGATCTTTTATCAAGCGTAAGATTTTGGATCGTTGCGCTCTCTCCGTTCAACACAAAATGAAAATCAACGGGAGATGCAATTTGTTCTTTTTGTTCATTCACAAAAGAAAGAACAGTATCATATGCTTGCGGTTTATCCACTGAAGGTACTGAAAGCGCCAACAAACGTGTTTCTCCCGCTTTCAAAGTAAACGGATTTTGAGGACTCTCTGAGATCAATTTACCGAAAGTTGTTCGGTAATATGTTTTGAATACCGGTGTAAAAGTTTTTTGAACGGCAAAATCATTCTTCACCAAACAATGAGCGATCAATATTTCTCCTTTTGAAATATCAACTCCTTGTTGTGGAACATATTTTTTTCCTGTTGTCTCATCTTTAACGGTCAAAAAACAGTTCGGGGAATCAACGAACAAAACGCCTCCAAAGCTCACTCCGGAAAACGACATTTTTGTCGGAAGCGAAACAGAACCAAAAGGAAAACCTTCTGAGTTTTTAGCGACAAGCTCAAAAGCATATGTTCCATTCAAATATGTTGGCGCAGTATAAACGATCTCTTTATGTTCCGAATCGTTCTCACCGAGACTTACAACATCGTTGCCATACACATGACTGTCAGCAACAATAGAATATTTCCCATCTTTGTCCTTGGAAAGAAGATTTATCGCATAGATTATTGACGGTTGAACACCAACTCTGTTGGTGAGATCAAAAGCGATCGTAACTTGATTGCCCACCTGTTTCAGTATCTTTGCATCCTGAATATTCACCGTTGCGATAGTAACCATCTTCGCCGATGCGGCAGGTGTTATGTTTTGATCTACGGGTGTTGTTGCCGCCTGTGCACATGATGCGGTCAAAAACAACAATCCTACGAACGAAATCATTCTAATAAACCACTCGCTCCTTTTTAAAATTGTACTCATAAATAATTTACTACTAATAAATAAAAAACAAAAAATAAATACAGAACTATGTATTTTGCATTAAGTATAACATCCGCCTTCTTTTTTGTACTCAATAGTTATACACACATTTCACAACAGTTTTTGTCTTTTTCAAGCACAAAATCCCTTTTTAACAATCATCAAAAAACACGCTCTCCCAGCGTGTTTTTTCCTAATAGCCTAAAAACTAAATTTGTCATAAGACAAATTCGTGACCTAAAAGCTTTAGCGTGCCTCATAGCCTCGTCTACCACCCTTTCTTCTCAAGTGCTCTGTGGGCAGCTTGCTGTTCAGCCTCTTGTTTTGCATGTCCCTCGCCTTCCGCAACCAATTCTTCTCCAAGATAGACGCCGATCGTGAATCGCTTATCATGATCCGGGCCTTCTTCTTTGATCACCTCATATGATGGCGTTATGTTCACGATCTCTTGAGCTTTTTCTTGAAGACGACTTTTTGCATCTCTCCACAATTCTTTACGAACCATCTCTTCAGTCTTATAGAACAAACTCTTCGCGATAAAATCTTGCGCGACATCATATCCTCTGTCCAAATAGATCGCCCCGATCAAAGCCTCGAAAGAATTCGCCAAAATGATCTGACGCGCTTTCCCGATATCCTTTGATTCTCCTTTTGATAAAAGCAGATAATCATTCATCTCCCAATGTATGGCTCCTTCAGAAATACTGATCGTGTTTACCAACGCCGCACGATAACTCGTGAGATCGCCCTCGGTCACATCCGGATATTTATTGAAAAGATAATCGGTCACCACCAACTCCAAGACCGCATCTCCCAAGAATTCGAGACGCTCATTATGCGGCCATCCGCAATT
>Ga0172379_10005717_pt1 | contig 17221 bp, 16 predicted proteins | sample GrowelOW334metaG_FD_119756 | JGI IMG/M metagenome (GOLD analysis project Ga0172379, IMG submission 119756) | Groundwater microbial communities from an aquifer near a municipal landfill in Southern Ontario, Canada - Groundwater well OW334 metaG | ecosystem: Environmental > Aquatic > Deep... | reverse complement strand
GACCTCGCCGACCTGGAAATCATCTTCAGGCCGAGTACCGACCTCGCGATCATGAATTATATCGCGCGCGAGATCGTGACCCGCGACGCGGTGAACTGGGACTTCGTCAACAAACACTGCGCGTTCGCCACCGGCCCGACCGACATCGGCTACGGTATGCGCGGTACCGACAAGTTCGATTACGACGCCGAAAAAGACACCAATGGCAAAGAGCTGACCATGCAACTGGGCAGCGCGGAGGCAATTGCACAGGGCAAGCAGGCCGGTGCGACTGTCGAGCAGAAAAATCGCGCCACCCCGGACAAGCACTGGCTGATCACCTTCGAAGATTTCAAGAAAGGCGTCGAACCTTACACGCTGGATTTCGTGGCTGAACTGGCCAGGGGCGATCCGGACGAATCGCTGGACGACTTCAAGAAAAAACTCCGGCAACTCGCCGACCTCTACATCGAACAGAACCGCAAGGTGGTGAGCTACTGGACCATGGGATTCAACCAGCACCAGCGCGGCACCTGGGTCAACGAACAGGCGTACATGGTGCACCTGCTGCTGGGCAAGCAGGCGATGCCCGGCAACGGCGCGTTCTCGCTGACCGGCCAGCCTTCCGCCTGCGGCACGGCGCGCGAAGTGGGCACGTTCTCGCACCGGCTGCCCGCCGATATGGTGGTGAACAACCCGGAGCACCGTGCGCATGCAGAGCAGATATGGAAGCTGCCCGCCAAAACGCTGAATCCGAAGATCGGCAGCCACTTCACCAAGCTGATGCGCGACCTCGAGGACGGATCGGTGAAGTGGGCTTGGGTACAGGTGTGCAACCCGTTCCAGGACACCGCGAATGCGAACCACTGGATCCATGCGGCGCGTGAGAAGGATAACTTCCTCGTGGTGTCGGATGTCTACCCCGGCATCTCCACCAAGGTCGCGGATTTGGTTCTGCCCTCGGCGATCATCTTCGAGAAATGGGGCGCATACGGCAATTCAGAACGCCGCACCCAGTTGTGGCGCGAGCAAGTGCCGCCGCCGGGCCAGGCGCGCAGCGACATCTGGCAGATCATGGAATTCTCCAAACGCTTCAAGCTCAAGGAAGTGTGGGGCGAGCAGAAGATACCGGGACTCAAGGATGAAGGTTTTGCAGACGGCAAGTTGCCCGATGTGTTGACCGGGTCGGGCTATGCGCCGGATACGACATTGTATGAAGTATTGTTTGCCACGCCGGACAACAAGCGGTTCAAATGGCCCGATGCCATCGCCCATGGTCACGACAACCACACTGCCGCATTGCTGGGCGATCACTGGTTCCCCGAGAAAGCGCTGTTCGAGGAATACGCGCAGTTCGGCCGCGGCCATGCGCATGACCTGGCCCCGTTTGACATGTATTTCCGCGATGATGTGCGCGGCCTGAAGTGGCCGGTGGTGGACGGCAAGGAAACGCACTGGCGCTTCAACGAAGAATACGATCCCTATGCCAAAAAAGGCAGCGGCTTTGATTTCTATGGGCCCGCGTTCAAATCACTGACTAGCGGCAATCTGGAGGGCGAGACCAATCCGGAGAAGACCAATATCGCCGGCAGGGCCAAGATATTCTTCCGCCCCTACGCCGCGCCGGTCGAACAACCGGACCAGAACTACGACATGTGGCTATCCACCGGTCGCGTGCTGGAGCACTGGCATTCCGGCACCATGACACGGCGAGTCCGCGAACTGCACTGGGCCGTGCCTGCCGCGCTGATCTACATGCACCCGGAAGATGCCAAATCTCGCGGCCTCAAGCAGGATGCGATCGCGTGGATCGAATCGCGCCGCGGCAAGATACAGGCAACCGTGGAAACGAACGGACGCAACCGCCCACCCAAGGGAACCGTGTTCGTTCCCTGGTTCGACGAGGGCGTGTTCATCAACAAAGTGACGCTGGATTCCACCTGCCCGATCTCCAAGCAGACCGATTACAAAAAATGTGCGGTGAAGATATACAAGGCCTGACATTTAGGCGCGAAAGGATTGCTGAGAATTTACAGACTCTACCCCCATCCCAGCCTTCCCCCTGCAAGGGGGAAGGAGCATAGTTCCCTCCCCCTTGCAAGGGAAGGGCCAAAGAGGGGGTAGAACCGATGTGCTTATACCTTATCCAGGAGAAGTTAAAATGACCCTCCATCATTCATTCGCCAGCTTCATGCTGATGGCTGCATCGTCAGCAGTACTCGCGGCCCAACCCATCAAAACAAACGACATGGGCTTGAGCAAGACCAGTGTCTTTGATGTGCCGACGCCCAAGGTGTATCACTATCGCGATGCACAACCCGGGCAGAGCAAAGTGCTGCCCCGCGCCTATCCGGGCGCACCTCCGCAGATACCGCATGCCATCAGCGACTTCCTGCCGATCACCACGCAAAGCAATATGTGTATTTCGTGCCATGACCTGCCGGAGCAATGGGGCAAGAAGCTCGAAGCCGGCATGGCCACGCCGATTCCGCCCACTCATTACACCGATCAGCGCAATGCGCCGGGCAAGGTCACCGATCACCTGGTCGGCGCCCGCTATAACTGCAACCAGTGTCACGTTCCCCAGGCTGATGCACCGGCGCTGGTGGAAAACACCTTCTCCTCCGGGGCCATGCGCTGAGCGCTAAAGGGATAGTAACAGGGGACAGATCAGGCCACGGTTTCCGCCCTGGCAGCGTTCAGGGGGCAATGCCGTTGTTATTGTCGAGCGGACTGCATGTTTCCCCCGAATATTGCCGGACAAAGCGGCGGCATGTATCGACTTCATGATCACCCGATAACGTGGAAGCCGGTATAACTGCCGTCATCCGGCGCGATGTCGACATGCTCGACCTGCGCATGCTGGGGGCCGCGCTGCGTCCAGCGCAGGATGGCGTCCAGCGCGGCGGGTTCGCCCTGCACCGCGGCTTCCACCGCGCCATCGCTGCGGTTGCGTACCCAGCCTGATATCCCGAGCCTTTGCGCCTCACTGCGCATCGAATCGCGGAACAACACACCCTGCACGCGGCCATGGATCAGCAGGCGCAGCGTTCTTACGGGCATGTTTTTTCGCTGAATTATTTTTTCAGCAAATCGCGGATTTCCGTCAGCAGAACTTCCTGAGGCGGTGGCACGGCAGGTGCCGCAGGGGCGGCTTCGGCTTTCTTCTTCATCCTGTTGATGCCTTTGATGACCATGAAGATAACCGCGGCGATAATTGTAAAATCGACAACCGTTTGTATGAATTTCCCATAGCTGACCACTACAGCAGGCGCATTTGCAGTAGCGTCCAGAAGGGTAAAGGCCAGTTTCGAGAAATCCACCCCGCCGATCAGCACGCCGATGGGCGGCATGACGACATCGGTTACAAAAGATGAAACGATCTTTCCGAATGCGGTGCCGATAATGACACCGACAGCCATATCAACCACGTTGCCCTTGATTGCAAATTCCTTGAATTCCTGGACTATGCTCATGATTATCCTCCTTGATGGTTATTGGTTTAGTCACCTGACCTAGCGCTATGACCCGTGAAGAACACACCTTGCGTCGGTCATGGATCACAAGATGTAAGGCTTGAATGAAAGTGGCGGCTATCTGCCGATACTAGTTGGCCGGTGGCGCGACCCTGATCACTTCGTCCAGCGTGGTTGTTCCCGCCGCGACCTTCATGGCTCCCGAAATCCGCAGCGGCTTCATCCCTTCGCGGCAGGCGACTTCGCGGACTCGCGCGACGTCGGTGGTTGCGGTGATCAGTTTGCGCAATTCGGGCGACAACAGCAGTATCTCATAGATGCCGATGCGTCCCGTGTAACCCGTCATCCGGCATTCGAGACAGCCCTCCTGGTGCTGAAGCTGGGATGGGCGTCCGGTTTTCCACGGTGCAACGAGTTCGTCCCATTGCTCATTCTCATCGGCCCGCAGCGGCTGCGGCCGCTTGCAATGCGGGCACAGTGTGCGCACCAGCCGTTGCGCCATGATGCCCAGCACTGTCGCATTGATCATGAACGGCGCGACGCCGAGATCGAGCAGCCGGGTGATGGCCGAGGGCGCATCGTTGGTGTGCAGCGTGGACAACACCAGATGGCCGGTCAGCGCGGCCTGGATCGCCATGTCGGCGGTTTCCAGGTCGCGGATCTCGCCCACCATGATGATGTCCGGATCCTGCCGCATCAGCGCCCGCAAGCCGTCGGCGAAATGGAGATCGATACTGCCCTGCACCTGCATCTGGTTGAATGCCGGCTCGACCATCTCGATCGGGTCTTCGATGGTGCAGACGTTGACCTCGGGTGTGGCCAGATGTTTGAGCGTGGAATACAGCGTGGTGGTCTTGCCCGACCCGGTCGGGCCGGTGACGAGGATGATGCCGTTCGGCTGCGACGTCATCTTTTCCCAGCGGGTGCGGTCCTCGTCGGAGAAACCGAGTTCGGAAAAATTGCGCACCAGCACCTCGGGGTCGAAAATGCGCATCACCAGCTTCTCTCCGAAGGCCGTGGGAAGCGTCGACAGGCGCAGCTCCACTTCCTGGCCGTCGGCGGTGCGCGTCTTGACGCGGCCATCCTGGGGGCGGCGTTTCTCGATCACGTCCATGCGCCCCAGCAGTTTGATGCGGCTGGTCATGGCGGTCATCACCGACATAGGGATCTGGTAGACCTGATGCAGCACGCCATCGATGCGGAATCGCACCAGCCCGAGGTTGCGTCTCGGCTCGATATGGATGTCCGAAGCGCGCTGCTCGAAAGCATACTGCCACAACCAGTCGACGATCGTGACGATGTGCTGGTCGTTGGCATCGAACTGTTGCTTGGTCTTGCCCAGTTCCACCAATTGCTCGAACGAGGCCTGCCCGGATTTTTCCTGGCGCTTGGTCTGTGCCGCATTCTTTACCGAGCGTGCCAGATTGTAGAATTCGACCAGATAGCGGCTGATATCTTCCGGCGACGCAACGACCCGGCGGATGTCCTTGCGCAGTGTGTGCCGGAGGACTTTTTCCCAGTCGCGCAGAAAGGGCTCGGAGGTGGCGATCACCACCTCGCCAGCCGACACCTGCACCGGCAGGATGCCGAAACGCGTGGCATAGTCGTTGGACATGATGTCGGTGACTATGGAAAAATCTATCTTCAGCGGATCGATGTGGAAATATTCGAGACCGACGCGTCCTGCGAGCCATTCGGTCAGTGCATCCTGATGCAGTACTTTGTGCGGGGGCAGCAGCGATTTCCAGTTTTGTCCGGCAATGACCGTGAGCGGGTGGACGTTCTGGCGTTGGCCGCGACGCTCCGCAATCATGGTATCGGCAACCGTCTGGCTGATCATGCCATCGGCAACCAGCACACCCAGAAGTTCCGGCAAAGTCAGTTTGTGTTCATGCGTGCCCAACTGTCCCATGCGCTTCTCTCCGATCGATTAGCCAGACTATACCCATATCGTGTTGCTCCCTCAATGTCTATGTTATAGCCAGCGCAATCAAGCCATAGCGCGCGAACTTGCCGATCGCCATGAACAGCGCGGCTTGCCATGGATTTAACCGCAGCCAGCCCGCCGCAAGGCACAGTGCATCACCCATCAGCGGTACCCAGGCGAGCAGCAGCGCGGGCGGGCCATAGCTTCGCAGTTTGTCGACGTGCTTGAGCTGCTGCGTCTGCGGCAATAGCCAGCCCATGCCTAAGGTCACCATGCCGCCCAGGGTATTGCCGATGGTGGCGATGACCAGCGCGACCCATAGCGTTTCGGGATAAGCTTTGAGTACTGCGAACAGCGCGGCCTCCGAACCGCCGGGCAGCAGCGTGGCGGCGAAGAAGCTGCTGAGGAAGAGGGCGTAGAGGCTGACGGTGTCTGTCATATTCATGAAGCTGGCTGGTGGCTGCTGAAGCCGTCATTCCCGTCCTTCGACAGGCTCAGGATAAACTGACCTGCGGTCAGGCGGGAATGACGCAGTTGTTCAGCGCTTGATCGCCGCAAAGATCTTTTTCGCCAGGTCACCGGTCGCTTGCAGCGGGTTGGCGCGAATCGCTTTCTCCTGTTCCGCCATCATCAGGAACAGGCCGTCCATCGCCTTGCGCGTGATGTAGTCGTTCAGATTGGCGTCGCGTTCATCCACCAGGCCGAATTTCGCGCCCTTGCCGGCGAACCGGTCGTATTTTTCGGCCAGCTTCACTTTTTGCATCGCCCTGCCCACGATGGGCTTGAACTTGCCGGCCAGAGCGGTCCCGGTATTGTTGCGGAAGTAGCGTGTCGCGGCATCGTCGCCGCCGGTGAGTATGCCCTTCGCATCTGCCACGGTCATTTTTTTGATCGCGCCGACCAGCAGGGTTTTCGCTTCCGGCACGGCGGCTTCGGCGGCACGGTTCATCGAAGTGATCAACTCATCCGAATATTTGCCCATGCCGAACTTGCGCATGGCCTTGTCCGCCTTTTGCAGACTGTCCGGCAGCGGGATGCGCACCTTGTCGTTGCCGAGGAAGCCGTTCTCCCTGGCGAGCCTGGCCACGGAAGTTTCCGCGCCCTGCGTGAGCGCCTGCCTGAGGCTCTCGACCTGGTCCTGCGTGCTGAACTGCGCGAGTCCCGAACCTGCCGGCGGGGCAGTATTTGCGGCTGGTTTGGCCAGGTCGTTGAGTTTTGTCTTGAACCCGTCCAGATCGAGCGCTCCGGCCAAAGGGCTCAATGCCGCACTTAACACCAGAAAAACAAAAACCAAACCGCGACGCATCATTTCTTGCGCGGCGCCATCAAGTCGGTGATGGTGCCTTCCGCCATTTCCGCGGCGAAACCAAGCGTCTCCGACAGGGTCGGGTGCGGGTGTATGGTCAGGCCGATGTCTTCCATGTCCGCGCCCATCTCCAGCGCGAGTACCGCTTCGGCGATCAGTTCGCCGGCATTCACCCCGACGATGCCGGCGCCGAGGATGCGGCGCGTACCGGGGTCGAGCAGCAGTTTGGTCGCGCCTTCTTCGCGGCCGACAGACAGCGCGCGTCCCGAGGCCGCCCAGGGGAAGCTGGCTTTTTCGTAGGCTATGCCCTGCGCCTTGGCCTGCGTTTCGGTCAGGCCCATCCATGCGATCTCGGGATCGGTGTAGGCCACCGATGGTATGGTCAGCGGCTCGAACGCGGCATGATGTCCGGCGATCACTTCCGCGGCCACCTTGCCTTCATGCACTGCCTTGTGCGCCAGCATAGGATCGCCGACGATGTCGCCGATCGCAAAGATGTGCGGCACGTTGGTGCGCATCTGGATGTTCACCGGGATGAAGCCGCGCTCGTTGACGGTCACGCCGGCGGCATCCGCGCCGATGTCGCGCCCGTTGGGGCGGCGGCCGACGGCCATCAGCACGCGGTCATACAGTTGCGGCTCGGGCGCTTGCTCGCCCTCGAAGTGCACCTTCAGGCCGTTCTTCTGCGCCTCGATCTTGCTGACCTTGGTTTTCAGGTAGATCGCCTCATAACGTTTTTCGATGCGCTTGTGCAACGGCCGCACCAGGTCGCGATCCGCGCCGGGGATCAGTCCATCGGCCAGTTCCACCACGGTGATCTTGCTGCCCAATGCGTCGTACACCGTGGCCATTTCCAGCCCGATGATGCCGCCGCCTATGATCAGCATGCGCTTGGGCACATCCTGCAGTTGCAGCGCGCCGGTGGAATCGATGATGCGCGGGTCGTCATAGGGGAAGCCGGGGATGCGCGCCACGCTGGAACCCGCGGCGATGATCGCGGTATCGAAGCTGATGGTCTTCTTGCCGTCCCTGGTTTCAACAATCACGTGATTGGGCGACGTGAACTTCGCGGTGCCCTGCACCACCTGCACCTTGCGCTGCCTGGCCAGCGCGGACAATCCGCCGGTAAGTTTGTTGACCACGCTTTCTTTCCAGCCGCGGATCTTGTCGATGTCGATCTTGGGCTTCGCGTAGGTCACACCGTGATGCGCGACCTCCTCAGCTTCGCCGATCACCCTGGCGACATGCAGCAGCGCCTTGGACGGGATGCAGCCGACATTCAGGCACACGCCGCCCAGGCTGGCGTATCTTTCGATCAGCACGACCTGCTTGCCCAGGTCTGCCGCGCGGAACGCGGCGGTGTAGCCGCCGGGACCGGCACCCAGCACCAGCACTTCGGCATGGATATCGCCTTTGGCGAAGGATGCGGGATTCGGGATTCGGGATTCGGGGAAAGTCGGAGCAGCGGGTGGCGTGAATTTAGGATTCGAGATTGAAGATGCAGGCGCAGCAGGAGTGGCAGCGGGTTTCACTGAATCCTGAACCCTGGATCCTGCATCCTGTTCTAGTGTCAGGATCACACTGCCTTCAGAAACCTTGTCGCCAACCTTGAGCTTGAGCGCTTTGACCACGCCCGCGGCGGGGGAGGGCACTTCCATCGCGGCCTTGTCGGTTTCCAGCGTGATCAGCGATTGCTCTGCTTCCACCTTGTCGCCTGCCTTGACGAAAACTTCGATGACTGCAATGTCTTTGAAATCGCCGATATCCGGTATTTTTACTTCTATGGTTTGGCTCATGGGGTTCGCTTCCTTAGTTTTGTTCTTGGAAAAGCATGGTTTGTTCAGGCACGTATCTGGCCGCTGCCCAGCACGATGTATTTTTGCGAGGTCAGTCCTTCCAGTCCGACCGGACCGCGCGCATGTATCTTGTCGGTGGAGATGCCGATCTCCGCGCCGAGGCCGTATTCGAAGCCATCGGCAAAGCGCGTCGACGCATTCACCATCACGCTGCTGGAATCCACCTCGCGCAAAAAGCGCATCGCCCTGGTATAGTTTTCCGTGACGATGCTGTCGGTGTGCTGCGAGCCGTAAGTGGCTATGTGCGCAATGGCTTCATCCAGGCCGGCAACCACCCGCACCGCGAGTATCGGCGCGAGATATTCGGTGAACCAGTCTTCTTCGGTTGCGGCCTTCATCTGCCTGACTATCGTGCGCGCTGCTTCATCGCCGCGCAGTTCGACATTCTTGTCGAGATAGATCTTGCATAACCTGGGCAACACTTTCGCCGCCACGCTTTGCGCGACCAGCAGTGTCTCCATCGCGTTGCACACGCCATAGCGATGCGTCTTGGCGTTGTCGGCGATGCGTATCGCCTTGTCGAGATCGGCTTCGTCGTCGATGTAGACATGGCACACGCCGTGCAGGTGCTTGATCACGGGTATGCGCGCGTCCGCGGAAATGCGCTCGATCAGACCCTTGCCGCCGCGCGGCACGATCACATCCACATATTCCTTCATCGTGATGAGTTCACCCACCGCGGCGCGATCCGTGGTGGCGACGACCTGGACCGCGGTCTCCGGCAACCCGGCGATACGCAACCCGGCATGCACGCAGGCGGCGATGGCCTGGTTGGAATGGATCGCCTCCGATCCGCCGCGCAATATCGCCGCATTGCCGGACTTCAGGCACAGCCCGGCGGCATCGGCGGTCACGTTGGGACGCGATTCGTAGATGATGCCGATCACGCCGAGCGGCACGCGCATTTTGCCGACCTGGATTCCGGACGGGCGATAGTTCAGGTCGCTGATCGCGCCGATCAGGTCGGGCAGGCGCGCGATCTGCAGCAAGCCTTCGGCCATGTCGTGCACGGTCTTCCCGGTCAGCGTCAGCCTGTCCAGCGAGGCATCGTCCAATCCGCCGGTTTTCGCGGCCGCGACATCTTTGGCGTTGGCGGCCAGCAGCAGCGCGGTCTGGTTTTGCAGTGCGGCGGCGATCCCGGTCAGCGCGCGATTCTTGGTGGCGGTGTCTGCCAGCGCCATCAGGCGCGAAGCCGCGCGCGCTGTCTTGCCGACTACCTGCATATATTCTTTGACGTTCTGCATGATGTTCCATGTGTTTTGTGTAGGGCGCATTTTACCCTAAGTGCTAAAATGCGCGTCCTTCTTAAATGCAGACGCGGCAATGTCCGACATACTCAAAAAAATTCTGGCAGTCAAAGTGCAGGAAGTGCTCGATGCGCAAGCTGTGATACCGCTCATGGCGATGCGGGCCGCAGCAGGGCAGGCCGCGCCGGTGCGGGATTTCACCGGTGCGATACGCGCCAGGATAACCGCAGGTCAAGCCGCGGTGATCGCGGAAATAAAGAAAGCCAGCCCGAGCAAGGGCGTATTGCGCGCCGATTTTCGTCCTGCCGAGATCGCCGCAAGCTACGCGCAGCATGGCGCCGCATGCCTGTCGGTGCTGACCGACGAGCAGTTCTTTCAGGGCAGCGCGGCGTACCTGAAGCAGGCGCGTGCCGCCTGCACGCTGCCGGTGCTGCGCAAGGATTTCATCGTGGACGAATACCAGGTCTACCAGGCGCGCGCGATGGGCGCGGATGCGATCCTGCTGATCGCCGCAGTGCTGGATGTGGCGCAGATGCAGGCGTTCGAAGCGCTGGCGCACAGGCTCGGCATGGCAGTGCTGGTGGAAGTGCACAATGGCGCAGAACTGGATGCCGCGCTGCAACTGGCCACACCGCTGATCGGCGTGAACAACCGCAACCTGCGCACCTTCGAGGTGAGCCTGCAAACCACGCTGGACTTGCTGCCGCGCATACCCGGCAATCGCATCGTCGTCACCGAAAGCGGCATCCTCAATGCTGATGACGTAAAACTGATGCGCGGCCACATGGTGCATGCGTTTCTGGTGGGCGAGGCGTTCATGCGCGCGGCGGATCCGGGTGTAGAATTGGCCAGGGTGTTTGCCTGATGTTTAACGCGAGGAGAGTGCCATGTTGAATCTGGATCGTCTGATCGTTGAGTTCGATAAAGGATTGCGAACCTTGTTCAGCCAGGCGCACAGTGCGCGCCCCCATCCTGATGCCAGGGTTCCCGACGCTGCATTGAGTGATGCCGAGAAGAAACATGCCGCCGCGCTGATGCGTGTCAATCACAGCGGGGAGATCTGCGCGCAAGCCTTGTATCAGGGGCAGGCATTGACGGCGCGCGACCCGGATGTGCAGCGGACACTTCAGCGTGCCGCGCAGGAAGAGACCGAGCATCTCGCCTGGACCGCAAAGCGGGTGCAGGAACTGGGCGGCCATCTGAGCGTGTTGAACCCGTTCTGGTACACCGGTTCGCTGGCGATCGGCGCGGCCGCAGGATTGCTGGGTGATCGGTGGAATCTCGGTTTCCTCGCCGAGACCGAGCGGCAAGTCGGGCGCCACCTGCAAAGCCATCTGGAGCGGTTGCCAGCGCAGGATGAAAAGAGCCGCGCCATCGTGGCGCAAATGCATGCCGACGAAGCAGGACACGCCGATTTGGCGGTTTCACTGGGCGGTGCTGATTTGCCACACCCGGTCCGGCTGGCAATGAAGCTGAACGGCAAGGTGATGACAACGCTGGCATACCGGGTCTGATTTTGCACGCAGTTTGCAGCACCGATTTGCCGGGTTTGGAACGGCTTATATACGCTAACGAATGATTCCTCACGATACCGATTCAATTAAACCGGCCTTGCCGCCTGCCGCCCGCATGAGAAATCGGCATCACCTGGGCTGGCTGCCCTGGCTGGTGCTGGCGATTTCTTTGGCGGCCACCTATCTGATATGGCAGAGCGAGCGGCAAAATGCCATGCAGGATCTGCAGATCGACTTCGATTTTCGTGCGCGCGAGGCTGACAGTCGCATAACACAGCGCATCACAGCCTATGAGCAGATTTTGCGCGGCGTGAGGGCTTTATTCATTGCTTCCCAAAGTGTGACACATGACAAGTTTCGTGAATATGTTGATTCATTGCACCTCAAGGACAATTATCCCGGCAGCCAAAGCATAGGTTTTGCGCTGCTTGTGCCTGGGACACAGAAGGCCGGTGTCATGCGCGGGGCACACTTGCCGCCGGACATCGACGAGCCTGTCGGCGAGCGAAAAACCACTGCCTCGGTCACCTACCTCGAGCCTCTCTCTAGCGACTACAAGTTTCCGCTTGGCTCGGACATGTATGCCGATCCGGTTCGCCGCGCGGCTATGGAGCAGGCGCGAGATACAGGCCAGGCGGTCAGTTCCGGAAAAGTATTGCTGCCGCTTGTGGCAGGGGAGGATGAACGCATACAACGCGGCTTCCTGATGTTCCTGCCGGTCTACAAGGAAGGTGCGTCACACGCCACACTTGCCGAACGCAGGGCCGGCATCATCGGGTGGGTCTATGCATCGTTCCGCATGGTAGACCTGATGGCGGATATCCTCGGGGACATCTCCAGCGAGGTTGATATCGAGATACATGATGGCGAGAAGGTTGCTGATGAGACGATGATATATGACCCGGATATCAGCGGTATCGGCGGCAACCCGGATGCACAATTCAAAAGCAGGAGCCGCATAACGGTCGCCAGCCGCGATTGGACGGTGGTGCTTCGCTCTCTGTACGGTTTCGAAAGTCGGGTGGACAGAAAGAAAGCGAAATTCGTCGCTTATGTCGGGATCGAAACGAGTCTGTTGCTGGCGATATTGGCCTGGCTGCTGGTGCGGGGCCGGGAGCGCGCCATACAGGCCGCCGAGGAGCTTAATCGGGAGTTGGCCGAGCGCAGGCGGGCGGAAGAAGGCCTGCGTCTTGCCGCTACCGTAGTCAAGACTGTCGAAGAGGCGGTGCTGGTGACCGATGCGTACAACCAGATCGTTGCGGTCAATCCCGCTTTCACAGAGATCACCGGCTACTCGCCAGAAGAAGTGATCGGCAAGAATCCGCGTATGCTTTCCAGCGGCAAGCACTCTAAAGAGTTCTTTAAGGAATTGTGGGAAATGCTGCTTGCCACCGGCAGCTGGCATGGCGAGATATGGGATAAGCGCAAGAGCGGGGAAATATATGTGAAGTGGTTATCCATCAAGCTGGTGCGTGATGAGAACAACCAGGTCACGCACCATCTGGCGGTGTTTTCCGACATCACCGAACGCAAGGCCGTAGAGGAACGCATGCAACGCCTCGCGCATTATGACGTGCTTACCGATCTGCCCAACAGGGCACTGTTCAGTGACCGTCTCCAGCAGGGGATCGCCCAGGCCAAGCGGGACAAGACGCGCCTGGCCTTGATGTTCCTTGACCTTGATAAATTCAAGCCCATCAATGACACGCTGGGCCACGCCGTCGGCGATCTGTTGCTGAAGGAAGTGGCCAGACGTTTGCTTAATTGCGTGCGCGAATCGGATACCGTTTCGCGCATAGGCGGGGATGAGTTCGTCGTGCTGTTGCCAACCATTGAGGCAGAGCAGGACGCAAAGCTGGTTGCGGACAAGATACTGCATTCCCTCAATCAGCCTATCGACTTGGCGGGGCACAGCTTGCGCATCTCGGTGAGCATCGGCTTGGTCGTCTATCCCGAGCACGGCGGCAACGAAAGGACGCTTACCAGAAATGCCGACATCGCCATGTACCACGCCAAAGCCAGCGGGCGCAACAACGCGAAATTCTTTCAGCAGGATATGTCGGTGACCGGGGCTTATTGCGCCCTGGATATCGAAAAACCTTAGGTCTGTACCACCTCGAAATCATGCGTGATCGCCGCGGTCTGGCCGAGCATGATGGAAGCCGAGCAGTATTTTTCTGCCGATAGCTTGATGGCTTTCTCGACGACTTCCGGTTTGATGTCCTTGCCTGTCACGACGAAATGCATATGTATCCTGGTGAACACCTTGGGATCGGTTTCGGCGCGTTCCGCATCCAGCTCCACGTAGCAGTCGGAGACCGCCTGGCGGCTTTTTTTCAGGATGCTGATCACGTCGAAGCTGGTGCAACCGCCCGCGCCGATCAGCAGCATTTCCATCGGCCGCGGGCCGAGGTTGCGCCCGCCTGCCGCCGGTGAACCATCCATCAATACCGCGTGATTGCTTTCGGTTTCTCCCAAAAAGGAGACTTGTTCCACCCATTTGACGCGAGCTTTCATGATATTCCTTTTGATTGCCTAACTATCAGAGATCGCCAACTTTACCCGATACCAGAGCAAACCGATAACTTCGTGCATGAAAATCTTGCTGCCGTACAGGGATCCGGCTTGCGGCAGGAAGGTGAGCAGGTCAGTCTGATAACGCGTGGTGTAAGCGGTCGGTGCCTCGATGACCTCGAAGCCGGCACGGCGGAACATCTCGGCGGAACGCGGCATGTGCCAGGCGTGGGTGACGAGGTATATTCTGCTGATATTTGCCTGTTGCAGCATGCGGAAAGAATTGCGCGCATTATCAAGGGTGTTGCCGGACTCGTCTTCAGTCCAGCGCACCGGCACGCGGAAGTCCTGTTCCAGAGACATGCGCATCTGTTGTGCTTCAGACATGCTGTTGCCCAGCGGTTTGCCGCCGGTCACGAGTATCGGTTTGCCGGTTTCCCGCTGGAGTTTCGCGCCGTAGCGCAGGCGAACCAGCGTGGCATCACCGATGGTGTCCTGCCCCGCATATTCCGGCGCGTGGAAATAGGTGCCGCCGCCCAGTATCACGATCGCATCGGCAGCCTGGCTTTTGAGGTCCAGGGGCGAGGTTTGCGCTTCCAGCAAATGCAGCGCCCCTTCGGCTACATATGGCGTGGATCCGACCCAGAGCAGAACGAATACGGCGAGTACCAGCGTTTTGGCAAGCTTTTGGCGGCGATTGCGCAGCATGATACCCAGCGCGAGCAGCAGCAATAAACTGAGCGGAGGCAGCAGGAAAGTGGCGATCAGGTTGGTGATGAACCAGGACATGGCAGGACTCAAAGTTTCAGAATAGGCTCATCTTACTGGGTTTCCTCCGTTTTCCTGAAATATGCGCGACCATGCCGGCGCGGCAATTGTCAGTCCCCGGCTCAAATAGCGTTTGACAGTGGCGGGTGCGCTGCAATAGAATGCGCGCCCTTCGAGGTTTACTTATTGAATTTTTAGGAATTGTGGCTATGAAAACATTTTCCGCTAAAGCCGAGGAAGTCCAGCACGACTGGCTTCTGGTAGACGCAGCAGATCAGGTGCTGGGCCGTTTGGCCGCGCAGATCGCGGCGCGTTTGCGTGGCAAGCACAAGGCGATCTATACCCCTCACGTGGATACCGGCGATTTCGTTGTCGTGGTAAACGCCGATAAGCTGCGCGTGACCGGCAACAAGGCGGAAGCCAAGTTGTATCACCGCCACACGACTTATCCGGGCGGTTTGTACACCACCAACTTTGCCAAGATGCAGGCGCGTCATCCCAGCCGTGTTTTGGAAAAGGCCGTGAAAGGTATGTTGCCGAAAGGCCCGCTGGGCTACGCCATGTTGCGCAAGATGAAGGTGTATGCCGGTGCGGCGCATCCGCATGAAGCGCAGCAACCGAAACCTGTTAATTTGTTGAAAGTATAGCCATGAGCGTAACTTATAACTACGGAACCGGTCGCCGCAAGAGTGCGGTGGCGCGTGTGTTTATGAAGGCAGGCAAGGGCGACATCGTGGTGAACGACAAGCCGGTGGACGTGTTTTTCTCCCGCGAAACCGGCCGCATGGTCGTGCGCCAGCCGCTGACCCTGACCGAAACCCTGGGCAAGTTCGACATCATGGTGAACGTTACCGGTGGCGGCGAGTCGGGACAGGCCGGCGCAGTGCGTCATGGCATCACCCGCGCCTTGATAGACTACGATGCCACGTTCAAGACCGTGTTGAAGCAGGCCGGTCTGGTGACTCGCGATGCGCGTGAAGTGGAACGCAAGAAGGTCGGTCTGCGCAAGGCGCGCCGCAGGAAACAGTTCTCCAAGCGTTAAGTCGCTTTGGATGGATTGCAAAAGCCGCCTTCGGGCGGCTTTTTCATTTTGTTGTAGAATGCCAGGCGTTTCTAATGGAAATTATCATGATCAAAGTTGGAATAGTTGGCGGAACAGGCTACACCGGGGTCGAACTGCTGCGACTGTTGGCGGTGCACCCGCAGGTGGCTTTGCAAGTGATCACTTCGCGTGCCGATGCCGGCACCCCGGTCAGCCAGATGTTTCCCAGCTTGCGCGGTTATGTGGATTTGCCGTTCACCCACCCCGACCAGGCTCACCTCGAAAGATGTGATCTGGTGTTCTTTGCCACCCCTAACGGCATTGCCATGCAGCAAGTGCGCGCTCTGCTGGATGCGGGTGTCAAGGTGATCGATCTTGCGGCAGACTTTCGTTTGCAGGATGTTGCTTCGTGGGAAAAGTGGTATGGCATGCCTCACGCTTGCCCGGACCTGGTTGCAGAGGCGGTATATGGTTTGCCGGAAGTGAATCGTGCCCGGATCAAGTCCGCCCGGTTGATCGCCAACCCCGGTTGTTATCCCACGGCGGTGCAATTGGGCCTTATCCCGCTACTGGAGGCGGGCGTGATCGAACCGGACAGCATGATCGCTGATGCCAAGTCGGGGGTCTCTGGCGCCGGACGCAAGGCGGAGATCCCCTATTTGTTCAGCGAGGCATCGGACAACTTCAAAGCTTACGGGGTAGCAGGGCATCGCCACCTGCCGGAAATAAAGCAGGGTCTGGCGCGCGCGGCCAACAAGGAGATCGGCCTGACGTTCGTGCCGCACCTCACGCCGCTGATACGCGGCATCCATGCCACGCTGTATGCCAGGCTGACGCGTGAAACCGACTTGCAGGCATTGTTCGAACAGCGTTATGCAAGCGAGCCTTTCGTGGATGTGATGCCCCCTGGCAGCCATCCCGAGACTCGCTCGGTGCGCGGCGCGAATCTTTGCCGTATCGCCGTGCACAGGCCGCAAGGCGGAGACACGGTGGTGGTGTTGTCGGTGATCGATAATCTGGTCAAGGGTGCGGCAGGACAGGCGGTGCAGAACATGAATATCATGTTCGGGCTGCCGGAAGCCACCGCCTTGAATAACGTTCCGTTGTTACCCTGATTTATGTGGCGCGGAGTCGAACGGAGAGTCAAACGCAGGTTCAGCATTTCCGCGCCGCATATGTCGGTACGGCCTCACATCGCGTGGTATTTGCGCTGGGGGATGATGGTGCCATTCGTTTTGGCGGCGGTCGCATTGGCTTGGTGGGCATACGACAGCGGGCTGGAATTTGCCGGCTTTCACCGCGGCCAAGCCGAACAGGAATTGTCCAGACTGCACGACCAGGTCGCAAAATTGGCAGAGGCGAATGCGCAACTCAGCGACAAAGTTGCGCAATTCGAGCGGGCAATCCAGATTGAACAGGCCAGCAATCAGGCAACGTCCGAGCAGTTGAAAAGCATGGCTGATGAAAACGTCCACCTTCAGGAAGACCTGGTGTTCTTCCAGAATCTTACCGCAGCAGGAGGCAAAGAAGGTGAACTGGGCGTGCATCGTCTGACATTGGAAAAGGATATAATCCCGGGCGAGTACCGTCTG
>Ga0172379_10005716_pt1 | contig 17224 bp, 21 predicted proteins | sample GrowelOW334metaG_FD_119756 | JGI IMG/M metagenome (GOLD analysis project Ga0172379, IMG submission 119756) | Groundwater microbial communities from an aquifer near a municipal landfill in Southern Ontario, Canada - Groundwater well OW334 metaG | ecosystem: Environmental > Aquatic > Deep... | reverse complement strand
GGAGGCTAGCCATCCTCAGATGATTTTAAGTTGGTGCTGAATGCCCCTAGCCAAGTGTTTTGATGTCCATGTGCGAAGCAATAACCTCTTCCGGGTCACCGAACGATCCCTCAAAAATCATGTCAACAAGATGACTATTTTTTTTCACGAGTTCTTTTATGGTAGTTTTTTGGCCATTGATTACAACATAATCTTCGTCTTTGAAATTGGGCATTTTATCACCCCCTTTGTTTTGCCCTCCTAGAATATAGTATAAGCATTTAAAATTTTTTTGTAAAGAGCAGTATTTATATTTTTAATTTTTTATTCTTTTTTACCCCAAAAATCCCATTCCAAGTAAATTCCATCCTCTTCGCTCTCAATGCGCAGGAGCAGGGTGGCAATGATGGCGTTAAGATTTTTTGGATAGTCTCTCCACTTTTCTTGTAGCGCGCCAGCGGAGTTGTAAGTATTGAAAAAGGCTGCTACCACAACCTCAATAGCCTTCATTTCTTTGATAAATTTTTTTGTGCTGACAATTTTTTCTTCTAGGGCCCTTTTCTCCCGCATTCCCGCGAGAATCGCCGGATAGAAGACGCCGTTTTCCAGGGCCAGATGTTCGCCAAGCTTTTTCTTGAAGAGCTCGTGTTGTTCAATTATCAGCTCAAAATTTGGCTTAGGAGATTCGGTTTGGCCTTTGGCGCCAATCAATATTTCTTTTAGCTGGTTGTGCTGTCCAATGAGCAGTGAGACGATTTTTTCGTTCATAGTTTTTATCAACTTTATTTAGTTATTTTTTACATTTCAAAATATGATTCTTTGATTCCGGAGTTGATGTCCAGCTCTAATTTTTTTATCACCGTTTTTATTCTTTCTTCGTTGGCCTCCTTGTCCGTTGACCTGATCTCAATAAAATTGCCCAAGGCAATATCTTTTCCGCCTTCATTTTTTGTAACCTGATCAATTGAAAATACTATGCCGCCGAGCTGATAGAGAGTTCTTTTTTTGGAGATTGTTTTTTTCATATCGCCATAAATTTTGAGGAAGGCGTCTTCCGTCTCGTCATTAATATCAAATTCAAACTTGGGCCTTTCTCGGAATTGCGATTTTATTTTTGGCCCTTTGTAGGTGAGAGTCTTTTTGTTTCCCTCTTCCCTGATTCGCAAGACTTCGCCGGTTGTTGCCAGATCTCTGTCTTGGGGATCATAATAATTATCAATTTGCGCAGTGGAGCTCAGCTTTTCCGCGCCCAGCTCCCGCAATTTGTTCGGATCCAGGGCGCCTTTGAATTTTATTTGGATTTCGTGCAGCCCCGAGCGTTCGGCCTCTACTTCCGGGCTATATTCATTGCTGATAATCAGGTCGGCGTTCTTTTTGGTGCTCTCAATATATTTTTCATGCATCGGCTCAACAATTTGAGAAAAATATTTTAGAATATCGGCCGGTTTTTGCCCAGTTCTTTTGATATCTCGGAGCAATCGGCGCACGATTCGGCCGTGAGTGCCGATATCCACAAAGGCTTTGATGTCTCCGGCGCCTTTGAGCTCTTCATCCAGGACAAATAGGCCCTCGGCAATAATGATCTTTTTGGGCTGTAGCATCTCCGTGCTTTCCGACTCGCCAGTTTTCATATTATATATTGGCTTGGCAATTGGCTTGCCCGCTTTGAGCTCGGCCAAATGCTCGCGGAATAATTTCAGATTAAGAGCTTCGGGCTGGTCCCAATTCAGAATGTTTCCTTTTTTGGCTTCCGCGTCCATAAAGGCTTGGCCGCGGTAATAATCATCGGCCGAAAGGATCAAGGCATCTTTGCCGAAAACCTTTTTGACCATATCGGCGACAGCGCTCGTCTTGCCCGAGGCTGATCCGCCGGCTATTTCAATGACAATATTTTTTTCGCTTTGGCCAATTCTTTCCTTGATGCTATCAACCAATTTTTCCACCCCTTCTTTTAGTTTATATTCCGGTAGGCCTATTTTTTCTTTTGGTTTTTGTTCATGAGGATGGCTTTTTCTGGGCAAGCCGTGCAAAACCAGGCTTTGATTTTTGTATTTTTGGTCATCAGTCACTTCTTCACTCAGCCACTCCGGAGCAACGAAGTCATCGCTTGCTTTTTCGCTCGTAAATTCCACTTCCGCGATTGTTAAACCAGCCAAATCGCCATGATAAATGTTCAATTCTATAATGTTTTTTTGGTATGGTATTTCATAGCGCGTTTTTTCAATTTTTTTGTCCGTGGTGGCTGTCCAAAGCGAGGTGAACTGATTTTTGGTAATTTCCACTTCTGACTCAAATCTGATTTTTCCGCCGCCGCTTTTTACGGTTTGAAAATATTTTTTCCTTTTTGCCGGAGCCTGACCTCGGTCCCATCTTCGGCTATGGCCAAGTAGCCCTGCACGATGTCTTCGTGAGGGTAATGGTCTAAATTTTCCGGCAGCGATCGGATCAGAAACCTTCTTTCAATTTCTTGCGGCCGAGGGCGTTTTTCCAAAGCTTCTTGGCTCGGAATTTTTCGGCTTTTTCTTTTAGTGGGCATATTTATTTGATTATTTTTATTCCTCTTAATCCCAGAATCAGTAAAGCTAAAATTATTATTTTCAAAATATAATGCCCATGCAGATCCAAGAAGCCTTTGGTCATGGGAGTCATTTTTTGAAAAAGCAAATGGACGAGAATACTGATTGGCAGAGTTAGAAATAGCCAGTTTTGTTTTGGTATGTCGAGTTTAATCAAGAGAAAAAGCCTTGATAATAAAGGAGCGAGCAGGTAGATACCCAGGAAGGAGATGGTAAAATCAAAAATAGCATATCCACCCAGGCGAAATTGTCTTAGAAATTCTATTGGGCCCATATAGTTTATTTAATTATTTTTACGCTCGCCGGCAGTCTTTTCTGTATAGTATCCAAATCCAGCGTGGAATAATTATTACCCGAGATATTCAGTGTTTGTAGATTTTTTAAATTTCTGAGTTCATTGGGCAGGCCGGTGAGCTGATTGTTGGAAAGATCTAGTGTTTGGAGATTCTGGAGCTGGCCGATCTCAGCCGGCACGCCGGTCATGAGATTATTGCTCGCCTTGAGTATCTTGAGTTTTTTGAGCTGTCCGATTTGCGATTGAATGGCGCCGGTCAGCTGGTTATTGCTTAGGTTTAATTCTTCCAGATTGGTTTGGTTGAAAACATACTCAGGGATTTTGGTTAAATTCTGATTGCTGAGATCCAGCTTGGCGCCCGTAGGTTTGAGCTGTGCCGCTAAAGTACAGCCGGTTAAGAATAGGCTGATGACGATGACCGAGAAGAGTTTTTTCATATTGATTAGTTTATTATTTTAGCACATCTAACATATTTAATAATTCTTTTTTGATTTTATCTGACGGCACGGTATTTTTGGCGGAATATTGCTGTTTCAAGTCATAAAGTTTTTGCTTCAAGGCTTCCAGTTTTTCTTGGACTGTATTATATTTTTCCGTTCCAAGCTCAGTCTCAGCTTTTTTGCCGGACAAGTATGTTTCAATTACAAAAACACGACTGCCAAAACACGCGAGCCAAGAGTTGTCTGTTCTTCGGAATTCTTCCTCAATTTGCTCCGGCGATTTCAAAATCGCATTTTCGGCCTCTTCAATCCGGGTTTTTTGCGGCGGTTTCTCAAGGTTTTCCATAATATTTAACTAGATTTATTTTATTATTTTCAAGATCTGATCAACAATTTTGTCATTGCCCGCGATATAATCTCCTTCATAAATACTGCATTTTCCTCCTTCCAGATTCACCATTTTTGCTCCGGCTTCGGCGGCAATCAGGCTGCCGGCCGCCGCGTCCCAGGGCTTTTGCTTCAATCTTATCAAGCCATCTAGCCGGCCACAAGCAAGATAGCAAAATTCCGCGGCCATAGAGCCTCGGCCAAAGACGGGGTTTGGTTTGTCGGCGCCAAAATATTCAACTTGGGGGATTGCGGCCAGTATCTTTTGATCTAATTTTTTGGTTTCTGCCTCTTTTCCCGGATAAGTGGAATAGGTGATATTAGCTTTTGATAGATCATCGGTATTTTTTAGATGGATTGGCTGGTTATTCAGAGTTGCGCCTTTGCCCCTTTCCGCCAGGAATAATTCATCTCTTTTGGGCAAATAGACCACGCCCAAAATAATTTCGCCTTTGTATTCTAGCCCGATAGAAACCGAAAAAGTGTCTCGTTTGGCGATATAATTATTCGTGCCGTCTATGGGGTCAATAATCCATTTGTACTCTGATTTGGCCGTGATTTCGCCCAGCTCTTCTCCGAGGAAAGCATGGTTGGGGAAAGAAGCTTTGATTATGTCAATAATTTTTTGTTCCGCTTCCTTGTCTATTTTTGTCGTGGGAGCGGAATTGGCATCATAGCTGATTTCGTCAGCTTTTATTTTATCAATATTTTCCATTAGAAAATTTCCAGTCTCTTTGGCAGCTTGGAGAGCGGTTTGTTTCAGAGTATCTTCAATATTGCTCATAGGTCTTGAATAAAAATAAACTTGTTTTATTTCCCTAAGATTTTCCTCAAGACCATCGCCTCATGCCGGCAGTCTTCCAGGGCATCGTGAGTTCCGCGGGGCGGCAGGCCGAATTCTTGGAACATGGCCTCTGAGCGCCAAGAGCCTTGGTAGCCGTGTTCCAGCAGATAAGTATAGGCGATTGGCCAGAGGTCGTAGACATGATAGTCAAATTCAGAAAAATTTATTTTGGCGGAAGACAGCAATTTCCTAAATAGTATCATGTCCAAACCCATTGCCCACGAGGCAATGAAAAAATCCTTGCCAAAAGTCTCTAGGAATTTCCTTGCCACTTCCGGAGCAGTCGGAGCAGAGAGTATTTTTTTTGAATCATAGCCCTTGGCCGCCAGCCTCTCCTTTGGCGCGCCGGACAAGTCCGTTCGGATAAAGCTCGCGAAGCTTTTCTTTTCTGCCAAAGTTTCCTTGTCCAGGAGAATAGCCCCCAGCTGCACCGGCTCGGTCTTCGGAATATCTCCAAAAGAGGATTCAAAGTCAATAATTAAGATGTCTTTGGGAAAGGTGATAGGCATAAGTTATAAAGTATTTAGATCAAAGGGATTCTTTTCTCCGAGTTTGAACAATTCTTTTTTGAGGACATCGGCTATGTCGGGGTAAGATGAGATTTTATCCCCCTCATTGAAGCAAACCGCCTTGGCGCTCTCAAGCTCTCCTCTTCTCAGCAGATCAACTATTGTTTTCACGCAGCTCACACCGCGGCCGTTATTTTTTTCGGCTTGCAGTTTGTCTATTTTTTCCGCCAGGGCAGAGTAACCTTTTTCCGGTATTGGATATTTTTCAAGTGAAGATTTTGGGAGCATAGAAGGGTTAAAAGAATTCAATTTTTTTGTTTAGGATAAAGGGTGAAGGAGCCGGGGGCGCCTGCCTGCCTCCGGGGGGGTGTCCGAAGCCCAAAGCTCCTTATTTATTCAATAATTTAATTAGTTCAGTAAAAGCATAAACTTTATTGCGTTTTTTTTCAGGATTGATCTCTTTTAGAATTCCGGCAGCTACAAATTTGGCCACTAAGCTAAAAAATGTTTGTGTGTTTTTTATTTTAATATGCGGCCGCAAGCTGGCGGTGGTAAAAATTGGTCTAATAAAAATCGCATCCAGCAGATTGTTGGAGTAAATAGAACTGATGTCTATAATTTTTTCTTTATAGGTACTGTGAAGTTTTAATATTTCTTTTCCGGTCTCCTCGGCTTTTTGGGCTTGTGCGGCTATGGCATTTAAGAAAAATTTTATCCAGTTTTCCCAATCTTGTTTTTCGCTGACGCCGCGCAATAATTCATAATAATCTTGCCGGTGTTCCTCAAAAAATTCGCTTAAATATAAAAACGGATGAGATAGCAATTTTTTCTCATACAGAAATAGAGAAATAATTAATCGTCCGACACGACCGTTGCCATCCAAAAAAGGATGTATCGCTTCAAATTGATAATGAGCTACCGCAATTTGCACTAATTTGTCTTTTTCTCCGTCGGAGTTTAGATATTTTTCCAAATTGCTGAATAAAGGGATTATATTATTGGCCGACGGTGGAATATATGACGCTTCCACTATGCTGGCGCCGGGCTTGCCGATATACACCTGTATTTTTCTAAATTCCCCCGGCGCTTTATTATGGCCTCGGCCGGATCTAAGTAAAGTGGCATGCAGTTTTTTTATCAGATTTTCAGACAAGGGAAGAGTTTTCAAGTTTTTTATTCCCAAATCTAGGGCCTGGCGATAATTTATAACCTCGTTTATATCTTGTTTTTTTGCAGCATCTTCTTTTTTCCCGGGTTCAGCTTCATAAGCTAAAACTTCGTTAATAGTAGCTTGCGTTCCTTCTATTTTTGAACTTTCGACGGCTTCTTTAGTTTGCATGGTTCGGCCCAAAAGGTTCGGGTTGGGCAAAGCGCTCAATAGAGAATCAAGCCCGGCAATGGCGCGATGAGCTTTGATAATATGGTCAATCAGCGGTTCATAGTTAATTTTTGGCGGTAATTCAGGCGGATTAAATGGTTTTTTTGTCATATTTTACGGTTAGAATAAGAAGCTTCGTTATTCTAATGGTTATAATAAGAAATTATCTTATTCTAATAATATCATATATATTAGAATAAGGCAAGAAAGATGCATACAGGCTACTATGCTTTTGGACCTTTTAACTATATCCGATCATAGCCAATAAGTTGGTTAGAGTATATCTGGCCTTTTTGTAGATTTATGATTGGCGCAACAATCGCGCAGGATTCGCGCAAAGTAGATTGCTTACTATGGTTTAGCCAATTATTTCAGATAACGTTCGCGTGTATGCGATGTTTTCCGTAGCGGAGCGAAGGAAAATATGGGTGAAGCGACGAGGGACGAGGAGCGTAACCGCATACACGCTGTTAAGTGATGTAATTTTTTATCCTTATTATTATTTTCTCAATCTACTTTTTTCTTTTTTATCAATTCGTAAAATAAGTTTTTTCCGTTTGGGATTGGGGCAAGAGGGGTTGGGGGTGAATTGCCCCAATCCCAAACACATTACTCAATGTCTTTTATTGATTGAAGATCAATTTCTCTGTCTCCTACACGTAGGGTTTTTTTAGTAACCCACGTAAAACCTTTTTCTGGAGTTATTATTGCTACATCCGCTGGCCCACCTACTCCGGGCATGTCACCTGGATCACCAGCAATGCCATCGGAAAATCTTTGTATGGCGTTTGTGGTCTCTATTCCTAACACACTAAAATCTATACCATCTTGTAGTGTCATGGTTCCCCATTGAATATTGTACTCGAGGCTTCTAAGCTGTTGTTGCGCGACTTGGGGTGTTAATTTTGTAGCTATTTCCTGAAACATGGGTAAATTGCCTATTCTACCGTCAAAACCTAATACAATGCGTGAAAGGACATCAGTTTGACCGATCCAACTTGCGCCATATTCACTACCTTTAGTTTTGCTATCACGCATTTTTTCAACTTCTCCAGGGATACAAACCTTAAAGACTTGATGAGAATCATCACTGTTAAAACCTGCGACTATAAATTGAAGCTGATCAACGCCTGCAATACCTTCTTTTTCAATTTTATTGGGGTCTTTAAACTTAAACCGAACCCGTCCTTTTTCCTCCTTTATTTCGACTACTTCGCACCCTTGTCTTTCTAAATCAGCTTTGATCTGGTTTGGTAATTTTTTTAACTCATCTTTGTATTTGTATTTATCTTCAAAAAATGTCTGCAATGCCTCGCCAATTTTCTCTATGGAAAGTTTATTTATGTCCGTCTGCTTTTTGAATTCATCTATAAAACGACTAATATTTTTTAGAACACCATTTTCAGGTAAAAAAGCTAAGCCGGCAATAACAACTCCGACTCTTTTCCCAAGTTGAAAAACTTTTGAGGCGGAATCTGATCCAATTCTACTCATACCTTTCATGTTGCGGTATGATTGGCGACTGTCAGCAGCTAAAACCATTCCTTCCGGTGTTGTGGTATTGATACATAGACTCATATTATTTTGAAATGTTAGTTATAATAAATATTGTAAAAAGTATTCCGCAAGTGGCAATTATAGCCAATATGTCTTTGCCAAAAAACAATACAGCAAAGCCCAATAGTGTTATTGCGAGAAAGCACCATTCTGATTCTTTGTTAAGCGGAATACGTTTTATTATATCGCTGAGCGTACCTTGGTATTGGGTGTTTCCTGATAGAGCGACACTCACTGCGGATTGAACGATAGTTTTCAATTCGTTGCTGTCCAGTTTTGTGCCATCATTCTTGATGTCCGTGCCTAATGGACCAACAAAAGATGTGGATGAAAGAGCAATATCATTCCGGGAAATATCGTCGGGTATTTTTAGTTTGCTCGTACCACCAATGAGCTGATAAGATTTTACGGTCTCGTCTTGCAGTACGTATAACCCCAAATCCTTCAGTGCTCTGTCGGTTGGAATTACAGAACTTACTTTTTTTCCGATTTGCACAAGATATTCCTGCTTAGTCAATGATTCGATAGCTCTCAGAACAGATTTATTGTCAGAGACATTTATGCCCGCAACCATTTCCGTCAATGACGGAATTGATCCGTTGTCTGTGCGGTATTTGTGGATGAAGATGATGAGATTTTTTTGATTATCGGTCATATATTGTTTCGCTTTAGCTGTTACATAAACAGTATACCGCCACTTTTAGTGGCGGTCAAGTGCGTTTCTGTGGATAAATAGGAAAATGGCCTACAAGGCCGTCAAATCCTTTAAAACTTCCTCCACATTGCCGTTGTGAACCAAAAAGAAATGAAGCTTGCCCTTGCCGAGCTTCACCCACATATTAGCAATTTCAGCTTTGTAACCAGTGTCTTCATTGCTGATTCGATCTTCGCCCTTCCATTCAAGGGCAACTATATTGCCTTTTTTGGTTAGTGCGACGAAATCAGGGTAAAACTTATTTTTTCTCCATCCTTGAATAAAGAAAGGGTCTTGTTTTTCACGACTGCGTACCCAAAATTCGATATTCGGCAGGCTATCAAGATCTAAGCGTTCAACAAAACTCAATTCTTCTTTATTCAGTTTGTCGATTTTTTCGTAGTAATTCTTGTTAAATTCTTGCGGTATTTGCTCTTTGAGCGTGATTGTTTCTGGAAAGTTCTCAAAGGGCTTGGTAGCAATTTTTTTGTTGGCCACAAATTCATCAAATCGCTTTTTTGCGTACACCTCAAGAACACTGTTTATGGCTTCGTTCAAGCGATCAAGGAATAAGTACCGATTGACGGAAAGTTCAGCCAAAGATTTTTGTTTGAGCTGATAATCAACCGCTTTTTCAATGAATTTTACCTTATTCGGCTTATCGAGCAAGATAAAACGGAGCTTTTTATCAAGCCATTGCACCAGTTCTTGTTTTGAAAAGTTTTTGTCCTTGTAGGTAAGATTGAGTATTTGCTGTTTGCCTTTGTGCCACTTGTTATCGTCTTCAATATCAATAATTGCGCGACCGTCATTGTCATAATGGATTTCAAAATTAAATTCGGCGTTTTGCTGGGCAAGTTTAAAATCTTCACCGATAAGTTCCTCAAAAGTCAGTTTTTCGTTATCCAAACTCATAAGCGGAACGGCAAAATCTTTTTTTACGGCTCGATGAATTTCTTTGGGGTCTTCCTCTGTGTCACCATTTGACGAACCACCGATTAAATCAAGTTTGCTATAGCCATTTCTTTCAAGCCCTGAAATGATATTACTGGCCGCTTCATTAAAATTTTTGGCAGAAGCAAAAATGTATGAACGGTTTAATACTTCATTTTTCTTTCGTTTCGCATACGGCATACGAATAATTCGCCCAATGATCTGTTCAACGGCGATTTTCGCTCCGACATTGGCAACAGAAATTAGAACATAGGCAAAAGAACAGTCCCAACCTTCGGCAAGTGCACTCACGGTTATGATATAGCGAATTTTGCATTTTTTGCTGAACAAATTCACGCCATCTAAATCGTTTCGATCGGATGTTTTGATTGCGATTTCCTCTTCGGAGATTCTGGCACTCAGTAAATACTCTTTGATCTGTTCAACCGTTACATTGTTTTGTGTTTTGCTCTTTGGCTGAGCTTGAATAAGTGCAATCGGGCGGATATATTCGCCGGTATTCTTTTTGCCCTCTTTCTCAAGCTCGGTTCGTTTTTCAAGTCCACGAGCAACGGCGTTTTGCCATTGAGCGGAGCTTTCAAGTACCAACGGTATTTTTACCATTTCCTCATCTTTGAGGTCAGCAGATGAAATATTTACCAAAATGTTACTACCGGAACGGGGAGTAGCGGTGTACTCAATAACAAAGCTTGGGTTTAGATTATTAAGGAAGTCAAATGATAGATCGGTTTGTGTTTTATGCCCTTCGTCAATTACCACAAGCGGATTGCTCATGCGGACGACATTTGCGAGTGAATTAATGACTGTGTCTTCCTCGTCTTTTTCCAGATCATCTCGGTCGTCCAAATTTTCAAAATGGCTCAAAAGTGCGCCGTTTTCTTGATAAACTTTATATTTCTTTTGCAATGTTTTTTCTTTGCGGAAAGCCTCTAAGCTAGAAATGATAATACAAAGATTATCCTGTACATCTTCTTTTCTGATTCGCAACGCTTCCTCGTTTGAAAAAATACGCACACCGTTTTGAAACGCCTCGTCTAAAGTTTGCCTGTGCCAATCGTTACGATCTTTAAATTTCTTGAGGGTTTGTGTTTTGATCGCTTCGGACGGCACAAACCACATCACAATACCTCTATCCATTTTGTGTTTCAGAAAAGAGCGCATGATTTCGTTGACGGCATGACAGCCGACAAGCGTTTTTCCACCGCCAGTCGGAATTTTGACGCAAACAAAAGGCACATCACCGAAAAAATCGCCATGATACGGCCGATCTGTTACACCCATAAAAGCGTACTTTGGCCCAACTTGCTCTAATTCTTTTAAGTAGCTTTTGAGCGTGTCTAGTGCCGATTGTTGATATTTTTTGAGTTCCATAATTAGTAGATTTTAACTTCGTAAGGAATTTGTTTGAAAACGATATTATACTTTTCAAGAGTAGATTCATCGAGCAAACATTTGTCGGCGTAAATAACTTTTTTAATGTTATTTTTCTTTAGCTTTTTGAGCGACTCCTTGCTTAACACATTTTCGCCTTTCTCCTTGTAGATCAAATAATATTCTATTTCGCCATGTTCGCCTATGAAATTTCCCGATACTTTTGCGGGATCAATGTTTGTCTGCGTTTCGGTAAAATAAATGTAAGTTGCAAATTGGTCAAAATCGCATGTGTCCTCGATTTGTCCGTCCTCATCAAAAAGTGGTTTACTCAGTTCGCAATATTCAAAACCGTTTTTGTAATCGTATTTTTTAATTGCACGCTTTACTCGTTCAGCCGTGATGTCCTTTGCGATATTATCCTCCATTTCGACCAGAATAAATTTTCGGTTGCCACCATCTTCTTTATTCAAATCTAAAACAGCATGGCCGGTTGTTCCGGATCCTGCGAAAGAGTCTAAAATTAAATCATTTTTCCCGCTAGACAGCTTGATTATCTGCTTGATTAACGTTGGTGGTTTAGGAGAATCAAACGGATTATCATCAAATATGTTTTTTAATGACTTTTTTGCGTCGTCATTACTTCCAACTTCATCATACATCCAAATTGTTTTCGGGATGACACCCTGCTTCATTTCTGCAAGATATTTTTTTAAACGAGGTACCGCAGTTCCATTTTTGCCAAACCAAATTTCACCATTTTCATTCGCTTCTCTCAATGTATTGACGTTATATCTTGGAAAAGTTCCTGCTGGGGGGTGCCATTTTACGCCGTTTGAAAATGTAAACTCATAACCTCTATCTGTGCCGCTCTTCGCATGCAGTGGTTGTGTCATCCAAGGACCCCGTGGATCTTTATCGGGATTTTTATATCGGGCATCTTGTTCTGCAGTTCTTTGCAAAAGATTGATTTTAAAATTCGGATTTAATTTATTTTTTGCGTAACAAAGGATAAAATCATGGGTCGCTGAGAAATATTTTGCATCATTGCTTTGAGTGTATTTCTTCTGCCAAATAATGGTAGCAATAAAATTATTTTCACCAAAAGTCTCATCCATGAGCTGTTTAAGATTACAGTGCTCATTGTCGTCAATGGAAATAAAGATAGCTCCGTCATCGCTCAATAAATCTTTTAGTAGTTTGAGACGTGGGCACATCATACATAACCATTTGTCGTGACGGCATAGGTCTGCGGATTCATTACCCACGACTTTCCCAAGCCATTTTTTAATCTTTGGTGAATTTACTTTGTCGTTGTAAACCCAGCCCTCATTTCCAGTATTGTAAGGAGGATCGATATAAATACATTTTACTTTGCCGATGTAATAAGGCATGAGTGCCTTTAGTGCGTGGAGGTTATCACCGTGCAGGATAAGATTTTGAGAATTATCGCCAACAGAAGATGACTTTACTTTTTTGAGTAATCGAAAAGGAACCTCTTTATCGTGGTTTATTACTGCGTCTTTTCCAATCCAGTTTAATGTAGGCATATACTAATGTAATTTGACGTCTAATGTATTATAGCGCGTTAGCACTGTTTCTTCTATAAATAAAAATCGTTTTCGGAGCGACCAGCGGGAGCGGAGAAAACACCTTATACCCCCCTCTAAAAATAAAAAAGAAAAAACTTATTTTACTTCCTTATTCGTTCGTAAAAAGAAAAAAGTAGATTGAGAAAAAATCAGAATAGTAAAAAATTATTTCACTTAACGTATCCAAATATCTGAAGTTTGCTGGAGTGAAACGAAAGCAAATTTGGGTCGAAAAAGTTTTGCATTCCTTGATTTAAAAATATAATAAGGCAAAACTTTTGAGCCAGATATTTGGTGTTGTACGATGTTCAGTTTTAAAAACCTACCTTTGATAAATTTCTAAAGGAACGCCGTTTGGGTCTGAAATAAAACTATACATACGTCCGCTGGCTCCTAATTTTGGCTCAGTCATTTCTAGCCCTCGAAGTTTGAAATCAGAAAAAATTTTATCAAGATTTTCCACCTCAAATGCGACGTGGCGAATTCCTATAATTTTCTTTTCCTTCAAATCGCCATCATTCTTTTTAAAATCGGCAAATTCCCAAAGTTCAATAAAAAAGCCTTCAAGCTCTATAAAGATTATTTTTGCACCCAGATCTTTACGCTCAAAAGATTTGCTGATTTTAAAATTAAAAAAATCTTGATAAAATTTTTGGCTTTCTTCTAGATTGTTGACTGTAATTGCAATATGGTGAATTTTCATAGAGTTCCTTTAGAAAATATAAAATAAAAGGTTTTTAAAACTGAATTTCGTCCAACGTATCGGGATAAGCGAAGTTTTTACGGAGCATAGCGCAGTAAAAATTTGGGTGAGGGGCAAATGCAACTCATTAATGTAAGTAATAAATCGCATTTGCCCTGAACCGCTTATCCCGTGTTATACGATGAAAATTTTATCCGTCGTTGTTAACACTTATAATATTATTTCATCACCGCCACCTAAGAGCTGAACTTCTCCGTCACGAACTAAAATAGCCTGATTATCATTTAATACTCTCATCGGATATTGCAGGTCCTTTGTTTTTTCAACTAACATTTTTTGCATGTCAGGCGTGTAATGAGCCTTAATTAAAAAAGGCACTAAATTCATAGCTGCATAGTCTATAACCCCGCATTTGTCAAAATCACGGCTAGACCATGTTGACATTATAATCGACGGGCAGGCGATATACGAACCTGCGCTTGAACCTATATAAACTACGCCTTTGGTAATTAAGTCTTGGATAACATTTTCGAAGCCACTTTCGCGAACCGTTTTTAACAAGTAAAATGTGTTTCCACCCTCAACCATCACAATATCATACCCGTCGAGTGTCTTTTTTAATTCATCTTCATTTTTGCCCGCAATATCAATTTCTGTATAGGAGAAGTTCAGCTCATCCATTTTTTGCCGATGTCTATAAATATAGCTCGTATCATCAACTTTTTTTGATGCAGTTATTATATATGCGATTTTACAATCAATAATTTTTTTCGGCAAAAAATTATCTATATTATTGGCGGTGATAAATTGTCCGCTGGAAGTAAGAATTAGTGTTTTCATAGCACTAGGATAAAATTTTTTTCGTATAACTCGTTTCTATGCGAAAACATATCGCCTTTAAGACCCAATTATGTATGAAAAACGAAGTTATGATATAATTAAACTATCTTAAGTATAACAAAACTACTGTCTTATGCAAGAATTTTTGGACAAAGTGAAAATTGAGCTAAAATATCGCAATTATAGCCCACAAACCTTAGATAGTTATTTGGGCTGTTTGAGGGATTTTTTTGCTTATCTTGGAGGAAATTACGACAAATTTGATGAGTTTAGAGTGAAGGAGTATTTGATAAAGAAAAAAGATGCTGGCGCTGCCGGCTCAACCATTAATGTTTATATCAATGCGATCAAGTTTTTTTATGAAAATATCGTCAAAACGCCGTTTCAGCTGGATCTCCATTATTCCAAGAAGCCAAAGCGCTTGCCTGTCATCCTTTCCCGCGAAGAAATCAATAGAATAATTGATTCAACTGAAAATATGAAACATCGCCTGATGATTGCTCTCGCCTATGGCGCCGGACTGCGTGTTTCCGAAGTTATAAATTTGAAAATTAGAAACATTGACCTGCCGGGATTGCAGATCAGTGTTAGGCAGGCCAAGGGGCAGAAGGATCGGGTGACAGTCGTGCCGGAAAAATTAAAAAATGAAATCACTATGGCCATGGCCGGGAAAAATGCGGACGATTATTTGTTTGCCAGCGAACGGGGAGGAAAATTGACTGAAAGGACGGCCCAGGCGGTGTTTGCGGCGGCCTTGAAAAAGAATAATATCATGAAAGAGGCGACTTTTCATTCGCTACGCCATAGCTTTGCCACGCATCTCTTGGAAAACGGCGTAGATTTGCGTTATGTGCAGGAGCTTTTGGGCCATGCCAATATCCGGACCACGCAGATCTATACTCATCTGACTAATTTGGGTTTGAAGAATATCAAGAGCCCGTTGTAATTTTTCACCCCCTCTAACTCCCCCTTGGTAAGGGGGAGAAATGTTATATGCTCTACATCGCTGATTTTCATATCCACTCCAAATATTCTCGCGCCACGAGCCGGAGTTTGGATTTGGAAAATATTGATCTCTGGTGCCGGAAGAAAGGTATTAATATCTGCGGGACCGGCGACTTCACTCATCCGAAGTGGCTTAGCGAAATCAAGGAGAAGCTGGTGGAGGCGGGGAATGGGTTATTGGCGTTGAAGAATCAAGAGGAAAAAATCCCCCAACCCCCTTTAACAAGGGGGCAAGAGAAAATTCCCTCTACTTCCTTTATTAAAGGGGGTAATATGGTATATTTTATTTTGACTACCGAGATATCTTGTATTTACAAACAGGGCGGGAAGACGAGGAGAATACATCTGATACTTTTCGCGCCGACGATTGAGGTGGTGGAGAAGATAAATCAGGAGTTGGAAAAGCGCGGATGCAATCTGAAATCCGATGGCCGGCCGATCGTTGGGCTCTCAGCCAAGGAGGTGGCGAAGATTGTTTTTGCGGCTTCGCCTGATTGTATGGTGATCCCGGCGCATGCTTGGACACCCTGGTTTTCGGTCTTTGGCTCCAAATCAGGTTTTGACACTATAGAAGAATGTTTTGAAGAATTAGCGCCGCAAATTTTTGCCATTGAGACCGGATTGTCGTCTGATCCGGCTATGAATTGGCGGCTTTCCAAATTGGACAAGATTACTTTGATTTCCAATTCCGACGCGCACTCGCCGGAGAATCTGGGACGCGAGGCTAACGTTCTTGAAATCGTGGATAGCAAAAATTTATATCAAGATATTGTACGGATATTGAAAGAAAAAGATAATAAACAATTTTTGTATACTATAGAGTTTTTTCCCGAAGAGGGCAAATATCATTTTGATGGGCATGCGACTTGTAAAATCAGTTTGTCGCCTGAAGAAACCAAAAAGAATAAAGGTATTTGTCCGACTTGCCGGAAACCGCTCGTGATTGGGGTTTTGAATCGTGTAGAGGAATTGGCTGATAGGCCGGAGGGCGAGCAGCCAGCCAATCTAATCCCATACAAAAGTTTAGTCCCTTTGCGGGAGATCATTGCCGAGGCCATGGATCAGGGTCGGGCGACCAAGAGAGTAGTGGCGGAATATGACAAGTTGATTGCCCGGGGCGAGAGTGAATTTAATATTCTCTTGAATCTGGATTATGAAGATTTGAAAAAAATTACTCTCTCGGAAATAGTGGAAGGAATAAAACGGGTGCGGGAAGGAAAATTAATTATTGCGCCGGGATATGACGGAGTTTATGGCACAGTGAAAATTTTCAGCGAGCAGGAAAAGAAAAAGAATCGGCAGGAGAGGCTATTGTAAATACCCCTCCCCTCCGATGAGGGGAGGTTGGGTGGGGTGGATTCCACCCAAAGGTGATAGACCGCCGAAATATTAAATTTCCTCGTTCGTGGAAAACACCCCCCGGCTCCGCTCCGCTTCGCCACCCCCCTCAAGGGGGGTATTTTTTTATAACCCCCCTTGAGGGGGGACCTAGCACCCGCAGGCGCAGGAGGGGGATGTATAAACGTGGCGAGATGTTAAAGCGTGCCATTTTTTTAGACAAAGCTCCCGCTCAAGCTGTTTTTATTCAGAGCAATAAGTTTTTGAGTGACCGTCACCTTTATACATCCCCCAATTCGCACGCGAATTTTCCCCCTTCCGGAAGGGGGGATTAATTCTGAAGGGGTTATTTTTTTATTCAAATAAAAAATGTCATCCTGAGCTTAGTCGAAGGACGACATTTTTTAATTTTCAGCTATTTAACCTAGAACTTCATCTTTCGCCGCTTTGGCGAGGCGGAACTTCAAGACGGTCTTTGCCGCGATCTTGATTGCTTCGCCGGTGGCAGGATTCCTGCCCATTCTGGCTTTGCGGTTCTTTTTGATGAGCTTGCCCAGGCCCGGGAGGATGGCTTCGCCAGCCTTGGCCTCTTTGTAGATGGTGGCAATGAGGATCTCCCAAAAAGTGATTACTTCTTTTTTGGAAAGACCGCTCTTTTCCGCCAAATGGGAAATGAACTGACCTTTAGTCATGGCCATATTCTTTTTTGGTTAGTTAGTTAACTTTTAATAATTATATCATAGTTTATTAATAAAGAAAAAG
>Ga0172379_10005715_pt1 | contig 17229 bp, 20 predicted proteins | sample GrowelOW334metaG_FD_119756 | JGI IMG/M metagenome (GOLD analysis project Ga0172379, IMG submission 119756) | Groundwater microbial communities from an aquifer near a municipal landfill in Southern Ontario, Canada - Groundwater well OW334 metaG | ecosystem: Environmental > Aquatic > Deep... | reverse complement strand
CCACTAACTTTAAACGACCTTTGACTTGATATAATCGCATCATTGGAAAAATAAAGTCCGTTCGACTTGCATGCCTTATCCACGCCGCCAGCGTTCATCCTGAGCTAGGATCAAACTCTACTTAAAAATAGAACGGAACAAAAGAAAAAATACTTTTGTTTCATTTACTGGTTTCGTTCCATATTTCGTATGGAATATATCTCACACCTGTGAGAATTATTACCTCGCACCTGCGAGATAACCTTGCTTGATTTATGATTGTCCTTATAATAACCCGTCTTTTAAAAAAGTTATTATAAAAACTTTACCTATTCAAATTTCAAAGAAATTAAAACAGCCCGAATAAACAGACTGTGGAATCTATTATATACATATAGAAAAAGAAGTCAAGCTCTTATAATCACCATAAAACCCCTTTATTTAAGGGGTTTTATAAATTATCCTTGTCCATATAATTGAGACTGTCTTTTTTCTTCTTCTGTTTCATCTTTATATAAATTATCATCTATTTCCTTAAGTCTAATTTCTTCTTGTCTAGCTACTTCCTTGAGTCTTATTTCTTCTAGCCTTGCTATTTCTTCAGATTCTTCTTCGTGTTTTTTTAATTCAATGTTTGTAATCCTATCAAGCCACAAAAGATACTCCTCAAAATCAGTTTCTTTTAACTTTTCTAATTCATCAGCTGAAGGAATTTCGATTTCATCAATATCATCTGAATTATTTTCTTCAGGTGATTTTTGAATATCTTCAAAATTTAAATCCAGTTCAGGTTGAACTTCTTTATTTATTTTATTAAAATTATTTTCCATATAATAATTATATTACTTTGTGCCCCGTGAGGGAATCGAACCCCCGACCATCTCCTTAAGAGGGAGCTGCTCTACCAGCTGAGCTAACAGGGCGTGTTAACTAAGCTTTAATTATTACAGAAAAAATGCTTTTTGTAAATGTATTATATTTTTATTCTCAATAAAAGTATCTTCTATTATATACAAGGAACCGTACTAAAATCTTGATGTCCACGATTCAAACGGCATGCCTGAGTAATAGTTGGTACTCCAAGTGTCCATGTCCCATTTTGATATATTGCGACGGACTCTTTTTTTATAAAAGCGACTGAATCATCGAGTTGAGGATATATTCCTGCAACTAAGTTATTCTGAATCACTGTAACCCTAAAATTACTACAACCTTCACCCAAACAATCACCCCAAGTCTTTTTTACAAGATTTTCGGCTTCATTTTGTGAAATAATTTTATCCTGATTCTTCAAAACAAAATCTCCAAATGAATTTATGTCTTCTTTGGGAAGCGTTAGTCTGACGTCATTTAATCCAAGATTAGCTTTCATCCCTTTGACACAGGCCAATGTTGAAACTCCATACTGAAATTTTGAAAATGGAGCTTTTATTTCATATCTTTGGCAACCTTCTTGATGCCCTCCCCAATTAATAACATTACCACTTGGCAATGTAAATCTATACCCCACAATTGAAAGTGGTTCTCCATTTTCTTTTTGTGCGGGAGTTTGATATAACTCTGGAGTAACTTGCCATTTTGAATTATAAGTAAGTCCAATCTTAGAATCTACTATCCAAGAACCATCAATAATTTGATTTTTAATATCACTGTTTGCATTATAATCAGCGGGAAGATTTATATTACTAACATCAATATTTTTCTCTCTATTATATCCACTTCTACCTAGAGAATACGCCAAACCAACTAACAAAATTATAACTAAAAACAACAAACCAATAACCAATTTTTTGTCTTTCATAAATAGATAATTATTAAAATAATAATATTATTGATTCTTTAAAACAAAATCACCAAACATTTTGAGCTCATCCTGTGTAACTATGGCCCGTGCACTAAAATGACCTGCACTGGCACGATAACCTTTGACACATGCAATCTTTGATACACCATACTGGAATACTCCAAAATCTGATTGAGTACATACTGCTTTATCGCTTTTCCAGTATCCTCCCCAAGTAATACTAAAATCATTATTCGGTTTTAAGGTAGATCCAAAAAATGGGACTCCTTCTGTTTTGTCTACATTTTTCCCTGTTGCATTTACATAATATTCAATTATATTTAAATCATCTTGATAATATAATTCAAATGTAGGTGATTTAAGCCAATTAATTTTATTTTGTTGAACATTCTCATTATTATTTAATTTAGAACCATCTATGTTTTGATATTCACCCTGATGCCCTGAGGATTCATAATTATTTGGAATAGGAGACATTTTTTGATTCTCTGATTTTCTTCCCAATAAATACGCCCCACCTATTAACAACAGAACAATAATTAAAACCAACACAGTAACCAATTCTTTATCTTTCATAAATAAATAGTTAATTAATAAATACCTACAAAATAATTCTTTCTTTATTGATTTCTTGCTTTTTCAATACAAGATTTTAATTCTAGTGTATTAGTCCAATCACATTTTCCAGAAGTTTGTTTTTCGCACCTTGAACTACTAGCTTTATAACAAGCATATTCTGGTAAAGCTACACAAGTACTCCCACCAATTTCTGTATTTTCATCAATGCAGATTATCGGACCATTACAACCACTTACAATTTTACATCCACTACTAGTGTATTGATTATTAGAAACTTCAGTTGAGGATTCCTTGGAAGAAGAATTTATTACTAATATACCATTTGAACAACCCTGTATAATATTTTGTCCTGGAGGAGTGACATATTCAGCAATACAAAGTCTATAAGATGCAGGTACAACATCATGAATAGAATCTAAAATAACTAATTGTTCCCCATCATTTAGAGACGATGAAACTTGTCCCTCACTAACATTCCCAAATAGAATTGGATTCTGCCATTCATAGTCCGGTAATGGAGCTTGTCTTTCTAAATAAGCTCTTAGGTGCGTCGAGTTTGGTAAATTACAACTATTCCACTTAATCGTAGTCTTCTGTCCCATTAAATAAGTTTCTCCTCCATTTGGAGAAAGAACTTTAATCCAAGGAGCTGTTGTGGGTAAGCAATCAGAAGAATTATTACTCACTTGTTGCCCATTATTTTCTTCTATATTTAACTCTTTTTCAGATTCTTTATTATTACCCTTTCCTAACATGTACGCCCCGCCAACTAATAAAATTATAACTAAAATCAGCAAAACAGTAACCAATTTTTTGTCTTTCATAATATATATTTAGATTAATAAAAGAATACTCTTAAAGCTTATCCCTTCCTCAAAATTTTTACAAGCTCATCCATTAGTTTTTTAATAGACTCATCATCATACAAAGACAGCGTAAAAACTGGCTTTTTCAATTTTAAAAATTCCTTTTTAATTTTTTCTATCTTTTTTTCATCTCCTATCAAATCTGTTTTTGTTAAAATAATGACTTCTTCTTTTTCTAAAAGAGCCTCATCGTAAGTACCCAATTCCTTGCGAATCTCTTTGTATACTTTCATTGGATTCTCATTATCAAGAGCAATCAAGTGAACTAAAACCCTTGTTCTTTTTATGTGTTTCAAAAATTTTATTCCTAGACCCTTTCCACTTGATGCACCTTCAATAAGTCCTGGGATATCAGCAAGCGTGTAGCCAAAGAAATCTCCAAGGTTTGGATCAAGTGTGGTAAACTGATAACTACCTATTTTTGCAGAAGCATTTGTCACTGCGTTTAAAAGTGATGACTTACCAGCATTTGGTAATCCTATTAATCCAACATCAGCAAAAAGTTCAAGTTCTATTTTAAAATTTCCTTGTTCACCTATTTTTCCTTTAGTTGCTTTTGTCGGCGTTGTATTTATAGAAGTCTTAAATTGCTCGTTGCCATAGCCTCCTGGTCCACCCTTTAATAAAAGTTCTTTTTGACCAACTTTATCTAGAGAAACAGAACCACCACTTTCAATATTAGTAATAATAGAACCAACAGGAAATTCAATCAACAAATCCTTTCCATCTTTACCATGGCGACTTCCTCCTGCTCCTTCTTCTCCATCAAATCCTGCAAATTGTTTTTTGTGTTTGTATTTAGAAAGTAAATGAATATCGGAAACAGCGATAGCGTAGACATTGCCACCTCGCCCCCCATCTCCGCCATTTGGACCACCTTTATCTATAAATTTCTCACGACGCCAACGAACAACCCCGTCTCCACCGTGGCCAGCTTTTGCATAAAATTTTATTTCATCTATGAACATATAAGTTAGTGACTAGTATCTAGTGATTAGTTTTTAGTAAGTACAACTTACGCTAATAAAGCTTTTTTTACAAGTTCTATAACCCCTTCTTTTGTTTTTGCTACAACCAAGAATCTACCATTATGGCAAAAAATTGCATCAGAAACTCCTGAAACTTTAGCCATCTCATTATCTCTTTTACCAGCCCAAATTTCTGGAAATGGTTTCTTGGTCTCAAATTTATATTTTTCCTTCCGCACAGCTTCAGCTCTCCATGTATCCCCTTTCTTAGAAATAACATATAAAGGTTCAGAATATTCATTTATAGTTTCAAACCAAGGATAAGTTCCGTCGAAAAATATAATCTTTTTATCTTCTGCTTCTTCATATGCTTTTTTTACTATTGATTCTGCTTCTACCCTATCTTTTGTTTGTATAATTTCTCTTTTTAAAATTTCAACAACAAAAGGAACAAGTTTCATAAAACATGAATCATAATCTTGTTTTTCTTTCCAAGTTGGTCGAAAATTAAAAAATATATCCTGAATAAGATATGGTGCTACTTCTCCTTTTGTCTCAAAAAGATTTATACCATTATCATTTGCATCAATTGATTGCACTAATCTTTCCTCAATTTTATTTGCTACAACTTTTGATTCACAAATTCTCTCTCCATATTTTTCCCAAACCAAACCGAAGGACGAGTACGGTGTGCTATTCTCTCTATTACCCGCACCTCCTTCTTGATGGTGGTCAAATCTATTTATTTCTGGATTGTAAATTCCTCCCACATCATATACATAGTCCCCTTTTTTGAACCACTCTTCATCTCTAGTTCTAATTATTTTAATATTCCCATTATTCAATATTGAAAGTGTTGCAGTTGCAAAAAGATCATCGGCATGGAATGATCCATCGTGAGTGACACATATTTTCTTTTTATTAAAAAATGACATAATTTTTCTAGCCGTAGCTTCACACGTTGACGGATTATTCCTCCGTAATATTAGAATACTCTTCTGCACTAAATAATTCAACAAAAAAAGCAATCGCTTTTTCTAGAATAAAAAATAGAATGAAAAAAATAAGAATTATACCAATGAACTTACGAACATCCTTACTAATAGAAAGAGCAGTATAACTAAAGAAATATCCTAAAGCAAGAACTCCTGTCGACCATAAAATAAGTGAAAGTACTTCCGCTTTAGCATAAATTCTAAGTGGAATTTTTTTATACCCAGAATAAAGAACCGTAAACCAACCAATACCTAAAATAAAAAACCGAGATATAAATATAGACCAAAATGGTTTTTCTTTAAATCGAGGCAGAAAATATGAAATCCTTCTTTCTATTTTGTGCATAAATGGTTTATGAGAATGATGTTTGTGTAAAAAAAATCCAATAACATAACCCAAAAAAGACTTCATCGCTCCTCCTAAAAAGACTGCAATAAAAGCTAAAATAATATTGATAGAACCAAGGTGAGAAAAAATACCAGCAAAGATGACCATTATCTCTCCCTCAATAACAACTCCTAAAAGGATAACGAGGTAAACTATAACTGCATGAATTTCAACAAAATGACGTATTGTGGCAATAGATATATGTTCCATACTAAAATTAAAGATCAAAATGAAATACTTTTTTCAATATCCAATTAATGACAGAAACAAGTAACGCTCCTATAAATGCAGCATAAAAAGTTTCAACATGAAATCCTTTAATAAGTGTTCCTAAATACCAAAATAATGCTCCATTTATTACAAGTGAAAACAAACCAAGGGTGATAAGATTTATTGGTAATGTTAAGATATTTATAATAGGTTTTATAATCATATTAAATAATGCTAAACATGCACCGACAATAAGAGCGGCCCAAATAGGATCGACTGTTATTTTTCCAGGAAGAATAAAAGTTGTAACATAAACAGCAACAGAAAGAAGAATCCAATGTAAAATAATTTTCATATTATTAAAATAATTAAACGAATAATTTATCAACCACCTCCTTCACCAGACTACCGTCAGCACGACCTTTTAAATCTTTCATAACAGATGCCATAAACATTCCCTTCTTTGTAAGGTCTGTCACACCAAGCTCTATAATTTTTTCTTTAACGATTTTTTCAATATCTTCTCTTTCCATTAACTTTGGCAAAAATTCTTCAATAATAGAAAGCTGGGCTTTTTCAATTTCAACCAAGTCCATTCGATTACCTTTTGTAAATTGTTCAATCGAATCTTTTCTTTGTTTAGAAGCACGAGTTATAACTTTTAGTGCATCTTCATCAGAGAGCATATCTTGTGGAGTTTTGCCGGTGGCTACAAGTTCATTTGTAAAAGCGGTCACAAGCCCTCGCATAACCTCAAGACGAATACTATCTCTGGCCTTCATGGCCTCTTTTATTTGATTTTTTATTTGTTCATGTAACATATGTATTATTGTAGCAAAAAATATATTTCTACACCAGAAATTCCCCCAGCCCTAAGTCGGACTTAGGGCTGGGCTTCTTCTTTATATTTTAACCAAATTATTATTTCTTTATTAAAATCTTTTATATTAAGAAAATATTTAGGAAAATTATTTAAATCTAAAATTTTATGATTAACTCTGTTACTATCAATATAATCTAAATAACTACTCCACTTATATTTAAGTAAAAAATCTACAGACTTCTTAAAATCCTTAATACCCTCTTCTTTCCACTTTGAATCAATGAGCTTAATTGGATTTAAGTGAATATAAGAGAAAAGATATTTTGCCTGATTATCATCTTTAATATGCACAGACTTAAATTTACCTTCAAAAAGACCACCTGTGCGACCATATTTTGCATTAAAATATTTAGCATAAGCAGTAGAAACTTTTCTCATAAATTCTGAAATACGATTCTTTTCTGTTTTTCGCCATAAGTCCGACTTAGGGCTAGTAATGATGTAAAGGTGAAAATGATTCGGCATTAATACCCATGCTCCAATAGAAACTATTGTTTCTCTCCTATCATAATCAAAAGCATATATTCCTTGCTTGATTACATCTTCTCTAAAATTAAAATTCTTATATGTATTACAACAATAAAGACATTTTATAAAATAGTCATAATCGTCTTTATTTAAAAAGATTTTTTGTTTACTGTTTCCACGATTATAAATGTGATAATATTCATTATCCACTAACGGAGTTTTTCTATTAGACATAAGCTAATTATATCTCAAATTACTTCAAATTGCCATAAGTCCGACTTAGGGCGAAACTCTTTATTTTTAAAATATGCCTTCTGGTGGTAGAATACAATTATGAAAAAAATTATATTTTTAGATACTGAAACAACGGGCAATGAACCAAAGAAAGACTTTCTTTGTCAGATTGCATACAAGACAAAAGATGAAACATTTTGTGAATTATATAAACCACCAATTCATATTCCCCCTGAAGCAAGTGCTGTCACTCATATCACAGATAAAACAGTGGCCGATAAAAAAGTTTTCAAAGAAAGCCCTGAGTATAGTAAAATAAAAAAATTACTTGAGTCCCCTGACTCCGTGATGGTAGCTCACAATAATAAATTTGATTATGCAATACTACAAAATGAAGATATAAATCCAAGCAATACTATTTGTACTCTACGAGTGGCTCGAGCACTTGATAAAAATAATGTCATTCCTCAGTACCGCTTGCAGTATCTCAGATACTATTTAGATATAGACATAGAGGCATCGGCCCACGATGCTCTTGGTGATGTTCTTGTTTTAGAAAAATTATACGAAAGATTACTTGATAAAATAATGAAAGAAGACGGTGTTAGTGAAGAAGAAGCAATCGAGAAAATGATTGAAATTTCAAGTCATCCATCAATGATGAATATGTTTAATTTTGGTAAATACAATGGCAAAACCGTTGCCGAAGTAGTTTTAATTGACCGTGGATACCTAGAGTGGATGCTTACTCAAAAAGAACAAAATAATCCAGAAAATGAAGAGGACTGGATTTATACGCTTAAATATTATTTAGGAAAATTGGTTTAAATAAATAGGAGGTATTAGATAGCAAGTAAAAAGCAAAATATGATAGAATATAAATATGGAAATATTTATAATTATTTTTCTGGGAATACTTATCATTTTAGTAATAGGTCTTTTTTTCTTTCTCAAAAACAAACCAGTAGAAAAAAATGACGGGGCAACTCAAATGCTTTTGGCTCAAATAAATGAATTATCACGTACTATCGACAGCAAACTAGGTGAATCACAAAAAGAGATCAATCAGTCAATGCGTTTTCAATCCACTGAAACTTCTCGTATCATTGCTGATATTACAGAAAAAATTACCCGCTTAGATGAGACCAACAAACAAGTAGTTTCGTTTGCTGATCAATTAAAAAATCTGCAAGATATATTGAAAAATCCAAAACAACGAGGGGTCTTAGGTGAATACTATTTAGAGACATTATTAAAAAATGTCATGCCACCAGGGTCTTATCAAATGCAGTACCCTTTTCCTGACGGCACTATTGTAGACGCTGCAGTTTTTGTAAAAGACAAAGTTATACCAATTGATTCAAAATTCTCTCTTGAAAATTATAACCGTATATCTGAAACAAATGATAAAACCGAAAAAGATCGTCTTGAGAAAATTTTTATAAACGATTTAAAAAATCGTATTGCTGAAACTTCAAAATATATTCAACCAAAAGAAAATACAATGGATTTTGCTTTCATGTTTATTCCACACGAAGCAATATATTACGATTTACTGGTAAATAAAATTGGTGGTAGTTCGGATGAAACAGATAATCTGATCCAAAGAGCAGCAAGCAAATACAAAGTAATAATCGTTTCCCCTACTTCATTTTTGGCATATCTGCAAACTGTATTACAGGGATTAAAGGCAATGCAAATAGAAGAAGGAGCTAAAGACATCATAAAGCGAGTTGGAGAACTTGGAACACATTTGCGTATTTTTGAGGATTTACACCAAAAACTTGGAAATGCTTTAAGTACAACAGTAAATCACTTCAATAAATCCAATCACGAATTTAGAAAAATAGATAAAGATGTCATGCGAATAACTGGAGAAACTTTAGAAATAGAAACTCTCACAATAGAAAAACCTCAAGAAGAAAATTAGACAAAAAAACTCACACGATTTGTGTGAGTTTTTTTATTTAGCATCCACCAAGGCGACAGTGCCGGTTTGAATAATAATTATAATTATTATTGAAAGCATAATTATTATAATTGTTGTAATTATTGTAACCATATGGAGTTGGATTACTATAGTAGCGTGAATAATTATTATAATTGCTACCGAATGCGTAACCATTACTATAATTTATATATGTGGGTTGCCGATAATACGAATAATTATAATTGTCATAACCATTATCAAAGGCATAATTATTATAGCCATAATAATTATATGGTGAATAGTTATGTGGACCATAATACCCCCATACTGCCTCAGAGCTCTCAGGCGCAACAAAAAAACCGAAACTTACAAATAATAAAAACCCTAAAAATATAATAGATAATTTCTTCATAATCATTATATTATATATCTTTTATTGTTTTGTCAACGATTATTTATCTAATTTTTTATATAGTGTTCCTGTTATTGTTAAAACTAAAACACCAAAAAGTAGCATCATAAAAGGGCTATCTCTAAATAGAGGAATCTCTAAAAGTAATTCTTTTACACCCTGACTTACTAACGTCGCTCCAAAAATAACAAGAAAAGCAAATGTCAGAGGATAACGAGAAAAAACAAATTTTCCTTTTTCTCCAAATAATTGATTGAGTCTCGCTGTTAATCCTTCAACCTTTTTTAATAAATCTAATTGTTCTTTGTCCATATCTATAGTATATCAAATTTTAATTGCTTGGGGACAGGGATTCGAACCCCAATTAACGGCTTCAAAGGCCGCTGTCCTACCATTAGACGATCCCCAAATATGCAAACACTTATAGAATACCCTATTAATGATTATTTTTCAACTGAATATATCATGTACTTAAATACAACAAATAACATATAAAAAAGACGGTCGGGACCCAAAATGGCCACATAATAACTATCATCATTTTATTGTTGTCTCTTTCAATTTCTTTTAAATCATCCATTTTATAAAAATAAAAAACCCCGCAAAGGGAAACCTTAAATACCGTTACTTATTTAAGAGTATTATTATACCAATAAAATTGGCATTGATAATCTAGTCAGAGAATCAAAACCCTGTTATACTATAATCATGCAAACAAGTTCAACAGAAAAATATTTTTTGTTCGTATTATTATTAATAACGATTATTTTTACTCTTTTAATTTTCTTTCCATTCTTAACAATGTTTGTCCTAGCAGCAGCGTTTGCTGTTGTTCTTAACCCTGTATATTTGTGGATAAAAAAACATATTACTTGGAAAATATCTTGGGTAGCTTCTCTCTTGACCGTTATAATATTTATCTTGTGTTTATGCACACCGCTATTTTTTATAGGAAAAGCAGTATTTAATCAAACTCAAAATGTTTATCAAAATATTGTAATGTCTGGAACAACAAATCATTTTATTGAAACAATAGATTCTTCCATAAATAAAATATTACCAGCTGGATTTAATTTTGATATTCATTCTAAAATAATGAGTCTAGCCTCTTCTTTTGCAAGTAATTTGGCTCAAGTTTTTTCTTCAACTATTAATTCAATATTGATGTTTATTCTTATGATGTTTACCTTATTTTATTTATTGAAAGATGGTGAAAAATGGAGAAAAGGATTTGTAAATATTTTTCCACTCTCAGATGAAAATACAAACGGAATTCTACTAGATCTAAAAAAATCAATAAATAGAATTTTCAAAGGAACCTTTATTATCGCTATCGCCCAAGGAATACTTGCCTGGATAGGATTTACAGTTTTTGGAGTTCCAAATGCAATCATTTGGGCTGTTGTAGCTGCAATTGCATCACTTATTCCAACAATAGGAACTTCTATCGTCACAGTTCCCGCTATATTATTTTTGTTCTTTTCGGGAATGCAATTACAAGCCCTGGGTCTTTTAATCTGGTCAGGATTAATAGTCGGAACAGTCGATAATCTTCTCGCTCCATATATAATCTCAAAAGACACCGAAATACCTTCTTTATTTATTTTGTTTTCAATTCTTGGTTCAGTTTCACTCATAGGACCACTAGGAATACTTATAGGCCCACTTGCATTGAGTTTACTTTATAGTTTGATTTCTATTTACAAAAAGGAGATAAAAAATTAAACAGATATCCCCGCAATATACCCAGTAGTCCAACAAATCTGAAGTGAATATCCACCCGAGTTTCTATTTAGATGCAATAAATCTCCAGTCACATATAAATTTTCATATAGTCTTGAACGCATAGTTTTCATATCTATTTCAGAAAGTTCCACTCCACCATCTACTACCACAGCTCTATCATAATCCATAAGACCTATTATGGTCACTGTCATTGCCTTTAAAAGCTTAACAATATCTTTGCGGTTTTCTTTTGTAATACTATGAACTTTTGTTTCTAGATCAACAAAATTAATTAATTTTGAAACTGCCAAATACATACCCTCTGGAACAAAATCTTTTATTACCGTCTTTAGAATTTTATTTTTATTCAAATCAAAAACTTTTATTATTTTTTCTTCCAATGATCCACTATTAGTATCTGGGTATAAATCAATAGCTGCAGTTACTTTTCCACGAGAAAGTAGTGGATTTATGAGACTAGCACTATTTAAAATGAGCGGACCAGAAAGTCCAAAGTGAGTAAATAGTATCTTTCCAATTTTAGAGAATTGTCTTTTGCCATCTAAGAAAAAAGTTATTTTCATAAAAGAAAGACTTGTCCCTGAAAGCATTTTTACCCACTTGTCTTCCACTTCTATAGGAACAATATCTGGAGTTGGGTCTGAAACTGTATGACCCAAGCCACTTAAAAACCTAAAACCATCTCCTGTTGAGCCAGTTTCTGGATGTGACAATCCTCCTGTTGCTAGAATAAAAGACTCAGCATAAAATTGCCCTTGATTTGTATTTATGTTTATTATTTTTTTATTGTTATGAACAATATCTTTTACAATACAATTATTTTTTATAACTACATTATTTTTTATCAACTCTTTATTTAAAACATTAAAAACATCAATCGCTTTTTCTGTCGCCGGAAAAACACGATTACGAGCCTGAATTACAAGTGGTAAACCTCGAGATTCAAAATACTTGAAAGTATCTTTTACTCCAAAAATTGAAAAAGGTGAATACAAATAAGGAGCTCCGTCACCATACACTTTCAACATTTTATGGATATCTGGCTCATTGTTTGTAATATTACACCTTCCTCCACCAGTGATTTTTAATTTTTCTCCCAAAGTTTTATTTTTATCTATAACAAGAACCGACAAAGAACGAGCAGAAGCAACAGCTCCAGCCATCATTCCAGAGGCTCCTCCTCCGATAATTATTACATCCCAGATTTTATTCTTGTTATTTTTCTGCATCAAAGATTTTTATTAACGCAAGTTCTAGTGGTAATTCACTGATAACTGCATTTTTGAGTGATTGATAAGTCGTAAGTAGAATCATGAGAGTTTTGGATGAAATATTTTCTGGTTTTGTAGAAACAAGTTTTTCTATATAAATAAAATCTCTCTCTCCAAGTGTATTTTCAATAGACTTCTTTAGACCAGGGACATATCTAATCATAAGTGCATAACGAAGTTTGTGTAAAATCATTTTTAAATAAATATCCATTTCAATATTTTGAGCATTAGCTTTCTCGATCGAAGAAAATCCTTTCTCGATATTATTTTCAACTAAAGCATCTAGAAAACTATTTACCAAGGTCGTATTTGGAGCTCCAGTAATCTCTTCTATTTCACTTATTTTTATATTTTTATCTTTAGAAAATGAAATCACTTTTTGTAATGTTCCTAGCGCATCACGAAATGCTCCATCTGCAAGCAAGGCTATAAGTTCAGCTCCTCCTTCTTCCAATTTGTATCCTTCTTTTTTTGCAACACTATTTATAACTTGCGAAAGAATAGCATCTGTAGGTTTTTTAAAAATAAAACTCTGGCATCGAGAGATAATTGTTTCTGGTACTTTCTCGAGTTCTGTTGTCGCTAAAATAAATATGACATGCTCTGGAGGTTCCTCAATAGTTTTTAGAAGTGCGTTCCATGCTTCTTTTGTAAACATATGAACTTCATCCAATATATATATTTTATATTTTGAAGAAAATGGAAGAGTTCTAATGCTTTCATTTATTTCTCTAATATCTTCTATCCTTCTATTTGAGGCTGCATCCATTTCATATATATCATCCACGGATGAGCCAAGCTCACGCGCAATAATTCTGGCTATTGTCGTCTTCCCTGTCCCTCGTGGGCCACAAAGAAGATAAGCATGAGCAACCTTTCCGGCCTCTAAACTTCCAGAGATAGCCTTAACGATATGATCTTGACCTATAACCTCACCAAAGCTTTCTGGGCGATACTTCCTATATAAGGCAATATTTTTATCCTTTTTAGAATCTTTCATACCTTTGATTATACCAAATTAATGATTTTTGAGAAAACTATTAACAATTTCTTCTACCTCTTTTGCATTTTTTGTTTCCATCAGTTTCACTCGCAATTCTTTTGCACCAACCCCACCTGCTCCCGAACCGTCGTGAGGGCGGGCAGGAAAACCATTCACATAGGCCTTGAAATGCTTTTTCATAACCGCAAAATTTTTATGCTTACCAAGAATTTTTTCAAATAATTTTGTATGCTCTACTAGCACTTTCAATTTTTCTTTCATACTTGGAATTTTCCCTGAGAATAACCAAGGGTTTCCAAAAATTCCTCGGCCTATCATTATTCCATCACAACCAGTTTCTTTGGCTTTTTTTCTTCCATCTTCTAAATCTATGACATCGCCATTGCCAATAATTTTAGTTTTGACTTTCATGTCATTACGAATTTCAACTACTCTTTTTACATGAGACCACTCGGCTGGAACTTTCGACATTTCTTTTCTTGTTCTTGCATGAATCGTAAGTGCATCTATGTCTTGTGAAAGTAAAAATGGAATCCAAACTTCAATTTGATTTTTATTGTAACCTATGCGAGTTTTCACAGAAACAGATATGTTCTTTTTTTTCGAATCCTTTATACCATCCTTCACAGCCTGAATTATTAATCCTGCCTTTTCCATATCTTTCATCATCGCCGCTCCAGATCCTTGCTTCTCGACAGAACGATCAGGGCAACCCATATTTATGTCTATACCATCAAAACCAAGTGTTGCTACATATTTGGCTGCTTGTCGCATTTTATCTGGATTCGAAGAAAACAGTTGAGCTACGATTGGCTTTTCTTTTTTATCAAAAATTAAATTATTTTTTAATACTTCTCTTCCTGGACTAGATAACCCATCCGCAGAAACAAACTCTGTCCAGAAAATATCTGGTTTGCCATATTTACAAATTATGCGACGAAAAGCAGCATCGGTGACATCAGCCATCGGTGCTAAACAAAAAAATGGCCTATGTAATTTTTCGTAAAAATTTTTCATAATTTTATTAAAGGATTTAGAATATACTCAGGCGAATGGTCTGGCTCCTCGTCCTCCCTCATCCGAGGACCTGAGAATGAGTATATTCTAAATCCTTATATATTTACTATTGAAATTTATATAAAACCTTATTTTTAAAACGAAGATCTATATATAGGAGCGTATTATACTTAGAATTTATCTCATCAGCAAATTCTTTCTTTTTCATTGATAATAAAAGATTATCTTGTATAACACTTAGATCAGCATCATTCTTAAAAACAATTTTAGGTAAAGTACCATTTGCTCCGTGATTTAAATATAGATAATTTGTACCATCCTGATCTTTTACTATATATATAGGCTTAAAACCAAGAGCTGTTATTTTATCTATAAATCTTGCTAGATTGTAAAAATTTTCAACATTTGTCATTTGTTTTCCTTGTGGATTACCAGCCTCATTTTCAATTTTCATGTAATATTTAAAATAAACATTTCCAGAAAAATATGGGGCTTTATCAAAAATAAAACCGTCATTATTTATAAAATAACAATTTTCTCCCACATCATTTTTATTTTCTGGAACTTCTTCTCCACAATACAAATAAGCACCAGTTCTTTCTACTATTTTTATCTGCAAAGTATTTAGATTATCGCGACCAACAGAGAGAGATTCAATCCTTGGAAACTTCAAAAGTAAATTTTTATAAATTTTACTGTGGGGATAAATCAGACTGTTGTTGCGAGAAAAAAGATAAATATATTTTCCGGAAATATTTTTATAAACCTCTTTCTCTATATCTTCTTGATCTATAATATGAGTACCAATTACTACAACTTTATTTATAACTATATGTTTATTGCTAGAAAAAAAAGAGAGTGCTCCAACGATAGAAATAAATAAAATAAAAAATAAAATTATCAAACGTAATCTTCGAATACGCCTTTTATGTTTTATCTCTATAATACGCGGAGATGTAGGTATATCTCTCATATTTTAATTATGAAATTATCTCTTTTCCTAAATATTTTTGCAAAACTTCCGGAATCTTTATTGTGCCATCTGCTTGTTGGAAATTTTCTACAAGTGAAACTAGAATTCTTGGAGTTGGAATCGCTGTACAATTTAATGAATGCACATATCTTGATTTACCGTTCTCATCACGATAACGAATTCCCAATCGACGAGTTTGAAAATCATGAAAATATGAAGCTGAAGAAATTTCACGATATTTTTCTTCTTTAGGAACCCAAAGTTCAATATCATATTTTTTTACTTGCCCCATACCTAAATCACCACCACAATTAACAACTGTATGGTAAGGGATACCAAGAGATTCTATGAATTCTTCAGTATTACGATTTATTTCTTCATGATATTTTACACTCTCAGAATGAGAAGCTTCACAAAGGACAACTTGTTCTAATTTATAGAACTCTTGAACTCGTATTAAACCTTTTACATCTTTTGAGTGACTACCTGCTTCACGACGATAACATGGAGAAAAACCTAAATATTTTTTTGGCAATTCTTCTATTTTTAAAATTTCATCTGAATGAAATCCCATGATTGGAACCTCGGCAGTTCCAGCTAGAAAATCTCCATCTTGAGTTTTGTATAAATCTTCTTCACCTTGTGGTAAATATCCGGTACCCATAAATGTCTCTCGGCGAATTATTACAGGTGGCAAAATAGGAGTGAAACCTTTTTGTGAAAAAAAATCAAGCGCATAATTCCAAATAGCCATTGAAAGTCTTGCTCCATCTCCCATCAAAAAATACCCTCTAAAGCCATGAACTTTTGTTCCCCGATCAAAATCTACCATTTTCAGATTTGTCATAAGATCAATATGATCTTTGGGTTCAAATAAAAAAGATGGCTTATCTCCCCAAGCCTTGACCTCTTGGTTTTCTTCATCACTTTCTCCTTCAGGAACTGAGATATCAGGAATATTGGGAACTTGAAGCATTAAAGATTGCCATTCTTGCATAAGACCACGAAGTTCTTCTTCTTTATCTTTCAATTCATCTTTCACTAACTTCATTTCCTCAATCAGCTGTTGCCTGGCTTCGTTTGTAAGAGTTCCACCCATAGAGACGCTGACTTTATTTTGTTCTCCACGTAAAAATTCTACACGAGAAAGAATTGCCAATCTTTTTTCATCAACAGAAATAAGACTGTCAATATCTACTTCGATATGCTTCTTCTTCGCCCCCTCTTTAATTATATCTTTATTCTCACGTATAAATTTTATATCCAACATAATATATACAGTATATAAAAAAATGATATAATTAACAAATAGCAATTTATATTTTTATGGAAGACATATATAAATTAAAACCTGAACAGTTTCCACTACCTCTTCTTGAAATACCACAGCCACCAAAAACTCTTTACATAAGAGGAAAACTACCCGACAAAAATTTAGTATATTTATCTGTTGTCGGATCTCGTAAATATACTTCTTATGGTAGAGATATTTGTGAAAAACTT
>Ga0172379_10005714_pt1 | contig 17230 bp, 14 predicted proteins | sample GrowelOW334metaG_FD_119756 | JGI IMG/M metagenome (GOLD analysis project Ga0172379, IMG submission 119756) | Groundwater microbial communities from an aquifer near a municipal landfill in Southern Ontario, Canada - Groundwater well OW334 metaG | ecosystem: Environmental > Aquatic > Deep... | reverse complement strand
CGAGATGGACTCCCGGCTCGCCCTGCGCACCAGCGAGGAGCGGTCGCGGGCGCTGCACGGCCGAGCCGATGCGCTGCTGCGCTCCGCCCGCACCGAGCGCGAGGCCCGAGCCAAGGCCGCCGAGCGGCGGGAGCGACTGTTGCGCGAGGGGCAGGCCGCCGAGGCGGTCGGCATCGCGACCTCCTACGTGCTGTCCCGCCTCGAGGTCTCGATCCACCAGGCCACCGAGGCCCGCAAGGACGTCGACGACGCCCGCAGCGGCCGGGAGCAGGAGCTGCTCGCCGTCCGGGCCCGCCTGCGCGACCTCACCCGTGAGCACGACGAGCTGGTCAACTCCGTCCACCGCGACGAGATGGCCCGCACCCAGCAGCGGATGCGGATCGAGCAGATCGAGGACCGGGCCATCGAGGAGCTCGGCCTCGACGCCGACGGCCTCGCCAACGACTACGGCCCCCACAACCTGATCCCCGCCACCGCCGCCGACGAGGAGGGCAACCTCCCCGAGCCCGTGCCGTTCGTGCGCGAGGAGCAGCAGAAGCGGCTCAAGACGGCGGAGCGCGAGCTGACCATGCTCGGCAAGGTCAACCCGCTGGCGCTCGAGGAGTTCTCCGCGATGGAGGAGCGGCACAAGTTCCTCACCGAGCAGCTCGAGGACCTCAAGCGCACCCGCAAGGACCTGCTCGACATCGTCCGCGAGGTCGACGCCCGGGTCGAGGCGGTCTTCACCGAGGCCTACGCCGACGTGAGCGCGGCCTTCGACTCGACGTTCGCGCGGCTCTTCCCGGGCGGTGAGGGCCGGCTGGTGCTCACCGACCCCGACGACATGCTCAACACCGGCATCGAGGTCGAGGCCCGGCCTGCGGGCAAGAAGGTCAAGCGGCTCTCGCTGCTGTCGGGTGGCGAGCGGTCCCTGGTGGCCGTGGCGTTCCTGGTGGCGCTGTTCAAGGCCCGCCCGTCGCCGTTCTACATCCTCGACGAGGTCGAGGCCGCCCTCGACGACACCAACCTGGGCCGGCTGCTCGAGATCTACGAGGAGCTGCGCGAAAACTCCCAGCTGCTGGTGATCACCCACCAGAAGCGGACCATGGAGGTCGGGGACGCGCTCTACGGCGTCACCATGCGCGGCGACGGCGTCAGCGCCGTGATCAGCCAGCGGCTGCGCGAGACCGAGTCGGCCTGACGCCCACCTGATGGCCGAAAGATCAGAGGAACCACTAATGCGGTCTGTACCGAAGCGGACGGAGTATGTCGCGTGGCGCACGGTGACCACCCGCTGGCGCGACGACGACGCCTACGGCCACCTCAACAACGCGACCTACTACGAGCTCTTCGACACCGCCGTCAACGCCCACCTCTACGAGGCGACCGGGCTCGACGTCCGCTCGCTGCCGCAGATCGGGGTCGTGGCGGAGACGTCGTGCCGTTACTTCCGCGAGCTCGGGTTCCCCGCGCCGATCGAGATGGGCATGGTCGTCGACAAGGTCGGCACCTCCTCGGTCGTCTACCGGATCGGGCTGTTCCAGGGCGACTCCGACGAGGCGGCCGCCGAGGGCCGCTTCGTGCACGTCTACGTCGACAACACCGACCCCGCGCGCCCCGTGACGCCGATGCCCGACTCGGTCCGGGCGGTCGTCGAGCCGCTGCTGCGACCCGCGACGCCGTGACCGACGCGGCGTACGCCGTCCGACGTGTTGGTGTGCAACGGTGGAGTCCGGGGTAGAGGCCCTGACGTCCCACCACCACCCTCGGGAGGCTCCGCTCGTGCTCGCCATCATCTTGACCATGCTCGCGATCATCGTCGTGGCCGGCCTGGTGCTCGCCTACGTCGCGTTCCCGCACCGCGGGGAGGAGCTCCCGGCGGCGCCGTGGCTCGGCGAGGCCATGGCCAGGGCCATGGACGCCGCGCCGACGATCGACGAGCCCGCGGACGAGCCCGCGGACGAGTCCGCACCCGCGGACGCGCCCGCGCACCGTCGCTGACGCGCTCCGCCCACGGGCCTCGATGAGTCCTCTGATTGGATTGGCCCATGGGTGAATGGCTCTACCTGATCATCGGCATCGCCGCGCTCGCCGTCCTCACGGTGGCCGGCCTCGTCGCGACCCGCGTCCGTGGACGCGGGGTGGAGGCCCCACCGGCCGCTCCCACCGTCACAGCGCCGCCCGCCGAGGTCGAGGTCGACGCCGGCCCGGAGGCGCCGGTCGTCGCCCCCCAGAGGCTCGAGCGGCCCGAAGGCACCGCCTCACGGCTGGTCCGGCTGCGCCAGCGGCTCGCAGGCTCCCAGGGCGGGCTCGGCCGCGGGCTGCTCGCGCTGCTGAGCCGCGAACGCCTCGACGAGGACACCTGGGAGTCGATCGAGGACACCCTGTTGACCGCCGACATCGGGGTCGCACCCACCCAGCAGCTCGTCGACAACCTCCGCACCCGGCTGCGCGTCGAGGGCGGCGAGTCGGCCGACCCGAGGGCCGTGCTCCGCGAGGAGCTGCTCGCCCTGGTCGACCCGTCGATGGACCGCCGGCTTCAGGTCTCCGGCACCGACGGCAACCCCGGCGTCGTCCTCGTCGTCGGCGTCAACGGCGCCGGCAAGACGACCACCGTCGGCAAGATCGCCCGGATCCTGGTCGCCGAGGACCTCAAGGTCACGCTGGGCGCGGCCGACACGTTCCGCGCCGCCGCGGTCGACCAGCTCGCCACCTGGGGTGAGCGGGTCGGCGTCGAGGTGATCCGTGGCGCCGAGGGCTCCGACCCCGCCAGCGTCGCCTTCGAGGCCGTCAAGCAGGGGGCGGCGACCGGGGTCGACACCGTCATCGTCGACACCGCGGGCCGGCTGCAGAACAAGCAGGGCCTCATGGACGAGCTCGGCAAGGTCAAGCGGGTCATCGAGAAGCAGGCGCCGGTCACCGAGGTACTGCTCGTGCTCGACGCCACCACCGGCCAGAACGGCCTGATCCAGGCCCGCGTCTTCAGCGAGGTCGTCGACGTGACCGGCATCGTGCTGACCAAGCTCGACGGCTCGGCCAAGGGCGGCATCGTGGTCGCCGTCCAGCGCGAGCTGGGTGTGCCGGTCAAGCTCGTCGGCCTCGGCGAGGGTCCCGACGACCTCGCCCCCTTCGACGCCGGCGCGTTCGTCGACGCTCTGCTGGGCTGAGTACGACGACGTGACCGGCGACCGATCGCTCCCGGGGCCGCGTCCCCGGCTCTGGTCGCGGGTGCGCCGCGCTGCCTCGTCGTCTCCCGCTCCACCCACGGACAAGCAGCCGCCGGGCGGCCTGTCGCGCGACGCCCGGCTGCTGCTCGAGTCGCCGCTGTTCGACGCCGACTGGTACTCCCGCGAGGTCGGCCGGCCGATGCCCCGCCGCGGCGCCGTCACCCACTTCCTCCGCACCGGCGCCGCCCGCGGGCTGACGCCGCACCCGCTGTTCCAGGCCGCCTACTTCGCCGACCAGCTCGGGCGGGACCTCGGTGACCGCAACCCGTTCGTGGTCTACGTCCGCCGGCAGGCGTGGGGCACCGCGACCCACCCGCTCTTCGACGTGCAGCGCTACCTGCGCGCCCGGCCGGAGGCCCGCGAGCACCCGGGCGGCCCCCTCGGTCACTACGCCGAGCACGGCCCGGCCGACGACTTCGCCGGCCACCCCTGGCTCACGGGCGACCTGCTCTCGTGGGTGCGTGAGCGCCGCGCCGAGTGGCAGGAACGCGACGACCGACGTACCCGCCGCTGGCGTACGACGTACGACGCCGGCCCCGGCGCCGAGCTCGTCTCCCGCCACGAGCAGGGCCCGAGCCGGGCCCCGGCCGTGTCCGTCGTCGCCCTCGAGGGCTTCGACGCACAGGCCTGGGCCGACACCGAGTCCTCGCTCGCGGCCCAGACCCTGCCGCCGAGCGAGGTCGTGCTGGTCGAGGGAGGCGTGGGGGACCCGCGTGCCGTCGCCGAAGCGGTGGCCCGGACCACCGGCGACCTGGTCGCCTTCGCCTGGGCCGGCGACACCTGGCACCCCGACCGCCTGCGCCTGCTCGCGGCGGTCGCCGAGACCGAGGGCGCCGCGGCGCTGGCCGACGTCCTCCACGTCACCCGCCCCGCGGGCGAGGCGTGGGCCGACCACGGGCTGCCCGAGGCCGGGCTGGCCGACCGCGGGGTGGTCGACCCGGCGCGGCTCCTGGTCGCCGGCGACCTGCTGCGCGACGCCCTCACCGACCCCGGCCGACCTGGTGGCTGGGAAGCCGACGTGTCCGCGGTGCTCGCCCGGCGTACGACGCTGCACACGGTGCCGGTCGTCGGGGTCGAGCGCGACGCCCGCCGCCACCAGGGCTCCCGGGCCCAGCCGCGGGACCGGGAGCCCTGGTGGAGCACGCCCACCTCGACACCTGGACCGACGTGGTGCTCAACGAGACCCTGGTCGACTGGGCCGCGCTCGCCGCACGCGAGCAGCGCGCCGGGCTGGTCACCGTCGTCATCCCGACCTACGACGACGCCACGATGACCGTGGCCGCCGTACGCGCCGTCGTGGAGACCGACACCGGGGGACCGGAGGTCGAGTGTGTGGTGTGGGACAACGGCTCCGAGGCGCCGGTCTCGGTCGTGCTCGACGCGCTGCCGCTGCAACATCGCGGGGTGCGGGTGCTCCACAGCGCGGTCAACCACGGTTTCGCGCTCGGCAACAACCTGGCCGTCCCGGCCGCGGGTGGCGACACGGTGGTGTTCCTCAACAACGACACGACCGTGCACGAAGGCTGGCTGGCCCCGCTCGTGGAGAGCCTCGGCGATCCCGGGGTGCTCGCGGCCCAGGCGCTGCTGCTCTACCCGACCGGGAGCATCCAGTCGGCGGGCGTGGCCTTCCCGGGCCAGGGTGGCATCCCCTACTCGTTGCTGGCGGGCTTCCCCGAGGAGGACGCCGAGGGCATTTCGGCGCTGTCCTTCGGGGCGCTCACCGGTGCCGCGGTCGCGCTGCGCTTCGCCGACGTGGTCGCCCTCCACGGCTTCGACCCGGTCTTCCGCAACGGCATGGAGGACATCGACCTGTGCCTGCGGCTGAGCGAGAGCCGTCCCGGCCGTTTCGTCGTCCGGGAGGACTCGCGGGTCACCCACCACGAGTCCCGGACGGCGGGCCGCTTCGACGCCTTCGTCCAGAACCGCGTGCTCTACCTCGACCGCTGGCAGGGCCGGGCGCCGCGCGACGACGCCGACCTCTGGGCCGCGGCCGGGTTCACGGTCGTCGGCCACCGGGTGCGCCACGGCGAGACCTCGCGCCGGGCGCTCGCGGTGCCCGAGCCCACCCTGGTCCGGACCGACCGGCTCCCCGGGCGCGCCCAGGTGCGCGAGGCGCCGCCCCGGCTGCGCTGGGCGATCAAGAACCCCGCGTCCGCCGGGCCGTTGGGCGACCTGTGGGGCGACACCCACTTCGCGAAGGCGGTCGCCAAGGCACTGCGCGCCCTCGGGCAGGAGGTCGTGGTCGACCGGCGACCGGAGTTCGACCGCGTCACCGGCTGCCACGACGACGTCGCACTGGTGCTGCGCGGGCTCACGTCCTACCCGGTCACCCCCGAGCACGTCACGATCGCCTGGGTCATCTCCCACCCGGAGGCGGTCGGCCGCGTCGAGGCGACGTCGTACGACCGGGTGGTGGCGGCCAGCACGTCGTGGTCGCGGGCCCGTTCGATCGACTGGGGGATCCCGGTCGAGCCGCTGCTGCAGGCCACCGACCCGAGCCTCTTCCACCCCGAGCGGGCGGTGCCCGACACCGGGCACCCGGTGCTGTTCGTGGGCAGCTCGCGGATGGAGTACCGCCCGATCGTGCGCGACGCCGTCGAGCAGGGTCTGCCGCTGTCGATCTACGGCAAGGACTGGCGGCAGTTCGTGCCCCGGCGCTTCATCAAGGGCGACTACCTCCCCAACACCGAGCTCGGCGCGGACTACCGCAGCGCCGGGGTCGTGCTCAACGACCACTGGGGTGAGATGCGGGAGCAGGGCTTCGTCTCCAACCGGCTCTTCGACGCCGTCGCCAGCGGGGCCCGCGTCATCAGCGACGAGGTGGACGGCCTGGCCGACCTGTTCGGCGACACGGTGCAGGTGTGGCGCACGCCCGAGGACCTGACCCGGCTCAGCTCCCTGCGTGACCCCGACGCGGTCTTCGGCGACGACGACTACCGGCGCTCCGTGGCGGCCCGCGTCGCGCGCGAGCACTCGTTCGCGGCCCGGGCCGAACGGCTAGTGCAGATCGCCGTCGAGGCTCGCCGGGAGCGCGGCTTCCGCGACTGACCCGTCGTCCTCGCGGAAGCGCGGGCGGTCCAGCGAGCGCCGCTCCTCCTCGGCGAGCGTGACCAGCTCGGCCCGGTTGAGGCCGGGCCCGGCGCCGGTGACCGACAGGTTGAGGAAGAACTCGTGTCCCACCGTGTCGTGGAAGAACGTCTCCCGCACCGAGATGTAGCCGAGGTCGGCGAGGTCGTGGAGCAGCAGCCGCAGGTGATGGGGCGAGCACACCCAGTTGTGGACGTCGAGGTAGCCCTCCGCGCGGCGGGCCTCCTCTGCGTAGCCCTCCACGGCCTCGCGGTCGTGGACGAACCCGTAGCGGCTGGTGTTGCCGGGGCGCCACGACGTCGAGCCGCCACGGCGTACGGAGCCGAGCAGCGCCTCGGTCACCGTGCCGACGGTGTGGACGGCGGGCGGCGCGAGGGAGGCGTCGATGACCCGGCCGAGGGAGGCGCGCTCGCGGATCCGGTCGAGGCAGTAGCGGTGGTCGGGTACGACGAGCGCCACCACCCCACCCGGGGCCAGCAGTCGTGTGCACTCGTTGAGGAAGTCGATCATCGAGGTCGTGTGCTCGATGACGTGGGAGGCCAGCACGACGTCGAAGCGCTCGGGGATCACTTCGCTCATCGCGCTGCCCGGCGCCAGCACGTAGTCGACCTCCTCGATGTCGTCGGGGGAGTAGTGGGCGAAGTCCTGGTACTCCGCGATCAGCCCGGCCCGGTCGAGGTAGTCGACGGTGCGGGTGGCGAAGCCCTCGCGCTTGGGCAGGATCGCGTTGTGGGCGGGGCCGATCTCGAGGATCGACGCGTCGCGCGCGGCGGAGGCGAAGACGCTGTCACGCCGTACCTCCAGGCGGGTCCGGCCGGGGATCTCGGCGACCGCGGAGACCGCACCGTCGGCGCGGTCCTTGAGCCGGGCCACCTGCTCGCGGAGCCGGCGGTTGCGCCCACGGAGGACCTTCACCTGCTCGCGGAGCCGTTCGACCTCGGCTGCCTTGTCCGGGTCGTCAGGCTGGTCCGGGCGGCGCAGTCCCTTCACCGCCCGGCCCGCAGCAGCGCCCGGGCCTTGCGGCGCAGTCGGCCCGAGGGTGCCTCGGCGGGCGGTGCGCCCGGTGCCCCTTGGGCGGCCTCGCGCAGGCGGCGTACGCGGCGCTGCAGCGTGCGCTTGTCGTCCTGGACCTCACGCAGCCTGGTGCGGAGGCGGGCCAGCTCGAGCTGGGCTCCGGTGAGCTCGGCACGTACGGCGTCGACGGAGTCAGCGTCGCGCTGGAGCGGCGCCCGGTCGCCGGCATCGTCGACGAGCTCCCACGGGACGTCGCCGTAGACGTCGATCACGCCGTCCAGCATGGGTACGTCGGTCTTCGTCAGGCCCGCGGCGAACAGCTCGCGCATCCGCTCACGGTTGGCGTCGACGCTGCCGGGGTCGGTGAGCAGCAGCTTGTTGGGGATCAGCGCGAACGGCACGAGGGTGCCGCCCGAGTGGAAGTAGCGGAAGACGCCGGTGCAGACGCCGAGCCAGTGGATGTTGAAGACGTCGTCGGCGGCGACCACGCCGCCCGGCGCGAGCGTGGCCTCGGCGATGCGCAGGTCGTTGAGGACGTAGTCGGCGCCGTGCCCGCCGTCGACGCTGAAGAGCCGGAAGCGGGGCCCCGCGTCCAGGAACCCGTCGGCCTCGAGCTCCAGGCTCGAGCCCTGCACGATCTCGACGCGGTCGTCGAGGCCCCACGAGCGCAGGTTGTCGCGGAAGTCGTCGAGCGCCCGGTTGGACGTGCCGTCCTCGTTGAGGTGCTGGAGGTCGAAGACGTCGATCGCGACGGCGGCGTCGCCGGCGGGCGCGTCGATCGCCATGGCCAGGAAGGACTTGCCGCGGTGGACGCCGATCTCGCACAGCCCCCCGGCGACGGCACCGCGCTGGGCCTGCTCGAGGCCGGCGAGGTAGAGCGCGGTCGAGGGCACCAGCCAGCCCTGGACGGCGTCGAGGCCGCTGCTCAGGTAGGCGAGCTTGCCGGGGGACAGCTCGGGTGACACGTAGGTCGCCTCGTCCTTCACAGCGTCGTCCATCGAGCCCTCCCGTCGGGATCCGGACCCGCGGGTCCGAGTCGGTGGTCATGGTGCCGTGGCGGCCCGGCGGAACGCAAACGCCTCACGCACCCTCGGCGGCGAGCAGCTCCCGGCCACGCGTGGCCCCGGCCGCGTGCTCGTCGTCGGGCACCGGGTGGTCCTGGTCGGCGTCGACGACGGGGCCGAGCAGGTCGGGGCGCAGGGCCCGGCCGACCAGTCCGCGCAGGTGCTCGGCGAGCCAGTCGTCGCGCACGTAGGTGCCGTCGGCCTCGCCGAGCTCGAGCTCCCGCCGCAGGGGGGTCCGGGCGAGGTAGGCCTCGAAGAGCTCACCGGCCTGGTGGCGCCGGTAGTCCTTCATGCCGTGGTGGCGCGGGCTGGGCCGCAGGTCGGGGTTGCTCTGGTAGGAGAGGCCGGCGTTGACCACCTTGCGCTCCAGCTGGGCCCAGGACCGCCACGGGAGGTGCAGCACCTCGGTCGCCACCTCGGGCGGCGGCTGCCCGTTGCTGGGGAGCGAGACGAAGTGGTTGCCCTGCGCGACCGTCACGTCGGTCTCGCCGCGATGCATGGCGTTGGGGGTCGGCTGGGCGTGGATCCCGATCTCCTGCAGCTGCGCCTCGCTGCGGTGGTCGCGCCAGGCCAGCCGCCCGATCCCGCTGCCGGACCAGGCCGCGGGGCCGACCAGGTTGGTGACGGGCACGGTGAACGCGTTGAGGTGCAGCGGTGTCGCCTCGAGCGCCTCGCGCAGGGTGAGCGTCCGGTCGAGGGGCACCTGGAACTCGTCGGCGTCCAGGTTGAGCACCCAGTCGGCGCCGTGGGCGGTGCGTGCCCGCCGGGCCATCTGCGTGACCACGACACCCTGTTGCTTGCGGTGCACCGGGTCGTGGTGGAGCTCGACCCGCCCGGTCTCGACGTAGGCGCGCAGCACGTCGGTGGTGCCGTCCACGGACGCGTTGTCGGTGACGATCACCAGGTCGACGCCCTGGTCGAGATGGTGCTCGAGCATCGCAGCGACGATGTCGATCTCGTCGCGCACCATCATGGTGGCGACGAGGGTCAGAGGCATGGCCCGACCCTAGATCAACCCATCCTCCGCGAGGCGCGGCAGGCCCCGGAGGCGTAACACGGAAGTAACACAACCCCGGAACTCGTTGCGTGCCCGCAACAAGTCAGCGCGGGCCTCGAAACCTCGGGCCTCGAAGGTTTGGGCCAAAGAGGTGGGGATCTCGCGGCGACAACGCGGTCGCGGTCGGGTCACGTCTCCCCGGTAGCAAATCCTGGAGGTTCTGTGGACGGCTATTACGCCTTCATGCTGATCGCGACAGCCCTGGTCCTGATGATGACGGTGCCGGCGCTGGCGCTCTTCTACGGCGGAATGTCGCGGTCGAAGTCCGTGCTGAACATGATGATGATGTCGTACATCGCCGCGGCGATCGTGGGCATCCTCTACGTCGCCGTCGGCTGGTCGATGGGGTGGGCCGGCGACGGGACGTTCTTCGCCAGCCCGACTGACCTGTTCTGGCTCGACACCGTCGGCACCGCCGACTACGTCTTCGTGATGTTCCAGATGACGTTCGCGATCATCACCGTCGCCCTGATCAGCGGCGCGGTCGCGGACCGGATGAAGTTCTCCGCGTGGGTCGTCTTCGTGCCCCTGTGGGCGCTGCTGTGCTACTTCCCGATGGCCCACATGGTCTTCAGCTGCACCGAGGACTCGCTCATCTGTGGCCGGATCGGCGCCCAGGACTACGCCGGTGGTACGGCGGTCCACATCAACGCCGGTGTCGCGGCCCTCGTGCTGGTGCTCCTCCTCGGCAAGCGCGTGGGCTGGCCCCGCGAGCAGATGCGTCCGCACAACCTGACCCTGACCATGCTCGGTGCCGGTCTGCTGTGGTTCGGCTGGTACGGCTTCAACGTCGGCTCGATCGTCATCGTCGACCAGGACATCACCGCTGAGATGGGCCGCACCTTCGCCAACACCACGCTGGCGACGATGGCCGCGATCCTCGGCTGGCTGCTCATCGAGCGCCTGCTGCACGGCAAGGCGACCTCGCTCGGCGCCGCCTCCGGCATCGTGGCGGGCCTCGTGGCCATCACGCCGGCCGCCGGTGCGGTCGACATCGAGGGTGCGGTCGCGATCGGCCTCATCGCCGGCGCCGTGTGTGCCTGGGCGGTCAGCCTGAAGTACAAGCTCGGGTACGACGACTCGCTCGACGTCGTGGGCGTCCACCTCGTCGGTGGTGTCGTCGGCACCATCCTGATCGGTGTCTTCTCCACCGCTGACGGCGCGGGCGGCATCGACGGCCTTCTCTACGGCGGCGGCGCGGGCTCCCTGGGCGACCAGGCCCTCGGTGTCCTCGTGGCCATCGTCTTCTCCGGTGTGATCACCGCGATCATCGGTCTGGCCATCAAGTTCACCCTGGGTCTGCGCATCGCCGAGGAGGACGAGGTCGAGGGCATCGACTTCGTCGAGCACGGTGAGACCGCCTACGACCTGCACACCGGCATGGGCGGCGGTGGCGGCGGCGGCGGAAAGACCGGCGTCCTGGGCACCCAGCCCGTCTCCTCGGAAGGAGCACACGCATGAAGCTCGTGACCGCGGTCATCAAGCCGCACAAGTGGGAGGACGTCCGGGAGGCCCTCGAGACCTTCGGAGTGACCGGCATGACGGTCTCCGAGGTCAGCGGCTACGGCCGCCAGAAGGGCCACACCGAGGTCTACCGGGGCGCGGAGTACGACATCGCGCTGGTCCCGAAGATCCGCATCGAGATCGTGGTCGACGACGACGACGCCGACGACATCGTCGGCATCGTGGTCAAGACCGCGCAGACCGGCCGGATCGGCGACGGCAAGGTGTGGGTCAGCCCGGTCGAGACCGTCATCCGCGTCCGCACCGGGGACAAGGACGAGGCCGCGCTCTGAGCGGTCACCCCTGCAGGGTCGACGACCCGGCTGTCGTGAGACAGCCGGGTCGTTTACATGTCTGAAACATTGCGCTTGGAGGGTGGTCGACCGTGACTGCTTCCACTCTTCTGACCGACCTCGCCCCGCTCGTCGCGGACACGACCGGCCTCGACTCCGGCGACACGGCGTGGCTGCTCGCCGCCAGCGCCCTCGTGCTGCTCATGGCGCCAGGTCTCGCGCTCTTCTACGGCGGCATGGTCCGCTCCAAGAGCGTGCTCAACATGATGATGATGACCTTCGGCTCGCTGGCGGTCATCAGCATCGTCTGGGTCCTCGTCGGCTACTCGATGGCGTTCGGCGACGACGTCGGACTCGGCCTCGTGGGCGACCCCACGCAGTACGCCGGCCTCTCGCAGCTGCTGTCGGAGGAGAGCAACGGTGACTCGGGGATCCCGCTCATCCTCTTCGCGGTCTTCCAGGGCCTCTTCTGCGTCATCACCGGCGCCCTGGTGTCCGGGGCGATCGCCGACCGGGCTCGCTTCGGCGCGTGGATGGTCTTCGTGAGCGTGTGGACTGTCGTGGTCTACGCGCCGGTTGCCCACTGGATCTTCGACTTCTCCACCAGCGGCCACGTCGGCGGCTGGATGGCCAACGAGCTGGGTGTCATCGACTTCGCCGGTGGCACTGCGGTCGAGATCACCTCGGGTGCCTCCGGTCTCGCGCTGGCCCTGGTGCTGGGCCGCCGGATCGGCTTCGGCAAGGACCCGATGCGACCGCACAACCTGACGCTGGTGATGCTCGGCGCCGGGCTGCTCTGGTTCGGCTGGTTCGGCTTCAACGCCGGCTCCGCGCTCGGCGCCAACCAGACCGCCGGGGTCGTCTTCGCCACCACGCTCCTGGCCGGCGCAGCCGGCGCCCTGGGCTGGCTCGCGCTCGAGCGGTGGCGCGACGGGCACGCCACGTCCCTGGGAGCCGCCTCCGGCCTGGTCTCCGGGCTGGTCGCCATCACGCCTTCGTGTGCCTCGGTCTCGCCAGTCGGTGCGATCGTCATGGGGTTGGTAGCCGGTGTCGTGTGCGCGCTGGCCGTCGGGCTGAAGTACCGCTTCGGCTTCGACGACTCGCTCGACGTCGTCGGCGTCCACCTCGTCGGCGGCCTCGTCGGCACACTGGGCATCGGTCTACTGGCCACGGCCGCTGCTCCCACCGGAGTCGACGGACTGCTCTACGGGGGTGGTGTCGACCAGCTGGGCAGGCAGCTGGTGGGCGCCGGTGCGGTGTTCGCCTACGCCTTCGTCGTCTCGGGCATCATCGGTCTCGTTGTCGCCAAGGTCATGGGGTTCCGCATCGACGAGGAGCACGAGCTCAGCGGCATCGACCTCGTGGTCCACGCCGAGACCGCCTACGACCTGCACGCCACCGCCGGCGCCCGATCGGGCTCTGGAGTCCTGGGCGGACCAACCGCCCCGAGGGAGGAAGAACGATGAAGCTCGTCACCGCGGTCATCAAGCCGCACAAGTGGGAGGACGTCCGCGTCGCCCTGGAGGCGGTCGGGGTCACCGGCATGACCGTCAGCGAGGTCAGCGGCTACGGCCGCCAGAAAGGCCACACCGAGGTCTACCGCGGCGCCGAGTACGACATCGCGCTGGTGCCCAAGATCCGTCTCGAGGTAGTCGTGAACGACGACGACGTCGAGGCGATCGTGACCGCGATCCAGACCAGCGCCAGCACCGGCCGCATCGGCGACGGCAAGGTGTGGGTCGCCCCGCTGGACTCCGTGCTGCGCGTGCGCACCGGCGACCGGGACGACGCGGCGATCTGACCCGATGACCGCCCCCGAACGCGCCACCCGCACCGCCGAGGCCGACGCTCTCTGCGTCGCCGCCTACGAGGACAACGGGGGGCCGGACGCGGGGGCGGCACTGGTCGCGGTCGGGGGCTACGGCCGGGGTGAGCTCGCACCGCACTCCGACCTGGACGTCGTACTGGTCTCCGACGAAGGAGTCGAGCTGGGCGACCTGGCCGAGAAGGTCTGGTACCCGCTCTGGGACTCCGGCAGCAAGCTCGACCACTCCGTGCGCACCCTGCCGGAGATGATCGCGGCTGCCGACGCCGACGTACGGGTCGCCTCGGGACTGCTCGACCTGCGCCACCTGGCCGGAGACCCCAACCTCACGCTGCGCCTGCGGACGACGATGCTCGCGAGCTGGCGCCGGGGAGCGCGTGAGCGGCTCCCGGCGCTGCACGACATGGTCCGGTCCCGGCACCGGCTGATCGGCGAGCTGGCGCACCTGTCGGTACCCGACCTCAAGGAGGCCGAGGGCGGGCTGCGCGACGCCACGGTGCTGCGCGGCCTGGTGGCCACCTGGCTGGTCGACGTGCCGCACGTCGACCTCGAGCGCAGCCGGCTGGCGCTGCTCGACGTACGCGACCTGGTCCAGGCGCAGGCCGGCCGGGCCACCGACCGGGTGACGCCCGAGATGTGGCCCGAGCTCGCGGTCGCGTTGGGGCTCGACGACGACCTCGCGGCCCAGGTGCAGGTGCGGGAGCTCGGGCGCCGGATCACCCACCTCTCCCGGCTGGCCTGGCGTCGCGTCGACGCCGTGCTCGCCCGGCCGGTGTCGGTGAAGGGGGCGCGGCGCCCGTCGCTGGAGCCGCTGGCGCCCGGCGTGGCCCTCTCCTCGGGCGAGGTGGTGCTGGACCGCAAGGCGCGCCCGGCCGACGACCCGCTCCTCCTGCTGCGCGCCGCCACGGCGGCCGCCGAGCACGACGTCGTCCTCGCGCCGGCGACGGCGGCGCGGCTGGTGCGGGAGTGCCCGCCGCTGCCCGAGCCGTGGCCGGCCGAGGCCCGGCAGCTGCTGGTGCGGCTCCTCGCCTCCGGACGCAGCCTGCTCGGGGTGTGGGAGACCCTCGAGGAGACCGGAGCGCTGACTGGCTTCCTGCCCGAGTGGGAGCGGGTCCGGCTGCTGCCGCACGCCTCGGTGATCCACCGCTTCACCGTCGACCGTCACGTCATCGAGACCTGCATCGAGGCGTCCGCGCTGATCCGCGCCGTCGCCCGCCCCGACGTGCTGATGGTGGCCGCGCTCCTGCACGACATCGGCAAGGGCGGGCTGACCGAGCACAGCGTCGCGGGGGAGCCGATCGCCCGCAGCATCGCCACCCGGATGGGCTTCGAGCCCGAGTGCGTCGACCTGGTCGCGCTGCTCGTGCGCTGGCACCTGCTGCTCGCCCAGACCGCGACCACCCGCGACCCCGACGACCCGGCCACGGTCGAGCTGGTCACGTCGCGGCTGGGCAGCGTCGAGGCGGTCGCGCTGCTGGGCGCGCTCACCGAGGCCGACGCCAAGGCGACCTCGACCAAGGCCTGGTCGTCGTGGCGCTCGGGCCTGGTCCGCGACCTGGCCCGCCGGGCCCACGCCGCCCTCGACACCGGCACCGCGCTGCCGCCCGTCCTCGGCGACGACACGGCCCTGCCGGCCGACTTCCCGGCCGCACTGCGAGCCGACGGCGTCTACGTCTCGGTCGAGCCGGCGCCCGACGGGTCGCGGGTCACCACGATCGCGGCCGACCGGATCGGGCTGCTGGCCGACTTCGCCGCGATGTTCGGCCTGCAGCGCACCAGGGTGCGCGCTGCGCGCGCCTGGTCGCAGGGCGACTACGGCGTGTCGGTCTGGGAGGTCGCCGAGGAGCACCTCGACCCGGCCATCCTGCGCCAGAAGTACGACGGGATCGTGGCCGGCCGCCTCGACCCGTCCCACCGGCTGCGGCCCACCGGCGAGGGGCTCGCCCCGACGGTCGTCGTACGACCCGAGGCCAGCGAGCACTCGACGGTGCTGGAGGTGCGCACCGCCGACCGGCCGGGCGTGGTCTACCTCGTCTGTGCGGCGCTGGCGCGGCTCGACGTCGAGGTCCGCTCCGCCCACGTGGACACCCTGGGACCGCAGGCCGTGGACGTGTTCTACCTGCAGGAACCGTCGGCCGGGGTCCTCTCCGAGACCCGCAGCGCGCAGGCGGCGCACGCCGTACGCGAGGCGCTGACCGGGCCCGGTTAGGCTGGGCCACTAACTGGGGTCCTCCACGAGACCCGCTCGACAACGCCAGCCCGAGGACATCTGACCTGTGTTTGCCACCCTTTCCGACCGGCTTGCCGACACCTTCAAGAACCTGCGCGGCAAGGGTCGGCTCTCCGAAGCCGACATCGACGCGACCGCACGCGAGATCCGGATCGCGCTGCTCGAGGCCGACGTCGCGCTGCCCGTGGTCAAGGACTTCGTCGGCGCCGTCAAGGAGCGGGCCCGCGGCGAGGAGGTCAGCGGTGCGCTGAACCCCGCCCAGCAGATCATCAAGATCGTCAACGAGGAGCTCGTGACGATCCTCGGTGGCGAGACCCGGCGGCTGCGCTACGCCAAGACCGGGCCGACCGTGATCATGCTCGCCGGCCTCCAGGGCGCCGGCAAGACCACGCTCGCCGCCAAGCTCGCGCTGTGGCTCAAGGAGCAGGGCAAGTCGCCGGTGCTCGTGGCCTGCGACCTCCAGCGCCCCAATGCGGTCAACCAGCTGCAGGTCAACGGCGAGCGCGCCGGCGTGCCCGTCTTCGCCCCAGAGGCCGGCAACGCTCAGGGAATCGAGCATGGCGGCGACCCGGTGGCCGTCGCCCGGGCCTCGATCGAGGAGGCCAAGCGCAAGCTCTACGACGTCGTCATCGTCGACACCGCCGGCCGCCTCGGCGTCGACGCCGAGATGATGCAGCAGGCCGCTGACATCCGCGACGCGGTCCAGCCCGACGAGGTGCTGTTCGTCGTCGACGCGATGATCGGCCAGGACGCCGTCCTCACCGCGCAGGCCTTCCTCGACGGGGTCGGCTACGACGGCGTCGTACTCACCAAGCTCGACGGTGACGCGCGTGGTGGCGCGGCGCTGTCGATCGCCTCGATCACCGGCCGCCCGGTGATGTTCGCCTCCAACGGCGAGAAGCTGAGCGACTTCGACCTCTTCCACCCCGACCGCATGGCGTCGCGCATCCTCGACATGGGCGACATGATGACCCTGATCGAGCAGGCCGAGAAGAGCTTCGACTCCGAGCAGGCCATGAAGGCCGCGGCCAAGCTGAGCGGGCAGGGCGGGGAGTTCACGCTCGACGACTTCCTCGAGCAGATGCAGCAGGTCCGCAAGCTCGGCTCGATGTCCAAGATCATGGGGATGCTCCCCGGGATGGGGCAGTTCCGCGAGCAGCTCGAGAACTTCGACGAGCGCGAGATCGACCGGATCCAGGCGATCATCCAGTCGATGACGCCGGCCGAGCGGGCCAATCCGAAGATGATCGACGGCTCGCGGCGTGCCCGCATCGCCAAGGGCTCGGGCCGCATGGTCTCCGACGTCAACCAGCTCGTCGACCGGTTCTTCGAGGCCCGCAAGATGATGATGCAGATGGCCCGGGGCGGCGGGATGCCCGGCATGCCGGGCATGCCCGGGATGCCGGGGCCGGGCGGCAAGCGCGGCAAGCAGAAGTCCGCACCCAAGAAGGGCAAGGGCGCCAAGCGGTCGGGCAACCCGGCCAAGGCCGCCCAGGAGGCCGCCGCGGCCAAGGAGAGGGCAGCCGCAGCCGCCGCCAACCCCTTCGGCAACCCCGACGCCGAGCCGATCGACTACGAGGCGGCCGCCGCCAACCTCAACCTGCCCAAGGACTTCTCGAAGTTTCTGAAGTAGGTCGATGACCACCGTCCTCGTCGTCGACGGAGCCAACGTCGTGGGTGCCCGCCCCGACGGCTGGTGGAAGGACCGCGCCGGTGCGGCCGCGCGGCTGCACGCCCAGCTGATGGTGGCCGACGTACCCCAGGACGAGGTGGTGCTCGTGCTGGAGGGGGCGGCCAAGGGCGGGGTCCGTGCCGGTCGGGACGCCCACGTCCGGACGGTCCACGCGCGTGGCGTCGGTGACGACGCGATCGTGGCGGAGACCAAGGCGGCCGCCGAGCGGGGTGACCGGGTCACGGTGGTCACCGCCGACCGGATCCTGATGGGTCGTGT
>Ga0172379_10005713_pt1 | contig 17232 bp, 22 predicted proteins | sample GrowelOW334metaG_FD_119756 | JGI IMG/M metagenome (GOLD analysis project Ga0172379, IMG submission 119756) | Groundwater microbial communities from an aquifer near a municipal landfill in Southern Ontario, Canada - Groundwater well OW334 metaG | ecosystem: Environmental > Aquatic > Deep... | reverse complement strand
TTTGGTTGAGCCTATTGAAAAAGTATTTACGGATATTAACAGTTCATTTTCAAAAATAGAGAGAGATGTCGTCTGGTCTCCTATGTCTACTAGCGCCACTCCTACTATTTTTTGTTTTTCAGACAAGGCTATGTCACTGATAGCTATCGGTGATGCTATTACATCTATTGTTTCTACGCCAGCTTCTGCTATGGCCTTAATTAAATCTTCTAAATGTGTAATAGAATAGGTTACGAAAAGAGCTTTAACTTCGAGCTTTGTCCCAGACATTCCTTCCAACCTCCCCAATACTTCTTTTCCATCGAGCCGAAAAGTCTGAGGATATATATGAATAATTTTTTTATTACCTAGATTTAAATTGTCTTCACAATCTTGTAATGCTTTGTTGATATCGAGTGCCGTCACTTCGCCATTGGCTTTTGAAATGATTGCTTCACCTGAACTCATCTCGCTACGTAAAGTGGTACCAGAAATAGAAACAAAGGCTTTTTTTATTTTTAAGCCAGAAGTTTTTTCTGCCATCTCAACTGCGTCTTTTATTGAGGTGGTTACAAGAGAAGAATTTACTACATAACCATTGCGCATACCGAGAGTTATGCTCTCTCCTATGCCAATAACTTTAGGATTTTTTTCTCCCTTGATGAATTCTCCGACCACGACTCTCGTCATGGACGACCCCACGTCTATCCCTACTGAAATATTTCTTATCATCCCGATACTAAAATTTTAACTTTTAATATCTCTATTGTATCACTTTTTCAAAAATTTAGTACGGGATAAATATTTTTCTTCCATTTTCTCCATTTCTGTCCCATGTTCAAAGCCTTTCAAATGAAGCATGCCGTGGATAACCAAGAATCCTAAAAATTGGCTGAAAGTTCTTTCAAAATTTTTAGCTTCTTTTTTGATAAGAGTTGGGCACATTATTATTTCTCCGTTATTTTTACCTAAGAGAAAAGATAAAATATTTGTGGGTTTGTTTTTGTTCCTATGTTTTTTATTAATCTCTTTAGATTGTCTTTCACTTACAAAAGCTATGGATAAGGAATATTTTTTACCCAATATTTCTTCTTTTAAAAGCAGAAAAGGCAAGCGAGGAAGCTTGCCTTTTGTTTTATTTATTAAAGAAAAATTATCTTCCATATCTCTTTACTTAGTTGCCATTTTGCCCAATTTTTTTAGTCTCTCTATTTCCTTTCTTCTTTCTAGTCTTTTTAGGGCACCCTTTTTTATTTGAAGTTTTGATTCTTTTCTTAGATTATATCGAGCGCTTTTAACTTTGCGAATGATACCAGACTCCTGAATTCTGCGCGAAAAACGACGCAAAACGCTTGAGTTGTTCTCATTAGGATTTTTCCTTACTTCGATTACTGTTTTTGCCATAGCCAATACTATCATATAATTGACTCTTTTGTCAAAAAAAGATAAGATATTTAAATTATGCAACAAGCAGCAGATTATATAACAGAAGAAAAAAGGCAAATGCTCTTGGCAGAATTGAAAGATTTAAAAGGTCCTAAAAGGAAAGAAATTTTACAGAATTTAGAGTATGCAAAATCATTGGGTGATTTGTCAGAAAATGCAGAATATCATCAGTCTCGAGAAGATCAAGGCAAGCTGGAGGCGCGTATTGTGAAAATAGAACATCTATTGCAGTCTTCACAGGTTGTAAAAGGCGGGGGAGGCGATGTTATTGAAATCGGCTCTAATGTAGTCGTGCAGAAAAGCGGCACTAAAGAAGAGAAAAAATATACCATAGTTGGCTCAGAAGAGGCGGATATGGCATCAGGTAAAATTTCTAATCGCTCTCCTTTAGGTGTTGCTCTTTTTGGTAAAAAGAAAGGTGATGATATTTCACTCCAAACTCCGAATGGTCTAGTAAATTATAAAATCATAAATGTATCTTAATGTCTTCAATTGATGAAATTAGAGACTCCAAAATAAAGAAACTTGAACTCTTGAAAAGTAAGGGGATAAATCCGTATCCAGCAGATTCCAAAAGAGAAATTTCCCTAGGAGATGCCTTTAAAGATTTTGAAGATTTAGAAAAAAATAAAGAGATAAAATGGATCGCAGGTAGAATAATGTCCATCCGTGGCCAGGGGGCTATTGTTTTTATTACTTTGAATGATGGCACAGGCATTTTCCAGGGACTTCTCAAAAAAGATATCATCGGTGATGACAAGTTTGATTTTTGGAATGAGGTGGTGGATATTGGAGACTTTGTAGAGATACAAGGAACTTTTTTTGTAACCAAAAGAGGAGAAAAAACACTAGAAGCAAAAGATTGGCGCATGCTCTCAAAGAGCTTGCGTCCTCTCCCAGAAAAATGGCACGGACTGCAAGACACCGAAGAAAGATTTCGAAAAAGATATTTGGATATTTTGATGAATCCCGAGATCAAAGATATTTTTGATAAAAAAGCAAAATTTTGGAATACAATTCGTGAATATTTAATTTCTAAAGATTTCCTTGAAGTTGAAACTCCTTCATTAGAAGTAACAACTGGCGGAGCTGAAGCTAGGCCTTTCAAGACTCATCACAATGATTTTGACATGGATGTCTATATGCGTATTTCTGTCGGAGAACTCTGGCAAAAGAGGTTGATGGCTGCAGGGTTTCCTAGAACTTTTGAAATAGGCAGAGTTTATAGAAATGAGGGTTCTAGCCTAGAACACACACAAGAATTCACTAATATGGAATTTTACGTTTCCTTTATGAATATAGATGAAGGAAAAAGATTAGTTAGAGATTTATATATAAAAATAGCCAAAGATGTTTTCGGAAAAACTGAATTTGAAACCAGGGGGCACAAGTTTGACTTGGGAGGTGAATGGAAAGAGATAGATTATGTTGAAGAGGTAAAAAAACAAACCGGTATTAATGTCTTGGAAGATAGTGAGGAGAAAATGGAACAAACACTTAAAAAATTGAAAGTGGAGTTTCAGGGGAAAAATAGGGAGAGGATGACTGATTCTCTTTGGAAATTTTGTCGCAAGAATATTTCTGGTCCTGCGTATTTGATAAATCATCCAAAACTCATAGCTCCTCTTTCTAAAGAAAATCCAATAGACAATCGAAAGACTGAAATGTTTCAAGTTATTATCGCTGGAAGTGAGATCGGTAGGGCTCATGCGGAATTGAATGATTCTCTGGACCAGAAAAAAAGATTTGATGATCAGAAAAAATTGATTGAAGGAGGGGATGAAGAAGCTATGATGCCGGATATGGAATTTGTGGAGATGCTCGAATACGGAATGCCACCTTGTTTTGGTTTTGGTTTTGGAGAAAGATTCTTCGCTTTTCTAGTAGATAAACCAATACGGGAAATACAACTATTTCCACTCATGAGGCCGATTATTGAAGAGAAAAAAGAAAATAAAAAAACAATGATGTCTGTAGCTGTCCTTAATAAAGAGGTTAAGATGGAGCCATGGCAGGAATTGAATACTATAGCGCATTTGAATGCGGCTTTTGGTGCGAGAATCGGAAGGAAGGAGTTATTTTTTAGAGATACAATAGTTTCAAAAGATAATCATAAAATTAAACTAAATATTAAAAATGCAATAATGATAAAAACTGCGTCATCAGGGAAAGTATTGCGGGAATTATTAGAAAAAGCAAAAGACAAAAAGCTTGAGATTGATGAATTTACTAGGGAGATGATAGAAACGACCAATGATAAAAAGGTTATTGAAATAACTGCTTCTAAAAATTTTGAAGAAATTGAACATCTCGGAATTCTAATCTATGGACCAAAAAATATCGTTGAAGAATTAACTTCTGATCTAAAATTATACTAATTTTTAGACACTTTTCTTTTTCGATTAGAGTAGTATACTCAAATTTAGACAACGTTCCTCCAAAAACCTTTCAAGGGGGTTGCTTATGTATTGCATACTCTGTTTAAATCATTGTGAGTTGTTTGGTTTAGACGGGCGCATTATCCACGTTGGTATCTTGGCATTTAATTGCTTGATATTGGAGGAGGCGCAATATGACTACATGCAGCGGAAACTGTGACAAATGTTGTTCGTTGGTTTTGAGTTACAAAGCCCTTGTCAGAAGAGCTAGACAGGAGGGCAAACTGTCTAATAACCTCTGCGAGGATATCTCAACCATCAGGAGGAAGATGGGCGAGATGGGTTTTGAAGAAAGAGATTTTCGTATAATCACGCAGCTTGCTGCGTGAGACAATATCAAAGTCCTATTTTATAGGCAGGGAGTTTGCTACGGCTGCTCCCTTTTTGCATTTATATAGGATAAATTTTCATCTAAATCAATTTACTCAAAGTTATCCACAGGATGGGGCTTGGTGTTATTTTTGCTTGTGGTTTATAATGTATATCAGGTGGGAAAAAGTGGGAAATATTAAAAAAGGGAAAAAAGTAAATATAATAATTTTTTAAATATAAATATGTTGATCGGCGAATACATTCACACAATAGACGAAAAAAACAGAATGTCTTTGCCTGTAAAGTTTCGCAAAGAGCTCGGCAAGAAAATAATTATCACCCCAGGACTCGGACAATGTTTATTTATTTTTACAAACAAAGAATGGGAGAAAGTAAGCAAGAAACTTTCTGATTCAGATAACGACCTTTCATTTTTAAAAGCAGACCAAAGAAATTTTAATAGATATATGTTTGGACGAGCGGCAGAAGTAGAGATAGATTCGATTGGTAGAATTTTGATTCCAGATTTCCTCAAAGAAAGAATTGGGCTTAAAAATTCAGCAGCCATTGTCGGAGTCAAAGATAGGGTAGAAGTTTGGAATGAGAAGAAATGGTCGGAGGAAAAGGCTTTAGTAGAGAAACAGGCAGAAGCATTAGCCGAGAAGCTTGGAAGCAGTAGTGTATAAGGGAAAAAAGATGGCAAGCATACACAAGACAGTTCTTTTAAATGAAACAATAGAAGGTTTGAATTTACCAGCCTCGCCGAGGCTAGGCGGGCAAAAAGATCTTTCCGCTTTGGTACTCGATTGCACTTTTGGAGGGGGTGGACATAGCCTAGAAGTCTTGAAAAGATTTCCCAAAGCAAAAGTAATAGCTATCGACCAAGACAAGAATGCTTTTGAAAAAGCGAGAGGGAAGTTTGAGGGATTGGAAGACAGAATCACTTTTGTAAATACGAATTTCGGAGAGTTGGATTCAGGTGTTGGACATCTGGGATCCTGGTGTCCAACATCTGAATCAAGATGTTTTGACGGAATTATCTTTGACTTAGGTTTGAGTTCTGATCAATTGGAAAATTCCGGGCGAGGATTTTCTTTTATGAAGGATGAGCCGCTACTTATGACTATGAAAGAAAATCCTAGCCCAGAAGACCTTACTGCTATAGATATTGTAAATACTTGGAGCGAAAAGAGCTTGGCAGATATTATTTACGGCTACGGAGAAGAGAGATATTCGCGGAGAATAGCTAAAGGGATAGTGGACGCTAGAGTTAAATCAGAGATCAAAACCACTTCTGATTTAGTGAAGATAATAAATGAAGCAGTCCCAGGAGCATATAGGAGAGGAAGATTGCACCCTGCCACTAAAACATTTCAAGCATTACGGATAGCAGTCAATGATGAGTTGGGGGTTTTACAAAAAGGATTAGAGAGTGGGTTTATTTTATTAAAAGATGGAGGGAGGATGTCAGTTATAACATTTCATAGTTTAGAAGATAGGATAGTCAAAAGATTTTTTAAAAAGATGGTCGAGGAAGAAAAAGCAAGATTAATAAATAAGAAAATAATCAAAGCAAATAGTGAAGAATTGAAAAATAACCCTCGTTCAAGAAGCGCAAAATTAAGAATTTTAGAAAAACAAAAATAAATTAAAAATGAAACAAGCAACCTTACAACTTAAAACACACATACAAAATGTAAATATTATGAATAATAATATTGAAGTTGAGAAAAATATTTTTAATACAATGATTTTTATTTTTATGGCGCTAGTGCTTTTTTATGTTTTAATTTTAGGAAATACAGTTTTCAGTATTATAGAAAGAAGAACTCTAGAAAAAGAAATGGTTTCCCTTTCTAATGAAATAAGCGGATTAGAGGCCTCTTACTTAGCTATTTCAAATAGTGTAGATATGAATCTTTCGTCTACAATGGGTTTCAAAGAAACTAAAGCAACTTTTGCAACTCGTAAATCTCTCGGATTTAATGTTAGCGGTTCTCATCTTGGAAACATAAAACTCTCTCTCAATGAAATCTAGTTTTGTTTTTAGATCCAGAATAATACTTTTTTTTGTTTTAATTTTTGTCGTTATACTCATAACAAAACTTTTTTTTGTGCAATTTGTGCATAGCGGTACTTATTCAGAGACGGCAGATCGTCAATATTCAACTCCTTCGTCAAATATCTATGAACGTGGGACTATTTATTTTGAGCGTAAAGACGGACAGCTTGTTTCTGCTACGACTCAAGTTTCTGGTTTTAAAATGGCTATCAATCCTAATAAAATTGTTAATGGAGAAGCTGTTTATAAAAAATTATCAAAAATAATAACTTTTGATTACAATAATTTTATACTGAGAGTGGGGCAAAAGAATGATCCTTATGAAGAAATAGCGAATCATCTTTCTAAAGAACAAGCTGATGCCATCTCTGCATTGAAAATTCCGGGAGTAAGTATTTTTAAAGAAAAATGGCGTTTTTATCCTGGGGGCAGTTTGGCTGCCCATACTCTTGGTTTTGTAGGTTACAAAGGTAATGAGCTGGGTGGACGCTATGGGCTTGAGAGGCAATACGATAGTGTTTTAGCTCGTAATATAGACAATCCTTATGTTAATTTTTTTGCTGAAGTTTTTTCTAATATAAATAAAACTTTATTCTCCAAACAAGTAGCGGAAGGAGATATAGTGACGACGATTGAGCCTCAAGTTCAGGGATTTTTAGAAAAAGAATTAACTGAAGTAAAAAATAAATATCAGATTGATTCTGTCGGTGGAATAATCATGAATCCTATAGATGGATCTATTTATGCCCTAAGTTCACTTCCTTCTTTTGACCCAAATAATTTTATTCAAAATAAAACAGTTTCGGTTTTTTCTAATCCATTAGTAGAGAATGTGCTAGAGTTTGGTTCTGTGGTCAAGCCTTTGGTTATGGCGAGTGCTCTAGATGCAAAGGTAGTGACTGCTGATACAACATACAATGATAAAGGCGAAGTCACTGTTGAAAAACATAAAATATTTAATTTTGACAAAAAGGGTAGAGGTCCTAATACAAGCATGCAGCAAGTTTTAAATCAGTCTCTCAATACAGGTATGGTTTTTACAGAACAAAGACTAGGTAAAGTGAGATTGCGTGATTATTTATTGAGCTTTGGAATTAAAAATAAAACTGGAATTGATTTACCAAATGAAACTTCGGGGCTTGTTTCAGGCATATTGACCAGTCCTCGCGAGATTGAATATGCTAATGCTGCTTTTGGTCAAGGAATTGCTTTTACTCCATTTGAATTAATACGAGCATTGGCATCATTGAGCAATGGTGGGAATCTGGTAGTTCCTCATCTTGTAAAGGAAATAAAATACAATAATGGAACTTCTAAACATATTACTTATCCTACAACTCCTACAAAAATTTCAAAAGCTACTTCTGAAGAAATAACCAGAATGCTTGTCCAAGTCATGGATAAAGGTATAGCTGGAGATTCAAAAAAACTCGAGCATTTTAGCGTAGCAGCAAAGACAGGCACGGCGCAGGTTGCAGATAATATAAATGGGGGATATTATGAAGATAGGCATAATCATTCTTTTGTGGGTTATTTCCCCGCTTATGAGCCAAAGTTTATAGTTTTTCTTTATGCTATAAATCCTAAAGGAGTACTTTATTCTGCCACTACTTGGACAGACCCCTTTTTAGAGATTACAAAATTTTTATTAAATTATTATAGCGTTCCGCCAGATAGATAAAGCCCAGAGGTCAGACCTATGTTTTACATAGGTCTGACCTCTGAACAATCAAGTTAATGAAAACAACTTTTAAAAAAGTAATATCTTATATTTTAAGAATAGAGTCACAGCTTGTACTCTTGAGATATAAACCAAAAATCATCGCAATTACGGGATCAGTGGGTAAGACTTCTACCAAAGACGCGGTTTATGCAGTGCTTTCTAAAATATCTCATGTTCGTAAAAGTGAGAAAAGTTTTAATAGCGAAATAGGCCTGCCTCTCACTATATTGGGTATTCCAAATGGGTGGAACAATCCTTTTGTCTGGATATTAAATATTTTGAAAGGTATGTGGCTTTTTCTAAACCCTTTTAATCTTCATAATTATCCCGAATGGCTGGTGCTTGAAGTCGGGATAGGTAAACCTAACGACATGAAGAAGACTGCGTCTTGGCTCAAAACCGATGTCGTCATCATGACCGCGATCGGAGATACTCCTTCGCATGTTGAATTCTTTCATTCACACAAACATCTCGTAGAGGAAAAAAGTCAACTTATAAAAACCTTAAAAAAAAGTGGAATTTTTGTTTTAAATGCAGACGATCAAATGATTTTAGACATGAAAGAAAAAAGTAAGCACTATACTGTTACGTATGGATTTAAAGAGGGTGCCGATGTGATGGGTTCCAGTGATACTATTTTTTACAACAAAGACAACGAACCTGAAGGAGTGATCTTTAGGGTAGATGCTGGAGGAAGTAGTTTCCCTGTTGTGATAGAAGAAGTCTTTGGCAGAAACCATGTTTATGCGGCTCTTTCAGCTTTAGCATTATCTTTTAGTTTAAAATTTAACATGCTAGCAGCGGTAAACGCGCTTAAAAATTATGATGTGGCGCCTGGACGAATGAGATTGCACAAGGGAATAAATAATACTTTAATAATTGATGATACATACAATTCTTCTCCTTTCGCTTGTGAGTCTGCGCTTAAAACTTTAGGTCAAATAAAAATAGAAAAAAATAAAAATGAAAAGGGAAGAAAGATTGCTATTTTGGGTGATATGTTGGAACTCGGCAAGCACACCAATGAGGCTCATAAAAATATTGGGAAAATCACTAAAGATAATGCAGATATTTTAGTCGTAGTCGGACAAAGAGCAAAAAAGATAAAAGAAGGCGCAATAGAAGAGGGAATGAATAATGAAAACATTTTTGAATTTTTGGAATCACATGAAGCCGGTAATTTTATAAAAACTTTTATAGAGAAAAATGATATTGTGCTTGTGAAAGGTTCCCAAGGTATGCGAATGGAACGTGTCGTAGGGGAAATCCTCCTAGATGAAAAAAATAAAAGCAAATTATTAGTGCGCCAAGAGCCAGAGTGGTTAGAGAAAAAATAATTTAAATATTTCCGATAAATTTTGCGATCCACTTTTCTACTTTATTTAATAGAGAAAGAGAATGTTTGTTTTTTTCAGCGTGTTTTTGTATGTAAAAACGAATTTTTGGAAAATAAAGAGAAAGAAGTAAAAAGCCTATAATCAAAAAAAGGACTCCTTGTAATACGGGTAGCACTAAACCTAATAATCCAAATAGGACAAAGCCAACCCCAAGAGCTAAAATTAAAATTTTTTTGATCTTTCTTCTCATCGTAGGGGTATTATAGCATACCTCCATACGTTCAACGTCTGGAGGTATAACCACAATTTTTATCTTGTAATATTATTTCTCATCATCCCTCTTTGTGGAATGTTTGGTTGATTGTTTTGAAAATTATTTTCTCTAAAATAATTGCCCATCATTCCCCTCATTGGACCATATCTAAACATGGTATCATTCAAACCGATTATATCTACGACGCATCCCGCGACTATTATAGCTATGATAAAACCAGATATTATGATCAAGGGATTTTTTTTGTATGAAAAATCATATTGACGTATAAGCCAAATACCGATGATTAAACCCAGAATAGCGAGTACGACAATCCACCAAGGGAAACTCGATATCATTTGATCAAATCTATATTGTCCCATTGGTCCATGAGTACGCAATGAAAAGCTTGTTAAGCCAACGAGGAAAGTTGAAATAATAATAGAAGATATCAATCCAATAAAAGTCAAAATAGATCCAATGACAAAATACACCCTCGGTTTCATTTTTGCTTTACCTTGATGGATTTGATTCATCACATTTTCTGTAATATTTTTTAGTTCTTTGGACATATGTTTTTCATTATTTTTTTAGCTCTATTAATACGGGTAGCGACAGTACCCATTGGAATTCTCAGAATATCACTAATTTCTTCGTATGATTTTTCATCAATATAATACAGAGAGAGAGGTTCGGAATATAATAAAGGAATATTTTTTAAACACTTCTCAACTTTTTCTATTATTTCTTTTTCTTCAAAATCTTTTTCAATATCATCATCGCTTTTAAAATCCCAATCCTCTAACAACGGAGTTTCTTTTTGGTATTTTTTGGCTAAATTTATTGCTTGATTATGAGCGATACGATAAATCCAACTGGAAAATTTCTTATCAGTATTAAAATTATTTAAATTTACATAAGCTTTTATAAAAGATTCTTGCACTACATCGATTGCCTTATCCTCGTTTTTTATTAGATTACTAACATAACGGACAAGCTTCTTTTGATACCTATCTATAATAACAGAATAAAGATCCTGATTAGAAGTCCTGACTTTTTCAATTATTCCTTCATCTGTTAATTCTTTATCATCAGTCATATTAATATGATAACAGTTTTCAAAATTAATACACTAAACCCCGAATCAATTCGGGGTAAAGCATATTAACTATAAAATTAATAATTTATTTTATACCGTAACCTCCTCCGCAACCTCCTCCAAATCCTCCTCCGTAACCACGCATCATCCCTTGTCTAGATCCAAATAACCCAAATGACCCAAGCCCAAGCTCTTGCCTGATCTTTTGAGCGCCTGCAATATCGCCACTTAGAGCTAGTTTGCGAGCTTCAGCGAATTTTGCAAAGTTATCCTTGTTGATAACTTGAGTGACTCTACCTTGATTCTGCATAAGTGCTTTCCATGCAGTATAGTCATTTGTCGCAAAAGCTTTTTCGATAGCAGCTTCACGTTCTACTGAATAATTAAGACCTTTGACTGTGAAGTCTCCTCTGTACGCATTTGCACTGCTTGCAACTGCTCCAGAAATTCCTAAAACCAACGCTATCGCTCCTAACCCCAAAATTACCTTTTTTGTTTTATTCATTTTGTTTGCTTTCTCAATTTTTAATATTAATTCGACCCCTTACACTCTTAATACAAGGTGAGTATCGTTTTTCTTTCATTGAGAGCAACCTCCAGACGTTGGACGTCTGGAGGTTTATCCACTATGCGAGATCGTTTAAGTTTGTATTGAAGTTTATTAGTGTTTTTTGAAATTCAGTAAAATCAGCGTAAATTTGAGTTTTTAGTCCGAAGGATTCTGCACCTTCGATATTTTTTGCATCATCATCCCAAAATAGTATTTCTTCTTTTTTAATATTTGGTAGATCTTCCAGGATACTTTCAAAGAATTCTAGTTCAGGTTTTTTAGAACCCAGATATGCAGATGAGAAAACTCCATCAAAATATTTTCCAAGACCTCTTTTGTTTATTAAGTTTTCTGTTCTGTATTTTTCGTTGTTGGTGGCGAGGTAACATTTTATATTGTTTTGTCTTAGTTCTTGAATAAGAGGGAAGAACCTTTCATCAATAAAATTATATTCTTCGGAAAACCAAAATTCTAGAAATTCATCAATACTACCTTTCCAGCCCCAAGAAGAAAAGTAAGCTAATAATTCTTCTTTTAAATCAGCTTTTCCAATTAAGCATTGCTGAAAATCACCTTTGAAAAATTCTGCAGTGGTTTCTGTTGATATATTAAATTTTTTAGCTAGACGAGAACTAAACCTTGTTCCATGAACAATCATTCCATCTGCGTCAAATATGATAGCTTTAATCATATTGAAGATATTAGCATAAATTTTAAGTATTGAGGTTTTAAATCCTTTATCTATTTAAAAATGTGATAGTTAATTGCAGAATAGTCGCAAATGATACCCAGAGAAGGTAGGGAATTTGAATATAAGTAATCCATTTTGCATATGGATATATGGCAATCATAGCCCATATGAGGGTTCCTAGCACTAGGAGAATATCAACTGCTGCCCAAAAGTTATTTTGCCAGCCGAATTGAATTGGAGTGAAAGCAAAGTTGAAAATGAGATTTAATAGAAAAGGCAGAGCAATGAGGAGTGTGATTTGTTTTTGCCAAGCCATTATAAAAACTTTCCCAAAGGACACCGCAATCAAAACATAGAGAAAAGTCCATACTGGCCCAAAGATCCAGCTAGGCGGAGCCCATGTCGGCTTTATCAATTGCGAATACCAGTTGTATGTTTTCATAAAGATATTATAGCATTTTAGATTTAGGAGAGGGAAGGTATTAGGTGTTTTTTATTTAAATTAAATTTTGATTATTACCTTACCAAAATTATTCCTATCGGACAGGCTTTCTATAGCTTTTTCCATTTCAGAGAATTTATATTCTCTAATTTCTGGAACAATAAGTTTTTTATCATTCAGATATTTTTGTAATTCATTTTTGGTTTCATTAAAGTAATCTCCATCATCTGTAAATTTAATTATATTAAAACCAGACACTGTAATATTATTATAAACAAGATCAAATATTTTTGGTTTTATAAGTGAAAGATAGTTTATTATATTTTTAAGTATATTTTTAGTAAGTAAAGAATTAAAACCAAAAACTATAATTTTAGAATTTAAGGATAGAACTTCGCTAAATTTATTTATATTAAAGGTTCCATTACTATCAAAAACAACATCAATTTTAAGATTATTTCTCTTTAGATTATTTAAAATATCATCATAAAATACAAAGTCAGCACCCAAATTTTTTACATATGTTTCTTTTTTCTTATCACTTACAACAGCTATTGTTTTATATCCAAAAATTTTCGATAGTTGTAAAATCATTCCACCGACTCCTCCCGCAGAACTATATATCATTACTGTAGAATTTTTCTTTATTTTTACAATATTACAAAGTGCATGATATGCAGTAAAAAAGTTCACAGGGAAAGTGACAGCTTCCCTCAAATAATATGTCTTAGGTACTTTTATTATATTATTTATATTTACGACTATCTCATTTGTAAAACATCCAAACTTCACTAAACTGAAAACTTCATCTCCTGCGGAATATTCTTTTTCATCTTTAAAAACTTCAGATATTATTCCGCTAAATTCAAAACCCTGACAAAATGGAAGAGGGTAGTTGTCTCTCTGGTATTTATAAAATCCTTTTTTAATAATGAGATCGGTAAACGAAATACCTATGTATTTTATATCAACACGAACTTGCCCAGTTGAAAGTTTTTCTTTTTTAGGGATATCAATGTATTTATATGAATTTTTATTCCCGTATTTATATAATAATATTTTTTGCATTTTAGTATTTTTCTCGAACCTCCAGACGTCCAACGTCTGGAGGTTTATCCACAAGTGTTACCTACTTCCAAAGTGGCTTGAATAACTCCTTCAATTCTTCCATTTTCTTTGGATTAAGTTTAGCCTCAAAGAATTTTATAATGACTTCTTTTTCATAGAAACTTTCATGTCCACTTGTAGCCATATCAACTAATTTATTTAAAGTAACGGGAAGTAATTTTATTTTTTCTCCTGCATCAAGGTGCAGATCAGCTACTTTTTTCAAACCTTTGGCAATGAAAGTGTACACGACCCAATCAATCTTACTAGTGGGATGCTGAGCATCCCATAAAATAAATTCTTCCGCTTCATATCCGCTTTCTTCTAGTAATTCTCTTTTAGCTGCTGCGAGAATATCTTCTCCTTCGTCTACTCTGCCACCAGTAGCACTAATAAATGGTTTCTTGCCTGGCTGTTCTTGTTCGGTTAGAATAATTTTTCCGTCGGGCAGAACAGGGAAGACCACAACAGCATCAGGACGTTTTAATTTCTCAAATGTTGTTTTTGTGCCATCAAACATTTCTTGTTCCCATCGATAAGTATCAAACAGACACCTTTGAACACTAATTTTGCATGTTCTGGAATTGGTTGTTTAGATGCGGGGCGTTGGATGTTCATATATTATTTTATTATTTTTCTTAATTCTTTTAAATCTAGTTCGGTTCTATTATCAATAGAATTTCCATCTATTTGACCTGTTCCGTTAATCCATATTTTTTCTGGAACAAATTTATAAACTCTTCTGGGGTATGAAGTCAAAAACATAGCCACATCTTTCATTTTATGTTTACTTCTCATGTAGACACATTTTATGCCGACCAAAATCTCAATGGGATTCGTTAACTCAAAAGCTTTGCCTTGAAAATATACTCCGATACCAGTACTAGCTGGAACGGTTGAATCATAAATAGTGGCAAAAATATTTGGATTATTTCTTATATTCATTGAATGTTGATTTTCTTTCCAAGATAGCCAGTAGAAATTAAGCTCTTTATCATAAGCATAATATACTGGACTATTCCAAGGTAAATTTTCGGGAGTGATAGAAGCAAGATTTAGATATTCAATCTTTTCTATTATTTCTTTTGATTTTATTAAAAGATTTTTCATTATTTATTAATTAATTCTAATTAATTACCTCCAGACGTCCAACGTCTGGAGGTTTATCCACAGGTGTGACCTCACGGAGAATCGAACTCCGATTTAATCCTTGAGAAGGACTCGTCCTAGCCGTTAGACGATGAGGCCATAAAATAACTACAAGAAAAATATAGCATTTTTATTTAAAAAACTAAAGAAAGGTTATGTTACAATAATTATATGAAAAAATTTACACCAATAATTATTGTAATTTCTATTATTATAACAATAGCTTTGGTTTGGCAGTTAAATATTAAAAAAGAAGCGGATACAAATCTGGAACCAATGAATCCAGTAGGTAATCTAGACATGGGAAACGCTGAAGAGAAAAAAGATTTTATTAGAGTATCTTCGCCCAAGCCCAATGATTTGATAAAAAGCCCGTTTGTTATAAAAGGGGAAGCAAGGGGGAATTGGTTTTTTGAAGCTTCATTTCCTATTAAATTGATAAACACCGAAGGCAAAGAAGTTCCTCTTTCTCAAGGATACATAATGACTGCGGAAAATTGGATGACGACTGATTTTGTTTCCTTTGAGCAAGTTATCACTTTTCCTCCACAAAAAGCGGGGAGAGGAAAGCTGATACTAATGAAGGATAATCCGTCTGGACTTCCTCAATATGACGATGAACTAGTGATACCCGTTTTATTCGGGCAATAAAATTTCTAATCCTCTATTTTAGGTTTCTCTACTTCAAGGAGGGCTAGCTCGGGGGATGAGCCGGCTATGCGGAGGACGTCTTTGTCTATTTTTTTGAGTTCTTTATTTGAAGCGTTGTAATGATTCACGACTGTGCCTAGGGCATTGCCGAGCTTGTTGTGGTACTCGTCATAAGATTTCAAATGCTTGCCTAAATCTTCCACTTTTTTAATTATTTCTTTAGCCGATTCTTCTATTTGCAGAGCTTTGAGTCCTTGTAAGACAGTTTGCAAGTAAGCAAGGAAGGAAGTAGGAGAGGTGATGATGACTTTATATTTCCCAGCGGCACGTTGGATAAGATTTTCATTGTCATCACTTGCCCCGACTTTGTTTGTAATTAAATCATAGTAGATGGCTTCATGGGGGATAAACATAAAAGCAAAATCAGTGGTGCCTTTGGTTGGCTGGATATATTTTGATGTTTCGGTAATGCGATTTTTTAAATCATTTATGAAAATTGTTTCAAGCCGTTTTTTTTCTGTGGCGTCTCGCTCCTCTGCCATTTTATTATAATTTTCAAGCGAGAATTTTGAATCAATCGGAATAATCTTGTCTTTTACAAAGACGACTGCATCCACGATGGTGCCGTCAGGGAAAGGGTATTGCATCTGATAGCTGCCGGGTGGCAAGACATTTTTCAATACTGTTTCTAGATAATACTCTCCTAAAATTCCACGTTGTTTTGGATTCTTTAGAATATTTTCCAAGCTTTGGAGCTGATCAGCGAAAGAGATGACTTGTTTATTTGTCTCATCTAGGCGAGTGAGCCTCTCTGTGACATCACGAATTATTTTATTTGATTCACTTGAGTGAAATTTCAAGCTCTCATTTACTTGTTTATGGGATTCGCCGATTTTATTATCTACGGTTCGCGAGAGCTCGTTTATTTGGGTTAAAATTAAATTTAACCCCGTACTATCTTTTGTAGAATCTTCTTTCTTTTTACCAAAGACAAAATAAGCAATAATGCCTCCAATTAAAAATGCGATTATAATTATTAAAATATTTTCCATCCCAGTACTAAAATTTTAACTATTAATGTCTTTCATTATACCCCGTAATCAAAAATTTAGTACGGGACAGGTATATTTTTTATTTCTCTAAAAAATGTTTTAAAGTGTAAATCCAATCTTCATCAATGCCGTCGCCATTTAATTTCTGATCCAAAAGCCATTGCAGATAACCTCTGTCTATCTTTAACACGTCTTCAATTCTCTTGCCATTGTGTTTGCCGAATTTAAAAGTATGAAGGATAGATGGGTGTGAAGAGATTTCTATCATTTTTTCTATAACTTCATCTTCACTTAATTTTTCTTCTCCTTCTGCAGGGATTTCCGACATCATTTTATTTTTTAATCTTTCGAAAAGTTTTTCTAATACTAAAACATCTCCCATCGCATCATGAGCTGTCGCTTCTACGTCTATGTCGAGTAAATAACGCAAATACTGGAGATTGTATCTATCTATTTTTTCTTCTTTATCCAAATATCTTGCAAGTCTGAGAGTGCAGATGAATCTTTTCGGTTTAATATCCTCTTTTTTAATTATCATTAAATCAAAAGAGGCATTGTGCGCTACTACGACAGAGTCTTTATCTTCAAAAAGTTCTTTTATTTTTATCTGGTCAGCGCTTCCTTTGAAAGTAGGCTTGTCAGCTATCATCTTGTTCGTAATGTGATGTACAGCTGAGGCTTCGGGGGGGATTTTTATTTCTGATTTATAAAGACCTACAAAACTCTCATTTCCGCTTTTATAGGCAATTTGGATTAAAAAATCCTTTTCTGTATTACCTGTCGTCTCTGTATCAAAAAATATTAATTTGCTCATAATGCTATTTTAACATACTTCTGGTATAATTTGTTTAGATTTACAAAATATCAGTTTTTCTTCGGTACGGATTTTTCGAAGCTTGAAAAATCCTGAAGTTCTCGCGCCGTCGCGCTCGAAACCCCTT
>Ga0172379_10005712_pt1 | contig 17235 bp, 17 predicted proteins | sample GrowelOW334metaG_FD_119756 | JGI IMG/M metagenome (GOLD analysis project Ga0172379, IMG submission 119756) | Groundwater microbial communities from an aquifer near a municipal landfill in Southern Ontario, Canada - Groundwater well OW334 metaG | ecosystem: Environmental > Aquatic > Deep... | reverse complement strand
TGAATTATGATGCCGCTTATCTGATTATGGCATAAGGTTTGCTGTTCTGATAACTCAGAGACCTTTTTGATTGGACATATGTATACAGTAGCGCAACTAGCATGGTGAAGGTGCTTTCATACATTTCAAAAAGGAAATTAAAAGTTGCTACTCAAGTTGTGCCATCTGCAGGGGACTGCCCCTGTGGGAAGTAGGTAACATTTGTGTATATGAAGAGCCATAAAGGAGGATGACGTTATGTCCAAAATATTGAAGAATCATGCAGCGATTGTAGGGGTGGGCCATACTGATTATTCGATGAATTCGGGCTGCAGCACCCTGACGCTGGCGGTACAGGCTTGCGGGGCGGCCATGCAGGATGCGGGTTTGGGGGTTGGTAATGTGGACGGAGTTGTGACGTTTAACACGTCGGACTCGGTCTCGGCGGAGGCGGTGGCCACGGCCCTGGCGTTGGAGAATGTAAATTATTCTTGCGAGTGGTATGCGGGCGGGACATCACCGGGGGCCCTTGTGGAATTGGCGGAGCTTTTGGTGAATGCGGGGAAGTGCAAGTCCGTTTTGGTTTTTCGATCGATGAATGGCCGGTCGGGATATCGACTTGGGGGTTCCGGATGGGATAATGCGGCGACGGGGATGTGGCAGTATCGGATGCCCTATGGGTACATGACGTTTGCGCAGACGATGGCCATGTGGTGTCGCCGGCATATGGTGACCTACGGAACGACATCGGAACAATTGGGGTCAATCGCAATAGATCAGAGAGTTAAGGCATTGCATAACAATAGAGCCATGAAAAGACAGCAACTAACCATGGATGAATACATATCATCCCGGATGATCTGCGATCCCCTGCGGCTGTTCGACATATGTTTGGAGACGGACGGAGCCTGTGCCTTGCTGGTCACGGCGGGCGACAGGGCATCAGATTGCAAACAACCACCTGTCTATATCAAAGCAAGCGCCTGGGTCGGTTCTAAGGAAGTAGGTTCCGATTGGGCGGATTTTTTCCTTCGGGGCGATATGACGGAGAATTTTACGGCCAAATTAGGGAAAGAACTTTACCGGCAGTCTGGACTGGCCCCGAAGGACATCGATGTAGCTGAAATCTATGATTGTTTCACGCATACCGTCCTTTTGGGGCTGGAGGGTCTCGGTTTCTGCAAGAAGGGGGAAGGAGGTCCTTTTGCCGCATCGGGGGCCATCGGGATGAAGGGTGAGATTCCGACCAATACGGGCGGCGGGATGCTCTCCGAGGGCTATATACACGGGATGAACGTTATAGCCGAGGCAGTCAGTCAATTGCGCAGAGAGTGTGGCCCGATGCAGGTGCCTGATGCGGAGAACGCCATTGTCACATCCGGAGCATGGACCGAAGGCAGTGGCTTGATCCTTAGTAATCAGAAAGGAAAATGAAAAATGATAGGTGCTATTCATCCGACGGAAGATTTTGAAAGCAGACCGTACTGGGATTGGCTTCGCAAAGAGGATTTTCGACTGCAAAAATGCGGCGGATGCGGAAAGTTCCGCTTCCCGGCTTATCCAAGCTGTCCATATTGCGGGCAAAGGGGGGGGGATTGGGTCCCTCTTTCGGGAAGAGGAGAGATTTATAGTTGGTTCGTCGCAAATGTTACTCCGGAGCCACGTTACAAAGAAGATGTCCCATATATTATTGCAACTATTCAACTGGAAGAAGGACCAAGGATCGTAAGCCAATTAGTTGGCTGTTTTCCTGAAGAAGTCAAGGCCGATATGCCGGTGCAAGGAAAATACCACAGGGTTGATGACAAGCTTGTCTTGTATGTATTTAATCCAGTGTAAAGGTAAAGTAGGTACAAGATCAATAAACAAAGGAATAGAGTTCAAAAAAGGAGGTTAACTATGCCAAGGCTACCTGACATACCTTGTTATGCAAATCAAAGATTGGAAACAATGAAAAGAGAAGAGTTAAAGGCCATTCAATTTAAGATGGCGCTATATCGGCTTGAGTGGGCGTTTGCGAAAAGTCCATTCTATCGAAAGAAGTTCAAAGCGGCAGGTATCACTTCAATAAAGGACGATATCAAAAGTTGGGACGATTTTTATAAAAAGGTGCCTTTTGTTGATAAGGCAGAATTAGTGGAAGATGAAGTTAACCACCCCCCCTTTGGTACGAAATTGACTGTTCCTCCGGAACAGATTGTCCATTTAAGCAGTACTGGTGGGACATCAGGTCAAGGGGCGGAATCATTCCCAATGACAAAATTTGAATGGAGTCGGTGGGCAGCCAGCGCCGGTGGTTACTGGACTGGTTTTTACTGGTCAGGCTTAAGAAAAGGTGGGGTAAGTCCAGCGGTGTTCGGCATGGGTATATCGGGCGGAACAAGGAACATGCATGAAAGTGCCGTAAAGGCAGGTGCATTAGCCCTTGTTGTCGGAACATACCCAACAGAAGAGAAGTTAAAATATATGAAAAAATATTCTATGACTTGGCTTTACACGCTGCCCAGTTATTTAAATGTATTGGCAACCACTGCTGAAAAACTGGGTATGAAGCCGGCAGAAGATTTTCCGAGATTACAAGGCATTGCCGTCCCGGGTGAAACATTCCCAATTAACTGGGCCATGCGAATGGAGGAAGTGTGGAACTGTAAGGTAAATGAATTCTATGGCAACACACAGACTGGGGCAATCATAGCTTTTTGCTGCGAGAAAGGTGCTGTTCCTAATGGAAAAAGAGGAAAGATGCATCTTAATGAATTTGACACGCTTGTCGAAATTATTAATCCTGACACTAATGAACATGTGCGAGCAGGTGAAGATGGAGAAATGGTCCTCACCTCATTTAACAAAGTTGCCGTTCCATACATTCGTTATAGAACCCGAGATAAGGCCAGATATTTGCCTTATACTGAATGCGACTGCGGTAGAACTTGGGACATCATCGAAGCAGGTTCTGTTGGCAGACTTGATGATATGATTAAGATAAAAGGGATGAATGTTTGGCCCCAGGCTGTCGAAGAGGTCATGTTTGCACATGAAGTGGTGGATGATTTTCAGGCGCAAATATTCACGGACGAGAAATCAGGACAAACCAATATTATAATTAATATTGCCCTGAAAGGGAAAGGGTTGAACTACGGAAAGGATGAAAAAAGCAAGCTTTTTGCACAAATAACTGAGGACGTAAGAAAAAAGGTTGGCGTTGGCATGAAAGTCCAGGAAGTACTGCGAAGTGAACTTCCCGATGCGTCAGAGGGATACCAAAAGGTAAGAAGGTTCATAGATGCGCGAAAAATGTCATAGTAAAATGACTTAAGAAGAAAAGGAGCACATATTATGGAATATTCAGAAAAGATAAATAGGTTAAAGGTTATATTAGAGAACTCAAAAATATTGGCGGCTCAAAAGGACGATCCTGTTTGTGAGAGTACCGGAGATGATGTACTTGCTTTGGTTGTTGACGCCTTAACTTATCTCGAGCCGGAAAATTATGAGAAATACGAAAGGGAATTGGGTTTGTGGGAAGCTTGAATCATAAAATGTGATGTGATTTATGGCAATGATAAGATGCCCCGCCCCTGTGGGCGGGGTACTTCACTAAATTATTCAGCGTGAGAGGAGACAAGCTATTATGATGAAAAGAGATTTAGATTATACCCAAACGCAAAAGGAGATAGCGAGCTTTGTTCGTAAACTTACAACCAAATATGGTCGAAAATACATGCTCTCCAAAATCGAAGAGGGAGCACCCTTTCCCCGGGAATTGTGGGATGAAATATCCAAAGCAGGTTATTTTGGGATGATCATTCCCGAAAAGTATGGAGGAAACAACCTTTCATATGACGACTTGAGGGTATTTATAGAGGAGTTGTCGAGAAATGGCATTGCCACACTGCACTTGATCAGTTTTTTCATGGACTGCATATTGGTGGGCCATGGCAGCAATAAGCTGAAAGAAAAGTTTTTACCTAATATGGCTAAAGGAGAATACTGGAGCTTTGCCATTACAGAGCCGAATGCGGGGACAAATACTTTCGCGATGAGAACATCGGCTGTCAAAAAAGGGAATGACTATGTCATCAATGGGCAAAAGCTTTTCATAACCGGTGGCGACGAATCGAAAAACATGCTCCTTGTGACTCGATCTATACCTTACGAAAAAGTTAAGGATGCAGATAAGAAAAAAGGATTCAGTTTATTTGTCGTCGATTCTCACAGTGCTGGAATTACCATGCAGCGGCAGGATACGGCGACGTATTTTGCAGAGAGGCAATACACCGTTTTCTTCGATAATGTGAAAGTCCCCAAAGAGAACTTAATTGGCGAAGAAAATGAGGGATTAAAATACCTATTTTCGGGTCTTAATCTGGAGAGGATCATCATCGCTGCATTTGCACTGGGATTGGGTGAGTACGTGTATGAAAGAGGCGTCAAGTACGCGCAGGAAAGAAACATCTTTGGTGATCCGATCGGGTCCTATCAAGGCATTCAGCACATGCTTAGCAGATCCTTTGTACAGCTTAAGCTGGCTGGATTAGCAAATCAAAGGGCAGCAAGAGCGCTGGATGCTGCAGAGGATATGCGACTCGTGGGGATGTACGCAAATATGGCTAAGCTGGCCTGCACAGAGGCAGCGTTCTTTGCAGGTGACGCTGCATTCCAGGTCCACGGCGGATATGGCATCACAAGGGAATACGACATTATCAACTTCCTCCCGATGATACGCACAATGCGTGTTGCGCCAATCAATAACGAAATGATTCTGAACTATATCGGTGAGCATTTTCTCAAATTGCCTAAAAGCTATAGATCGTAGATCTGATAGATGATTTTGGAAACTAAGTGGATCTTCCATTTTAGAGCAATGATATTTCGAGAGGATTGAAGTAAGGATCTCAGAGAATAGAAAGGTTGGATCAATGGGTAAATTAAGCGATGAAGTGCTTAGTTCAAAGCTAGAACTGACGACAGAGGGATGTTTTATGGGGCTGGTCACGTTGAATCGCCCCGATGCGATGAATCCGTTGAGTTGGTCGACGGTCAAGAAGATGAGGGCCGTGATAAACGACTTGGCAGCGGACCCATCGGTCCGGGTTATTGCGGTGACGGGTGCGGGGAAGGCGTTCAGCGCAGGCGGCGATTTGAAAGGGTATCTGAAGTTGCAGCACGACGAGGTTGATTTCTGGGCGTTTTTAGAGGATTTTCACGGTTTATGCAATTATATGCAATTTGAGGCGCCAAAGCCGGTGATCGCCCTGGTGAATGGCGTGAGTGCGGCCGGAGGAACGGAGATATTGCTGGCCTGCGATTTTGCTTATGCAGCAGAATCGGCACGAATCGGTGACGCACACCTCAACTTCGGGCAAATGGGCGGCGGCGGAACATTGACGAGAATGCCGAGGGCAATTCTTCCAAATCATGCGAGGGAAATCCTGTTTACTGCAAAATTCTTCACCGCGGAGGAGTGTTTAAGATGGGGTTTGGTGAACCGTGTCGTGCCCGATGGGGAACTTCTTAAAGCAGGTTTGGAATTTGCCAATATCGTGGCAACAAAAAGTCCTTTGGCCGTTAAAAACATGAAACACGTGACTAACAGGGGTCTTATGATGAGATTTGAAGATTCAATTGCTCTGGAATCACGGATCACTCATCATTATTGTCTAACAAGTTTTGATTCCAACGAAGGTTTGGAGGCGTTTTCTGAAAAGCGGAAGCCAAAGTTTAAAGGGCAATGAAGAATACAGTTAACTTTCAATACGATCGTTATGTAGATAATATCGTAGTGTAAAATAAGGGTGAGGGTGTGTTTCATGATCAATAAATTATTCAGCTTGGAGGGCAAGGTAGCGGTTGTTACCGGGGCGAGCAAGGGATTAGGCAGGAGTATGTCGGAGGCGCTCGCGGCTGCGGGCGCTGATGTTGTGGTGACGGCCCGCACGATGAGCCTCCTGGAAGAGACGGCGCAGGTAGTCACAAAATTGGGCCGGCGGGCGCTGCCCATCCAATGTGATGTTGGCGATGATCAAAGCGTTCAGCAGATGATCAAAACGGCTGCTCAGGAAATGGGGAAAATAGACATCCTGGTGAACAATGCCGGTATGCAAGTCAATACCGCCTTTCGTGACGAGACCTATGAGAATTGGGACAAACATTTAAAAGTCAATTTATACAGCGCCTTCAGCACCTGTAAGGCGGTTGGACCTTTGATGACAAAGCAGAAAAAGGGGAAGGTCATCAATATTGTCTCCGTCCTCGGAGAGAGGGCCTTCTGGAATACGATAGCCTATTGCACGACAAAAGGGGCGCTCATCCAGTTTACAAAGGCTATGGCCCTAGAATGGGCACGATTCAATATTAACGTCAATGCCATTGGCCCCGGATGGTTCAAAACGGAGATTGTTGAAGTATTGGATAAATATCCCGAAAGCAAGAAAATGGTTTTAGGGCATATTCCCTTCGGCCGTCTTGGAGAGCCTGCAGAACTTGCCGGAGTGGTTATTTTCCTGTCCTCCGCGGCCTCAGACTACGTGACGGGGGAGACCATCTTTGTGGATGGTGGGTACAGGGTGATATGAGGCGGAATGCCGTCTCATGAGAAAAGCATGAAAGAGGGAGATGTTTGATGATCGAGATAAATCGAGTTGCTGTTTTGGGCGCCGGGATGATGGGGGCGGAAATTGCCTATTGTTGCGCAGCTGCAGGCTGTCAGGTGTTGCTGAAGGATGTAAGGCAGGACCTTGCCGATGCCGGGAAGAAAAGAATCATGAAGATCCTGGATAAGCAGCTTGAAAAAGGGAGAATAGAGTTGTCGAGGAAAGAGGCCATCGCCGGCAGCATTGTCACCATGGATAAGAATGACGGTATTGAGAAGGTTGACATGGTCATCGAAGCGGCACTCGAGAAATACGAGCTCAAAAGCGCCCTCTTTAAGGAAATAGGCGGTTTGATCAAAGACGACTGTATTGTCGCCAGCAATACCTCTGCCATTTCCATTACGAAATTGGCAAGCAACATCAGAAATCCTGACCGATTTATCGGCCTTCATTTTTTCTCTCCGGCATCCGTTATGAAACTCGTGGAGGTCATTCCGGGGCTGGATACCCAGGAGAGCACGATCGCGTCAGCGGAATCCTTTTGCAGGAGGATCGGGAAGGAAACGATCCGGGTGAAGGAATGCGTGGGATTCGTCGTGAACAGGATGCTGCACGTCATGCTGCAGGAAGCTTTAAGGTTGGTTGAAGAAGGCATAGCCGATGCCGGCGATATCGATAGGGCGGCGAAATTAGGACTGGGGCACCCAATAGGACCTTTCCAATTGATGGATCTGGCAGGAAATGACCTGGCCTTGTCGAATTTCGAAACTCTCTTCAATGAATACGGTGATCGATTCCGCCCCTCGCCGCTTTTGAAACAGAAGGTATTCGCGAATCATATAGGGCGCAAAACAAAAAAAGGCTGGTTTGTGTACGAGTAGCCGGAGATTCGTGAATGGGAAGCGATGAAGGGGTATTTCACCGGTAAGTTATTGATCAATGTGCGGGAGGAAGCCATGGAATATAAGTATCTGCTCGTCAAGAAGGAAGAAAATATTGCCGTCGTGATTCTCAATCGTCCCGAAGTTCTCAATGCGCTTAGCGGAGAGGTATTTCATGAGCTTTACTCAGTTATGGGAGACATTGAGCAGGATAAGAGCATCAAGGTGGCAATTGTCACAGGAGCAGGCGACAAAGCCTTCGCCGCCGGTGCGGATATCACATGGATGGTCAATAAAAGCAGCATGGAAATGCGAAGTGCCTGCCAAATAACAAAGCTTTTCCACGATAGAATTGAAAACATGAAAATACCCGTCATCGCTGCCATCAATGGATTTGCGTTGGGAGGCGGGTGCGAACTGGCCTTGGCCTGCGATATCCGGGTGATGTCGCAGAAGGCGAGGATTGGGCTTCCGGAGATCACGCTTGGCATCATTCCCGGCGGTGGGGGAACGCAAAGGCTGGCCCGGCTGGTCGGCAAAGGGAAGGCCATGGAGCTCGTTCTGACAGGGAAATTTTTGGATGCAGCTGAAGCGTTATCCATCGGGTTGGTCAATGTGGTTGCTGAACCGGACAAGGTGATGGACGAGGCAATGAAACTGGCGAAAAAGATCGCTTCTCTTAGTTCAGTCGCCGTCAATCTGGCCAAAGATGCCGTCAAGAAAGGAATGAATGCGGACCTGGAGACAGGGCTCAACTATGAGATTGAGTGTTTCAGCCTCTGTTTTTCCTCGGAAGATCAGAAAGAGGGGATGACGGCTTTTTTAGAGAAGAGAAGACCCGCATTTAAAAATCGATAGGTAAACAACAGAATTTTTCACAAGAATAGAAAAGGGGCGGTATGGGTACGAACTTCTTCAAGCGTAGCGATAGAGATACCAGGTTCGTTTTAGAAGAGCATTTAAAAATCAAAGAACTCTTGAAGTTTGATAAATTCAAGGGTTTCTCCATGGATGACTTTTCCATGATTTTGGATCAGGCGCTGAAAGTGGCTGCGGAAGTCTTGGGACCAACAAACAGGGACGGAGACCAGGAAGGGGTGATCTTTGATCAAGGGAAAGTGAAGGTTCCGAGCTCGTTTCACCACGCCTGGAAGACGATTACGGAAAATGGATGGAGCGCTCTTTCTTTGAATTCAGCTTATGGCGGCCAGGATTTGCCCCATGTCGTAGCACAGGCCGCAAAGGAGTATTTTGCTGGGGCGAATCTTGCTTTCTGGACATACGTCGGGCTGACAGCCGGAAACGGCCGACTGATAGAGCTGTATGGAACAGAAAAAGAAAAAGCCTTGTTTGTAAGGAAAATGTACACCGGCGTCTGGGGAGGCACGATGTGCGTGACAGAGCCGGGTGCCGGGTCGGATGTCGGTAATTTGACGACAAAAGCAATTCCGCTGCCCGGCTCATCGGATTCGAGAATCTACGGTATATCCGGAAGCAAGATTTTTATTTCAGCTGGCGATCATGATCTAACTGAAAATATCATCCATCTTGTTTTGGCTCGCGTAGAAGGTGCTCCTGAAGGTGTCAGGGGTATATCCTTATTTGTTGTTCCGAAGATATGGGTCAATGATGATGGAACCTTGGGAGAATCGAATGATGTTATGACCTCTGGCGTGGAGCATAAGATGGGCATCCATGGTTCCCCCACTTGTGTGCTGAACTTTGGGGACCAAGGCCACTGCAAGGGGATTCTGCTGGGGAATGAAAATACCGGCTTGGCAAAGATGTTCACCATGATGAATGAGTCCAGGCTGGAAACGGCGCTGGAAGCCCTTGCTATATCGGCCTGTGCTTATGATAATTCTCTGGATTACGCCAAACTCAGAATACAGGGTGTTCCATTTACAGCTGGCAAAGACGGGAAGCGTGTGAGGATTATTGAGCACGAGGACGTTCGTCGAATGCTGATGACCATGAAATCGACCATCGAGGGCATGAGAGCCCTGATGTTCAAGACCTATTTCCTGCTGGACGTCGCTCTTTACGGGAATGACGAAAAGGAAATAAGCAACGCAAGCGGCTTGGTCGATCTTTTTGTTCCTCTCTGCAAATCCTATTTTTCAGATATGTCCTACCTTATCTGTCGCGATGCGATCCAGATCCACGGCGGTTACGGATATTGTGGAGAATACCCAGTAGAGCAGTATGCGCGTGATTGCAAAATTTTATCTATCTGGGAAGGAACAAACTATATACAGTCAATCGATTTGGCAGGCCGCAAACTGAATATGGCCAAAGGACAGGTCTTTGCCGGGTGGGTACAGAATGTTTTATCTTTTGTGGAGGAGAACAAAAGCAATGAAGCTTTTGGCGTGGATTTGGGTTTGCTGAAAGAGGCTGCAACGATCGTCAAGGAAATTGCGGAATACTACCGCTCGCTTTCCACTGATAAAAGAGATTTAATCCCACTGAGTTCAACCAGATTTTTAGAATGTTGTTCTGAGACGGCTATTGCGCATCTATTATTGGAACAGGCGATGGTCGCTCAAGAAAAGATGCAAATCTTGGGAAAGGATCATAGCGACAACGCATTTTATCAGGGAAAGGTGCTTACCGCGCAATACTATGTTCGAAATATCATGATTAATGTGTTTTCCAGGGAGAAGGCCATAAGGCTGGCGGATAGATCACCCTTGGAAATCCCGGAAGAAGGATTGTAAGGGGAACGGGCGCTGCACTTAAAGATTAAATAAATAGGAGGTCTTCATCATGAATGATGTTGTGATAGTGGATGCCTTGAGAACAGCTGTTGGGAGCTATGGAGGGTCTCTGACGTATATGAAGCCCTACGAAATAGCTTCCCTTGTATTAATGGAACTGCTGAAACGAAACAAGTTAGATCCCAATATGGTGGATCAGATCGTTATGGGCAATTGCATTAATCAGTTGCAGGGCGGCAATGTGGCCCGCTTGACTTGGTTGCAGGCGAAGTTGCCTGTTGAAGTTCCCGCGTTGACGGTCGACCGTCAATGTGGTTCCGGTCTTTGGGCGATTGATGAAGCTGCCTTGCTTATTCGCAATAATGAAGCAGGGATTGTGATCGCCGGAGGCGTTGAAAATATGAGTAATTCACCCTATTGGATGGAAGGTGCAAGGTGGGGATACCGTTTGGGTAATAATCAGCTCTATGACGCCTTTGTTGAAGGAGGAAAGAGATGCTGTAATCCTCACGACTATCCCAATATGAATATGGGGTTAACAGCTGAAAATGTAGCGGAGAAATATGGCATATCTCGTGAAACACAGGATGATTATGCCTTTACCAGTCAACATAGAGCAGCCACTGCAATTAGAGAGGGTCGTTTCAGGGACGAGATCTTTCCAATTTCAATATCCCAGCGTAAGGGCGACCCCAAGGTATTTGATACGGATGAATTTGTTCGTATGACTATTAACAGAGAAGATTTATCAAAGTTAAAACCGGTTTTCAAGAAAAACGGAACAGTGACTGCGGCTAATTCGTCGGGTATGAATGACGGTGCCTGCCTCTTGTTAATTATGTCTGATTCCAAGGCAAAGGAGTTAGGTTGTGAACCTATGGCTCACGTAGGCAATTTTACGACTGTGGGCGTGCCTTCCGAGATCATGGGTATCGGTCCTGCTCCCGCCATCCAAAAGCTTGTCAATAAAAGCCATTCAAAACTGGATTCATATGATTTGCTTGAGATCAATGAGGCTTTTGCAGCCCAGGCATGTGCGGTTCTTAAATTGTTAGAAATAGATAATGAAAGGGTTAATGTTAGCGGAGGGGCTATAGCAATCGGCCATCCCCTTGGGGCATCAGGGGCGAGAATTGCTACAACACTTATATATGAAATGAAGCGACGCGGATATAAAAAGGGGATTGCTTCTCTCTGTTGTGGCGGCGGTTTAGGGGTAGCTACTGAATTTCATGGAGCATAGTATAAGTCGAGATTTATATCTGAATAAGAGGGTCTGATTTGATCATAATGGATTTTTGAAAATGGTAGAATGCCATTTGTATTGACGTCATTAAGTGGGTAGGCGGTTCTTTTAACCCTCCTTAAGGCTGCCACCTACACCAGGTGGGGTAAGATTTACCTCCCAGGACCGGAGGGTACCATTCCTCCGGTCCCTCTCTCTAAAATATTTTGCTTCGTGTTACTCATTCTGAACCTGAGAGAAGGGACAGCGTTAGCAGGAGACATATAGATGGCAAGTACATTAGCGTAGGTTCGATTGAACAGCAGTTCTTTGCAACCTTCTGCAATGCCATCGGAAAGCCTGACATTAGTAGATAGGGGATCGATAGGAAAGTGTTTTTGATTGAAATCAGTGAGTTTGGTCGGAATTGTTGAACATAACTGGGAGGAGCAATGATGAGTGAAAAGATTGCGGTCATTGGCGCAGGGACCATGGGGTCGGGCATAGCCCAGATTGGCGTGGAGGCCGGTTTTCAGGTTTATCTTGTGGACACGGAGCAGAGCTTCGTGGATCGTGGAATCGGGAATATCCATAAATTCATAGGCAAAAAAGAAGAGAAGGGCAAGCTTACACGTGCTCAGTGCGACGATATATTTTCCCGGCTTACGGGTACGACGGACATGAAGGAAGCAGTCGAAGGCGCCGTGATGGTGGTGGAGGCGGTCTTCGAGAAGTTTGAAATCAAGAAAGATATTTTTCAGAAGCTCGATGCCCTTTGCCCGCCGGATGTCATCCTGGCCAGCAATACCTCGACCTTGAGCATCACGAGCCTTGCCGCCGCCACGAAGAATCCGGCCAGGGTGATCGGCACCCATTATTTCAGTCCGGTTCCGGCGATGCGGTTGGTCGAAGTCATTCGGGGGAAAGAGACCCGTGATGCAACGGCAGATAAGACCGTTGAGCTGTGCAATAAATTCGGGAAAACCCCCATTGTCGTGAAAGACATTCCGGGATTCATCGTCAACCGGTTCCTGTGCCTCCTTTACAACGAGGCGGCCAACATGATCGAGAACGGCTCCGCAAGCGCCGAGGACATCGATATGGCCATGAAGCTGGGGTGCAACTGGCCCATGGGGATCACGGAGATTATCGATCTGGCCGGCGTGGATGTCTGCGCCTTTGCCATCGAGGCCATGTACGATATGACGGGAGAAGAGCGCTATAAACTTTCCCACCTCTTCGAAAAGATGATGGCTCAAAAGAAGCTTGGCCGGAAGACCGGCGAGGGATTTTATAAGTATAATAAATAGAGATATCTGTGCGTTTTTAGATAATAAGGGGAAGGTATTCTATGGTGAGTAGAGATGTTGTATTCGTAGAAGGTATGAGAACAGCCTTCGGCAGACTGGGAGGCGGCCTGAAAGATTTTACGGCGGAGGAACTTGGCAGTATCGTCATAAGAGGTATCGTCGACAAGACGAAGATCTGCGAGAGGGGTCTTCTGGATTCTGTTTTTGCCGGGGGGGCGTTTCCTGTGTCCCATGCCATCAACCCGGCCCGCTGGATAGTGTTGAACGCAGGCCTCCCTGTGACCACAACGGCGTCTTATGTGGAGATGCAGTGCGGGTCTTCCATTGACGGCATCAACCATGCAGCATGGAAGATCCTCAGCGGTGCGGCGGACTGTGTCATCGCCGGCGGTATGGAATCGTTCAGTCAGCTTTCTTTCCGGTATTCTTCCAGTACGCCCCCTTATCGTATCACGCCGCCGCGGCTTCTCGATTATCAACTTCAGCCGAAAACTAAAGAAGGGCGATTTTACGCTCCCTTTGAGATGGGATTGACGGCGGAGATTCTGGCGGAAAGGTACGGCATATCCCAGCAGGCACAGGATGAGTTCGCGTTCCGCAGCCAAACCTTGGCCAAAGCATCAATCGAAGCTGGTTATTTTGTGGAAGAGATCATCCCGGTCCTGGTGTCCCAAGGGAAGAAAAAATCGCCCCTCGAGTTTAAAGTGGATGAGCATCCGCGTCTGGAATCCCTGGAAAATATGGCAAAGCTGCCCCCGGCGTTCAAGAAAGACGGAACCGTCACGGCAGGAAACGCCTCAGGGCTGAATGACGGCGGGGCATTTGTTCTCATGATGACCCTGGAGAAGGCGAAGGAGTGGGGTTATGAACCCATAGCCAGGTGGGTCTGTGGAGCAGAATACGGCATTGATCCCTCACTCATGGGAGTCGCACCGGCATACGCGATACCGATTGCTTTGAAAAGGGCGGGATTGAAGCTTTCCGATCTTGATGTAATTGAATGTAATGAAGCCTTTGCCGTACAGAATCTTGCAGTGATCAAGGAACTTGAGCAGCAGACGGGGGAAAAAGTCAATATGGACAAATGGAACCCCTTGGGTGGGGCTATCGCATTTGGCCATGCCAACGGCGCGTCAGGTGCCCGGTGCGCCATGTTCGCCATGAGGCAGTTGGTCCGCACGGGAGGGAAGTACGGTATTTTCTCGGCGTGTTGTGGAGGAGGGCAGGGTGTCGTTACAATCATTGAGAACCTGAAATCTTAGGGGGGGCTCTTATACACCAAATTAAACAAATATTTCGTCATTCAGGAGGAAGCAATGGATTTCAGGCTCAGTGATGATCAGAAGATGCTTGGGGATACCGTCAGACGCATTGCGGAAACAGAATTTGCACCGCGAGCAGCGGAGATTGATAAAGCAGAGGAATTTCCTAAGAAGCATTTCAAGATTCTTTCGGAGAACGGTCTTCTTGGCATCCAGGTTCCAGAAGAATACGGCGGGGCAGGAGCCGGTATGCTTTCGCTCATTCTGACTGTCGAGGAAGTGGCAAGGTGCTGCGCGTCCACATCGGTTATCCTGACGACACAAGCCCTGGCATCGGATCCGCTACTTTTGGCGGGGACAGAGGAACAGAAAAAAAAGTATTTGAATCGATTGGCTTCCGGTACCTGTTTGGGCGCTTGTGCCATTACGGAACCCTCTGCAGGCTCCGATGTCAGTGGAATGAAAACGACGGCCAGGAAATTCAATGGCGGCTACGTCCTAAACGGATCGAAGATCTTCATCACAAACGGTGGGGAGTCGGAGATCGTCACCGTGCTTGCCTATACCAACAGAGAGAAAGGCAACAAGGGAATCAGCATGCTGCTTGTCGAAAAGGGTGACAAGGGGTTCACTGTGGGCAAGCAGGAGCACAAGATGGGCATTCACGGTTCTGACACACGGGAATTAGTGTTCGAAGATGTATTTCTGCCTGACGACAGGGTGCTGGGCAGTGAGGGGATTGGATTTAAGGTCCTGATGCAAACCTTCAACTATACCCGTCCAGCTGTAGGGGCACAGGCCCTTGGCATTGCCCAGGGAGCCTTGGAAGCTGCCGTCAACTATGCGAAGAATCGGGTCCAGTTTGTCAAGCCGCTAGCGTCTTTCCAGGGGATGCAGTGGATGCTCGCCGAGATGGCCCTAGGTGTCGAGACGGCGCGTACCCTCGTTTACAGGGCGGCCTCCATGATTGATACGGAGCCTGAATCTCCGGACATTCCCAAAATATCCTCCATGGCAAAATGGCACGCATCGGACGTCGCGATGAAGGTGACGACGGACGCTGTACAGATTTTTGGCGGATACGGATATACCCGCGAGTATCCCGTCGAGAGAATGATGAGGGACGCAAAAATTACGCAGATTTACGAGGGGACCAATCAGGTGCAAAGAATAATTGTGGCTTCGCAATTATTGAAATAGAGTTATTTGCTCGGTAAACCCTCAATCGCTATAAGTACTGATCAAAGAATCAGAATTGAGGACAAAATAAAACGAACATAAGCGCTTTATCTATTTTAATGCCGGAGGTGGCAAACATGAAACCTGCATTAATAGTTGTGGATATGATTAAAGACAATGTCGGGATGCATTTGTTGCGGAATACATCATCTGAATTCGTGAAAATTATTCCCAATCTTCAGAAACTCTTGTACGAATTCAGGAAGAGAAATCTCCCCATTGTATTTGCCAATGATAGCTTCATGGAAGGAGACTTGCTCTTTTCGGGTCGTATGAAACCCCATGCTATCAGGGGCACCAGCGGTGTCAAAGTTGTCGCGGAGCTTGGTCCCGAGCCAAGCGATACGATCCTTGAGAAAAGGAGAATGAGCGCATTTTTCAAAACTGATCTGGATATGACCCTTAGGCTCTGGAAGGTTGATACCATTGTCACCACGGGTATTGCTACACCTGGCTGCGTCTATATGACAGCTATGGACGGTTTTGCATACGATTTCAAGGTAGTCATAGTGGAGGATTGCTGTGCCGCTCACAAGCCGGAAATACATGAAGCATTCATCAAAGCGATTAACATGATGCCCCTTGAGCCCATGGTTCGGATTATGAAGCTCAATACATTACTAATAGATCTTGATATGCTGCTAACACAAAATATTTGTTAATTCCAAGACAACCTTTGAATTGCCATGGTCTTCAGGAACGGCAGTGCATACAAAAGTTGTAATCCAACTGATTGATGACTGAGTATGTCCAATTAGCGTTAAGCAATCTATACATATTTCAGAAAATAGCATCCACGTATCATGTCGTATTTGCTGTGCTATTATGCTTTATTATAAATGGCATTAATGTTGCTGTATTGATATTAAAGGAGATGATCCATGTTGACGCAGGAAGAGCTAAGGTAATTAATAAGTATTCTTCAGTTCATTGATTAATTGAAGGAAAAGTTATTGAGATAATCATGGGGCAGTTGAACGTGACCAGGAAAGAGTGTGTTTCCGAAGCGGACTTTATTGATGATTTGGGTGCAGATTCGCTCGATATATTAGAACTGGTCATGGCAAAGGAGGATAATTTCGATATCGAGATCAGCGACGACGAACTCGAGAAAATACGTACTATCCGGGATGTCCTTGCCTTCATTCAGGCCACCGTCGTGAAGGCGATGCCGGAAGAGGCAGTTTGGGAAAATCCTCCGAAACGCCATGTGCAATATCGTTGATGGCGCGGAAGTATCGGCATGGGTCAGGAGCGAATATTCGTCAGTCTGTAGGACTACCTCAGTGGGTCGATATCTCTGGATTCGGCTCCACTTCCTGGGACTGGAGGTGCCATACCTCCAGTCCCCCTCTTAATAAATGTAGAAGATAGGTGTGAAGGTGTTGTCTTCTTATTGAGAGACCGAGAGCGCCATCTCGGTCTCTCAATCTAATGTTTGTGTCCGGAAAATCGGCGAGGGTTCAAAATCACAAAAAAGCAAGGAGGCAGAGGCGGCGCTGCAAGATTTGGAATGGTGGCTTGGCCAGATTATTGAGTTTCTTCCCGACGCCATACTGGTTATTGACCGCGAGGGGGAGGTACTTGTCTGGAACCATGCGATAGAGATCATGACGGGTGTGAAATCGGAGGATATGATCGGTAAGGGGGATTTCGAATACGCTATTCCCTTCTACGGCGCGCGGCGCCCCATCCTGATTGACCTTGCCCTGTTGCCCCGAGCGGAAATGGAAAAGAAATATACGGGGATATCCTGGTCGGGAGATATCCTGGTCGGCGAGACCTTCGTATCGAATCTTCCCGGCGGGAAGGCCCACCTGTCGGCGACCGCTGCCGTCCTCAGGAACGGGAGTGGCGAGATTGTTGACCCGCAATTCCGAAGAGCACATCTGGAAGTCACCCGATTACCTGTCGAGCGTTGAGGATGACTCTCAATTGTTGCATCTTGTCGGCAGGACCTATATGGATCAGGCTGCCGAACGTTTGATTCCTGCCCCACCTGGTATGTTTTTCCAACCCGACCGGG
>Ga0172379_10005711_pt1 | contig 17236 bp, 21 predicted proteins | sample GrowelOW334metaG_FD_119756 | JGI IMG/M metagenome (GOLD analysis project Ga0172379, IMG submission 119756) | Groundwater microbial communities from an aquifer near a municipal landfill in Southern Ontario, Canada - Groundwater well OW334 metaG | ecosystem: Environmental > Aquatic > Deep... | reverse complement strand
TCTAAATGTTAAGGGTCTATTGTCTACAGCTGAAGGTAGTCTAAAACCAAAATCAATTAAGGTTTCTTTCCTGATGCGGTCTTGCACAGACATTGCCCTGATTTGCGAAACAGAAATGTGTGACTCGTCTATAAACATTAAAGATCCCTCCGGATTGAAGTAGTTAAAATAATCCACCAAAGAAAATGGTGCCTGTCCTGATTTTCTAAACTCAAGCTGGCTGGAATAGTTTTCTATTCCGTGGCAAAAACCCGTTTCTTGCAACATTTCCAAATCATAATTTGTTCTTTGCTCAAGTCTTTCTGCTTCCAAGTTTTTTCCTTGTTTTTTTAACTTTTTGAGTTGTTGTTCAAGCTCTTGCTTTATATTGGTTATAGCCAGTTTTAACTTTTCTTGCGGGGCAACCCAAAAAGTTGCCGGAAATAGTTGGTAGCTAGTAATTTGTTGAGAATTTTTAGAAGATAAATCCGGAGACAGCAAAGATATTTTTTTTATTTTGTCATCAAAAAGCTCCACTCTTAATATTTTTTCTCCAGTTACCAAATAAATTTCTATTATGTCCCCCCTCACCCTGTAAGCTGTTGGCGTAAATTCAATGTCATTTCTTTGATATTGCAAAGAAGACAAAAGCAGCAAAAATTCCCGCCTTTTCATTTCTTGCCCAACTTTTATTTCCAAAGACGTTTGGCTGTAGTTCTCCGGGGAACCAATGTTATATATGCATGAAACAGAAGCCACCACGATTACATCTTTTCTGCTGGTAACATCTTGAACGGCTGCGTGGCGCAATCTGTCTATTTCTTCGTTAATTTTCGCATCCTTCTCTATATATGTGTCACTTTGTGGGATATAGGCCTCCGGTTGGTAGTAGTCATAATAAGAAACAAAATAGTGCACTGCATTATTTGGAAAAAATTCTTTAAACTCTTGGTAAAGTTGAGCAGCCAATGTTTTATTTGGAGAAATAATTAAGGTTGGTTTTTGAACTTTTTGGATAACGTTTGCTAAAGTAAAAGTTTTTCCAGATCCTGTAACACCTAAAAGCACCTGATTTTTTATATCACTTTCTAGGTTCTGGGTTAGCGTCCTTATTGCTTCGGGCTGGTCGCCAGTGGGTTTATATTTTGATTTTAGTTCAAAATTCATTATAATAGCTTAATGATAAGTTATTTACAGGGAAAAATCATCCTCAAGAAGGAAAAATTCGTGATTTTGGAGGTGGCGGGTGTTGGCTACAAAGTTTTTTTGAATAAGCATAACCTATTAAAATTACCCGCTTCGCCTGCGAAGCGAGGCGAGCCAGAAATTGATCAGCTTGTAGAACTCTTTATATATCATGATATCAAAGAAGACAAGTCTGACCTATACGGATTTTTTACCTACGAAGAGCAGGAATTTTTTGAAACTTTAATGGATATTCGCGGAGTTGGGCCAAGGTCCGCCCTTGATATTTCGGCTTTGGGATCTTTAGACAAAATAAAGGAGAGAATTTTAATGCAAGATGAAAAGATATTTGAGGGTATTCCGGGCATTGGCAGTAAAAAAGCAATGACAATAATTTTGGAGCTTACGGGGAAAATAAAAACTTTGGGGCAAAAATCGTCTTCTGGGGACGAAGCAGAAAACGCATTGGTACAGCTTGGCTTTTCTAAACAACAAGCCCGCGACGCTTTATCTAATGTCCCCTCTTCTAAAACCGCTGAAGACCGCATAAAACTTGCATTAAAAAATTTAGGAAAATAAATATGACAAAAGAAATAGAGCATCAATTAAATAGTGCTGAACAAAATAAAGCAGAGGGTGGAGAAAAGCCACCAGAGAATTTATTAACTCCAGAACAAAAGGCAGAAGAGTTAAGGAGAATGGCAGAAGACTTTGAAAGAGTGGGCCGGGGGGCAAAAAAAGCTGAACAGCAGGAACAAGTTGCGCAAATTGAGGTTATGTCAACCGCGCATGCGCAAATTGAAAAGGCCTTCAGTGCCGAAGATAAAGAAAAATCTTTTCAAGAAAAATTGCAACAAAGAATGGATGCAGCCATAAATGCACATTGGAGCAAACTGCCAGAGTCTGATAAGAAAAAATTTAAAAGCAATGTTGGCGAATTTAATCCAAGCCTTTTTTATGAAACCGCCCAAAAAAATATATTTGCGGAAACTGCCGATGACGCAGGGAAAAATGGCGTAAACGTAAGCAAAGAAGCATTTTGCCAAATATTACAGAATGGGTCAGACCCTGAAAACATAAGGGTTGCCGGACCATGGGAAACAATAAAATATGTTGCAGGTGGATTTTCAAGACATAACACCATAACCGGAGCAGCACGCGAATCAATATCTAGTATTGCAAGGGAAGGAACCTTAATGGCTATCCCCTTTAGGGATGAAGGAAAAAGAGGGAGTGAGGTCATGACCCTCGGAAAGCTTATAGATTATGTGGCAAAAGCAGAAACAGATTTTAAACAAGAAACGTTGCAACAAATAGAAAGTCAAAACCAAAGGAGTCAACCAAAAACTGAATTGGTGCCCAATGCCCCACAACCAGAAAATAAACCCGAACAAAAAATAGAGCCAAATTTTAAGTCACAAGAAGACTGGTATGCTATTTTGGGGGTTAGTCCAGATGCTCCAAAGGATGTTGTAGATAGTGTATATAGAAGATTGGCAAAAGAATACCATCCAGATTTGCACAAAGGAGATAAAGAAGCTGAACGCAGGTTTAAAATGGCAGCCGATGCCTATGGTATTCTTGGAGACGCAGATAAAAGAAGAGAATATGATAATAACTTAAAATATAAAAAAGAGACACCGAAAATCCCCGCCACCGAAGTGCCAAGACTAACACATGAAGGCGCCCCCGAGGGTGTTATGGTCACGCAAGAAAAAGCAAAAGAATATATGGAAACCCTTAAAACGGGGACAGCTTTAGAAGTGCGGGCGTTAACAGGTTTAGCTAAAAAAGAAATAGAAAATATTAAGATAAAACTTGAAGCCGCTGGAACGACTTTGGAATCAGTAGTTACCGAATCTGCAATTCATGTAGAGGAGCTGGCTCAAAAAATGACTGGAAACCAAGAAGAAGATCTTAAAAAAGTTAAAAAGTTTGTTAGCGATATGGGTTTGTCTACTGACGACGTGCCTGCAATGCAAAAATTTGGGGCCAATCTTTATGAGGGTTGGCAAAAAGGCGAGAAAAGGAAAAAAAATGCTTTTCCACAAATTTTGATGAAATTTGTAAGAGACGTAAAGGTGGCTTTGGCGGCGTAAAATTTATTTGACAAATCTGTTGGGCAGGAATATATTAAATTCATATGAGTTATAGTAATTTTGCCATCATTATTAGCATTATTAACCTCTCTTAGAGAAGGCGCGTTTTAAAACATAAAAAGAAAACGCCTCTTCTCAAAAAGAGGTTTTATTTTGCCGTTCGTTACCAACCAAAATAAGGAGGATAGTCGTGACCGATAGCATGTTTGAAAATGTGCAAGCGCTAATTATCAACGGACAGGTGACCGTTTCTTTAGAGCTCGCAAGGCTTGTTTCAATTGCGGCATGGGATCGCAAAAGAGGCATCTCAAGAAGAAAGTGTACGCATTGTTTTGATCAGTGGGACAGGCATGGCAGAAAGCCCGCGGAAAAACCACCGGTTTTTCCGCTCAGTTTTAACGAGCTTTGTCCCATGTGTGGACGGGTACTTCCGTCAGCGTCGTTTTCTTTATAGTGCCGGTGACATGCTCATCGGCTTTTTTTTGTACAGATTATGTGATAATAATATATAAAGGCATGACACTTAAAGAATCTATTAAAAAAATTATACCGAATTGGGTTTTAAGGGCTTATCATTATAAACTGGCCTTGTTGGGAGCTATTGTTTTTAGGTTTCCCGGCAAAAGTAAATCTATAAAGATTATCGGTGTTACGGGAACTAGTGGAAAATCAACCACAACCGATTTCATTTGCAGAATTTTAGAAGAGGCTGGACACAAAGTAGCTTCTATATCAACCGCCAGACTTAAGGTTGGAGAAAAAGAATGGGAAAATAAATATAAAATGACAATGCCCGGTAGGTTTGTAGTACAAAAATTTTTAAGGCAGGCAATAAACGCAGAGTGTGATTTTGTTATTTTGGAAGTTACATCTGAAGGTATCAAACAATTTCGTCATAAATTTATAAATTTTGATACGGCTGTTTTTACCAACCTCTCCCCCGAACATATTGAAAGTCACGGAGGTTTTGAAAACTACAGAAATGAAAAACTTAAACTTTTTAAAGCTACAAAAAATATTCATGTTATAAATATTGATGACGAAAACGCGAAGTATTTTTCTGCGGTACCGGCAAATAAAAAAATAGAATTTAGTATAAACGATTTAGAGGATGTTGGGGATTTAAGACTAAATGTGCTGGGGAGATTTAATCTAATGAATGCTCTTTGTGCAATTTCTGTGGCAAAAGCATATGGGATAGACCTAGAAACCTGCAAAAATGCTTTGGAAAAAGCAAAAAGTATTACAGGAAGAATGGAAATTGTGGGTAAAAATCCCATGGTTGTTGTTGACTATGCCCACACGCCAGAACAACTGGAAGCAGTTTATAAGACTTTTAAGGAAGAAAAGATGATTTGTGTTTTGGGATCTTGCGGAGGCGGAAGAGACAAATGGAAAAGACCAGTTTTGGGGGAAGTTGCAAAAAAATATTGCACTAAAATATTTGTTACCAACGAAGACCCTTATGACGAAAACCCCGAAGAAATTATAAATGCGGTTTACAAAACAGCAGGATCCAATGCCAAAAAAGTGACAGACAGAAAAGAAGCAATTAAAAAGGCAATAAAAATTGCTGAGCCAAGTGATGTTGTCATAATAACTGGCAAAGGGTCAGAGCCTTGGCTGTGCGTTGCAAACGGGAAGAAAATACCATGGAGTGACAAAAAAATTGTTGAAGATTTATTAATTAACAAATAAAAATATGAAAAACATGGAAGGTGGTTCTCTTGAAGAACCACAAGAAGCTAGAGTTGAGCAGCCCGAAGTTGAGCAATCTGAAGTTGAACAAAACCTTGGCGCTGTTGAAAACCAAAGAGCGGGATTGCTTTCCCGGCTGGTCGAGAAAGGCAGATTTATTACTGGAACACTGCTTTTATTCTCTCCTTTAGGGTTTGCGGAAGGGTGTGGTCATACACCGACTGCGCGTGAGCAAGAAGTCTCGCGCATCCAGGCTCAATATGATGCAAGGGAAAAAATTATCAGGCAAAGTGGCAGGAGGGGGGCAAACAAAGCATTATTGGAAATTAAAGAAGCACGGGCAAGGGCTATGGGGGGTTTTGGGACGGGGGTAGAAACAAGTACGTCAAGATCTGCAAAACCAGAAAGAGTCAAAAAAGATGCGCCCGTTCAAACCGATGAAGAGCGGATGAGCAGAGTTATTAAGGACATGAAAAGACTTCAAGAGATAAAAGCAAAGGCAGCAGCTGCAAGAAATGAATTACAGGGAAAAACAGAAAATAAACCTAAAGAAAGGCCATCGGTTACAGAGGAAGTAGATGAGTTAATGAGGAGGGCCGAACGCGATGTTTTAAGAAAATATGGAAATAATAAGCCATCACACGGGTCAATATATTAAAAAAACGCTTATGATAATAGACAAAGAAATAAAAAAAGAAATTGCCAACGCTTTAAATATAAATAATTTAACTGTTGAGCAACAAGATGAGATTATAAATGGCTTAATGGTTAACGCCACCCTTAAAATAGATATGGCAATTTTGGACAGATTAACGGAAGAAGAAACAAAACATTTAAATAAGTTAGATCAAGAAGATAAACTTGCATATTTAAGTTTAAAAATAGAAGATTTGTCTGAACTTGTGAAATTAAATATTAAAGAGGTAGTTGATGAGTTTAAAAAAATAAGAAGTAAATAAATATTAAACAAAATGAAAATACAAGAAATACATGATCTGGCTATTAAAATGGGAACGGAAGTTGATTTCCGTGGGGTTGAGGGCGTAAAAAAACTCTTGGATAACAAAAAGAAAAAGTTTGAAAGCCTGTCAGAAAAAGCAAAAAGGGAATTTGACACAGAGGCTTTAACAAACCCCTATTTGGATTCAGGAATATATAACATTGCGGAAGATAAAGAAATTAAAAAGGTTTTGGTTGGAATTGATATTGGCCCTGAAGAAATTTTAATTGCAAAAGAGCTGGGAGATATTGATTTGGTTATTGCACATCATCCTGTTGGAAAGGGGTTAGCTCAACTTGCAGATGTGATGGATTTACAATGCGATGTGTGTAACTATTATGGGGTTCCAATCAATGTTGCAGAAGGTTTAATGAGGGAAAGAATTTCAGAAGTGGCCCGCGGAGTTAATTCGTCAAATCATCAAAGAACGGTTGATGCCGCAAAATTAATGGGGGTTAATCTGATGAACTCGCACACCCCTTGCGATAACCTAGCCGCCAAGTTTTTGAAAAATTTAGTTGAAGAAAAAAAACCAGAAAGAGTTAGCGAGTTGATAGAATTATTAAAAGAATTGCCAGAGTATAAAGAAGCAATGAAAATTGGGGTGGGACCAAAAATATTTGTGGGAGGACCCGAAAACAGATGCGGAAAAATCGCCCTGTCTGAAATTACCGGCGGGACGGAAGGTTCGCCGAAACTTTATGAAAAGATGTCTCAGGCGGGGGTTGGAACCGTTGTTGGGATGCATATCTCCGAAGAACATAAAAAAGAAGCCGAGCTTGCCCATGTGAATATTGTAATTGCCGGTCATATTTCTTCTGACTCTTTGGGAGTTAACTTACTAATGGACGAATTAGAGAGGCAAGGAATAGAAATTGTCCCATGTTCTGGATTTACCAGGTTTTCCCGCTTGACTTAATGCCTTTTTATAATAAAATGCATTTATGAGGGAGAAATGGGGAAATTCCCTAGGACAGAGTAATTTTTGGCGAAAAATGTTAAAAATATATACCTGGGCTCATTTGTCCGAATCTAGGCTCGAGAAAAATACTTTTGCCGCTGAAAATTATAAACTCCCTCAATAAAAAGACTATTGAAAAGATATTTTCAATAGTTTTTTTATTTTAAAGTGATATAATGCAAGAAAACTATGAAAAAAATAAAGACACCAAAACCAATAGGCAAAATTACGCATTATTTTTCGGATATTAAGGTAGCTGTAATAAAAGTAATATCTCCTTTTAAAAAAGGAGATGAAATTAGGATAACCGGAGGAGAAGAAACGGATTTTGAGCAAAAAGTTGTTTCTATGCAGGTTGAGCACAAAGATGTTAAATCTGCCAAAAAAGGGCAATCTGTCGGTATAAAAGCTAAGGAAAAAGTTAGAGAAGGTTACAAGGTATATAAAGCATAAATTTTCATATGGAGAATAATATAAAAGAAAAAGTTGAAGATAGACTTATTGATTTGATTGGGAGTGGTTCGGGCGGCAGGCTTATAATTTTTAAGCCGGAAAAGTCCGACAAGGATTTGGCTATTGGAAAAAAGGGAGACTACAAAAGGCAACCAATTTTTATTAAAGTATACGACAAGGCTGACTTTGACCAAGGTAAAAATTCTGTTACAGAGGATAACTCTTATTCGGTATTTGTGCATTTTGATATTGTAAAGCAGGATATAGAAGATGAAATTTGGATTGAAGACGCTAAGTTAAAAATCTTGATAAATAAAAAAGAATTAGGAAAGTTTTTATTTGATAAAATTGGGAAATGAAGTTTGTTGGTGATTTTCACATACACTCAAAATATTCCAGGGCGGTCTCTCCTTTGATGGATTTGGATAACTTAGACAGATGGGCTGAAATAAAAGGAATAAAGGTTATGGGCACAGGCGACTTTACCCACCCAAAGTGGTTTGCAGAAATTAAAGAAAAATTAGAACCGGCGGAAGCTGGTTTATTTAAATTACGCGGAGCGGACTCTCCTACCAGATTTTTGTTAACGTCGGAAATCTCATGTATTTATAAAAAAACCGGCAAGGTCAGGAAGGTGCATATAATTGTTTTTGTCCCATCTATTGAGGCAGTGGAAGCCATAAATGCTGAGTTAAACAAAATTGGAAACCTTCATTCTGATGGCAGGCCAATTTTGGGGTTGGATGCAAAAGAGTTGGCAAAAATAGTTTTTGAGGCAGACAAAGACTGTTTGGTTATACCTGCTCATGCTTGGACGCCATGGTTTTCTGTTTTTGGATCAAAATCTGGATTTAATACTTTGGAAGAATGTTTTGATGAATACACAAAAGATATTTATGCAATTGAGACAGGCTTATCTTCTGACCCGGCAATGAATTGGAGATTGTCGCAATTGGATAAAATTACATTAATTTCTAATTCAGATAGTCATTCCCTCCAAAAAATTGGCAGGGAGGCAAATGTTTTTGATACAGATTTAAGTTATGCGGGAATTGCCAATGCTATAAAAAGCAAAGACAAAACAAAATTTTTGTATACAATTGAATTTTTTCCAGAAGAAGGAAAATATCATTACGACGGCCACAAAGATTGCAATGTTTGTTTATCTCCTGCAGAATCTAAAAAGTGTACCCTAAAGGGCACAGGTAAGAATATTTGCCCAAAATGCAAAAAGCCTTTAATTATTGGAGTATTAAATAGAGTTGAAGAGCTTGCCGACAGACCGGAAGGTTTTGTGCCCAAAAACGCAATCCCCTACAAAAGCTTAATTCCGCTAAATGAAATTATAGCCGACTCTATTGGAGTTTCTGTGGCAGGAAAAGATGTTGCAAAATATTATAATAATTTAATTAAAAATTTAGGAAACGAATTTTATATATTATTAGATGCAACAAAAAAAGAAATAGAAAAAAATTCTTTGCCGGAAATTGCTGAAGGAGTAATAAGAGTGCGGGAAAAGAAAGTTAAAATTGAACCGGGATACGATGGAGTTTACGGAAAAATTAAAATATTTTCAGAACAAGAAAAAAGTAATTCTAAAAAAAATAAAACTGCAAAGCAAAAAACTTTGTTTGGGTAGCTTGTTTTTTGTTTTTACCCATTATACAATTTAACAACGTCTAACTGCGTCTACTTTAGGGCGATCGTTGAAATCCTTGGAGGGATTCTCTCATGTCTACTTCGGCTCCTGAAAAACGTGATGTTGATACTTCTGGCAAGAAGCCAGCTTACGTTGCGGTTTTTACGAGAGATGATGGGGAGTCAGCCGATATGGAAGAGGTGGTTGCTGCCGTGCAGGCAAATATTCGCTTGGCAGACAGCCAGGGAAAAGATCTTGTATTTCAGATTTTCCTGGTGTAGCCGCCAATCCTGCAATCGGCGCTTAGCGCAACCCCTTTTCCCTCTCACCAAGCCGTCAAACCCGACGGCCTTTTTTTGTAAAGAGTTGACAAGCGGGCAAATAAAAAATAATATGAAATATACAAAAAGTTATGGATGGAAAAATTTATTACATAACAAAGGCAAAGTTACAGGAGTTAACCAAAGAGTATGGCGAGCTTGTTTCTTTTGAGAAACAAAAAACAGTAGGCCAAGAAGCTCCAAAATTATTTGAGTCCGAAGATATGAATCCAGAATTTGTAAGCTTTCAGGAAGATATTGGATTTATAAGATCCAGATTGGATGAATTAAAAAATATTATAGATCATCACGAATTAATAAAAATTCCGTCAAAAGATAAACATGGAGTCATTGGCGTTGGGGCAAGTGTAAAAATAGATATTAATGGAGAAAAGGACGAATTTACTATTGTTGGTACGTTAGAAGCAAATCCCGCCCTGGGTAAAATTAGCAATGAGTCCCCTGTTGGTAAAGCCCTTTTGGGACATAAACTTGGTGACGAGGTTGTTGTTGCTTCACCAGTTAAGACAACCTATAAGGTAAAGGGAATTAAGTACGAAATTAACTAAACATTACTCAAAACCGCCCATAAATGGCGGTTTTGTAGTATAATAGATTAATTAATTTTTTTAACACATGTCAAAACTGATAAATAAAATAACAAAAACATTAATAGCGAGCGACTTTTTTTTGAATCTTGGATGGGGATTATTGTCTCCAATATTTGCAATATTTATTCTAAATAATATTACAAATGGGGATTCTTCAAAAGCAGTTGAGATTGCCGGATTTGCCGCTCTGTCGTATTGGATTACAAAGTCATTTATTGAAATACCAATAGGATATTTTTTGGATAAGACTGCAGGGGAAAGAGATGACTTTTGGTTTATGGTAGTCGGAACGTTTATTGCAGGGCTTGTGCCAATTGGTTACCTTTTCTCAACAGCTCCTTGGCATATTTATCTGTTTCAAGCATTGCATGCCATAGGCATGGCAATGGCATTGCCCTCATGGTTGGCAATTTTTACAAGACACATAGATAAAGGCAAAGAAGCTTTTGAATGGTCTATGGAAACAACGTCTATCGGAACGGGAGCGGGTATTGCGGGGGGTATTGGAGGAATAGTGGCATCTATATTTGGGTTTCAGGTGGTTTTTGTATTTGTCAGCGCACTAACGCTTGTTTCAACACTCTTGTTGCTACTAGTTAGAAAAAATATTTATCCTAAAATGAGAGATGGAGCAAGGCTAGTTTCAGGAAAGCCAGTTGTGGAACCATAATTAAAATATGAAAAATCAAGAAATAGCAAAAATATTCTTTAATATGGCTTCTCTGCTAGAAAGCAAAGAAAGGGATTTTAGGGTAGTTGCATATAAAAGGGCGGCTGTTGCTCTAAACTTTTCAGGATGATGTGTGAAAAGTTTATCTTGAAAAAGGGATTGCGGGACTGGAAGAAATTCCGACAATTGGGAAAGGGTTGGCGCTAAAGATAGAAGAATATATTAAACATGGCAAAATTAAAGAATATGAACAGCTAAAGAAAAAAATGCCGATTAATTTAGATGAGTTGACTTCTATCGAAGGGATGGGACCGAGAAAGGCTAAATTGCTATATCAAAAACTTAAAATAAAGAATTTAAAAGACCTTGAGAAGTCCGCAAAGGATCATAAAATTGCTCCCCTATTTGGTTTTGGAGAGCAAACAGAAAAAAATATTTTGCAGGGCATTGAGTTTGTAAAAAAGAATAAAGGGAGGGTTTTGCTGGGTTTTATTATGCCAACTGTAAAAGAAATTATTTCTTCTTTAGAAAAACTTCCAGAAGTTAAAAAGATAAGTGTTGCGGGTTCTGTAAGAAGAAGAAAAGAAACAATTGGAGATGTGGATATTTTGGTGGCTTCCGCCAAGCCGGAAAAAATAATGGATTTTTTTGTGAAGATTCCCGGCATAGAAAAAATTTGGGCAAAAGGAGATACAAAGTCTTCGGTTCATTTAAGGCAGGGGTTTGATGTTGACCTAAGAATTGTTGAAGAAAAATGTTTTGGCTCAGCTCTTCAGTATTTTACGGGGTCTAAAGAACACAACATAGAAACCAGAAAAATTGCTATTGAAAAAGGTTTAAAGCTTTCTGAGTACGGACTTTTTAGGGGAGAAAAATCAATTGCGGGGAAAACAGAAAAAGAAGTGTACGAGGCTTTGGGCATGTCATATATAGAGCCGGAAATGAGAGAAGATGAGGGTGAAATTCAGTTGGCCTTGCAGAATAAGTTACCAAAACTTGTTGAGTTAAAAGATATAAAGGGCGACCTGCATTGCCATTCAAATTGGGCGGTTAAGGATGGTAGCTCAATAGAAGAGATAGCAGACCATGCAATAAGTTTAGGTTATGAATATATTGGAATTTCCGACCACACAAAATTTTTGCGTATTGAAAATGGGCTGGATGAAAAGCAGCTATTAAAAGAAAATGAATATATTAAAAAAATAAACGAAAAATATAAAGAGAAAAATTTTAGGATTTTGCACGGGTGTGAAACAAATATTTTGCCCGACGGCAGTGTGGATATAAAAGACGAAGTGTTAGAAAAACTGGATTATGTAATTGCAGGAGTCCACTCTTCAATGAAGATGGAACGCAAAGAAATGACCGAAAGAATTATAAAAGCAATGCAAAATAAAAATATTGATATTATCTCCCACCCTACCGGCAGGTTGATTGGGAAACGAGATGAGTTTCAAATGGACATAGAAAAAATATTTAAAACCGCAAAAGAAACCGGCACAATTTTAGAAATAAATGCTTATCCTGAGCGTGCCGACTTAAAAGACATATATATTAAAATGGCAAAAGAGATTGGGGTAAAAATGATAATTAATACCGATGCTCATGAAAAAACCCAAATGAATCTGATGGAGTATGGCGTTTTCCAGGCGCAAAGAGGCTGGGCGGAAAAGCATGATATAATAAACACACTATCAGCAGAAGAGTTATTAAAAAAGTTAAAATAAAATGCCAAAGGAAAAGTCAGCAGGAGCTATTATATATAGAATGGAGAATGGAGTTAGGTACTTCCTGCTTTTGCATTACCCTTCTCTAAACAGAAAAGGCGGGCACTGGGAGTTTCCAAAAGGACACGTGGAAGAAGGTGAAAATGAAGAACAAACAATGCGCAGAGAAATTGAGGAGGAAACAGGAATAAAAGATTTAAGAATTGTGCCGGGATTTAAAGAATACATAAAATATTTTTTCAGGCAGGGCAAGGACCCAGAAAGCAGAAAAAACAAAAAGCCAACGTGGATTTTTAAACTGGTTGTATTTTTTATTGCAGAGACCGACACAAAAGATGTTGTGCTTTCCAAAGAGCACATTGGCTTTGACTGGTTGCCGATAGACGAGGCAATTAAAAAAACAACTTTTAAAAACTCAAAGTTGTTACTAAAAAAAGCCAGCGATTATATAATCAAAAACCCCGCCTAGGCGGGGTTTTTAGTTTACTTTTTTACTTCTTCAATAATCTTTACAAATACATCTGGATAGGTTTTTGCCAATTCTGACAAAACCTTTCTGTCTAAAACGATATTTTTTTTCTTTAATCCGTTTATCAGTCTGCTGTAGGTGATTCCATTTTGTCTGGACAAAGCATTAATTTGTATATTCCAGAGATTTCTGTTTGTTCTCTTCTTTACCTTTCTGTCTCTGTAAGCGTAAGTCCAAGCGTGTCTTAATGCTTCTTTGGCCAGTTTAAATTTTGATTTTCTTCCGTATTTAAAACCTTTTGTGTGTTTTAAAACACCTTTTCTATGTTTTCTGGCTTGTACGGCTCTTTTAATTCTTGACATGTCTTTTTATAAATACAAATATTATTTAGTTAACCATTTTTTCAAATGCTGGGCTTCTGTTTTTGAGAGAAGAATCCATTTGCGACCTTTTCTTTTTCTCTCGCCAGTTTTTTTGGATCTATAATGGTTTTGGCCTGTCATCCTTCTCATTATCTTTCCATTTTTGGTTATCTTAAATCTTTTTACTAATGCTTTTTTTGTCTTATTCATGTTATTGCTTGGAGACAATCATTGTGAAACCTCTGGGCTCACGCTTTAATTCTCTCTCTGTTTTAATTGGTATTAGCTTATTTAAATCTTCTAAAAATAATTTTACTTTGTTTGTTGCAAATTGTCCCATTGCCTTTTCTCTTCCCCTTAAAGACATATTAATCTTAATCTTGTTTCCTTCATCCAGAAATTTCTTTGCTTGGGTTGCTCTTGTCTCCATGTCGTGAGGAGAAATATTAAAAGTTAATCTTATTTCTTTTAATTCTCCGCCTTTTGGTTTGGCAATTTTCTTTTCTTTCTTTTGCAAAGAATACAAATATTTTCCGTAGTTTGCAATTCTGCAAACTGGCGGTTCAACTTTTTCAGTAACCTGAATTAAGTCTAGCCCGCGTGACTTTGCTAAGTCTATTGCGTCAAAGATATTCATTATGCCAAGCTGCTCTCCGGTTTCTGAAATTACCCTAACCTCTTTAGACCTTATGAAATTGTTTATTAAAACTTTATCGATGTTAGTTTGTTTAATACTATGGTGGAAGTGGCGAGATTGAACTCGCGTCCAAATACCTTACTAAAATAATTCTACAAATTTATCTTACTTTAGTGTTTGGGATATTAAATAAAAAGTAAGAAAAATCTTTAATATCTTATCCCCGGTTTAGTTTTGATAATTTTTCGGGGAGAAAAAATTATCTATCCTGAAAATATAACACCCTTGGCCTACCTATCAGGAGTCGATAGCAAGGATGCAGCTTTTAAGCTAAAGCTAAAGCTGGTTGCCTATTGAATAAATTGGCAATTATGTTTTTTCTGAAAGTTTAGCCGGGTTTCAGAATACCGGATTTGCATATTTTAGAAAAGAGCACCTGTCGAAACTTACACTCCCATTCTGTGAATTTCTCTGTTAACTTCGCGCTTCTTAATACTCTCTTTTTTGTTGTATTGTTTCTTACCGCGAGCTAACCCGAATTCAAGCTTGATTCTACCATTATTATCATAAACTTTCAAGGGTATCAGCGAAAAACCCTTTTGTTTGGTCTTTCCAATAAGCTCGTTTATTTCTTTTTTGGTTAAAAGCAGTTTTCTTGGCCTTTCTTCTTTATAGCCTCCTCCTGCATTATTTGGCTGATATGGAGGTATCCTTACCCCTACCAAGAAGATTTCTTCTCCATTTAAAGCAACATAAGTGCCCGACAGGTTGATGTGCCCGGTTCTTATTGATTTGACTTCTTGTCCAAACAGGACTATTCCTGCCTCAAACCGCTCTAAAATCTCATAGTCAAACCCCGCTTTCTTATTTTCTGAGTATATCTTCATATTTTTAGCTTACATCTATATATTAGCACAAAAGTGGATACTTGACAATACCCCCAAATGGGTGTATAATTAAATGTTAGGGTCCGATTTGCACATTTTACCCTGTCTGGAGGCAAGAAAGATGATTGCAGTCATATTGTTCTTTATTGGTCTTGCCATGTTGGCACAGTTGCTCTTGGCTTTTGTGATACTTATGGCGCACGGAAAAACCGCTACAGGTATCGCCTACGAAAGCCTAGTACTTGCATGTATTCCTTTTCTTGCCTCGGCGGTGGCAAAGTACGTTTTATAGAGATGCTCACATTTGTGGCCTCATATCCCCGATTGGATTCGTCCAGTTGGGGCTTTTTTTATGCACGAAACGTATAGAGACCCGATGTCTATCCATTTTTGATATAATGGGATAAAATTAAGTAATATGCCTTACAGAAAACAAAGGTTTGAGAATAATGGAATATATCATATTGTTATAAGGGCGCTTGATAATAATTTGATATTTAGAGATATAAACGATTATTATCGCGGCATTTTTTCTATTTATGAGTTTAATAATGCCAAGCCCGTAACCATTCAGGCACGACGCAAAGCAAGAGCAGCCTTTAAAAACGCGTCAAAAAAAGCAGATAGAAACCCGACGTCTATACATCCCATTGAACAAGACGAAAGAGACAAGTTTGTGGAAGTTTTAGCGTTTTGTTTTATGCCCAATCATATACATTTGCTTTTGAGACAGATTAGAGATGACGGTATATCAAAATTTATGCAGAAAGTTGGTGGCGGTTATGGAAGATATTTTAATGATAAATATGAGCGCAAAGGGCACGTTTTCCAAGATACATTTAAGTCTGTTTATGTAAAAAGTGATGGCCAATTTGTTGTAGTTGTTTCTTATATATTTACAAATCCCATTGCTTTGATAGATCCGGGCTGGAAAGAAAACGGAATTAAAAATCACTCCACAAGAGAAATATTAAAATATTTGGAAGAATATAAGTGGTCCAGTTTTAGAGATTCTATTGGTATTAAAAACTTTGATTCTGTTACACAAAGAGATTTTTTATTAGAAATGATGGGCAGGGAGGTTGGGTGTAAAAATATTGTTGAAGATTGGGTAAGTTATAAAAAAGACATAGCGCGACACAATAATCTATTTTTAGAAGATTAACAAAAGTCGTATAGACGTCGGGTCTCTATGCGGTCTTCTATGCGACAGGGGGGGGCTTTTTTTATGCACAAGCTCTTTATTTTTGGCTTCAAATAAGCTAAAATCATTTAATGAATTCAAAAGAAACAATTATAATTTCGTTGGGGGGAAGTTTGGTGGCTCCGGGAGAAATAGACGTGGGGTTTCTAAAGTTGTTTAAGCATTCCTTGGCAAAGTATCTAAAAACAAAGAGGTTTTTTATTATAGTTGGAGGAGGAAAAATTTGCAGGGTATATCAAAACGCAATTTTAGAATTTGGTGCTAAGCAAAATGACAGGGATTGGATGGGAATTAATGTTTCAAGACTAAATGCAGAAGTTGTTAAGCAACTTTTTGGAAAAACCGCAATGACAGAGGTTGTAACCGACCCAACAAAAAAAGTAAAAACCACCAAAGACATTATAATTGGGGCGGGCTGGAAGCCAGGATGGTCAACAGATTACGACGCAGCCCTAATTGCAAAGAACCATAATGTTAAAACCATTATAAACCTGACAAACACAGACTATGTTTACGACAAAAACCCCAGCCAATTTCCAGATGCCAAGCCTCTAGAAAAACTTGATTGGGCAAGCTTTCAGCGAATTGTTGGCGACAAGTGGAGCCCCGGCCTATCAATGCCCTTTGACCCAAAAGCCACAAAGCTGGCTGCAAAAATGAAGCTAAAACTGATAATGATAAACGGAAAAAACTTGGAACGCCTTGAAGATTTTTTAAATAATAAGCCATTTATAGGAACAATAATTAATTAAAAATTATGGAAAGGGAAAAAGTTGTATCTATTATAGTTATAAGTTTGGTAATCTTTGCCTTAATTTTATTGTTGGGTCTTGCGTTTGGTGTTTTTAAAGATAAAAAAAGTGAAGTGAAAGTAAGGGTTGTTGAGCAGATGTGGTCGGGGTGGACCGAGAAACAACCAGCTGGAACAGAAAAAACCTTAACTCTTAGTGTAGGCGGAATAATAAAGATTGATGAAGATGGTTTTGGTGATTTTAAATTTAGAATAAATAAAATCAACAACGACGGTGTTGAAATTGAGTCAATTGGAGACAAAATGGCTCCAGGCGGTAATGCGGGCGTAGATTTATATGGATGGTTTACAAAAGAGAATATTAAAGAGGGAGATGTTTTGGAATTGGGTACTCCAACATTGGATGCGAGTCTGGATATAAAAATTTATGTTTTAGATATTACACAAAATAAAGGTAAATAATGAAACAAGAAATAAAAAAAATAATTGAGAAAGCGGTTGGGGCGGGGATGCCCGAATTTTTGGTTGAAATACCAACAGAGAAAACTCATGGCGACTATTCAACAAATGTTGCTTTGATATTG
>Ga0172379_10005710_pt1 | contig 17239 bp, 12 predicted proteins | sample GrowelOW334metaG_FD_119756 | JGI IMG/M metagenome (GOLD analysis project Ga0172379, IMG submission 119756) | Groundwater microbial communities from an aquifer near a municipal landfill in Southern Ontario, Canada - Groundwater well OW334 metaG | ecosystem: Environmental > Aquatic > Deep... | reverse complement strand
TTTCCATCATCGTAGCTGGCGGCGTTTCTTTGAAAGTGATGGTAGAAGTAGTTTCTATCATACCAAAGAGTCAACCATTCATATCTTTTGATTTCTTTGCTCGCTCAAGTAGCGTTTCGATGTTACCGATAAGAACACCGCGATCTGTAAACATATCCAAAGCACCAGCCTTGATAAGTCATTCGAGGGATTTCTTGTTGATGACACTCTGACATCTTGTAAGAAAATTTTCAAGACTTTGATACTCGCCGTTTTTTTGTCTTTCATTTTGAATAAATTCTCCTATTTCCCACCCCAATCACTTGATACAAAAAAATCATAATCTGATCTTGTCGGCGATAGCAGCAACATGATTAAAGGATTGATTGATATTTGGAGGCAAGATTTCTATTCCGTGAGATTGTGTTTCGGAAATATAATGGCTCAATTCATCAGTATCTTCCTCTACCGATCTGATAAGTGCTGCATAAAATTCTACAGGATAATGAGCTTTGAGATACGCAGTTTGATATGCAATCATAGCATAACACACTGAATGTGATTTGTTAAATGAATAAGAAGCCGCAGGCTCGATCATCTTTTCATAAATATATTGAGAAGTTTCTTTTTTATATTGTTTGTATTCGGCGCATCTTTTGACGAATTCTTTTTTCAATTTTTCGATTACATCTTTTTTCTTTTTTCCGACTCATCTTCTCAAGAGATCAGCTTCTGCAAGAGAAAATCATGCCATAGCCTGAACCAAGAACATCAACTGTTCTTGATATACAGCAATACCCCGAGTCAGATTCATGATCGGCGCAAGATCTTCGACTAGCTTTATATTTTCTTGGTCCGCAATATCCTCTCAATATTCTTTTACCAGAAGCGATCTCAATTCACTACTCATATAACTCACCTGTTCTACGCCATTTTTTCTATCGATATAATTGGGGATAAATTCCATAGGACCAGGACGATACAAAGCATTCATGGCCACAAGATCATTGATCGAATCGGCCTTCAGTTTTACCAAGAATCTTCTCATTCCATCAGATTCAAACTGAAAGATACCGGTAGTATCGCCAGCTTGAAATACTTTTTCAAAGGTATATGCATCATCAATGGGCGGTTGAAAAGAAGTATCAATAAAAAATTGTTTAAAAATCTCTGGGATTTCTTTTCCTTCTTTTTCATATTTTTTGGCGATGATTTTGACACAATTTTTGATAACCGACAAGTTTCTCAAGCCCAAAAAGTCCATCTTCAACAATCAGATAGTTTCAAGAGTGGGGCCATCATACTGACTCACGACAGTAGAATCTCATTCTTTCACATATTGCACAGGAGAATATTTGGTGATTTTGTCTGGAGCAATAATGATTCCACAGGCATGCACGCCAAGCTGTCTCATATTTCACTCCAATTTTTCTCAAAGCGTGACAGCCTTTTGGATAATGCTATCATTCTCATACATAGTTTTAAATTCATCAGTGGCATCGTTGGAGCGCAAAGCATCAGAAATGCTCATACCATCAGGAATCATACCAGAAAATTGATTGGATTTGTCAAAAGCCAAGCCCAAAGTTCTTGCGGCATCCTTAAAAGCAGCCTTGGTAGCAAGTTGCATATATGTACCGATAGATGATACCTGCTCACTTCCATATTTATTTTCTACATATTCGATTACTTTTCCTCTTTGCACATCCTCAAAATCGATATCAAAATCAGGCATGCTGATACGGGCAGGGTTAAGAAATCTTTCAAAAAGCAATCAAAACTGAAGAGGATCTACGTCCGTAATTCTCATCAACCGCGCAAGAATAGAACCAGCTCCTGATCATCTTCCTGGACCCACAACAATCATATTTTTTTTGGCTCGACGAACGAAGTCAGAAACGATAAGGAAATAAGAATTGAATCACATTTCCTTGATCACTTTAAGCTCATATTCGAGACGTTCAAGATATTCAGATACAGTAGCAAATCAGACCTGTGTTTCTCTGTTTTTTTCGATGTACGCTTTTTTAAAATCAGTATAACTATCTTGGGTAATTTCGTGGAGCTCTTCTGGACTCAATTCTTGAATAGCTTTTTTGATAGATCATTTATGAGAAATTTTTGTCATCTCCAAAACCATATCTTGATCTCGATCAAGATCAAACTTATAACTGAGTCATTTAAATGCACGATAACGCAGCTCAAATTCGTGGATATTCATATAGTATCGCAAAATAAAAAGCTTGATATGATTTTATAGCAATCCGGAATTCTATTTCAAACACAAAAAACATTAATTTTGCGGGGAGATTTACTGTTAGTTGTTAGTTATTAGTTATTAATTTTCAAAAAAATCTCCCCATCGCGAGACAGAGAGATTCTTTTGAAAAAAATATTATCCGTTAAGTTGAGAAGTACTATTTGATTGTCCGGCACCGATGATCAAGAAGATGAAGCTGACAATAATCCAAGACAATCCAATGATTGCTAGACCAACTGCAGCCTGCTGAAGAATTTTGAAACCCTTCTTATATTTTGCTTCATCGCCAGCAGCAGTTACCATATTAAATCCACCATAGAGCAATACTACCAATGCTATCAATGACAACAATCCAAGTACCCAGTTAAGAAATGTCTTAATTACGGATATTAAATTTGGACCTGCAGATTCAGTTCCCAATCCTTGAAGTCATTGAGTTCCTGGATTCAAACCAAATTGTGCATGAGCCATTCCATAAAACATTCCAAGACCGAGAGCAACAACTACAACATAAGGCATAATTTTCTTAAATTTTTTCATGTTTTTTTTAAGCGGATAAAATAAAATTACATAAACAACTGTTGTAGATAGTGTATCCAATCAAGGAGATATTTCAACATGTTTATATGCTTTACCTCCAAAGCAAAATGATCTTCACTCATCGTAAGATGAGGAGATGAAAAACATAGACTAGAAGTGCATTTTTTGACACAAACAAAATACAGGCATCGATTTTTTTGCCTATCGGCAAATAGCGATTTCCTTGTCAAAGAACAAAAAATATGCACAATAATAATATAAAAAAACCGCCTAAAATAAACAATTGCAAAACATCAAATCAAAAAACATACCACGAAAAAAATCGTAATCATGTGAAACATATAATCAAATATAGCAAAGATAGGAATCTCTTCTGACCTCCCAATCTCATTAGCACTCCTCCGAGAGGAAACAAAATCACAAAACTTCCATAATCCACCACCTGCATCAACCACGGATGAATGAGGAACAACCCTATCGTAAAGATAATAAACTTAGTAAAACTTAGTAAACTTGGTTTTGTGGCTCAGTTCACTCAGTTCACCAATCCCAACACGACCCTTCCTATCAAGATTCCCCGCAAAATATTCAAAGTCAATCACCCAAAATGAAACCACACGCTTGCAACAACAATAGGAATCTGAATAGCAATCGCGAACCAAAACAAGTCTCGTCTTCGTTTGTAATTTCCATTGAAACCTACAAGAAACAAAAAAATAGGAAAAGCGATTCTTCCTACAAGCCTCAACCATAAATTCTCTGGACTTCAGTCCAGCGTAACTGGGAAAAACACATACCCCAGATGATCCACAATCATGGTAAGGATAGCAATTACTTTGAGTCGATCATACAGATTTGGTCTTTTCATAGAAATAATCTATGTTTTTGGGTTTGAAAAAAAAGATGAAATGCGTACACACTAAAAAACGCGACCCACGATCCGCGACCCACAAAACATAATTTTACGCTCCGCTTAGCCATGATCAATTACTATAAGCATAGAAATATCCACGAGAAAATAGAAAACCGATTACATAAATTTAAGATTTTTCAAAACCTCAAAGTAAATAGAGAATTCTATCTGCTTACTTTTTTTCTTTTTTTATTTCTCATCATCGCGCTCAGATTATTTTTCCTTCAAATCATAAATCACAGCAACTACGAAAATCTTCTCAATCAACAACACGTGAGCGAATCAACTCTCAAAGCAAAAAGATGAGACATCTATGCGCAAGATAAGTCTACCAATCCAGTAAAGCTCACAGAAAACATCACTACTTACAATGTCTTTGTGGATCCCAAATTCATCCGAGACAAAAAAAAATTTATCGATATCATTACACCAGTCATATACGAACACCTCTGTGAGATATACAGTATGAAAAAAGTAACTCCTAGAGAATGCATAAAAAATATAGAAAATTTTGCAGACAAAGAACTACTCCCCAAAGCGCCAGAATTCTTCTACTATGGACGCATAGACATGGGAAGTGGCATGTTCAGCGATGTCATTTCAAGCGGATACAATACATTTGATTGGACCGGATACAATACGCAGACAGAACAAATTATTAGTGGATTCAATTCTGGAGTTGCTTATGGACTCATCAAAACAAAGCTTGATCAACGTATTTATATAGGACTCAAAAAGAAAAATTATCTTGGATTTTTTTATAATACAAGCTTTCTAGAAGAATTGAAAAAACTGAATCTCAATTACGTTAGCATAGAAAATACCAATTATGTATACGTGTTACCTGAAGCAATACGCAACACAACCAGAGACACTATCGAACTCAGAAAATTATTGGACAAATATGGTTATCTCAAAAATTTTAATAACATCGAAAAAATATTTGTTATTCAAGAAAATAGATATGTAAAATTAATTTCAGATGCCAATCCTCTTATAGCCCAAAAGATCAAAGAGCTCAAATTAAAATATTATCAAGAACGTAGCAGCGACAGAATACCTATCTTACATGGACTATGACTAGAGCCGTACACAAGAAGATATTATGAATATGGAGGCTTTCTCTCAAACGTACTCGGTTTTGTAGACAAAAATGATAATGCCTTTTATGGTATAGAACAATATTTCAATGATGTTTTGGCAGGAAAAAATGGAAAAATAATCTGACGTTCATCATCCTGGATAGGAAATGTAGGAGCAAATGAATTTCAGATCGACGATGTACAAAATGGAAACGACGTCTATCTTACCATCGACATAGGAATGCAAAAAGAAATAGAATCAATCCTCAAAGGATATCAAGAAAACCTCCAGGCAGATTCAATAAGTGTATTGGTGTACGATCCATTTGAGGGACAAATAGTAGCATCTGCCAATTACCCAACATTCAATCCCAACGACTACAACAATGTATACGAAAAACAGCCACTAGGCATAGAACAAAAAGAAATAGTAAATGACATTACCTATGTAGATATTCCAGTATATATCATGACCGGATGAGAATATAAATTAGCAACTTCGACAGAAAGAAATGACGTTAGTTTACCAAAATACATAGCCAAAAACATCAATGGACCACAGGTATTTGTAGACAAAAATATTGCCATGCCATATGAACCAGGAAGTATCATGAAAGCATTCACAGTAGGTATTGGACTAGATATAGATGAGATTCGTTTTTATGACTTTTATAATGATCCAGGAGAGGTAAAAGTAGGACAATTCACTATCAAAAACGCCTCAGAAGAATGTATGGGTAATCACACATTTCTTCATGGATTTGTCCGATCATGTAACGTAGGAATGGTAAGAATAGCACAACAAATAGGAAAAGAGACTTTTTATAACTACATAGACAAATTAGGATTTGGAAAATTGACAAATATCGAACTAGCAGGAGAGTCTGAATGATTTATTGAAGGTATCTCTACCGTATCTACAGCCAGATTCTTTAATAATGCTTTTGGGCAAGGACTCTTAGCAACACCACTCCAAATAGCGGCAGCATACGCTCCGCTTGTCAATGGCGGATATTATGTCAAACCGACAATCATCAAAGGAATATACGATCAAGCAACGACTACCTATTATCCCAATAAGAAGAAAATTGTCAGACAAATATTCAGACCAGAAACAGCAGAAGCGCTCAAAATCTGATTATTTGATGTAGTGGAACAAAATCGAGAAGTAACAAAGGTAGCGCACATTTCATGATATACTATAGGGGGAAAGAGTTGAACTTCACAGATCTCCTACAAAGGAAAGTATCAAAGAGGAGAATGATGGACAAATGCATCATTTGTTGGACTGCTCACCCAAGAAAATCCAAAATATATTGTAATAGTACAGGTGCGTCGCCCGAGAAAAACACAATGGTGATTTGAAACAGCATGAGTCATTTTTAGGGATGTTGCTAAATTCTTAATTAGCTATGCGCTTATAGAAAAGTAAAACGGTGCACGGCAAACGTTCCACGTTACCCATTATCCGTTCTCCAAAACGTCCTATTGCAAAAACAGCTTAATTTAGTATGCTATCGACCATCTTTTATCTTATAAAATTATAAAGTAATGTTCTGAAAAGTCGGTGAACTCAAAAAAATGTACGACAAGTATAAGACACTACAAAATGCACTCAAAAACCTGGTCATCAGAGGAAAGGAAGGAAAATTTACAGGAAGCGATGGAGCAGAACAAGATGCTGTTATCGTAGATATTTCAGGAGAAATGAAGCTGAGAGATCTCAAAATCAACGATATGAATCTTCTCAATCCAGACAAAAAAGAAACATTAGAAAAGATCATTGTCACGTGCTTCCAGAAAGCACAAGCAAAAGCCCAAGAAATAGCAGCAGAAAAGACTAAAGAAATTTTAGGATTCGACCCTTCGGATATGGCAGGAATGATGTGATGAGGAGGAATCCCTGGATTATCTTAATACGCAAAACGTTACACGGTAAACGGTACACGTACAACGTTATCCGTTACCCATTCTACATTATTTCAAACTCAATACTTTCGGTTCATACCCATGCTCTCTATAAAAATCAAATATTGCCTTGATATCCTCGGCAGGAGTAGAGGCTCATCAAGTGACAGCAACCGTATCGCAAGAAAATAATTTCTCTTGTGGATATTGCAATATATCATGAAGACTTTCTCCATAGAAAGTCTTTTTTTTGTGTTGTACTCAGATATCATATAATTCCTTAGAATTGCTACTTTCCCTTCCTCCGATAACCACAAAAGCATCAAATTTATCCAAATTATCACTCACTATAGCTTGTCTCTCATAAGTAGCCCTACAGACATCTGAGACGGAAGGAAGTTGAACATGAGGATAGTGTTTTTTGATTTCAGAGACGATATCACAGACTTGAGCATAATTCATAGTGGTTTGAGATAAAGCCGCAAGAGGAATTGATGCATCAATAATAGGAATTTGATCCTTAGATTGAAATACATATACCGTTCATCATTTAGCGTGGATATATTCTACAACATTTTTTCTTTCTTGATGAGATGCTTTTCCTATGTAGAAAAAAGTAGAAATTCAGGCGACAAAGGAGACATCGACTTCCTGATAGACCTTGGAAACAAAGGGACATTCAAGATTATAGACAGCCTTAAATCTTTTCTTTGCTTGATCGAGAATGACTCTATTGATACCATGAGCAGAAAAGACCACGGCAGCATCATCAGTTTCAATATCATCGATAGATTCGACAAAAACAACTCCTCTACATTCAAAATCTTTAGTAACTTTGGGGTTGTGTACAAGTGCATGAACACAAAAAATAGTATCTCATGAATGAGATGCCATGATACGATTGAGCTCATTGATCGATCTTTCTACACCAAAACAAAAACTCGATGGAGTGAGATAATATACAACCTTTCACATAAAAATACGATTAACGGTAAACGAAAAACGGCACACGGAAACGTTCTACCTTATCCGTTCTCCTTTTTTATTCTCCCATATACGACATCACAATTTGCCTAGGTCTAGCATGATCAAGTTCAAAAAGCAGAATTCTCTGCCATACACCAAGAAGCATATTTCCATCCTGTACAGGAATAGTTTCACTAGAATCACCCATGAGCATAGCTCTGATATGAGAATGCCCATTGAGACATTCTTCTTTGCTTTCACACATCGTTTTGGGATCTCTATTTTCTAGATCATTATGTTGATATCATTCATCGATAGAGACGTTTTTATCGCATCGTCTTCTCAAATCATTCCAAAATCCGTCTTCAGCTTCATTGATTTTTAAAACAGCCGTGGTATGTCTAGTGAATACACTCACTAAGCCATTTTTTGCACCGCACGCCTGCACAAAATCCTTAATCTGAGAAGTTAAATCAATGATATCAAAAGGTTTTGTCGTTTGTATTTCTATTTCTTTACTCACATACATCGTATACACTGTAATGTTTAAAAAAATTAGCGAAGATAAATATATACATCCACAAAACGATTTCAATGGTTGATTTCACCAAAAGAATATATAAAGTAAAATAGCACAGAGAACATGTCACGTTATCCATTATCCGTTTTACGTTTTACATCATTTATGAAGCAATTCAAACAATTTCACATACTTGAACATACATTCGACCCTCAGACCATGAAGGGAAAATTTTCGTATACGTTTGATGATGAGGTCAACTTTACTGAAATTATAGACTTCTGAAACAATTTAGAATTTAAGATTCAAAATTTAGAATTGAAAATTCTTGATAACCTTTTATTCCATCTTTCTATTGCACTAGGGATTAGTTATTACAAACTCTCACCTACCGCTAACATAAAGTTACAAAACTGAACACTCAACGAAGATCAGATTTTTTTCTGGAAACAATTTTATATCAACGGGCTTGGCGAGTTCTTTTTCACCAACAATCTCAAACCCTTCGCCCCCGAGTTCATTTCTAATTGTTCTCCCTGTGAAGGGAGGGGGACCTCGCATAGCGAGGTGGTGGGTTTGTTTTCTTCTTCGACCAACAAGGCATTAGTCCCCTTAGGGGGAGGGAAAGACAGTCTCGTAAGTGTAGAATTGATTAAAAAACTAGGAATTTCATTCAACACCTGTACCTTTGGGAAAGACAAACCACTCTACACCCAAGTAAATGATATCATACATACCCCAAGACTTTTCATCTCCAGAGAGCTAGATCCACTCCTCTTTGCTATGAATAAAGAAGGCTATTACAATGGTCATGTACCTATTAGTGGCATCATTGCGTTCGTCCTAGTAACAGCCGCATACCTCTACGATTACAAATATATCGTTATGTCCAATGAAAAAAGTGCAAATGAGGGTAATACGGAGATCGATTGAATGGTAATCAACCATCAACGAAGCAAGAGCTTGGAATTTGAAAAAGCCTTCGATACATACGTACAAAAATACCTCTCCCCTGACCTCAAATATTTCTCTATACTGAGAGGAATGTATGAAATCAAGATTGCAAAAGAATTTGCACAACATCCACAATATTTTTCAGCCTTTTCAAGCTGCAACAGAAATTTTCACATATTGTCCCCCTTGTCCTCGGTCCCGCAAAGCGGGGCAAAGGGGGATGCTGAGCCTATGGCGAAACAGGGGGATTTATCTCCACATTCAGAATTGTGGTGTAATCACTGTCCAAAATGCGCCTTCGTGTATTCCATCCTCAGACCACGAATCACACACAAACAAACCCTACAAATATTTGGCAAAGAGCTCTACGAAGATGCTTCACTGGAGCAACTCTTCAAAGAACTTCTCGGCATCTCAGGTATCAAACCATTTGAATGTGTAGGCACCAATGAAGAAGTGATCCTAGCTATGCGAAAATATCGAATAAATTCCGCGAACCGCGAACCGCGTACCGCGACTCCATACATCATGAAAATATTTGAGTCTGAAATCCTCCCAAAAATGACAGAATCAGACCTTCAAAAACTCGAAGAGAAACTTATGCGCATATATCCCGAAAACAACATTCCACCAGAAATCACATTTTAATAAATTATTGATTCATATATGAAAAATACACAAGCACCATATGCCTGCAAGGGCAATCTCATAAAACATGAATGAATAGGCATAGTAAATCCAGGAGAGGTAGTTGGATGGAAAGCAAGTATTGCGACTACTTCTGAAATGCTAGATAATTTTTGTAAAAGCTGCCCGCGCAAAAGCGCAGAATGCGAGACGATTAGGCAAGATCTTGTACACATTTTTGAAAAAAATAATTTCCCGCACCAGAAGAAACAGCGAGAAAATAGCCGAGCAAAAATACAAGAATGAAGAACAACAGAGCAAGACAGCGAAGAATTGGCATGAGATATACCATACGAAACAACAGAAAAAAATATGAAAACAGACTAAACTGAATTTTAAAGCAAATTCAACCATATTAAACACTATTAAACATTTTTTTTAAATCATGTCAATCCCAAAAGCCAGGGAATTGGCATTTTTTTTGATTTACTAAGCCAATAGAAGTATAATAGATAGAAGTATAATAAGAGAGTAATAGAACTAATAAAGAATCGTCCCGTCATTGCGAGGAGTAGAGATGACGATTCATCGCATCTCACGACGCGGCAATCCAGGAATACCGAAAAAGCACAACTAAGAATTTATTTACGCAACCATTATGATTAAGTATCATTCATTCAAAGCAGAACATATTATTCTTTCTCTGGCGATATTCGTCACTGGAGCACTTTTTGGTATCTATACGTCACAAGCGGCAGAGCCGATCATATTCCCATCTTCATTGACAGGCGTCTTTCCAACAATAGAAAGTAATTATTCAAGCATTTACTTCAATTATGGAGGCAATGATTTCGCTGGTATGTTTTTGCGAACTACAGGAACCACACTTTCAGGTCCAGAAGTTCTTAGCATTAGTGGATGAACACAAACCATTAGCTGTTCACAAAGAATCAATGGAATCTACTATAACAATCAAAGAGGTTCAAGAATTTGGCCACTAGATACAGAAAGTTTACAATTATTGAGAAACGCATATTCATGATATGACAGCCTTCAGATAAGCACAGGAGGTCTTTATACAAATTGCGTAGCATGAGCATGATGATATACACCAAATACTAATGATGTCTACGGGCAAATCACTCATACACAAAGCGGAACAACATTTCAATTGATAGCAGGTATGAATTATGATTTTACCAGCAATAGCATCACAGGGACGAGTTTTGGAGGCACATTAAAATGACCTATAGCATCAGGTTTTGTGTTTGATAGCTATGGAGGCATAGGATATGTAGGAGGGACATGAGCAGGAACAATGCTTTTGACCAATACTACAAGTGACACAAGCATATGTTCATGATTTACAATTGCAACCACTCCGATTCCACAATGATATAGCAATACCTTTACGTGTTATGCAAATACGGCATCTGGAAATGTAGTGACAGGATACAATCTTCTTATCTATAGCGGATCAAATAGTATTTATGGAGAATTTTCAGCAAGTTCAGCAGCATCATACGCATGGTTTACAGGAAATGCACTACCGGCATGATCATATACTGCGACATGTACTATTCTAGGATCAGGAAACGGGGCATGAACACAATGTACAATGAATAGTTCATTTGTTGTCACTTGATCACAAACCACATCAGGAGGTAATTGCGAATTTCAAGGGAACATGACTATCATTACCGTGCCATGAACGGTCGCTTTAGCGAGCAATGACCTCTACTATTCAAGGACAACAGGGGTTATCAATATACAACTTCGATCCACAATACCGTCTTACTATACAGTAAGTTCTTCAGGCATGACAAATATGCTCACAGGAAATTACCTATACAGTTATAACTACAATCCTCTACTCACACCACCTGCTACAGGAGTTATCTATCTCACTACAGGCGAAGGAGCGAAACAAATCAATACCACATTTACTGCAAATGGATGTACATATCAAGCATACCCAAGGCAAATCATGTTAGATCTCCTTCCGCCTACAACATCAACCAGTATGTCACCAACAAACGGAAACTGAATATGTTACGTGGGAGAGAGCACATTCTCATGGACAGGCGCAAATGACGCAGGAGTTGGAATCACGACATACAATTACAAAATATACAGTAATGCGGCAATGACGACAAGTGTTCTCAATGGAACGACTACAGGAAATGCAGTCAGCATAAACGCCTCAACTCTTGGTACAGGATATTATTCAGGCACCTATTATCGATCAGTGCAAGCAATCGATGGCCTAGGACAGACAGGATGAGCACTTACAGGCATGTTCAAAGTAGGGATAGAATATTGTACCAATAGTGGGAACATCATGATTCACGGAACTATTCCACGACTCAGAAACGCAGACCTCAACAAAGAATATCTTTCAGATCCATTTACTGTAGACGGCCTACCAGGAAGAATCATAGCATCGCTATCTACAGGAATCCTCTATGTAAACGGAACAGGAAATGCGTCTACATGATATGTGAACAATGGCGACGAATTGAATATCAAACTCAGATCGAGCACGCAATACGATACGACAGTCAGTTCAATATTCTATATAGGACCTAGATATGCTACATTCCATATCACAACCAAATCACTCACAGGATATACACCTGCCTCAGGATGTGTCTTAGAAACTGGACAGAAATTGATCATTCAGAATATCTTTGATATGATGAAAGATACCTATAGTGCAGATCAAGGAACGCTCGCAGACTTCTTGTTTACGATACAAAGTATGCTACAAGATGAAACTGACCTTACCAATAACTGTTCGCTAGAATATCTCTTGAATACCGTAGATTCATACATCATGGACAATCTTGCAAACGCTGAAGCTGACGAAAGCACCCACAAAGCACCAAACTGTAAGGAATACGCAATCAAGTTTGTAAGCTCAAGAAGTGGATATACATCACCAAACTTCAAGCGCAAAAAAACATACTTCTCTTCTCGTGAAGCGCTAATCAGGTTTATCGATGCCAACAATCCAGGAGATTGTAATATCAATACCTATGGAGATCTGCCAGAAATCGACAATAGCGAACTGAGTGGATACTATACAGCACCAAATGGTAAGCAATATCAGATCAAAGACAAAGAAGGAAGCTGAACAACACTCTACTATTCACCTGAGTTCATCAAAGTACAATACTTCGAGAACGAAGATGATCTCTTCAAATTCATCGACACCAACAATCCGACTATAGAAATACGAGAACATGAAGTAGACCAAGACTTTGACCCAGAAATCCATACCGCGCCAAACGGCAAAGAATACAAAATCTATGGAACTGATCAATGATTCATGTCTTACAAACTCATGAAAGTCCAATATTTCGATACCCTGGAAGAAATCAAAGCCTACATCGACAAAAATAATAAACAATAAATAAAAAAAACCGTGCCGTAGAGACGTTTTGTCAAAACATCTCTACCCGGGACACCCCGGGCGCACGGTTTTTTTATTTAAATTTCTTCACCATATACGTTTTCTCAAGCTTATATCCCAATTTTCTATAATAGCCTCTCACGCCAACACCAGAGATGACAGCAATCTTTGTATATCCATTTTGTTGCGCAAGTGCCTCAGCTACCTGCATCAACCTTTTTCCAAATCATGTATGCTGGACACTACTTCCACGTTCGCCATTGACCGTTACACGTTCCACATCTCCATACACATGCAACTCTCTAATCATAGCGACTTCGTCGCCATCAAACGGCATACGACAAAAAGCTCATGTACAAGATTTACCGTTCTCCGTTCTCCGTTCTCCGTTCTCCAGCAAAAGTCTCGCAAATCCATACAAATATCCCAATTCATCCTCATAAGAGATGAAATATTCCATTCCCGCACTACTTTCATATTTTCTGATAACCAATAACTCTTTTTTTACTGTTAGTTGTTCACTGTTAGTTGTTAGTTGATGCCTGATCTCCCTACTCCTCGTATCCAAGCATACAAAATTTCTCAAAGTCTTAATGTTCGGCTTTCAACCAAACACAAACGTTTTCACATTTTTTATATCCTTTACGTTTTTTACATCCTTTACGTTTTTTACATCCTTTACGTTTTTTACATTCGGCCACAATCTTTCATAAAATTTCTGAACTCGCGACTCGCGACTCGCATCCTTCATTTCGCGCAAAAGCGCCGTATGCATCAACTGTCCTAGATTGGTAATCTTGCTTCATGCCATAATTTCATTGGCAGGAATGTCGCGAATCAACCTCTTGATCCTCGTATACGGAGGAATCACTTCCAAGAAAGTCTGTCTAATAAGTTTTTTGATATCCTCAGTTTCTAGAGGTACATACTCCCCTTTCTTGTACAATTGCGCAAGTTTCGTGTGAGGAATCACCGATGTCGGATAAAATTTGATTTCATCGGGCTTGAGAAAGGGATCTGTGTACAAATCTACAAAAGTTTTAAGATCCTTAGCATAGGAAGACATGTACAAACCAGGCATGATATGCACAGAAATCTTAAATCCCCGCCTTCTCATCCTATCACATGCAATGCGAATTTGCTCCACCGTATTACCTCTTTTGTTGACTTTCAACACCTCATCGTCCAAGGACTGGATACCCATTTCTATTCTTGTGACACCAAGCTCACGCCAAAACGCACAATGCTGATCGGTCACAAACTCAGGTCTCGTCTCGATCGTAAGCCCGATTATTCTATGTTTTGCTGTTTCATTTTTTTTGATCGCCTCAGCCAAAGTCTTGGAATAGCTAATATTTTTTAAATTGCTAATAGTGAATTTATATCTCTGATTTGCTTCCAGAGGAGATTTGTGTCCCTTGATAAGGGGAGGGGTCCCTTTAGGGTAGGGATTTGTTTCCACGTCCCCGATTTTTAATTTCGCAAATGTATTACAGGCGTCATACAATGCTTTTACAAACTTCGTTTTATATTCCTTTGTATAACAGTCAAAAGTCCCACCAAGCACGATCATTTCGATTTTATTGGTCTCATGTCCCGACACACTGAGAGAATGAAGCCTATTGTAGATCTGTTTGATCGGATCAAATTTATTGAGCGCCGCCCTCATAGCGCCTGGTTCAGAAGAGATATAACTCTTGGGCATACCTTTTTCATTGGGACAAAAAATACACCTACCCGGACAGGGCCATGGTTTGGTCAACACCTGCACAGACACAATCCCCGACTGCGATCTGATTCCTCTTTTCTTTAACAATTGTTCAAGCTTTAAATCTTTTTTGATAGTTCACGCCTTCACCAACGCACGATAACTTTTGATGAGTTGAATATTGGTGGGAATATCAGATAATTTATGAAGAGAAGAAAATTCTTTTTTCAATTTCGCCAAAATAGCCACATCATAGGTTCATAAGTGGACAAGCTGTAAGAGAATATCTTTGTAAGGAAGTGTTTTTTGCATGATGCAGATATAACAATCCCTGTATTGATTTCAACTCGACCGCGAACCCCGATCATTTGGGGGAGATGTAAGAGTTGTACTGACAAGTGCAACTCGACCACTCCGCGTCCCCATCATTCCGCATCCACACCGTCCCCCTCTCCTCGAAGGAGAGGGACTAGGGGTGAGGTAAAAAACCCCTCATCACTACGATGAGCGAGAGGGCAAGGGGAGATCAAACATTTTCTTATAATCTAATCCAATAATAATGATAGACTCATCCATCATTAGCTGCGATACATCACATGAAACAAGTGTAATCACCACTACCACAAAGAGTTTCATTATCTATGTACTGAATTTTTCCAGCATCTGTTCAAGTAAGACAATCTCAAAGCGTACTAGTTCTCAACATCAATTGATCTGATTTTACATTTCCGGCCACATCTAATTTCGCAGTCGGAGCTCGAGTTCCTATTCAGATATTACCAGTGGTTGAGGCAAAAATAGAATAATTACCAAAAAAATATCAAGTCGTAGTACCTAACATTTGTCAAAATAAGGCTATAGAGGTAGTATCATCTTTATATAATCAAAAAAGATTATTCAAAGCGGATTTATTAGATCATATGAAGACTTCATTATTTATATTTAAATAGCTGCGCACAAATGGACCTCAAAAATCTGATCATGTAATATATCTTGATAATAAATCAAGATTACTCCTTATCGCCAAAGCATTGAATTTTCCACTTCCATTTACATCCAATTTCGCCATTGGACTAGTAGTTCCTATACCAACATTACCACCAGTAGTCCAAGTTAATATATTAGTATTAGCGAGAGTTCCTAACGACCCTCAATCTAGTCATAATAGAGAAAATGTATGATAAACACCATCATTATTTGCAGAAAAATAAGCTCACAAAACTCAAAATTTTATATCATCATAAGAATACATTTGAAAATCAGGAATTACTCATGCACTTCTTCCATAAATACTTATTCATCCAGTACCATTTACATTTAACCTTCCCGCAAAAGTCGCATCACCGCTTCCATCCAACACAATTCCAGTAGACCCATTAGCGCTACCATTACTAGTAAGGACGACCTTCTGAATATACTGCGTAGAGTTACTCACTCCTGGATCGATAGTCAATGCTGCTTGAGTTGCCAAGACCGCAACCGATGCTCACAAAAAAAGCAAAGTCAGGCCTTTGAGAAGGCTTACCGTGCGAGATTCAAGAAGAGATTTTGATTGAAAAGTTTTCATCATGATATAATAATAATTAAAGCATACATGTTCACGTCCCGCGACACTCGTCCCGCGACTCTTAATCTAAGTATACCCCACAATCCCGACAAATCCAAAATCTTCCCCACTTCCACTTCCATTCACTAGCCAAAAAAAGAAATAAAAAAGAAAACAAGTTGACAATTACTATATTTTAAATCTAATAGTTAGATACCATTCCCTAATACATTTTTCCTACCTTTTTCTTTGACTTTTAATACGGAGAACGGTAAACGGTACACGGTAAACGTTTTACCTACTTCAAAAAATAAAATGCGCAACTTCGAGGAAATATTATCGCGACAAAGATCACAAGAACTCACACTCAAATTCTACAAGATATTTAAAGATATAAGAGATTTTTCATTCAGAGATCAACTTCAAAAAGCTGCAGTATCCATATCAAACAACATTGCCGAATGATTTGAAAGAAAATCTAATAATGAATTTAGATATTTTCTTTATGTTGCAAAATGATCAAGTGGTGAAGTACGTTCCATGCTATATCTAGCCAAAAAACTAAATTACATTACGGAAGAAAAATTTAATGAATTTTACGACGAAACTAAAAAAATATCAGAGCTTATTCATTGACTCATAAGGTCCTTAAAATAATACCATTACGCATTCCCCCATTACGCATTCCCCCATTACGCATTATACATTCCCCATTACGCATTATACATTCCCCATTACGCATTATACATTCCCCATTACGCATTATACATTCCCCATTACGCATTATACATTCCCCATTACGCATTATACATTCCCCATTA
>Ga0172379_10005708_pt1 | contig 17246 bp, 12 predicted proteins | sample GrowelOW334metaG_FD_119756 | JGI IMG/M metagenome (GOLD analysis project Ga0172379, IMG submission 119756) | Groundwater microbial communities from an aquifer near a municipal landfill in Southern Ontario, Canada - Groundwater well OW334 metaG | ecosystem: Environmental > Aquatic > Deep... | reverse complement strand
TTCAAATAGTTGATCAGCATCGGGCTGTAGAGCTCTTCACCAGGATAATGTGGATTCATGACCTGCATGATGTAAGTAACCACATCCAGTCCCACATAATCAATCAGCTGAAAAATACCCATCGGGCGGACCAGATAATCCTGGGTCACCTTGTTTATCATCCAGATACCTTCGTACAGTGGAATCGAAAAAGATAAATGCTCGGCTTCGCTGATCCCGTATAAGGCATCCCTCATAAAGTGGCCGTTCCCGATGAAACCGGCCTTGTCGTTTGATTTTACCAACAGTTTCCCCAGGCGTTTGGCATACTCCACAGCAAATTCCTCCATTTCAGGAACTGTAAAATTTCCCGGGATCAGTTCAACCAATTTCTGAACCGCCGGCGGATTATAAAAATGAAATCCGATGATTCTCCCTCCCAAACCTGCATCCCGGTCGAGCTCAGTGATCGGAATGGAGGAAGTATTGGTAAAATACCATGGTTTATGAGAATTGGCCGCATCAATCTTCCGGTAAACCTCCTTCTTAAGCTCCGGATCCTCTTTTATAGCCTCAAAAATCAGGTAACAGTCATAAGCCGCTTCCATCCGGATAGTGGGCCTTACAATATTAAGAACATCAAATACATATTGCTGAATAATCTGACCATTCTCAACCAGGTCTGAACGATCGGCATAAACCGTTCGAAGCCATACCATCTTTTTCTCAGCTATTCTCAAAATCTGGACCCGGAGATATCGCATCAGGCCGGCAAGGCCTTCCATGGAAACATCGATGGCCTGGATGGCAAATGTACGACCGCTGTTTTCAGGTTTGAGGCTGAGATCGGCCATTTCGACCGCTGTAAGCAGCAGTATTCCGCTGCCCATTTTGCCTGCAGCACCCAATACTGCTACTCTTTCCAATTTATTATCGTAATCCATATATTTAGATAAATAGATGTTTAAAAGTAAAAAAATATGCAGGGAACAGGCTAGTAAGATATGGAAATATATTTTTAGTGACAAGTGACGGAATTCGTGACTTTCTGCTAGAGCTGTTATGAGCACCTCGTTGGCGTCAGCCGGTCCCCGCCTTCGCGGGGATGACACTTCTATCGATCAGCTTTCGTCCACCGATCTTCTTCTTCGTCTACCGGTCTTCTTCTTTCGTCCACCGATCTTCTTCTTCGTCTACCGGTCTTCTTCTTTCGTCAACCGGTCTTCTTCTTCGCTTCACGAATTCCGTCACTGGTCACCTGATCGTCACTACCGTCCATAGCAGCAAAATCACCAATCCCACCAGTACCCAGCTTCCGAAGAAGCCGATATAATCGACCCGTTTCCATTTCCGGAATTCCCACTGGCTGTGCGGAAAAATCTTTTCTTTCTCAAACTGGGCAAAATTAGCCCGGGCTCTAACCAAAGCGGCTTCATCCTCTTCAGGTGTAGTCTGAACCGGAGTGTGCAGCTTGGCAAAGAAATGATCTAGCATGGATTTTGAGATCGGCGGGGTGAATATTGAGAGCAGGAACAGAAGTAAAAACGGGAATAATGCATCAAAGAAAAACCTTATGGCAACCAGTTGTGCCTTGGAAAAATGAGTCATATCGAAACCAAACCAGCTGATCACCCAGATCTCTGCATGAAAACGGTCGACGCCCACTTTCGGAGAGTTCAGGTCATCAGGATTCTCCCGGGCAACCTTGTCAAAGAAAATCCCAACCGGGGCCACGGTAAGGCTCTTTTCTATTCTCGCCCCTACCATGACGGCTCTTCCTGCATCCACATCCGACTGCAGGGCCTTGGTCTTTATGGTGACTTCCCGTGGTTGGGTCTCGGCGATCAGAACCTTATTATGCTTAATTGAATCGATTGCCGGAAATAAATTGGGGATTATTGCATAAATGGCGATACAGGCCGCCACCTGAACAATGACTGCCCATTTGGTTACCCGGCGCCACATGAATCCAAGCCAGATCGAAGCTCCGAAGATGGCAGGAATGGAGATGATATACTGAAATAGCTCGAGCAGGTTATCCACCACCAGTGCGATTCCAATCCCGCCCAGAAGGGTAATCCCGATCACGATCCGCCCCACATTCAGGTAATGCTTTTCGGATTTATGAGGATAAAATGGTTTGTAAAGATTCCGGATAAACAAAGCGGCGTAAGAGATGGACGTTCCGCTCAGGGTTGACATGTTGGCGGCCAGTATCCCGGCCAGCATGAGCCCGATGGCCCCCGGGAGCAACAGGTCATTGGTCATAAAACCCCAGATCAGGTCAGGATCGCTAAGCTTTCCCCCATAAATGGCAATTGCCAGAAGGCCTGCCAACGCCCAGAATACCATGATCACCCGTTTGGTGAACATGCCGGTGATCATACCGATCCTTGCCGCATTTTCATTCAGGGCCGAACCGGCAGTTTGCATGCCGGTCACCACCGCCACAATGGAAACCAGGTTGGCCAGCGACATGGCCAGGATCGTGTACCATGCGTATTCACTCATTGTGGCAGATCCGAAAAGCTGAAACATATAATCAGGCACGGTGGCGTGAAGTCCGGCAAATCCGCCCACTTTGTGCAGACCCGCGGGAATCAGGATCATGGAAAATATCAGGATGAGGATTCCCTGGATTGCATCTGTAATTGCCGCAGCACGGAAACCTCCCATCATGGTATACATACCAACCACCAGTGCATAAATCAGATAAAACCAGATTTCATTGGTATATGAAAAGAAGGAATGGAGCTCACCTTTCTTGTTTTTATCAGTCAATTGTTCATACCTGACTTGCTTTTCGGTAGTCAATCCGGTTGCCAGTTCATTCCTCAGGACCTGGAATTCCTTGTATTCCGATATGCTGCGCTGCTCTGCCGGCGTACATATTTCAATGGGCTTGGGAGTCATGGCCACCATTGTTTTGGCAGCAACCATATACCCCACACCGCCTCCGAGCAAGGCCATCAAAAGGGTAAAAACAGCATAACTTCCACCAAGGAACTTGCTGTTAAAACGCTCGGTAAAATAGTCGCCTATCGTGGTTAACCTCACGCGGCGGAAAAAGAAGGTGGAGAACCAGTAAAATGGCGTCAGGAACAATACCAGGAATTGTATCCACATGCCCCCTATGCCCTGCCGGTATACCTCCCTCGATACCGCAACCGCCTGATCGGCATTGGTAGAAGTACCAAAATTCAAAAAAAACTGGTAAGCCTTGCCGAGTTTCCTGCCGGCCAGGAAGAAATCGTCGGTATTCTTATTCTTCTTCTCAGATTGTTTCCCGATATAAAGCATGACAACAATGAACACCAGTATGATGATCAGGTCGATGATGTGGAGGCCGAATAGCATGGTGAGGAAGGTTAGGAGGTTAGGGGTTAGAGGTTATCGTGAAGCGTGAGGCGTGAAGCGAAAGATTCAAGGGGTCTCCGCCTTCGCGGAGATGACACGGCTGTCGATCTTGCATTCATAAAATAATATTTTAGGGGCATCCGAAGATAGTAAAAAGGTTAATTTCTTCCGCTTCACGTTCTTCCGCTTCACGTTCTTCCGTTTACCGACAACGGTTTACTGACTACCTGCCCCCCTAACGATATGGGACTGAAGATAATCATTCCCAATAGGGCGCAAACAATAATGACTTTCCTGGCAAATTGCATTGCAACATCTTAATCCGTTAAAATAGATCAATCGGCTTAAAATCTGTTTTTCGGAGAACAGTTAATCTACCTGGTTGACCCTGAATCCCTGGCGTTCTGATTACGCCGGAAAGAAAAAACGGAGCATATCACCCAGCAGTGCCCGCCATTGCCCCCAGGAATGGCCTTCATTCATCTCACGGTAAATGTATCCGACCTTGTTGTCGTCCAGGATCTTTTTCATCTCAAGCGCCTGCTTCTGAGTATCATAATACACCCCGGTGGTCATATAAATACGGAAAGGAAACCAGTCGAGTTTGGCAAAACGGTCGAGGACTGTTTTATTGAAAGCAGGTGAATTGATACCCAGCAGGTGAAAATTATTGATCCTGACCGCACCTAACCAGGCCGAGGCAATCCCGCCCAGGGAGGTTCCCAGGATCATACGGTCGTCAGGACAGTCATGAGTCTTATATGATTTATCGATCAGCAGGACCAGCTCATCCCCTATAAAATCAGCAAATTTCTGATTGCAGGAATATTCCTTCATCCTGCGGTTATTATTATCATTTCCCGGTTCGCGGGGGTCAATGAATACAGCGATAACAGGTTTAATCTGACCCGAATAAATCAGATTATCCAGAATAATCACCAATGCACCTTTTTCATCGTCAGCATAATCTTGTCCATCAGTTACATACATGACAGGCAGACTCTCGCAACGAGCATAATTATAAGGGGTGTAAACCCGATAGTTCACCCCATAACCAAGCTCCTTACTGATTATCCTGATATTCCCGGTCAATTCACCACGGATCACATCCGGTGCCAGCTGGGTTTCATCCGGAAATTTCCAGCCGGGCATATGCATTTCGGAATTAGGGCCCATACCGCTCATTTGCAAATAGGGATTCTCCGGATCGAGAATCCACCGGTCATCGACAACGATTTTATAATCCAGACGTGCATCCACCGGAAACTTATGAATGGAAATCCATATATTATTCTGCCCCAACCTATTGCCGGTAAACTCCGGATCAGTGGGCTTCCAACCGTTAAAATCCCCTGCCCAGGATACGGATTTTGCCTCTCCTTTGTAAAGGAATGCGACCGAGTCGCCCAACCGGTAAGGAATCTGATTACGCGATTTCAACTTTTGCCATAATTGATCGGTCAGGCTGACCCTGTCGGAAGGTTCCGTAATATTCGAGATGCGCTCCAAATCCTTTCTGAACTCATAAAATGTTTTATACGGATGCCCGGGTGTTTGCCCCATTAAGCAAATACTGGAAACCTGCCATAATATGACTACTGTTAATCGTAATTTATTCATAATATAATGGTTATATCCATATCATTTTTTACTTGCCTTTGCTCTGGGATTAAACTCCAATGCAAGGTCGATCCAATATTCCAGATCATCATCCATATCAACATGGAGAGGGTCGATCATAATAAATCCCTTCATGGATTTCCCTGAAAAGTCCATGGGACTGGCACCGGGCCGCTTTAATTCTTTCTCGTTCTTTTCCGGATCAATCCTGACCATGAGGTCCTGTTTCAGGACTCCTGCGCACATCTTGTCATTGACAAGAAAACAGACTCCGCCAAACATTTTCTTCGCTATGAAGGGCACACGCCTTATCTCGTAAACCCGCTTAATCCGTTCGGCTAAGAATTCATCGTATGCCATTGTAGTTCAATTTATTACTGTCAGGTATACTTGGTTGGTGCAGAGAGACTTCCAAATTCATTAAAATAGATCTTGATCAGCACCACGAAAAGGGTAATGGTTAAAGGACCGAATATCAGCCCGATCAGTCCGAATAATTTTGCACCCAGAATAACCCCCAGAATGGTGATCAGGGGATGAATATTAGCCAAACGTTTCTGGAGCATAAACCTTGCAACATTATCGACCGACCCAACAAGGATGAAGCACCATAGACCTAATCCTATACCCGCACCTACCGAACCGGTTGCCAGGGTAAAAATGACCACAGGCAGATAAACCAGTAAAGCCCCGATCACGGGTATCATGGAAGAGATAGCAGTTAAAACCCCCAGTAAAAGCGGTTCGTTTACACCGAAAATCAGGTAGCCGATAAAAGCGACGATTCCCTGAAGTAAAGCAACGGTTGGAATGGTAATGGCATTGCTCCTGACCATATTGGTAATCTCTTTCACGATTTTATCCTTGTTTTCCAAACTGAATGGCATGTTTCTGTGAAGAAAGATTTCCATTTTCCTCCCATTTACCATCATAAAAAATAAGAAAACGTACATAAAAACAAGAATCATCACTGTTCTCAAAGTTCCACTGAGAATGCTCTGACCAAAGGATGTCAGCTTGCCGCTGAAGTTCCTCAGTGTTTCATGAGTCAGGGGCGATAAACCAAGTTCCTCGCTGATATAGGTATTGATCTGTTTGAAAACGTCAGTAAAGAAGTCAGGGGTTGAAAGTAAAGGCTCTACCTTGATTATCAACAACTTAATAATCAGCCATGAAGGTACTACCACTATTATGATGGTCGCAAGAATTAACAGTACCGCAGCTATCCAATCCTTCATATTTTTCTTCTTCATCAGCCAGAACATCGGATCTTTCAATAAAATATAAAGGGCTATGGCTCCCAGCAACGACGGGAAAAGAAACCCCAGCTCCTTCCACAGTACCCATGCAAAGATCAGGATCACACCGATCAGGATAAACTGATATATTTTTGCGGGATGAATGGTGTTGTTCATGTCAAATTGATTTTAAGCAAATATAATAGATAAGATTGGTATCGGGTATCGGGTATCAGGTATCGGGCTTTACTTGGAACGGCAATTCCTGGGAATTTTGATATCTTTGAATTTAAACTTCGACGTTATGAAATTCTTCTCCTTCCTCCCTTCCTTGCGCCTTGTGCCTTGTGCCTTGCGCCTTGTGCCTTGTGCCTTGTGCCTTATTTTTGTCCTTGCGCCTTGCGCTTTTGCCCAAACCGTGCTGCCGTTGACTGACAATATGGATATCGCATCAAATTCAAATATCAGGATAAAAAGCGGCAGCTATGCCTTTGGAGATGCCGCAAAAGATGGGGTGATCCGGATTGTCAATAAGGAGAATATTACGATCGACGGCGATAGCGTTGAGGTGACCGGTAACGGGTTTGCCGGCTTTCTGATCTATATCGAAAATTCGAGGAATATTACCATCCGGAATTTCAAATCGGTATCACATTATTATTATGCTGTTTCAGCCAGGCAATCCTCTGTCCTGAACATTATTGACAACAACTTTTCTTACAATAAAAAGGATACGGTTGGCTGGATATATATCTGGACCGATTATACCCAAGCACTCGGCGGAGGGATTCTGATGTATCAGTGCGACAGCTCGGAGCTATATGAAAACCGGATGGTCCAGCAAAATGACGGCATAGCCATGTACGAATGCGATAACATTAAGATTCATGACAACCTCCTGAACTGGAACTGCGGATTCGGCATACGCATGAATTTCACCGATCATTGCCTGATAAACCACAATGACTGCTCCCATGTGAACCGGCTCACCGATCCGAGCGACTGTGCAGCCATTCTGCTGATTGTATCCAATGACAATACTGTAACCAATAATGACCTGACTTATTCCGGTGACGGGGTATTCCTTGGCCAGTATGAGTATTCCGGAATCCCGAATAATAATTATTTCGGATACAACGATTGCTCGTATTCTCCCCATAACGCCATTGAAGCCACCTTTGCCGACGGTAATGTGTACCGCGGAAACCGCTGCAATTACAGTCATTACGGATTCTGGCTGGGGTATAGTTTCAACTCACTGGTCGCCGATAACGAGATCATCGGTAACTTCCAGTCGGGAATCGCTGTTGATCGCGGTTTCGGAAACAAATTCGTCAGCAACCTGATCAAGGGAAATCCCTATGGGTTTGAGCTTTGGGAAGGTGGCGTCATTAGTCCGTACGGACAGCAGTTCTCCCATGATTACTGGATCACCGGAAATGTTATAGAAGGTAACATGTGGGGCATCAGCGCTATTAATACCGAGCATTTGGTGGTTAAAGAAAATCAGTTCAACCATAATCAAAAAAACGACATCTATCTTGAAGGCCAGTCATTTACTGACACCATAACCGGCAATATCTTCAAAGCACCAACCGTCTGGTATATTCAAAACACTTCGACCGATCCGGTGCATGCCATCAACAACACATTTATTCCGAACGTCGACAGTCTGATTCACAGCAAGATATCGGGTGATGTCACGTACCAGCCCTATGACCGCGAATCTGAACCTTCGATATCCTGGAACCCGCCATGCGACATGGCTGAGCGTCCCTCGGTATGGACTGCCTACCGTGATCCGGGTTACGGACAGTTTCTACCTGACATTCTTGACTTTGATTATTCTGACAAGAAAGTCGGCGCTTCATCGGTCAAACTGTTCACTCCGATGGGCTTTGATGTAGCCTTGAATTACCGGCCCGGTAATGATTCTCTGGCGATCTGGAACCTGACGGCATCAGATACTCTTACTTTTTGGGTGAAAACACTCAATAAGTCGAGCTATGGATTTCAATATTTTCATATCCGGGTTGGCAACGCGACGGGCGGTTATTACAAATATACCGCAGCCACCTCCCTTCTCAACAATGCTAAAAATTCCTGGAAAAAATACCGGCTTCCAATCAAAGGAAATTCAACCTACGTAAGAAGTGAATTCGGCCACATGGATCTGGCACAAACCAATTATGTGGAGTTTCATGCCGACACCTGGGATTCGGGTTTTACCATCTGGCTGGATGGAGTTCAGTTCAAGGCCTGCAACCCCACAGGAATTGACGACATTCCTCTTGAAACAACTTTTAATTCCGGATGCTACCCAAACCCATTGGCGACTGATGCCACTTTATGGTTCGACCTGCCGGAAAGCGGTCAGGTTAAATTGGCGGTATTCAACCTCACGGGTCAATGCCTGTCCACGCTAATCGATGAAAAGTTACCTGCAGGGCACCATGAAACCGTTTTCTCAAAAGGAAATCTCGGACCGGGTATTTATTTTTACCGCCTGCAAACGGGGAAAAAATCGGTCACCGGAAAAATCATCATTTCACTCCCGTAACCAGGAAAACCGAATATTCCCTTTCAACTCCGTCCTCTCCCACCCTTGGTAAATTGGCAGCTGTGACAGTCCTGACCTCTTTAAATCCAACGGTCAGGAAATAGCTCATCATGGTTTCGCGTTCAAATCCAAAATGGTGAATATCGGTGTTATCGGAATGAAAAAGTCCATGATCGGGATCCAGGTCGGCCACGCATAGGTATCCTCCGGGGCGGATCGATTGATACATTGTCCGGATAAGGCTCGGTACATCTTTTACATGATGAAAGGTCATGCTGCTCAGGATCAGATCATAAGAACCAGGAAGAATATCCCCCTCACCAAGGTTCAGATTCAGGCTCCTGACATTAACCAAGTTCAGGGACGCCGCTTTTTCCATCAAAACTGCGAGCATTCCGGACGAATTATCGACGCCGGTGAGACTGGCAACTTCCCCTGCCAGAGAAAGGGAAACCAAACCGGTACCGCAGCCAAAATCCAGGATTTCCATCTGTTTTGAAAGTTGCACCTCCTTCCGGATGGCTGCGGACACGCTCTCTGCGAGCCGGACACGGTACTCCCGGGAATCCCAGGTTGAGGCATTTTCATCAAATCTATTCGTCATGAATTGAACAATTTAGAATTTACCAGTATATTCAATCATATCTTGGCTTTCTTTACCTTTGGCGCAAAGTCAAAAAATATGATCCTGAAAGATAAAAGTAAGCGTATTCCCGCTATTGTCATCGAATTTGTCAATCTCATTGTTTCCATGGCCGGTTTTGTTCCAAAACACGCCTCTTTGCTCAGGGTACTGACTTTTGGCGCATCACTTGTTTTTTCCTTTTACCTGACTGCCAATTATGCCGGTCATTCGACTCTGGGAATTATATATTTTATTGCCGGTGAAATCTTTTACCTGGGATTCATCTTCCTTGTTCTGTCAAAAAACGGACTGCGCCACTGGTTTATCAAATATTGGAAAAGTGAGCAGGAAGGTTACCTGGCTTTTGAGGCCATCCTGGGCATTGCATTTTTTCACAATGCAGCAAGCCTGAGTTTTCTTGCCTCGGCCACACCCGGCCACCTGTTTCCCTTTATTAGCCGGGAAATCCTTCTAATCATTGTTATTCTGATGACCGCGGCCGGCTTTATTATCAAAATCTGGTCTGCAAGAATAGTTTCCATCGATATTTATTATTGGAAGGATATGTTCCTGGGTAGGAAGATCTGCGAATTTGTAGTCACTGGTCCTTATAAATTCCTAAGCAACCCGATGTATGGCATAGGACAACTTTCAGCCTATTCCCTGGCTGTCTGGTATCAGTCCGAAATTGGTCTGGCTGCCGCATTCATCAATCAATGCCTTGTCTTTACTTTCTATTACACGGTAGAAAAGAAATTTATCAACAGGGTGTATTTAAAGAAATAGGTTAGAGGTTATTGACAGTTTCGGGTATCGGGTATCGGGTATCAGGTATCGGGTATCGGTTCAGGATCTAGGGGTCCCCGCTTTCGCGGGGATGACAGGGAAGAGTTTGGTACGTTAGGAAGGTTTGCCGGTTTTTCGGTGGGAGGTGGCAAGGACCACCGTGAAAAGGATAAGGGACACCGCACCTCCGGCCAAAAACTCCCTGGGATAAAAATAGTTACCGGTGATTCCGGCCAGAATATAACCGAAGCCCCAGAAGAGGTGTACCCAGGCAAAATGGGCACCATATACCCTGCCCTGTTCGTGGATCGGAATATTTTCCGCAACCATGATTTGTGACGGCAAATAGGTAAATCCCTGTCCCAATCCGGCAAATACCCAAAGTACAAGTAAAACCGTATAGGGCACAAAATTGGCAAATGAGATGGCCGAGATGATCACGGTGGCGGCCAATAATAATAAGAGCCGTTTACTTTGACTCCGGTCGAGGGTATTTGAACTGAAGACCGCGAGAGTCGCCCCGATACCGAAAGCCATCATCACCCAACCATAATGCTGGTCGTTAAGCCCCATGCCACCCTTGACCAGTCCAACGGTATTTACAAAGATCTGAGCCCCGGCAATGGCGATGATCATTTCGATCATGACCGCAAACCGGATTGGGGGATTCTTGAACAGCAACCGGGTACCCCTCGAAATATCGGACCAGGCGCTTATCCTGGCCGGGGCCGTTGACTTATCCTGGCTGACGGCAATCAATTTTCCCGGAATAGCCAGGATTAGAAATGCGGCAACCAGGAAAGTAATAGCGTCAAAAAAGAATATCTGCCGTGCCCCCATGAAAGCGGCTAGACCGCCGGCTAGTCCCGGACCCAGCATTCCTAATAGCTGCCAGGTCCCATTCGACAGTACGATGGCATTGGAATAATTCTCCCGTTTTGATATCACCTGTGGAATAGCCGATTTAAAGGCAGGCGTGAAGAAGGCATGAAAGACATTCAGAAAAAATATCAGTGTGTACAATTGCCACAGCGTTTGAACAAATGGCAAGGCAGCAACCAGTGCCATCCTGATAAAATGAGTGGTGTAGAGGATTTTTTTCCGGTCGAGACGATCGGCCAGAACTCCGGCATATGGTCCGAAAACGATATAGGCGGTTACCCTCAAGGTTAGTGCAACCGACAATATTCCTGCCGAATGGTCGCCGCCAAATTCAAAAGCCAGCAAGGCGATGCCCAGCCAGGTCACTGCATCTCCAAGCAGACTCACCGCCTGTGCAATATAGAGCCGGGCAAATAATTTCTCCCGCAGGGCACTAAAAGGGCTGAAAAATTTAACGAGCCGGGCCATTGCGGTAATCAGTTGAAGGAATCAGGGAAAAATTTAATCGTATATTCTTGAAAATATGCTTCTTAAGATAGGGGAAAACCCAATACGCGACTTTAGTGCTGAGGATCCCGAAACCGGCCCCGGCCACCACATCCGTCAGCCAATGACGATTATTGTACATTCTGAGAAAACCCGTTCCTGCTGCAACCGTGTAACCCGCTATCCCATACCAAACCGAAACATCTTTATACTCCTGATGAAGAAATTCAGCACAGGCAAAGGCGGTAGCGGTATGTCCTGAAGGAAAAGCATTAAAGGCGGATCCATCCGGACGGAGTACATGGGTCAGCCACTTGATACCCTCCACAGAAACACCGGCCAGAATACCTGAGGTCGCAATAATGATTGACCGGTCCAGAAAATTGTGCCTGCCTTTAACTCCGATCAGATTGAGTCCATAAACCGCACCAACCGGGGCATACTGCGAATAATTATCAATGGTGAACGGTGCATGGCCGTCGCTCTGGAGCCGGTTTTTAACCCTCAGGTTCAGGTCAACCATCGGATGGATCGAAAACTGGGCAAACCCATAGGCCGTCAGTACGGCAGGAATGATCAGTTTTTTGCCGGTAACCTGATAAATTGAATCGGTAAAATCAACCGGTTTAAAGCTTTTGTTCTGAGCAGCAGAGCTTACTGTTATGAATGCAGCCAACAACAGAAGGATTATTTTCCCCGATGGGCTCACTTTAAAAAGGGGCTGGGATAAAATAGGGCAGGAGGGCAGAAAGGCAGGAGGGCAGGAAGGAAAGGCTAAAAGTACGAATTTCATAAGGTGCTCAGAATCAACTTTTTTCTTAAATTTTTGAAACTTTACTTCTTGCCTTTCTGCCGTCTTGCCCTCTTGCCCTATGACCCCTGAACTATTTTGTCCCACCCCCATTCTCCCGCCAACAGTGAGATTCCCGGGCACCCTATACCTCATGATTATCGGGCTTCTTAATCTTGTCGTCCAGCCAGCGAAAAGCCATGTTAACGAAAACTACCGCCAGCACACTCACTGCCACCTCCCCAAAATACCCCGCTGCGGCCAGACATCCAATTGCGGAGCTGCACCAGATAGTTGCCGCGGTAGTCAATCCCTGGACATTAATCCCCTGGTGGAGGATGACACCCGCACCCAGGAAACCGATACCCGTAACGATCTGACCTATAATCCGTGTTACATCCCCACCTCTATCCTGCGTGATCTCTAGTGAGATGAGCACAAAGATGGCCGATCCCATGGCAACCAGCCCATTGGTCCGCACACCGGCACTCTTATGGTGCAGCTGCCGCTCCAGTCCGATCAGAAACCCGGCCACCATCGCCACCAATAACCTGATTATAAAATCCTTAATCTCCATAATTTCAAATTTATTCCGACTCCCGTCTCCAAATCTCACAGTCTCACAGTCTCATAGTCTCACAGTCTCACAGTCTCATAGTCTCACCGTCCTCTCCCAAACTTCTGCTCCACCAGCGCTCTCCCCCAAATCTCCGTTTCATGCTCCTCTTCGAGCGAAAAGCCATTCTTTTCATACAACCGGCGAGCCTCCTGAAGAAGGCTTACCGTCCAGAGAATAATCCTCTGATATCCCTGATCCCGGGCAAAATTAATCAATAAGTCGATCAATTGCTGTCCATAACCCTGTCCGCGGAGAGATTCATCCACATAAAACCACCGTAACTGGACCTCCTCCCCTGACACCTTTGCCAGTGCGATACACCCCTTCAACACCCCATCGTCATCGAGTAACCATATCCTTTCGCTTGGGGAATTCCTGTGATAAAACTCCGATAACGGGCCTTCCACATATTTACCGAAATCGTGGTTAAATCCGTAGTTTTCAGCATAATATTCATAGTGATACTGGACAATTTCCTTAATATCACCGGGTGTCATTTCAATCCTTACAGATACCATAATTGGTCGGTTAATGGTTAGAGGTCAGAGGCTAGCGATTAGTACGTAGGTAATCACCTCTAACCCCTAACCCCTAACCTTCTTCAATATTCGATAAAGTTAAGCTTTTGAAGCACCGGGTCTTTCGCAAAATAAAACCGGCTTGGCTGATCGAATAAATAAGGTCCCTTCTTGATTGATGATCTTGTGGTGAGCAGACCCAACGCATTTTCGATATTTGAAAAAGGGTTCTCGTTGAAGTCATTGATCCCTCCGTAAAACTCCATATAATCCGCATAGTCTTTCAAGCCGGTACTAATGGTAAAATAAACCGGACCGAAATATCTTTTCTTTACACTCCGGTCGACCTTCAGGTTTTTATCTATTGCCTGTACCACCAGATCATATGGGATTCGGATCTCATAATACTGACCGTTGATCTGGCCATTATTGACTTTCTGAAACTGAATGGTCTGGGTTGTGATGCTATCGGGATACTCCTCCTTGATTTCGAACCGGAAATCGAGCTCATTCCATGATCCCCCGGACCATTGAATCCGCAATGGACTGTCGGGAACCATATAGATAAACTGTTGCGATGGATTGGGCGACCAGATAACCGGTTCGCGGATAATCCGGGTGGAAGCTTCCACCAGAGGCAAGCCTGGAATTTCAACCTTTAGGCTCATCGTGGAGAATGGTTGCAGCCGCTTTTTAAACTGGTACAGGTATTGTCGCGGAGATGAAAAATAGCCCGGCTGCTTATTGTTCACCTCAACACATTCAGGCTCGAATGTTGCTCCGCCGTTTCCATTTGCGTAAAATAAACTCACGGTGACTTTAGGCTCGCTGAAATACAGTGAATCCGGATTCCGGGAGGTCACTGCAGGTGGTTGGATCCCACTGAATACCCTCTCTATCCGGATAATATGAAGGGTATCCGTTGGGTCAATAACACAATAGATTACAGGTTTTGATTTAAAAGGCTGGTATTGGATTTCAATCTGGTCATCGCAACCGGTTAAAATAAGTCCCCCGAGAACCCATAAACCGATAATTTTTCTCATAATCAGGTTATTATGTTGGCGGGGGACAACCGTAGGAGAGGACCCGTGGGTCCTCCCCAATGATCATAATGTTTTTATCCGGATATTCCGGAAGCGGAGTATTGATCCGTGTCCCAGAAATCCGATATGTCCTTTTGCGTTTTTCAATCCGGGATGTTGGTTATGGTCGATAGTTCCGTTCTTGCTGGCTTCGGCAATGTCACCATCCACGATAATGGTTCCGTTCAATGTTACCTTGATACGGGTACCCTGGATCCATATTTCCTCTTCATTCCATTCACCCACCGGTTTCAAAAACTCGCGGCGTGCGGGAATCACCCCGTATACGGAGCCATGATACTGGTATTTCTGGAGGTTGGCATAAATCGGGGCGGTATTGTCAAGCACCTGGATTTCCATCCCGGAATATGCAGCATCTCCTTCAAGAGGGGCACGGATGCCAATACCGTTGTTGGCACCGGGGGTCAGCTGAAATTCAAAACGGTAAGCAAAATCAGCATATTCCTTTTCGGTGTAAAGGTTCCCTGAACCTCCGCCACCAGTGGGTTCAACCAATATCTCACCGTTATCAACCTTATAATCCGTTTTGTTTCCTACCCATCCATCCAGGTTTTTACCGTTGAAAAGGGAAACAAACCCGTCGGCCTGCTCGGAAACCGTCAGTCCATAGTCCTCGCTGTTGATCTCCCTGACATAGATATCCCGGAATCCCAGATCGGTTCCATGCGCCTGCAATTCAATCGCCCCTTTCGGGAAAATCGGGATTTTACGATCCCAGTAATTTTCCAGAGGCACATTATCAACCACCTTGATACCGTTCAGGATAACGGTAACCCGCTCGCCTATCATTTTGATATAAAAAGTATTCCAGTCATTTACCGGATTATCGGCAACCTGGGTGGGTTTCGATGGGTTTTTGGCGTTGTTGTACAAACCGCCTGATCCCACCTCAGCCCCAACATCGTGCCGGGTGGTATCCCAAATTTGCACTTGCGGCGAACCGCGAAGATAAATTCCGCTGTCACCGGCCTTTGTGATGCGCCAGTCAACCCACATCTCAAAATCACCATATTCCTTCGTTGAACAGAGATTGTTTCCCTTGCCGTTAAACACGATCATGCCGTCCTTAACCGTCCAGCTTTCTCCGATGGTGGCATCCACCGCTTTCTGTTTCTGGGCCAGTTCTTCCTTGCTCATTTTTGCACGGGCAATCGGGTTTTCAACCAGGCCCTGCCAGCCGGTGAGATCTTTTCCGTTGAACATGGGAACAAAACCCGGATCTTTCGGCATGGCTGCCAACCAGTTGCGCATATTTTCCTTGGCATAATCACTCTCTTCGCCGCTGATCACCCCAATGCATTTCGTGAGGATTTCTTTAACGGTTTCACCATACATCCCTTCTTTCGTCCCGGAAGGTGGCATGGCAATACCCATGCATATCCGTGATGCATTATTCTGAACATCCTTATCATCCAGATATTTAGCCACATACACCAGTGTAAGGAAAGTTCTGTTGCCCCCTAACCCATCAATGACCATCTTTTTCTGATCCGCTGTTTTGGCGAGGGCCATCACTTTTCGAAGCAAAAGAAGTTTCTGATCGGCATTGATGCGCGACTTTGAAATCTTATTAACATAGGATGAAAAGGCTTCGGCCTTATATTTCTCCGGTCCTGTGGAAGCGATAATAAACAGCTGGTCGCACACACGATAGTCCTTCCACTTGGTCAAAGCTGTAAAAGCCTGATCCTTCGCTGCCCCTTTCTGTGTATTGAATTCGGAGGTAATCAGTTTCAGCGCATCATCGCCGCCGACTCTCGGGATCACTCCGAGCAGTTTTTCGCGAAGGGCTTTCTTTGTGGAGTATGCCGAAAGGATCACACGCGTTCTTTCATACTGATTATCAGTGCCGGAAACGGCAACTACCAATGCATCCTGAACATGGATCACCTGAATGGCTGGAGCGTTTTCCAGGATAGTGATCAGGACCACCTCATCCCCCGGTTTAGTGACCTTGGGTAAAGCTTTGTATGCGGCACCGGCAACTGCGGGATCAGGTGAGTACAGGTAGTTTCTGATGAGGGCTGACTGGCTGGTAGCTTTCCTTGCAGCCAGCAAGTTGATCAGTACCGGCCTGGCTGTTTCGGGAAGTTGTTCAGCGGCTTCAGCCACCTTATCAATCTCTTTAGGCCCAACCAGGCTGTTCAACAGGATGCCACATGAGGCCATTTCTTCTCCGGTAGCTTTTTTCATATTGCGAAAAATCACGGGCAGTGCGGATTTTCCTTCAATCGCCACTATGGAGGCCAGGGCAGCCGAACGAATAGCAGGATCTTCCTTGCCGTTCATTTCATACAACATCGGAATGACCACCGGATTTCCCATTTTTCCAAGCATGCCGATGATATCCACCGCTGTTTCGGAATTGGCCGTTTTTGCTTTTTCCATCCATTTCCTTACCGCGGCGATGTCTTTTATTGAAAGGGCCTGGTATAAAACGGCATCCCTGTATTTCTTATCCGGATTATCCACTCCGGCCAACAACAAATCAATAGCCTCAAACCCGAAATTCTCCACTAGAATGCTCAGTCCGGCCAACCCGTAACTATTGTTTCCGGCATCCTTACATTCCCTGACCAGCATGTTGCTGATCCTCTTTGCGGGGGCCAGTTCGCCGTTCTTTGCCAGGTTATCGGCATATCTGACCAACGAACGGGCTGCTTCGGTTGGTTCGTATGCA
>Ga0172379_10005707_pt1 | contig 17246 bp, 15 predicted proteins | sample GrowelOW334metaG_FD_119756 | JGI IMG/M metagenome (GOLD analysis project Ga0172379, IMG submission 119756) | Groundwater microbial communities from an aquifer near a municipal landfill in Southern Ontario, Canada - Groundwater well OW334 metaG | ecosystem: Environmental > Aquatic > Deep... | reverse complement strand
TTGTTAGACGCTCGGCTGAGCAAAAACAATAATAAGCCGCTCCTTTGGCTAGTAATTCTTTTAGATACTGCTGATAGATATCCAAACGTTGCGATTGAATGTAGGGCCCGTGCGGTCCGCCAATATCTGGACCTTCGTCCCAACTTAAACCCAGCCAGGCCAGGCCTTGCAGCAAGCGATCCAAACTGCCGGCCACCAATCTTTCTTGATCAGTGTCTTCAATCCGGATGATAAATTTGCCGCCTTGTTGTTTGGCGAAGAAGTAGTTGTATAAAGCCGTCCTGGCTCCGCCGATATGGAGCTCGCCGGTTGGTGAAGGCGCGAAACGAACACGAATCATAGTAGTTGGAAATTTAGAATTTAGGAGTTAGGGCTTATTCCCAACTTGTCTAATTCTACCATAACTAAACGTCCTAAGGCCCGACGTTTGGGTTTTAGTGTTGCCAACAACTTATCAAGCGGTACCCAGCGCACGATAGCCGCTTCTATCGGATCAGGCTTAAGGGGCGGCCTTAAGTCTTTAATTCTGGCTATTACCAAACTCTGTTCTTGCCCCACATAGCCGCGCTTATTGATATCTTGCCCGTATTTTATCAAACCCTTGGGCCAACGGTAGGAATAGATTTTATCTTTCGTTGCCAGTACGGTAATTTGTTTCAAACCCAGCTCTTCCATAAGTTCCCGCCTAGCAGCAGCTTCGACTGTTTCACCTTGGTTTATGCCGCCTTGGGGGAATCCTAGGTCGTTAGGCCGGTTTTGGCTGCGCCAGATAAGTAAAACCTCATTTTGAGGGTTTAGCAAACAAACAGCTACACTTGGCCTATATTTGGCCGGCGTGGCCTCCTGGGTCAATTTAAAGGCTTTAAGAGGCTTATAAATAGGCCCTTTTGGCGTCAGAATGCTTTGTATAAGGCTAAATTCGGCAACTTCCAGGTTAATTGCTTGCCAGGGCGTTTTGTCTGGTAACTTAAGATAAGACTTTAATCTTATTAAGGTCAGGTGAGCCGGCCTTTGCAGACTTGTGATATTAAGCCTTTTCATAGCCTGACCGATATTTTCTTGCAGCAGTTTGAAAGATTGGTTGGCCTCGGCCGTTATTAATATTACCCGAGGTTCAACTGCTGGCTGGCCGATTGGCCGGGTAAGCTTAAGGCTGAAGCGAGCGGATTGGGCGGCTATCTGCTCTAATTGGTTTGTAACCTTGGGCAGGAGCTTAGGCGGAACTTCGCCTAAAAACGACAAGGTTACGTGCAGATTTTGCGGCTCAACCCATTTTCCAGCCGACGCAAAATCTGGCTGTGATTGCAGCCAGTTAATTAACTTGGTTATTGATTGGCGGAGTTGAGACGGCAACTCCAAAGCAATAAAAAGTCGCATCCTATAGCCTATAGGTTACCATTGTCGGGCCTGAAATTCAAAGTTGTGACCGATTGCTGTGGAGGCCAGATTGTGCTATAATTAACAATATGATTCAGCGTGGTAAACGCTTATTTTTTATAGTAATTATCACGGTTTTGTGCCTAGGCCAGTATTTTGGCGTGACACCAGCTTGGGCTCAGGTTGAGTTTGATCAGAATTACGTTTTATCCGACGATGATCTGCTCGATTACAATTCTTTAAATCTGGTGCAGATCCAAGGGTTTTTACTGGCCAAAAACAGCACCTTGGCCAATTATAAAGACCCTATCACTTCTTTGCGGGCTGATCAGATAATATACAGCACGGCTCAAGAGTTTCAAATCAGTCCAAAATTTATCTTAGCCTTGCTTCAAAAAGAGCAAAGCTTGATAGAAGATCCCTCGCCCAGCAATTCCAGCTATGATTGGGCCACAGGTTACGCAGTTTGTGACGGTTGTGACGTCAATGATCCGGTGATACAAAAATTCAAAGGTTTTTATAATCAGGTTTATAGTGCGGCTAAGCGTATAAGGCTTTATTATCTGCCCCAGCTTGAGTCCAGCGGCAAGACTATTTCTGGTTTTGGTCCCGGGATAGCCAAGAGCGTGGATGGAGTCACCTTGGTGCCGGCCAACCGGGCCACGGCTATAGTTTACACTTACACGCCGCACCTTAAAGGTAATCGCTTGTTGTGGGTGGTATGGAACCGCTATTTCACTCGCAGTTATCCGGACGGCACCCTGCTTAACGTTGACGGCGAGAAAGAGGTTTGGCTGATAGAAAACGGTCAGCGTCGTAAGTTTGCCAATCGTAATGTCTACTTGTCGTTATATGATTCTTTTGAACGTGTTTTGACTGTTAATCGCACTGAGCTTTTAAAATATCCTGAAGGCCGGCCGGTGAAATTCGCGAATTATTCTTTTTTACGCACGCCGCGCGGTACGGTTTATTTAGTAGTCAACGACACTGTCCGCGGTTTTGCTTCACGTGAAGCTTTGCGTTTGGTGGGCGTGAATCCTGAAGAGATCATAAAAGTTGCTCAGGAGGATTTAGTTGATTATGGCGAAGGTCAGCCGATAACTGCTAAGAGTATTTATCCGTTAGGAACTTTGTTGCAAGACAAAAAGACGGGCGGCGTTTATTGGGTGCAGGACGGAGTTAAACATCCCATTTGGTCGCGGGAAATTTTAAAGACCAATTTTGGCAAGCGTCGTCTAACCAAGGTCACTACCAAACAGTTGGAGCAATACCCCGTCAGTAGCCCGGTGTTGTTTAAGGAAGGTGAATTAGTAAAATCTTCTACCACTACCATCATTTATCTTATTTCCAATAAACAACGACGACCCTTTGTTTCCGAACAGGCTTTGACTGAACTAGGTTACGATTTGAAAAATGTGATTGCGACTACTGATGACGCTTTGGGCATTCATGAGTTAGGCGAAGCAATTGTGAGCAATTTTTAATATGCCTCTGATAGGTGCCGGCCTACTGCCCCGCTCCCCCTTATTGTTGCCGGGGTTGTTGCCTGAGATAAGATTACGAGCCGCTAAAACAAGTCAGGCCATAAATGAGCTGGCTAATGAGATGTATGCTTTGCAGCCGGACGTGATTCTGCTGATAGCTTCGGAGTCGGCCGCTTCTCCAACCGCCAGTTATGGTTTACTCCAGGCGCCAAAATTTTTCTCTAGCTTTAAAGCCTTTGGCGATTTAGTCACCAAGGCCGAATTTAACGGTGCTGTGGGTTTTACTTATCACCTGAAAGAAAGCGGTGAAACTAAATTTCCTCTGCCATTATTAAGTCCGGCCCAGTTACCTCATATTTTTGGTTTGCCTTTAATTCACCTGGGTAAGCCGCTTAATAGCCTGCCGGTAGCCTGCTTGCAAGTGCCGAAACAGATATCGTTGGATGACCTGGATCGTTTAACCGGACTGTTGGAAGAAACTTTGGCTAGAACCAGTGAGCGAGTAGTTATGGTAGCGGCCGGTGATTTGGGCCATCATTGGGGTTCAGGTTTAGCCGAATCTAGTTTATTTGATAAGTTGTTTCAAGCCGCCGTGGCGCAGAATAAACTTAACACCCTGCTTAATATTGACAGCCAGGTTAGAGAACGCAGTCTGGAGTGTTTGTGGTCGCCAACAGTAGTTTTATATTCGGTTTTAAGTCAACGCCGGCTAGCAACCAGAGTGCTTTCGTACGAATCCCCGTTTGACGTGGGGTTTTTAGTGGCTCAATTGGAATTAGGCTAGGTAGCTTATGACAAAATCATCCGTGGTCGAAGTGGCACTACTGCGTAGATTACCCCGGTTGGTGCGGGTTTTTGATTATTTGCTTGCAGAATCGTCAGGCTTTAAAGTTGAGAGTGGTGATTTAGTTCAGGTGCCGTTTCGTAACCAACTCATACCCGGCGTGGTTGTGGCCGCTAAGAGCAGCTCAGCCGTGCCGCTAGGCCGTCTCAAGGCGGTAGCTAGTATTTTGGCTAAGCAATATATTACACCCCACCAATTATGGTTAGCTGACAAAATATCAGTCCATTACGGTGTGGCCCTGGGGTCGGTATTGGAAATGTTTGTTCCTTTTTTACCCAATAGCCGCTTCAGCCCCTCCTTAGAGACAAACCGGTTTGGCTTGAACAAAAAAAATAGAACGTCTCGTCAACCTCTAGCGATAATGCTGGAGCGGTTATCAGCCAGGCCAGCCTTGCTTAAAAGTTTGGCGGCTACGATTGTGGCCCGACGACAGCAGTTATTACTATTAGTGCCGGAAATGCGCGAGTTGAATTATTGGCAGGAGGTTCTGGCTGATCATTTTAAAATTGTTACTTATTCAGCCGATTTGCCATTAACAGCCAAGCGTTCAGTCTGGCAGGCCGTCAAAGACGGCCAGGCGCAAATTGTCATCGGTACGCGGGCGGCTTTATTTTTGCCCTGGCGCGCTTTGGGTGGAATAGTGATGGACGATTCAGCCAATGATAATTACAAACAATTTGATCAGAATCCTCGTTATGATGGTCCGGAAGTGGCAGGCTGGTTAGCCGAATTTTGGGGCGCCTCGCTGGCCTACTTGTCGGCTGGCCCTAGTTTAACTAGCAGATTGGCCGCCGATCAAAAAAAACTAGGCTGGAAAAAATTTGGCGCCAAAGCTGAAATAGAAATTTCGTTGGTTGACTTGGCACAGGAACGTCAGGCTGGTAACAAACAAATTTTGTCTTACGAACTACAGGAAAAATTACAAACTATGGTGGCGGCTGGTAAAAAAGTTTTTCTTTATCTGAATCGTCGCGGTACGGCCACGGCAGTCCTATGTCGTGACTGCGGCTACATGTCTAATTGTTCTAAGTGTGGACGACCCTTGGCTTATGAAGCCCGGAGCAATAAATTAGTTTGTTATAATTGCGGACTATTGGCCAACTTACCTCTCCCCTGCCCAGTTTGTCGGAGTTTGAATATTAAATATCTAGGCACTGGTTTGAGCAGGCTGGAAGCTGAGCTAGCTCACACTTGGCCCAAACTTAAGCCTCTGGTATTGGAAGGCGAAGTAAGTCAATCAGCCTCGGCGCTGGCCAAATCAGCTCAATTGGTTATTGGCAGCCGAGCGGCTTGGCGTTATTTGGATTTAAAGTCTTTTAGCTTGATAGCCTTAATACTGCCCGACGCCGAATTGGCCATACCTGAATTTGGCGCGGCCGAGCAAGTTTGGCAAACCGCCAGGTATTTGGCCGCCGTCGGCGCCGAGCAGCTTATCATACAAACTTATCGTCCCGAACATTATGTTTGGCAAAGCATAATTAAGAAAGATTCAAGAATCTTCTATCAAGCTGAGCTGGAGCAGAGAAAATTGTTTGATTATCCTCCATTTGTCCGTTTAATCAGATTTACCGTGCAAGCTTCAAGCGAAACTGAAGCCGTGCGTCAAGCGCGGCAAACGCAGCGTTTAATAGTCCCCCAACTCGGCAACCGAGCCAAATTAGTCGGTCCTTACGCCGATTATTACCGTCAAGTACGCGGCCGATGGCGCTATCACTTATTGTTGCGTTATCAGACCGGCTTTAAACCCGAGGCTCTTTGGTCGTTACTGCCCGACGATGTTATCATTGACAGACACCCCCGAACAGTATTAAGTTAAAGGGAAAATATTTTTATGTTGCCCCTAGTTGTTTTACCTAATAAAATTTTACGCCAAGTGGCTGCGGCCGTAAGTTTACCCATGACCGACGAAGTGCGCGCTTTGGCCGAGCAAATGTTTCCTGCCATGAAACACTATGACGGCATTGGCTTGGCCGCTCCGCAGGTTGGCTATAGTTGGCAATTAATGGTCATTAATACCCCAGGCAAACCAACCGCCTATCTGAATCCAATAATCGTAAAATCTTCTTGGAAAAAGATTAGTATGGAAGAGGGGTGTTTATCCATTCCTGGGGTATTTGGCATAGTCAAAAGGCCGGCCAAGGTACTAGCTCGTTATGTCACCCTGGAAGGAAAAACTGAAGAAGTTTGGCTCGATGGTATGCTGGCGCGAGTTTATCAGCACGAAGTAGATCATCTGAACGGTGTATTATTCATTGATAGAACCAAGAAGATAATCGTGGGCGCTGAATTACTAGCCGGTTATGCTGAGTAATATATCATTTGTATATTACGGCACGTCTGAATTTTCAGCCGTTATTTTGGACGGTTTACTGTCGGCCGGGTTTAAACCGACATTGGTCGTATCCACCGTTGCTCGTCCGGCCGGACGGGGTTTAAAATTAGTGCCCACGCCGGTAGCCGCTCTAGCGACTGAGAAAAAATTATCTTTGTTGGAAGTAAAAACTTTAAAATCACCAGAAGTGCAGGCACGCTTGGCTAGTGGCCAGGAGCCAGTGGCTATTTTGGCCGCTTTTGGCAAGATAATTCCACCGGCTGTTTTGGCTTTATATCCTCAGGGAATTATTAATGTTCATCCTTCACTACTGCCTTTATATCGCGGTCCGGCGCCCATTCAATACGCTTTACGCGACGGTCTGACTAAAACCGGCGTTAGTTTGATAGTGTTGGACGAAGCAGTTGATCATGGACCGATTTTGACCCAAGAATCGTGTCCGATAGATGATGAGGCTGACGCTCAAACTTTATCAAAAAAATTAGCCGACTTGTCGATTAAATTATTATTAACTACTCTACCTGGTTACTTAACCAGCTCAGTTTCTGCCCGGCCCCAAGATCACGCTCAGGCAACCGGCACCAAAATGATTAGCCGTGATGACGGTCGAGCGGATTTTAACCAAACTGCTCAAGCTATCAACAATCAGCGTCGAGCCTTTACTCCCTGGCCGGGGCTATGGACCACTTGGCAGAACAAACGACTAAAGTTGATTGATACGGCAGTGCAGCCAGCCTATAATGGCTTGCTGGGCCAGGTGGAACTCAAAGACAATCAGCTGTTGGTGGCTTGTGGCCAAGGCGGCTTAATAATCAAAAGACTTCAACTTGAGGGCGGTAAGCCGATGTCGGCCGCCGAATTCGTTAGAGGTTACCCAACCATTATTAAAACCCATTTAACCGTCTGAGTATGCTAGTTAATGTAGGACGAGCCTTGAGTGTAGCCGCCGCAGTCTTTTTATTAATCGGTTGCCAAGCGGGCTTGGCGGACCAGCCGGCTTTTTCTAATTCGATTCCAGACAGCCGCCCGGCGGTCAGTTTAAATTTTAACGCCGTCGGCGATATCATGTTATCGCGTAACGTGGCGGCTAAAATCAAAAAAGCCAACGATCCCCTGCTACCTTTTCGTAAACTGGATGACATATTAGCCGGCGTAGATTTTAATTTCGGCAATCTAGAGTCCCCTTTTTCCGGCAGTGATAAATTTAACTCCTCGCCTAGCTTAGTTTTCAATGCCCCGCGGGCCAATGTCACTGGTTTGCGTGAATATAATTTCAAGGTTTTAAGCTTAGCCACTAATCACGCCTTTGATCAGGGCTTAAAGGGTATAACTTATACCAAACAGCATTTAAAGCTTAACGGCTTGCAGGGCATCGGTACCGGCGTTGATCTGGCCGAGGCCTGGCAGCCAGCCATTATGGAAGCCGGAGGCTTGAAAATCGGTTTTATAGCCGCCTCTTACAGCTCCATCAACGATAACGGCAAAAAACGCAATAACAACGTGGCACGAATTCAAGATTTAGACCGTTTGCGTGAGGCCATAGGGACTCTTAAAACTAAGGTTGATTATTTGGTGGTGTCTATGCATGCTGGCACGGAATATACTCATCAACCAAATGAGGCGCAACAAACTTTTGCTCGGGCAGCGATTGAGGCCGGAGCGGATATGATTATAGGCCATCATCCTCATTGGGTGCAGCGGATTGAAAAATACCAAGGCAGGTATATTTTTTACTCTTTGGGTAATTTTATATTTGATCAGGAGTGGAGTCGTGAGACCAAAGAAGGTTTAGTGTTAAAAATCAATCTGCGGCGTGCGGCCGGCGTTAGCGACCATCGTCTTAGGACTCAGGTTGAGCTGGTGCCGATAGTGATTGAAAATTTCAGCACGCCCAGATTAGCTTCGACAGCCGAAGCAAAAAAGATATTGGCGGGTACGGGCCAGTCAAGCAGCCTGATTTCATATTAGGCAACTAAACCAAAAACTCCTCCGACGAAAGTCGGAGGAGTTTTGTAAACCTCACTTAGTAACGAGGCGGCCGGCTCTTGCGCAGGCAGTCGCGACAACGAAGCGTGTTAAGACGGTTTGGGTCCGGCTGGAACGGCAATTCTGTGATAGCAGCGCCGCAATCAGCACACTTAATATTCATGGCTGACACGTCAACCATTTGGCGAGGAGGACGGTTCTGGAAGCCACCGCGGAAACCTCCGCTGTAGCCACCCCGACCGCCACCTTGCGAATCATCTTGGTAGGTCATGGAACGAAATGACACCCCCTTTCTTGTAAGTTATTAGGATGAACATTTTCGCTTATAACCTACCTTTTGACGTGTAAGCCTTTCGACGAAACTCTATCCTAACTTATTTTAGACTAGCACAAGATATTAATTTTGTCAATAATAAGCTATTGACAATGTGATTATGTAATTATCAAGCGCTGACTAATTTTGGTTCGCGTTGTTTTTCCGTCACCCAAAAACCGAGATATTTTCCCAGCATCAGTCTGGTCTGAGCGTCAGTGGCTGGGATAGCGCCAAAAATTATCATACAAGCCGGAAACAGCAGCCACTGCAACAACATGGCGCCGTACTTTACCCAGTGATGCTCACGTGGCCGGGGCGGCAGTAAAACAGTGGACAAGACAGCGCTGAACAGTAGGCCCATCATGGCCAAAGTCATAAGCCACTTTAAAGCTTGGGGTGAATTGTGCGCGATCAAGGTAGATTTGACGTTATCGCTGGCTAGTTCCATGGGCAGGCGGCCCAAGATGAAGATTATTAAAGGCGCGGTAGCCCAGGAATACACTCCTTCCAACTGGTTCCAAAGATAACGGAATTTTTTAGTAAACGGTATAGTGTCTGATTTCCAGAAATGCCAGGCCATATAAGGAAAATTTTCTACGCCATAGGCCCAGCGGCGCTGCTGTTTATATTGGTTAACAAAGCTACGCCAAAGCGAACCGGAATAAACCGTATCCATGGAAATCGGCAGATACAGCGGCGTCACGCGGTAATCCCCGTTATAGCGCACGAAACATTGCAAAAAGATACGCGAGTCCTCGGTCACAATGTCGTTCTGCCAAAAACCAACGTCAACTAAAGCCTGCCAGGGCATGGAGTGCGAGGAGAAGGTGAATAATCTTTCTGGCCTGGCCAAATCGGTTAACAGCCAAAAAGTGGTGGAATTGGCCACCACTCGGCTGACTGCCGGTGAATTCCAAATGTTATTGTTGTAAACAGCCACCGGTTGATAGCTGGAGTGCAGGGCGTTGGGTTCTGTCAGATAAACATAAGTCAGGTAAGCGAAGTAATCGGGATGGGCGCAGGAATCAACGTCAAAAGAAGACACGATTATATCATGGTAAGGCAACTGTAGTTTATCAATCAGCTCTTGGGCGCGGTGGCCGGCCCAGTTTATATTGGAGCCTTTACCGGCTATCTCCCCCACGATATTGGCGGGGTGAAGCGTTGTTAAGAAATGCCCAAAGCGTTGGCCGAATTCCTCGACGATTATCTTGGAATTTTTGGAAAAATTTTCCTGATCGCGTTCTTCGCCGGCCAGCACGACAATGAATTTTTCCAGAGGATATTTAACCTGGGTCAAAGAATTAAGCGAAGCTCGCAAAACTTCCAGTGGTTCGCCGCAAGTAGGCAAAAATATTATGTGGTATATGCCTTGCCAATTGGGCAGGGTTTTAACTCGTTGTAGCCAGTCTTGGCTTATGGTGTAACGATAACGCCGCCAAGAAACCCATAAATAGATCAACAAATAAGCTACCCGTAACAACCAATAAAGGTCAAAAGCGATAATAAAGTAAATAGCCCAGAGAGGTTTGAAAATTGATAGCAGCACCGCGCCCAACAACGTGGCCCACACCAAAAATCCCGGAATCATTTCAAAAAACCGGTAGACTTTTTTTTGCGGGAAATAATCCAGTAGTTGTTTAATCATTTAGGTTAGCCCCGGTACGGTTTATTCGTGGAACAGATTAATTACCAGCCAGATGAGGCCGATACCTAGGCACAGCATAACTACTTGATAGACCATGCGTTGCTTGTTTTTTTCGCGGTGAATTTCCGGTATTAAGTCGGCGGCAGCTATGTAAATAAAGCTTCCAGCGGCCAAGCCAAGTAGTTGCGGACTGATAGCTCGCAGGCTGTCGGCAAACAATAACGTTAACCAAGCGCCGATTAGCGTGGCTAGGGAAGATAAAATATTAAAAAATAAAACGCGTTTACGTTGGAGTCCGGCTTCGAGTAGGATGGCAAAATCCCCTATTTCTTGAGGTATCTCGTGTAAAATAATAGCGGCGGTCGTTACCACGCCCAGCGGCACGGACACTAAAAACGTGATGGCGATGGTTATGCCGTCCAAAAAATTATGCAGAGTGTCGCCGACTATGACCAACCAACTCACCGGCCGTACGGCTTCAGCCGTGTGTTCGTGGCTGTGGTGGTGCCAAAGTAGAAATTTTTCCGTTATAAAGAAACCCACTATGCCATAAAGCACGTAAGGCAGATTTTCTATTTTACTGCCGTCTACTATGGCCTCAGGAAGAATTTCTAAAAAGGCGGCGCTGAGCATGGCTCCGGCGGCGAAACTAACCAAGTAGCGTAAGGTTTGGGGGCTGAGACGGCGTAAGAACAGCAGTATCGTGCCGCCGATTAAAGACAGAATGCCGGTAGCCAGGGCGGCCGCGGTAATCCAAAGAAAATTATTCATAGTTTGATTTAGGCTTGCATTGGCTTAAGGCGCCAACTTAATATTCCCACCGCCAAAAAAACCAAGAATCCCCAAACGCAAGCGGGTACCTGGCCTATAGAAAAGCTTTCCCAATAAGACTGACCCAAGGTCAAAGCCGGGTTTACCAGTTCACGCCAACCGACCCAACCGGAAAAGGCCACGCCGATTAAGGCCAGGCCCTTCAGCAGCGCTAGAAATTTAAAATAGTAGATTTGAGGACGGTAAAACATCAAGCCGGAAATAATCGCCAAGGCCAAGAATATCGCCAAGCCGTAGGGGCAGGGCGACCAACCGAAAATTTTAAAACCCACGCAGGAGAAAATTCCCGGTTCTGTGGCTGGTGAAATGTAGGCTCTTAAAGTAACACTACCGGCGAATAAAGTCCCGATAACCGACAGGATAAAAGTTGATTTTAGAAGTCTGGCCATAGGTTTGGCAGTTAAGTGGCTAAGATTAGAATAAAGCCAACCACTAGCCCCAAGGTTAGAGCTAGCGATGCCATTTTAATGAAACGAAGTTTCATTTTAATGGAGTATTCCGACAAAGCGAATATTTCCTGACGGTAAGCGGCTTGGATGGCTGCTTCGTCTTCGAACACGGCCGTTAGTTTACGATCGTATTCTTCAGCTGTTAAATGTTCAAAACCCCAGGCGCAAATAATACTGAATTGCCCGCGGTGCACTTTTTGGAAAGGAAAGTTAATAACCCAAACGGAGAAAATACTGGCCAGCAGAGCGCCCAAGGCGATTAATAAAAACCCGGGGCGGGCCACGTTATTAAAACTTAAAACCAAGACGACCGAAGAAATACCAAGCAGGAAAGAGGCTTTACGATCAAGCGATTCCTTATAAGCTTGGTTGAAGCGTAAGGAATCCATTAAGAAATCAAGAGCCAAACTCATAGGCGTAGCTTAATAAACTATTTTAGGTTCCGTGCCCCACAATTTTACAGCCGCGGCTAGGGCCGAGCCGGGGTTAGCCTTGGCGTATTCCGTAATACGTTGGCCCGACATGATGGCTTGGCGGGCTTGCAAAGCCGCCATCACACCGGCTTCAGCGCCGTCCGGATGGCCGAGCACTCCTCCGCCCAACTGGATAAAAATATCGTGACCCAGCTTTTCCACCACCGTATCGAGCACGCCAGGATGTAAACCACCCGAAGCCACCGACCACACCGGCTTAAGACCGTACCACTTTTGACCTAAACTATGGAAAGACGGATTGGCGGCGGTTTCATCGCGTGATATGGCGTGAATAGTTTGGAATTCCTCAGCCGTAACATGGAATTGGGTGTAAGGGTCGGTACCATTCACTTCTTCCGGGTGCATAGCCGAATTTATAAGTTCGCTTTCGCCGTAATCTTGCATTTTGGCTTTGGGCGAGCCGACATGCAGTGAATCAACCCCCAACAAGCGGTAAATTTTAGCTAAAGTCAACATGGAAATACTGAACCCCCACAAACTCCCCTCACCTCTTATGCCGGGACCTGATTCTCTGGTGATAAAGCCGTGCATGGCCCGATGAGCGTGAATGAATAAGCCGGGATTTTTTAAACGCATGGTGTGAACCGCCGTCATACCGGTAGTAACTGCGTCTATCATCATAACTCGGCCGCCAGACTGCTTGATGAGTTCGGCTCGAGCCAACATGATATCGAGATTAGAATGCGTTAAATTGCAAAGGTATAATTTTTTAGCTCCACCCTTGGCTTCCAACTCGCGCTGAACCGCCAAAACTTCTCGTACTCGGTCGTCAAATTTATTAAAAGGCAAATCAGTCAGATTTTCATCGTCCTTGATGAACTCATAGCTGCCGTCGCCAGCCGTCCATAAACGCCGCGCTAACTGAGCCTGCTCCTGGGCCGTGCGACCGACTTTGGGCTTGGGCACCGTGCCCATAATGGGATGTTTATCGGTGTGCCCTAGCATCTCGCGCAGGCCATCCACGCCCCAGCGTGGCCCGGGAAAAGACAACACAAAACTGCGCGGCCAACGCATGTCAAAAATACGCAATCCCTGCACCATCTTCATGCCGGCAATGTTTCCAGCCGGACCGGCTAGGTAGCCCGACATGTTACCGGGTTCAAACAAATCTACCGGATAAGCTACTTTGAAAAGATGATTAACGCGGTCAATGTCGTAGGCTAGAGCCTTGTATTTATCGGCCACGCTCATGCCGGAGTCAGCCCGGGCTTCCACCTTAGTCCAGGTGCCGGTAGAAGATTCAGCCGCCACCGAAGCCGCCGCTTCCACAAAGGCGTCTTCGCCTATGCCGGCGGCCAGCTGCATTTTAAATTGAACAATAATGTAATCTTCGTCAGCCCGCGGCGGCGTCCAACCTTCGGGCGCCAAATAGTTGAGTTGTACGGCCATAAAGTTTATTCAATGATAATGCCTTTTATTATTATGTCTTGCAAAGGGTGGTCATTGTCATTCACCGGCGTGGCGGCTATTTTTTCCACTACCTCAAGGCCACCAGTCACCTGACCGAAGTTAGTGTGTTTGCCGTCCAGCCAAGGGGTAGACTCAGCCGTCACGATGAAGAATTGACTGCCATTAGTGTTGGGGCCGGCGTTGGCCATGGCCAACGAGCCGCGTACCAGCGGATGCTGATTGATTTCGTCGGCAAAGGTGTAACCTGGTCCGCCTCGGCCGTCGTTTGACCAATCATCGTCCTTCGAATTAGGATCGCCGCCTTGAATCATGAAGTCTTTGATGACGCGGTGGAATTTTACACCGTTGTAAAATTCAGCCTGGGCCAGTTTGATAAAATTAGCCACCGTGGTAGGTGATTCGGCGTAAAATTTCACCGTGATATCGCCTAGATTGGTCTGTATAGTGGCTTGGCCGGCGGCCATAGGTGCGACTGGTTGGGGTTGAGGCATAATTTGGAGTTGGTCTTGATCTTGATTAGAATTCGTATTAGCGGCGGGGTTTGATTGGCTGGGCTCGCCCATTAAATAATCGTTGGTCTGGGGATTAATCGGCGGCGGCTTTAGTAAACAGCCGCTGAGCGATAAACTCAAAACTCCCAAGGCGAAGACTTTAAAAATTTTCATAGGTTAATTGTATCACAATTTTAATACATTTCTTCTTTTTTCTCCTTTAAGTAAGAGAACCATTCGTCAATAGCCTTGAGGGCGGTTTTAAAAGGCACTTCAAACAAGAAATCCAAAATAAAGACGAAGATGTTTACTCGGTCGAAAGTCGTAGACAGCCATTTACCAAAAGATAAAATCGGCAAAGTGAAAAAATCAACCAGGAATCCCAACATAGTTTCTTGGGCTGACATCACTTTTAATTGGCGAGCCTGTTGGCGTAACGATAATCCAAAGAAGCTTACCAAGCTGATAAAGAGTATGAATAAGGCGCCGGAAATGGGATTGAAACCCAGCTGCCAAAGAACGAATATCACCGCCCCAAAAGACGTGCCCATAGTTAGTATGTATAGTAAGGCGTAAATGAATTTTTTCCACCAGCCGTGGCGATGGATTTTAAAATTACGGGGCTTGTAAAAATCAGCTTGACCGCCGTAGATCATTTCCTTGATGCCGGTGATAGCTCGGGTTTGATTGGCGGCGCTGGGTGACTTTATCATCACCGTTATGATGGCCATTAATAAGGCCGGAAAACCTAAGTTTATGGCCAAGGGTAAATAACTAATGGCTCCGATGACCAATCTTTCATAAGGCAATTCCAGTAGTAAGGCCAATAAAATTTTAGTGACGAATATATAGACCATGGCGTGAAAACCCTTGCGTCTAATGCGGCTGCGGGTTGAGCGCCAAAAACTTTGATAGGTTTCTTGGGCGGTTTTTTCAAACAGCGCCGGATTTTTGATAAGCTCCCAAGCTGACTTGTCGCCCCGTAACATGTCGCGCCAGATCATCAAAGGTACCAGCAAACGTTTAACCAGCGATTGTAGCTGCCGACCCAATTTATGACTGCTTAAAAGTTCAAAAGTCTTAAGCGCGGCGGTGAACTGCGGCAATAAGCTGGCCGCGGCTTCCGCCGTCGGCAGGGTGAACCAATCGGGATAATAATGCCGCAATAAGTAAACATTGACTATGTCGCGGTCGGCTCGTTCCAAGACGCGTTGGATAGCTATCATCAGTTCGATATTCTTGGTTTCTTCCGAATCTACAATATCTTCCAGATTGACGGTTTGTTTGATTAGTTGATAAGCAAAGCTTAAATAAGCGTGACGTTCGGCCGGTGAGACCATAAGGGCGTCGCACTCCACTGCCGCCAAACCAATGGTATATTCACGCCAGCGCGGAGCCTGACAATTGGTTCTTTCCAATTCTTCAAACAGGCTGAAATATTTGGTCAGTACTTTAGCTAGTTCAGGAATAACGGTTTCCGGCAGGGAGTCGTTAGTTAGGTAGCGTGATAGAATCAGCTCTCGTATCAGCGCCCGAGCGATAGCCGATGGCTCCCTATCCAGCTGGGGTAAGAAGAATTTACGCTTGAGAAAACGCCGCACGGCGTTCTTGCGCAGTAAGTATTCGTCCTTATAATCAACGATGTTTCTCAGTTTTTCGTAAACAAAAGACGGCAGCGAAGTTAGTTCGGAGACGTGAATCGGATTAGCTACCGGCCGCAGTCGGTGGTTTTGAGCCTCGCTTAGGCTGAGGATGAATTCGGAGGTTAATTTAGGGGTTGTAATCATGTTTGACGACTGGCAATTATTCAAAAATAAAGCAGAACTGTTAACTGTTCTGCAGGCTGAGGAATATTCAAATCACAGCCAATATGGTAGCAAATTACCGGCTTTTTAGCAACTATTGGAGTGGGCCTGAAGGCTGACTGAAATAGTCGTAGGCCAGGTAGTATTTAGCCACGTATTTCACGGTTTCGGATTTAAGCGAAGTGTTTAAGCCGGAGGCGTAATTTGTTTTAGCTTTAGCCAACTCGGCCTGGGCGGTTTTAAGTTTGGCGTTTAGGCCGGCCTTGTCTTTGGTTGTGAGTTTCTTAGAAGTTAAGGCTTTTTTAAGCCGGCTGACTTCGGTGGTTAGAGTTTGGCTGGATTTTTTAAAAGCACTTAGGTCGGCGGCGTGATCTTTGGCCCAGCTATCCCCCCAACGAGCGATGGATCGGCGTACGCGCGTACTGCCGCCATTATAGATGGCGGCCGAGTAGGCGCCGATGGTGCGTTCGTCGCTTATGTGTTGCTGACGCACGGCGGACGGCAATAAGGTCAAATTGTAATCCAATAGGGCCAGCTCGGCTTTGATGGCATTGTAGGGGTCGGTCATGCCCTGTTCGAAATTTTTTACCAAGGTCAGATCGGGACGCGACTTGACCAGACGGTTATAAGTCGAGGGTATGAATTGTACCAATCCCCTAGCCGAGGCGGTGGAACGGGAGTAAGCGTAAGCTTGGTGGCGGTTGCCGGCCAGGATGACGTAAAAAACTTTGAGGTAATCTTTTAATTCGCCGTTTAACAAACTGGCGGCGCTGACGTGCTCAATGGCAATAATGGCCTTAACTAAGTTGGGTTCAATGGCCTGAGCCAAAGAGCGATCAGGAAAAGCCTTGGAACGTACGCCCAAGGCGGTCAGCTCATCGTAAACCGCCTGTACGTTGCTGTTTAGGTATTCCGCGCCGGCGGCCACTATCTCAGGCGTGGCCAAAAAATCACTGTAAGGTACGTAAGCGGCGTTTTCCAAACGGAAACGCGGACGCTTAGCAGTGCCAATGTCGGTGAAGATGGGGTGTTTAAGTGCCAGCACGTGTAATTCGGGCCGGCCGACAATCTCAAATTCGGAATTAACGCCGTTATCGCGTAATACTTTCACCGTCAGACCGGCCGGTGATTTAACGGTGGCCTTTTTGGCCTGCTTAGTAAGCTCAATAATTATTACTTCGTCGGTTTGTTCGTTCCAGGCCGCTAGCGAGACATTCAGAGCGGCGTTACGACTATTGACTATCGGACGTTTAGCTAATGGTAGCTTAGACTCTTCGTTTACTTGTTCCTGTAAAATATTTTTGGCTCGTTGAACCGTAGCCAAGGTAAGAGGCAAGGGTGTCTGGGCGCTGGCGGAGACAGCCCACAAACAACCCAAAACAACCCCCGTTAACGTTATTAAGGTTATAGCGCGCCAAGGCATGAATTATTTTGGGTTGAAGTTTATGCTGTCGCCCATTTGCGGTACGCGTATCACCCAATCTGGATGCAAAGTTTGTAAATGATCTTTCAAACCCATAGCTTGTTTGGTTTCACCGTGTACTAGATACAAATGCCCCAGGCCGGGCGTGTGTTCAGTGTAAGCCTGCAGACCTTCAGCGTCGGCATGGGCGCTTAGTTCGTTTAAAACTTCCACCTCAGCCTTTACGCGGTAGCGTTCGCCGAAGATTCGTATATTTTTTTCGCCTTCCACCAAACGGCGACCTAGGGTGTATTCAGCTTGAAAACCGGTGATTAGAATTAGATTTTTTGGATCTTCCACGCCATTCTTCAAATGGT
>Ga0172379_10005706_pt1 | contig 17247 bp, 11 predicted proteins | sample GrowelOW334metaG_FD_119756 | JGI IMG/M metagenome (GOLD analysis project Ga0172379, IMG submission 119756) | Groundwater microbial communities from an aquifer near a municipal landfill in Southern Ontario, Canada - Groundwater well OW334 metaG | ecosystem: Environmental > Aquatic > Deep... | reverse complement strand
TAATCGGGGATTTGGATGAGTGGGTAATTTTTTTTCTTGGCGATCTCGGTCAACTCTCCGTCATGGGCGATAATAATAATCTGTTTTAGTTTTTTCTTTTCTGCTTGGTGCAAAAGAGAAATTGTCTCTGCCGTATTTCCTGAATAGCTGATAAAAATTCCGCAGTAATCTGCCGTTAATCCTGTTGGAATATTATAATCTCGAACTAAACCGGTTTGCAATTTTTGGTTGTGTTTTGTTTCGTCCAGAAAAGCGCGCAAAATATCAACAGGGAAAGCCGATCCACCCATGGCGCCGATGAAAAGATGCGGAGATTGTAATTTTATTTTTGGGGAATTCTGAGCGATGAGAATTTGTGTCGGTAAATTTTTGATCACTTCAAGAATGTTTTGCGGATCCAAATTTTTATTTTTGTTTTTCATATTTTAGAAAAACTTTTTTCTTAATTTAAACTTATCAAATGTGATATAAATATGCAATTAAGTTATACACAAGACAACGTATCAACAGACCAACCGATCAACTGAGCAATGAAGCAACTGAGCAATGAAACAAAGAAACAAGAGAACAGTGATTATTCGTAGCATTCGAAGCTTAATTATTCGCAGATTAGTAGCTCTTTATTCAGCCCTTGAAATTTATCTTCTTTTCTGTTATATTTACAATGATTTTTGATTTAAAATTTGCCAAAAATAAATGAAAAAATATGAGCGGACACAGCAAGTGGGAAACAACCCATCGCCAAAAAGAAGCTACCGATGCCAAGCGCGGACATTTGTTCACAAAACTTAGCAAAAATATCAGTCTCTCGGCCAAGAAAAACGGAGATATTGAAACAAATTTTTCTTTACGTATGGCCGTGGACAAAGCCAAGGAAGCAAACATGCCAAAGGATAATATTGAAAAAGCGATCAAGCGGGGAACCGGTGAAATCGAAGGTTTAACTTATGAAGGTGTTTTTTACGAAGCTTATGGCGGGCATGGCGTGGCGTTAATTATTGAAGGCGTTACTGACAAAAAAAATCGCACCACGCCGGAAGTAAAATCCATTCTGACCAAATTTGGCGGTTCGCTGGGCGGACAAAATTCCGTGCAATGGATGTTTAATCACCAAGGAGTTATCAGAATTGAATCAATCGAAGTAAAAGACAAAGATTCTTTGATTATGGAATTTTTGGAAAATGGGGCTGAGGATGTTGTTGAGGAAGAAGGCGGTTTGACCGTTTTTTGTGGGTTTACTGATTTTGAAAAAATAAAGAAGTTTTTGGAAACAAAAAATATCAAACCAAGTTATTCAGAAGTGGAATGGCTTGCCAAAGAAAAGGTAAAACTTTCCGATGACGACAAAGCCTCAGTCGAAAAAATGTTAACATTGTTGGAAGAAAATGAGGATATCAATGATGTTTATAGTAATCTTGAAGTATAAAGTTTATAAAGTTATCGCGAAGTGATCCCTTCGGGAAAAGTTCATAAAGTAATTTGATGTCAAAATTTGATGTCAAAAAACTTTGACTACGAAATTACTAATGCTTTTAATAACACCTATTCTACTTGTTATACTTATTATACGTTATAACTTTATGAACTTTACAAACTTTAAAACTTTACAAACTCCGGGAGTTTTTCTCGGAATTGATCCCGGTTATGGCCGTACCGGATTTGGTATTATTTCTGTAGATGGTCCAAAAATAAAATGCTTGGATTATGGAGTTATCGAAACGCCGGCTGATTGTGATTTTAGCGCCAGATTGTTGTTTCTTTCTTGCGATATAAAAAAATTAATTAGAAAATACAAGCCGACGGTGGTGGCGATTGAAGAACTTTTCTTTTTTAAAAATGTCACAACCGCAATCAAGGTGGCACAAGCGCGTGGCGCGTTAATTTTGGCGGCAGCGGAGTCCGGATGTGAAATTATGGAATTTACTCCATTGCAAGTAAAACAAGCCATTGCTTGTTATGGACGAGCTGACAAAATGCAAGTGCAAAAAATGGTTAAGACATTATTGAATTTACAAGAAATTCCGAAGCCCGATGATTCTGCTGACGCTTTGGCGATTGCCATTTGTGCTTCGGGAAGTTATCGCCTGATGTTATTAGCAAAAAAACATTAGTATTTATTATGACCACAAAAATTATTAAGAATAAAACTGATTATGGCTACTGCGGACAAGGGCAGAGTCATTTTGTTTTTGTAGCACCGCATGCCGGCGGGGATGATTTGAAGACAGCTTTTTTGGCGATAAAATTAGCCAGAATTTTTGCGGGTTCTTTTGTTGTCAACCGACGATTTTTTAAACAGTCCAATAGTCGTTCGCAAAAATATCCCGAAAGAGTGGAAGATTTCAATCGTTTGAGTTGGAGCAAAAAAAATAACAAATATCTTTGGGCAAAAAAAAATCCGGCCATGAAAAAGTTTTTCGCGGATATTTCCGAACTTTGTAATTTGGCAAAGCAAAAAAGTCCATGGGGCAAAGCGGTGGTTGTTTATCTCCACGGCATGAATAGTGATAAATATCTTTTTGACTTGGGGGTTGGGCTTCGGGCAAAAAAAGATCATCAGAATAAATTTCGAGGAACTTCGGCTGTGCCGTTTAGTGTTTCCGGTGTACCAACAATGCCAATTAGTATTTTAAAAAAGTTAAAGAACTGTTTTGTCGAGGAGATTAATAATTTTGACTCGACCAAGGCTGTTGGTGTTGGTGTTTTTCCGGCATGGAGTCGTCGCGTGGCCATTCAATTTCATAAAAATGGCGGTCGTGATGATTTTGCTTTGCAGTTGGAAATAAATCACGAAATTAGAATCAATCAAGAAAAATTACAGCAAGCACTTTTAATTATTGAAAATGTTTTCAAAAAAGTATTTTAATAAAAAATTTTTAGTTTTAAATATATCAATTTATGTTAATTCATGTTTTAACCTTTGGCCAAAGTCAAAAATTAGGCGAATCTTTAAAGGGCAATATGGCGTTGATGGAAAATGCGGCTACCAAGTTGGGTCATCAAATTTCGATAATCTTTGAGAACCAATGCTATATGAAGTTTGGCAATTCAGCCGGTTTGGTTTTAAAAAATCATGAATTAAAAGATGTTAATGTTTTGATTGTTCGGGCTAATCCGGCTGGAGCCAATATGATGTTTCGCAGTACGCTTATCAGACAGTTTGAACTGTTGGGAATTCCGGTGGTTAACAAAGAGTTGGGAGTGATGAGAGCAAAAAACAAGATAAAAACTTTGCAAGTTTTAACTCGAAAAAATGTGCCGGTGCCACGTAGTTTTATTGTGACTAATAGTGCCAATGTTGATGAAATTGTCAGTGAAATCGGTTCGTTTCCGGTAATTTTGAAAGCAGTTTCCGGTTCTCAGGGTAAGGGTGTCTCGATTATTGAAAGCAAACGTGGCTTGCGTTCAGTTATCGAAATGGTGGTCAAAGATCAAGATCCGGAACCGCTTATAATTCAAGAATATGTTAAGGAGTCAAAAGGGCATGATCTACGCGTCTTTGTTATCGGCAAAAAAATTGTTGGAGCGATGGAGAGAATTGCCAAAAAACGCGGTGAATTCAGAAGTAATTTCCATCTTGGCGGACGTGTACGGATTGCCGATTTGTCGGATGACGAAAAAAAGTTGGCTCTTGACGCGGCACGTGCCTGTGGATTGGATTTTGCCGGTGTAGATATTTTGCGGACCAAAACAGGCCCAAAAGTTTTGGAAGTCAACGCCAATCCGGGATTGGAAGGCATTACTCATGCAAGTGGCAGGGATATTGCCGGTGAAATTATCAAATATGCTGTGAAGAAATCAAAAAGATTTAAGAATAGAAAGAATAAATAGAATTTATCACGAAGTGATGCCTTCGGCAAGAATTAAGGATTGACTGCAAGACATATTTTAGCGCGGGCATTTAGTCGGCGTATAATAATTTGTATGGATGAAAATGCCAAGATTTTAATTAATGAAGCAAAGAAAAGAAAAATAAAAATCGAGAATATCGACCAAGATTTTGATTTGTGGATGTGGCAAAAAAGCAATAGAGTTTCTTTTTCCGTTGGCACGCTAACTGAATTAACGGACACGATTGCGTATCGTTTGATTGAGACCAAATATTATGTTTTTTCTTTGTTGAATAAAAACGGGTTTTTGACCAATCGTTGGAAAAAAACGATCAAAATGTCCGAAGTGCGAATTTTTTTGGAGGAAGTTGGCGTAGCCCTGCTTTCCAGAATCAGATTGAGAGAAAGAGATCGAAAAAATAATTTTATCAAAAAGGGTAATCCGCTAAAAAATGTTTTAAAAGATTTTTTTGCTTTTTACGAAAAGCCGTGGGAGGAATCGGATAAATTACCGATTGCCGTTTTTTTGACACAAAAGGTGACAAAAAAAATTATTCGGGCCACTGTTTTAAATTTTCAAGAAGTTTATTTCTCGGAAAATGAAAAAGAAATGAAATTTTATGCCAAGAAGTTTATTGAAGCGGCCAAAATTTTTCGTTCACCGGTCATTGAATTCGAATGTTTTATAAAAAATGGTGAACCGGTTTTTGTTAATGCGTCCGCAGGGGTAAGTTTATCCGTTTACGAAAAAAATATCGGGACAAAGATCGCCAAGGCGATGATTGATTTAATGCAAAAAAACAAATTGATATGAGTGAAGAAAAAAATATTCCGCAAGAACAAACCAGATATTTCTTGGTGTTAAAACAGGCGGCCAAATATTTTGGTTTTAAGTTGCGAAGATTAACTCCGGATGGTGTTATTTACGAAGTTTATAATAATAAAGAAAGTCATCGGTTTAATCTTTCGGCGACTGAGAAAAATACAGCCGTTTTGCGCAAAATAGCGCAAAATAAATTGTTAGCCACCAAGGTTTTGGGACGGCTGGGTTTTGCTGTGCCACAAACGATTATTGTTTCCAATGTCAAGGAAGCGAAAGATTTTTTAAAAAAACACAAAAATATTGTCGTTAAGCCGATTGATGGTTCGATGGGTCGTGGAATTTCCATTGGTATAACGAAAGCTGAAGATCTAAAAACTGCTTTTTCTTTGGCCAGAAAGAACAGTCGTGCGGGGCAGGTGATTATCGAGGAATTTATTGAGGGTAAAGATTTTCGCATTACCATTATCAATCAAAAATATTATTTTGTGGCCGAACGAGTGGTTGCGCAAGTAATTGGCGATGGAAAAAGTTCAATAACACAACTGATCGAAAAAGAAAATAAAAACCGTGATGTTAAGAACTGTTTGGTGATGGATGAAATAACCGAAAAAGTGCTGTCTGAGTCCGGTTTAAATTATGATACAATAATCAAGAGGCGTGAAGTTGTCTTATTGCGTAAAAACGCCAATATTTCGACCGGTGGAATTGGTATAGATCGGACTGATGAAATTTCACCAAAGATTATTCGTGAATTGTTAAAAATGACCAAAACGATCAAGGCAAATACTGTTGGCGTGGATATTTTGACCAACGATATTTCCGGGAACAACTACAAGATAATTGAAATCAACACTCGTCCACAAATGATGTCACATCATTTTCCTCATGTTGGCAAAAAAAGATATCCGGCCCGAGAAATAATGAAAATGCTATTTAATATAAAATAAAAATATGCCCATACCAAATTTGCGCGTGGTGTCGCACAGTTCGGGAGAAAGTGACTATCGTGAAAGACCGCCAAAAAAAAGAAAAACTTTTAACAAAAAGATGTTAAAAAAAATTGCAGTTTTTGGATTTTATGGATTTTGTGGCCTAGTGGTTTATTTGATTGGCGCTTTTGCTTGGTATTCGCGAGAGCTTCCGGATCCAAATAAAATTTTGGAAAGAAATATTGCTCAGAGTACCAAAATTTATGATCGTGAAGGCAAAACGATTTTATATGATGTTCACGGCAATGAGCAACGAACTTTGGTAAAGCTGAGTGATATCCCGGATTTTGTAAAATGGGCGACCATTTCAGCCGAGGACAAAACTTTTTACGAGCACAAAGGTTTTAATCTTTTGGCCATGTTCAAAGGAACGATTATCGATCCATTGCTTGGCAGAAGAGCGCGTGGCGGATCGACGTTGACGCAACAGTTTGTCAAAAATTCTATTTTGACCAACGAGAGAAGAATTTCCAGAAAGATAAAAGAATTTATTTTGTCTTATAAGATTGAAAAGATTTTTTCCAAAGATGAAATTTTGCAAATGTATCTCAATGAAATTCCTTACGGATCGGTGGCTTATGGAGTGCAATCGGCCAGTCAAACTTTTTTTGGCAAAGAAGTCAAAGATTTGACTCTCGGCGAATCAGCTATTCTTGCCGGAATTCCGCAAGCGCCGACATATTATTCACCTTATGGTAGCCATGTCAAGGATCTTTTTAACCGTCAAAAATATGTTTTGAAACAAATGGTGGACAATGGTTACATTTCTCAAGAGCAAGCGGATGAGGCGCAAAAGCAGGAAATTAGATTTGCGCTAAAAAGACAAGCGATTATTGCCCCGCATTTTGTGATGTATGTCAAAGAAATTTTGAGCAAAGAGTTTGGCGAAGAATTTGTAGAAACTGGTGGGTTAAAGGTTACAACCACCTTGGATTTGACCAAACAAAAAATCGCCGAAGATGCGGTTGTGGCGGGGGTAGAAAAAAAAGGCAAAGAATATAATTTTAATAATTCGGCGTTGATTTCACTTGATCCTAAAAACGGACAAATTTTGGCCATGGTTGGATCAAAAGATTATTTTGATTTGGAAAGTCAAGGCAATTTTAATGTGACGACCGCTTTGCGTCAGCCGGGGTCGTCAATCAAACCATTGGTGTATTTGACCGCTTTTGAAAAAGGTTATACTCCTGACACCGTGCTTTATGATGTTGACACGATTTTCAAAAATGATGGCGAAGATTATCATCCCTTTAATTATGATGGCAAAGAACACGGTCCGGTAACTTTGCGTCAAGCTTTGGCTGGTTCATTAAATATTCCGGCGGTCAAAACATTGTATTTGGTTGGTGTGCAGAATATGGTTTCGCAGTTGCAAAAGTTTGGCTATACCTCTTTTGAAGATCGAAGTCGTTTTGGTTTGTCGTTGGTTCTTGGTGGTGGCGAAGTCAGACCGATTGAACATGCGGCCGCCTATGCGACGATTGCCAATGACGGTGTTTACAATCCTCCGGCGGGAATTTTAAAAGTAGAAGACAGCAAAGGGAATATCTTGTTGGAATTCAAAGAAAAATCAAAAAAAGTGATTGAGCCCAAATATTTGGACATGTTGACTTCAATTATGTCCGATGATTCGGCGCGGGCGTATGTTTTTGGCGCCAATGGACCGTTAACTTTGCAGGGACGACCGGTAGCGGTCAAAACCGGAACAACGAACGATTACAAAGATGCTTGGACTGCTGGTTTTACCCCCGCATTGGTTTCAGTGGTTTGGGTTGGTAACAATAGCGGCGCGGAAATGAAGAAAGGCGCTGACGGTTCGGTTATTGCTGCGCCGATCTGGAATGAATATATGCGAAAATCTTTGGAAAACAGTCCGGTGGAAAATTTTCGTGGTTATGTTTTAGAAGCGACCGGCAAACCGGTACTTGACGGGAATGTTTCCGGAGCGAAAATTTTAAAAATTGATAAATTTTCCAACAAATTGGCGACTGAATATACTCCTTCCAGCGCGATTGTCGAAAAGAACTTTCGTGAAGCGCATTGTCTTTTACATTATGTTTACAAAGATGATCCGCGCGGTGATGTGCCAAGCGATCCGGTGAGCGCTGATCCCGCGTATATTGGTTGGGAAGAAGCGGTGCAAACATGGGTACAAAAACAGTCCGGAGAAAATGTACAAATTTCCACAGAGCCTCCGCCAACTGACTTTGATGATTTGCACACATTGCAAAACAAACCGAGCGTGTATTTGACTTCGCCAAGCAATAATTCCGTTGTGACGAATATGCAAATTACGGCCACGGCCAGTGCTTCGGCGCCGAGAATAATTTCTAGAGTGGAATATTATTTGGATAATGTTTTGCTTGAAACCAAATGGCAATCGCCGTATGATTTGAATTATGTTTTTCGCAGTTACTTTACGCGGGGGTATCACAAGTTAAAAGTTGTGGCTTATGATGACGTGGATAATTCCAACGAAGCTTTGATTGATTTGAATATCCAAATTGATTTGCCAATGCCCGGATTCTCTTGGCTTGCGCCAGCCGGTGGTTCGATTTTAAAAAATAATGGGGCCGTTAATTTGTCAGGGAATATTAGTGATTTGTCAACCACAAAAAAAATTAATTTTTATGTCAGGAACAAATTAACAGGGGTAACTTCGCTTATCGGAACGGTGATTGCACCAATAACAAATATGGTGGAGGTTTCTTGGACAGTAACAAATTTAATTGGTAGCCATGAACTTTTTGCCGAGTTGATTGATCAAAATAATAATAAATTTGAAAGTGAAAGAGTTGAGGTAACTCTTGAAAAATAATATAAAATTTAGGAATTAAAAAAGACCGTAACGGTTGCCGTTGCGGTCTTTTGCTTTATTTTTTTATTGTTTTGAATGGTTTAAGATATTTGCAAATTTGCCATAATTTGTCAACAGTTGCGGTTTTGTTTTTGCGGGTTGCCATGGTATAATAATGGGGAAATTAAAACTACGAATCTGCAAATAATGCGCTACTAATCCTACGAATTTGCAAATAATAAAGCTACGAATCCTACGAATCTACAAATAATAAAGCTACGAATTCTACGAATCTGCAAATAATGCGCTACTAATCCTACGAATCTACAAATAATAAAGCTACGAATTCTACGAATATTAGTTCTTTATTAGTAGTATTCGAAGTTTAGTTATTCGTAGCATTAGTAGTATTCGAAACTTAATTATTCGTAGTATTAGTAGTATTCGTAGCTTAGTTATTCGTAGATTTGTAGTATATAATTTTATAACTGTTAAATATGTATCTCCAACGCCTCGAAATTCAAGGATTCAAATCTTTTGCCAAAAAGACAGTTTTTGATTTTCCAAAAAATTCAAATTTTCACGAAAAAGCACATAGTTTGACGGCCGTGGTCGGGCCAAACGGTTCGGGAAAATCCAATGTTTCCGATGCCATTCGTTGGGTGCTTGGCGAACAGAGTTTAAAACTGATTCGTTGCAAAAAAGCGGATGATGTTATTTTTGGCGGATCGGAAAAACGCGCGCGACAGGGTTTTGCGGAGGTTGTTTTAACAATGAATAATGAAGATGGCGCTTTGCCGATTGATTATAGTGAAGTTGTTTTGACTCGTCGTGTTTATCGCAATGGCGAAACCGAATATTTGATAAATCAAAACAAAGTGCGACTTTTTGATTTGCTGATGCTTTTGGCGAAGGCAAATTTTGGCCAACGCAGTTACAGTATCGTTGGTCAGGGCATGGTTGATCATATTATTAATATTTCCGCTTTTGAAAGAAAAGATTTTTTTGATGAAGCGACCGGAGTCAAACAATTTCAAATAAAAAGAGATCAGGCCGTTAACCGATTACGCAAAACTCGGGAAAATCTTCTCGAAACAAACAAAATTATTGCCGAGTTGGAGCCGCGATTGCGACTTTTAACCAGACAGTTAAAAAAGCTTGAACAGCGCAAAGAAATTGAAAGCGCGCTACGCGAGGAACAAAAAAAATATTATTCTTATAACCTCAAGAATTTAGAAAAATCTCGCGCCGAAAAAGCCGAGCTTTTGGCTACTCGTCAGGCATTGTCGGACGAGTGGCGTGAAAAATTAAATGAGATTCAGTTTGAGCTTGGACGTTTGTCACGCGAAGAATCGCGCAAAGATATTTTTAATAATTTGCAAAAAGAATATAATGATTTCCTCGGCAAAAAAAATGAAATTTTAAAAGATTTGGCGATGATTAAGGGTAAGATGAGTTTGGAGTACCTGAAAGCGGGCAAACAAAATTTATCTTGGCTTATCGACAAAAAAGAAGAAACGGAAAGACGATTATCGGAAATTACGGAGAGCTTGAATAATTTGGTTGTTAAATATAAATATCAGCAAAATCAAAAGATGGAAGCGGAAAGTAAGTTAAGCTCGCTCATAAATGAACAAACTGTTTTGAGCAATAATTTAAAAGTAGCCGAAGAAGAGTTGCTTCGGCTGAAATCTGGCAACAAAGAAAATTACGGTCGCGAAGCGATTCGGGCGGTTTTAAAATTACGGACCAAAATGTCCGGAATTATTGGTACTGTTGCGGAAATCGGCAAAACCGAGGAAATGTATGAACTTTGTCTCGGCGTATCGGCAGGAAACAAACTATTGTCAGTGGTGGTCGAAAATGAATCAATTGCGGTTAGGTGCATCAATTATTTAAAAGAAAACAGATTGGGAACGGTGACTTTTTTGCCGATGAACAAAATTAAATTTAATGGCCAAAACGGTCGTGGAGTTTTGTCATTAAATGGGGCGATTGGGTATGCGGTTGATTTGGTTAATTATGATGAAAAATACAAAAATATTTTTGATTTTGTTTTTGGTCGAACGATTGTTGTTGATACCATTGAAAATGCCAAAGCTATTGGAGTGGGCACGGAAAGAATGGTGACTCTTGATGGAGATTTGTTGGAAAAAAGCGGAGCTATGCGTGGCGGTTTCCAAAAGAAAAATAATTTTTGGGCGAGCATTGACGATAAGGGCGCTGTTTCATACGAAGAAAAAATAAGAGAAATTACAATTAATCGTTCACGGTTGGAGTCCTTGGAAATTGCAAGAGAAAAGTTATCCGTAGAAATAAATAACTGGCGGGTGGATATACAGGTGGCGGAAACCAAAAAAAAGGCCCTCGAAAATGATGGCGAGGTTTTGCAAAAAGAGAGTCAAAAAATCGCTTTGGAAATAAATGAAAACAAGGTTGAACCAAAGGATTATGATCGATATTTGGCTGATTTGGAAAAACAAAAAGAGCGTTTGGAAAAAGATTTGAAAAATCTTGAAAAAGAATTGTCCGCGATCAGGCAAAATTTGGACGAGTTTAATCTCGAAGAAGAAAAGAAAAAAAATCAGGTTTTTCGTCTACAAGATGAAATGCAGAACTGTCAGAACAAGGTCAATGGAGTTTCCGGTGAGGTCAATGAATTGCAAATTGCTTTGGCGAAAATAGAAACAAAAAGAGAAGATTTGGAAAAAGAAATTTTGACCGAGTTCGGCCAAGAAGATGGCGGACTAATTGAGGAATTTTTAAAAGTTGATACCGCCAGCGTGATTAATATTGATAGTTTGTGGTTTGAAATCGGAAAATTAAAAAATAATCTGGAACAAATTGGGGGCATTGATCCGGAAATTGTCGATGAACACCGAGAGGTCAGTGAAAGATATGAATTTTTGACCGGCCAAGTTAATGATTTGGACAAAGGCTTGGTTGATTTGGAAAAAATTGTTGTTGAATTGGACGAGGTGATCAATAATCAATTTACAATTTCATTTAAAAAAATCAATGAAGCGTTTGAAAGATATTTTACCAAAATTTTTAATGGCGGAAGGGCGCGGTTGGAATTGGTGCAAAGAGAAAAGTCGGCGACCGAGGAAATAAATGAAGCGGTTTTGAATAATTTGGAAAATCCAAATTTAGAAGCGCAAGAAGAAAAAAAACAAAATGAAAATTTGGTGGAAAATAAATCGGTTTTGGTAAATACCGGAATTGAAATAATGGTGGCTCCGCCAAACAAAAAAATCAATAATATTGCCGTCTTGTCCGGAGGCGAAAGAACGATGACTTCTTTGGCGTTAATTTGCGCGATTATTGATAGTAATCCGGCACCATTTGTTGTTATGGATGAGGTTGAGGCGGCGCTTGACGAATCAAATTCACATAAATTTTCGCAAATTCTTCAGGAATTAGCCTACAAATCACAGTTCGTGATAATCACTCACAATCGTATAACCATGCATGTAGCGGACGTTCTGTACGGTGTAGCGATGGGTGATGATGGGGTCTCAAAAACTTTGTCGTTGAATTTGGAAGGAGCGGAGAAGGAAGCAACGGAATAATGAGCAACGGAGTAACAGAGCAACTGAGCAACTGACTAATAGAGTAATAAAGCAAAAAAGAAAAGAAACAAAAGTGAATTAAGATATTAAAAAACACCAACCATATTTCCAGCCGACTTCAGTCGGCGTATGAAAATCGACGTTGGTGTTTTTTTGTCGCCGACTAAAGTCGGCTCAAGTGAAATATTTTTTACTTTATGAACTATTTTACTTTTCTGTAATAAGCTTTTTTTAAAATTTCACTGACAATGAAATATCCGCTGACTAACAAGAGAATAATCAACAAATGTTCGGTTGAAGGTTTTTGGAAGTGAAAAAGTCTTTGCCCAAAACTGGAAGTAGTTAACAAGAAAGCCATTGCTACCGCAAAAATTGTCGGAATCAGAACTGTTTTGCTGGGCCTTTTGGCTTGCCAGAACCAATGTTTGGTGCGGACGGAATAGATTAGAGCGATTTCCGTAAGGACGCTTCCAAGAAACCACGCCGTTTGCAGTTCTTCCGGATTGTGTTTCATAAAAATTGCAAAAAATAAAAAATCAAAAATCGTACTTATCAAACCCAAGACAAGAGAAATGGAAATAACTTCGTGCACTCCGTATTGTTTTGGTTTTTTTATTTCTTCGCGATCAATATTGTCACTGGCAATGGAAATCATTGGGGCGTCGGATAAAAGATTTAAAAGCAAAATTTGTACTGTTAGCATTGGCAAATAGGGGATGAAAAGTGATGAAACGGCCAAGGCAAAAAAATTACCAAAGTTGGAAATAAGTGTGATTTTTAAATATTTAACGATATTGGAAAAAATTTCTCGGCCGGATTTTATGCTGTCAATGATTACATTTAAATCAGGATTCAAAAGAACAATGTCTGCCGAGTCGCGAGCAATATCGCAAGCATGGTCAACAACCATGGAGACATTGGCTAATTTTAATGCCGGGGCGTCGTTGATGCCTTCACCAAGATAACCGACATTTTTTGTTTTTTGTAATTTTTCAATAATTTGGAATTTTTGTTCGGGAGAAACTCGGGCAAAAATGGGTATTGTTTGTACTGCGAGCAGTTGTTTTTCCGGCGACAGTTCACAGAACTCGTCGCCGGTCAAAACTTGGTTTTCGTTTTTGAGTATGCCGATTTTTTGGCCGACCGAAACAGCCACTTCGCGACTGTCGCCGGTCAAAATTTTTATTTGTACGCCAAGCGCTTCGGCCTTTTTGATCGCCTCGCGTGTTGTTTTTTTTATTGGATCAAGTAAAGAGATTAATCCGCCAAAAAGAAAATCAGTTTCATTTTTAACAGTGTATTTTTCATGGGAGAAATTTTTGTAAGCAAGCGCGATGACTCTTCGGCCAAGTAAGCCTTGTTTCTTTTGCCATTTTGAAAGTTCGGTTATTTTTTCTTCTGTTAAATTATGACAAAGCGGTAAAACAAATTCTACTGCTCCTCTCACAATGAGTTCTTTTTTGTTATTGTTTTTGACCAAGACGCTGTTTCTGCGCCGTTCCGGTGAAAAAGGAATTTCCGCAATTCTTGTGAATTTATTTAACTCAGCCTTTATTTTTTTAGAAATTCCACCCCAAATGGCGTGATCAAAAGAGTTGTTAGTGTCGTTGTCATGATTTTTTTGTTTTATTTTTTCCGAAGCTAATCCGGCCAGAAGCAGGGTGAACTCTTTTGAGGCACTGTTGAAATCAACTATTTGCATTATATTTTCGGTAATAGTGCCTGTTTTGTCAGTACAAAGAATTTCAATTCCTCCCAAATCTTCAACAGCTGATAGTCGACGCACGATAACTTTATTTTTGGCCAAGCGAAGTGCGCCCTTGCTTAATGAAAGCGTTGTGACAAGGGGCAAAGCTTCGGGAATTACGCCAACCGCCAAGGCGATGCTGAAGAGAAGTATTTCCATGATCCGCGCGCTTTCACCTTTGATAAGCAAGTTGGCGACAAAAATCAAAACAATGGTAATTAAAATAAGTTGTAAAATAAATTTGCTGAATTGGTAGATGTTTTTTTCAAAAAGGCTTTTTTTATTTGTTTCCACTGTTAATTTGGAAACTCCGCCCATGACGGTATTGGCACCCATGGCAATAACCACAGCCAGCGCTTCTCCGCAAATGACTTTTGTTCCGGAAAAAAGGATGTTTTGGGCTTGGTAAAGGTTTTTGGTCGATTTTTTCAAGGGTTTTTCATTTTTGGCTATTTCAATAGACTCTCCGGTCAAGATTGATTCATCAACAATTAATCCATTGTTGTTTGTTATGCGCAAGTCGGCAGGGACAATATCGCCGGCGACTAATTTTATAATGTCGCCGATAACCAATTCCTCGCTGTTGATTAAAATTTCTTCGCTGTCGCGAATAACTCTGGCTCGATGCGTTAAAATTTTTTTTAATAAGTATAAAGATTTGGCGGAGTGGTATTCTTGGAAAAAACCGAGAAGCGTATTTAACAAAACAATGCCGAGAATGATGTAGCTATCAATTCTTTCGCCCATAAAAAAAGAAAGTCCGGATGCGAGCAATAAAATATAAATAAATGGTGAGCAAAATTGACGCCAAAAAATAGTCAAACCGTTTGGAGCTTGATTATTAATTTCATTTTGTTTGTTTTGTTTTTGTCTTTTTTTCGCTTCTGTTTTTGTCAGCCCGTTTTTGTCGCTTTTTAGTTCAAGCAAAACTTGGTTTTCGTTTTTGTTTGTGTATTCAGAAAATGACATACATTTCATGAATATTATAACAGGTTTTTTGTTTTATAAAAAGAGAATTGAGTGATGCAGGCATCGCCACCTCGCCGTCACTCCGGACTTGACCGTGCCTCCGCCGAAGCGTAGTTCGGCTACGCGCAGGCAGGTCCGGAGTGATGAGAAGAAAGGGCTTTAAATTTAAATTTCCCACAGACCTTCATGAATTGCGTTTACGATTTAAAATTATAGTAGGTAGTTTGACTTTATTTAAAATTGCGGTAAAATACTGTTTCTCTGTTATTTGACAACCGAAGGCCCTATTGGGGTAATGGAGGGGGTTAATAATGATTACTGATGTAGAAGAAATGGAAGATTTTATGCTGAGCGGGGAGTTGTTAACTTTTGAGCAAGCCAAGGAGATTTTTGGTTTTCATTTGAAGAATGGATTTAGATTTGTTTTGGCGCACAGAAAATTGGTTTTGCAAAACTTAAAGGATCTTTGTGCGAAGAGTCAGAAAAAGGAAAATAAATTGTTGAGTGATATGGCAAGTGATTTTTTGGGCTCAGAAAAAAGGCAACTTCAGCTGTTTAAGTTTTATAAAACAAAAGAAAGACACGAAAGGAAACGCGGTGAAAAAAAGTTTTGGCAAACCATAATACTTTTTTCTATTATTGATTTATTGAAAGTTTGGGAAGTTTTTCGATCAGAAAATGAAGATATAAATAAATTGTATGAAGATTTTTCTTTTTTGTTAGGAGGAGAAAATGGCAAAGTCAGCAATTAACTTGGAATATTCTTTTGAAGAAAATCAGTCCACATACAACGGTGCGAGTGTAGGTACGAGCATAAAAGATTGTCAGGAAAAGGTTAAAGAATTTTTGGCAAAAGGATTTGTTATTAATATCGTGGGATGTACTTTTACTCGATTGGCGTTGGTGAAAATTGAAAATGATAAAAAAGTCGGTTGGTTGAAAATCACCACATCAAGCGAAAAGTTGTTGAAGATTTCCACGCCGTTTGTTGATCATGACGATAATTGGAAATTCTTTGTCAGCAGATTGACCCCAATGAACAAACAAGTCAAAAAAGAAAATAGTTATGATTTTGAATTTATTTGTTGCCCTCTCGTTTCCACAAGGGAATTATCGGAGTTGCAAAAAAAAGAAGGCAAAGTAAAAGTAAAAGTTATTTTTGATGGTGAAAAAAATCCACAGGAAAAACGTGAAGTGAAGTGTGATTTATTTGATGATAAGTCCGCACTTTTTTCTTGTAAAAGATCAGGAGGTCATTGTCGATATTTGTTATAAAATTAAAAAGTGAAAAAGCAAAAGCGCCAACTTACGCATAAGTTGACGCTTTTTTTATTTTGTCATCTCGACTTGCTATTTTGTCATCCCGTGCATAGTCTTTGTCATCTCGACTGTAATGGAGAGATCTTTTCAAATAATAAAATTCCAATGTCGTATTTACTAAACAGAAAAGATTTCTCCCCTCGACTTTGCTCGGGGCAGGCTGGTCATGTTCACTCGAAATGACAAGGGAGAAATCGGTCGAAAATAACAAATCAATATTTACCAGCCGCCACCGCCTCCTCCACCACCACCGCCACCGGAAAAGCCACTGCCACCGGAACCGCTTGATGAAGTCATGGCCGAATTTAAATTATTGGAAATTGTGGAAATGGCCGATTCGATTTGGTCAAAGTTCGTAGCTACGAGATTGGCGCCGACAAACCACGCCGGATGATAGCTGTTGAAATAATTTTCGCCATAAATTTGTTTCATTTTGTTGATCCAAATTTTGGTCAGACCAAAAAGCATGGCGTAGGGAAGAAATTTTTCAAAAATATTTTCTTTTTCATTAAACTGTTCGCGGTATTTCTCAGCCGTATTCATGTAAAGTTGAAAACCTTTGGTTTGCCACAAAACATCTTGGCCTTTTGGTGTTAATTTTTTCATAAAATAGGCAAACAGAACAAAGATCAATACAGAAAGTATCAAAGAAATTATTAAATGAATTTGGTTGTCAATATTTTTAAAAATTAAGTAAGAAATAGTTCCGATGATCGCTACGATTACAAGTAAAATCCAAAAAGCTTTATTGGCTTTTTTGTCCAAAATATCTTTGATGGTTAACTCTTTGGAAATTTCCGTTGACCAAGAAAATTTCATAATGTTGGCCAGATTGGGATTGTAGCCTTTGGAAAATTCAAAAGAGTTGTTTTTTTTAAAAATGGTTTTTAATAATTCTTTTTCAAGTCGGCTCAGAGCTTCAGTCGGTTTTTCCGTCTTGGTAAAAGTAAAGATTTTTTCATCTTTTGCCTCAATTTTTAAATATCCTTTGACCGCTAGATTGAAAATTTCCGCGGTGATGGCTTTTGTTTGGAAATGGCCGTTATTGGTGATTGCCGAAAGTTCCAAAAGAGAAAATTCTTTTGGTGGTTCGTATTGGGCGATAACAGAACGGGAATCTTTTTTGTCATTGCCGTATTTTTTCCAGAATAAAAAGCAAACAAGAAAAACAGTTAACGGAATGAAAAATGGCAAGAATTG
>Ga0172379_10005704_pt1 | contig 17248 bp, 18 predicted proteins | sample GrowelOW334metaG_FD_119756 | JGI IMG/M metagenome (GOLD analysis project Ga0172379, IMG submission 119756) | Groundwater microbial communities from an aquifer near a municipal landfill in Southern Ontario, Canada - Groundwater well OW334 metaG | ecosystem: Environmental > Aquatic > Deep... | reverse complement strand
GATTTGTTAGCCAGAGCAGAGAATTTTCCTAAAACAAAAAAAGAGTTCCAAAGGACTTCTTTCTAGAAATTATATGACTATACAATGCGACCATCTCCAAATAATTCTCTAATTTCAGCCTCCATTTCCTTTGTAAGGGGCACATAAGAAACTTCTTTATTTTTTCTAGTAATATTTTTGCGAATATCGCCCTGTCCTAGCAGAGACAAAGGATCTTTACCAAGAAAATTCTCTACCGTTTTAGCAGTAGTAGACCTAATAATTTCTTGATCAGAACATTGGGAAATACGTGATGGTGTCTGACGCGGTCATTGTCCAGAAATCTCATTCCGGAGATGCTGTGTTCATAGACTATTCATGTGAATTGTAATTATAGAATTAAATATTTAAGCGATAGGACCCTTTCTTTCTCGAAACCCTTTTTTGCCCATTTTTACTTCTTGAAGTGCAGAAAGCAATGCTTGTTTACATTCTTTCAAATATTTCACACTAGGGTGGTGCTTTTTTACTTTTTCCAAGAAAGAGGCATGAAAATCTACATATTCTTTTTCTGTTCAAAAATCCATTCAAGCATACGTACTAAAAAAATGTTCTTCAAACATGACATCTGATCTTATCGGATCTATACCCCTTCCTGAAGCAATATTTACCATTTAAAAAACAGTTAACAAATAAATATTTAAGCAGAAGGATTATTCTTTTTTGCTCGAAATTCTTGTCTTTTTTCATGCACATGTGCAATCACAGAACGCAACGCATCGCCACACCTCTGCAGATATTCCTCACTAGGGAGATCAATATTTTTCAAAAAAGAGGCATGATAATATTCGTGCTCTATAGGTGTTTCTGGTTTGGCATCATATATTCGATCTTCAAACATACCATCAAATCTTGAATCGCTACTTGTACTCAATATCATCAAAAAAAACAATTAACAAATAAAATGTCCACCCAGCACTATAAAGATTTAAAAATAAAAGTCAATACAAAAATCCCAGCCACAGGGGCCAGGATTTTTAAAAAAAACAATAAGGGAGAGACTATTGAGTCTTGCAGCATTTACATCCAAATGCATTAGCCAACAATACCCAGAATGCGCCTACTCCTACCAACGAATACACAATCTTTGCGATCATGTTCATAGTAGTGACAGTAGTACCATCAGCAGCTGTAGTGACTACATCTGGAAACAACTTAGCAACAAGATTGAGGTCCAACCATGCAAACAAAGCCCAGTTAACTCCACCCACAAACAATACTACCAAAAAAATCCAAAACAATACTTTCATTATGCAACCAGTAATAAAGTAAAAAAACAAGGAAATAATAGCAAACATACAAAGAATTGCAAGATTTTTTACAGATCGCAAAAAATAAAAAAAACCCGCCGAAGTGGGGGCATAAGATAGGAATAAATAAATAACTTAATTAGACACTAACACGCGCACTGCGCAAGCACTTGTCACGTGCTGCTTTTGAGTGAGGTCAACAGGAAGCAACTGAGCATCAGAAGAACACCGCTTTTGTTCGATAAACAATTTTTCCTTTTCAAGGTGTGCAAATATTGCGGACACTTGATCGACAACTCTAGCTGCATATCGAGGCTTGGCATTCAAAAACACTACTGCATGAGCAGTTCTGCCACCGACATATTGTTTAAAATATGTGTCAATTACATCAGTCGTATCGCAATAAAGCGCTACGGTACCGACTTTTTCTTCATCTCTTTCTCGAGAATCGGTGTGGGGACGCAAGAAAACATGGTCTCCATTTACAAGCACATTAAGTTTAATTTTTATAGTCTTTTGTTTTAGAAATTTTTTTTCAGAAAAGCTTATAATTATTTAAAGTACAATGTCAAGGAAGAAATAGCAACTAATCTTTCAGATATTCTTCAATAATTTTTTTATGATCAAAACAAAAATTCATTTTCTTTAATTCGTCTTTTACATTTTTTACTTTTTTTACGGCCTTCGCATCATCTCCAGCTTTGAAAACTCCCGAAACATATGCTCCCTCATAGACGATACTCACCATATGCGCGCGGGGATCTCTATGGGGATCGCCATACACTCATACTAATTTTTTGATCTTTATGTTCACTCAGAGTTCTTCTTTGACTTCTCTCACCGCTGCATCTTTTGGATCTTCACCATAGCCTACAAATCCACCCGGCAAAGCTATACCATAGGGGTATTCTTTTCTCTCTATCAAAACCAAACGTCATTGGGAATCCTTGAAAATGACATCCACACAGAGATTGGGAGTCCGACGTTCAGACCTAAAGATATCCATCATCCTTCTGTCAGCTTTTATTTTTTTGAGATACGCAATGAGATCGGGATACAAAGATCTTTTGAGTTCATCAAAATTTCACAAAGCCAGTTGATCTCTGAGAAATGTCCCCTTCACATCTTTTCTAATTTTAAGCCAAATTACTTTTTTATTGCATTCGTCCCTTTTTTGAAATATTTCCCTTACTCGAGGATTGCCCGTGATGACATAGTCAAAAGCCGGCAATTCACGCAAAATATAATCTTTCCGTTCTTTATCGGTAGGAAAATCAGGAACACCAAAAGTCTGATACGTAATTCACGACACGTGTGAAAAAGAAAGGTCGATCATGACTTTTCTTTCGTCGTAGGTGAACGGATTCTCTTTGGTAAATTCTTTATTGGAAGATCCTATCGCGATCACAAAATGAGTCACACCTTTCTCGATAGCTTGCTGTATACCATCAAATTCTCCAAAATGCAAACCTGGCTGAAAACGTCCTACAAACAATCCAACGACAAGCTTTTGCATAGCGAAAATTTATTGATAAAAGAAGTGATCTAACATTCTGCAACCTGAGTTTTAAGCTCTGAGTTCTGTAATCTGAGTTCTGAGTTCTGTAATCTGAGTTCTGAGTTCTATTTAACCGGCATCACATAGAAAATCTTCTTATTTGTCCTATCATAAATTTCCATCACTTCATGCATTTGAATATTGTTTGCTACGATATATTTTTTAAGTTCTGGATAGACTTTCATCACACCAGCAATAATATGGAGCGGACTGTTGTAAGGAAACTCTGCGACCAAGGCCTTCTGTTTATTCCATATTTTGACTTGGTATTTTCACTGAAGACGAAACAAATCTGACGCATACTGATCATCTACGATAACTCATATATCGCTTCTCAAGCTTTCTTTGGCTACTACAGCAGGATCATCATAGTAGATACCAAATCATTTTTCAGTTTTGATCTGCGCATCATCGATGAGTCCATTGTAGATCTTATCCATAGTCGGACCAACAGTACTATAATCACCCGTATAGACTTCATAGACCAAATGATAGGGACCCATATCTTTTTCTTCGATCACAATCGTAGTGAAATATCCGGTATAATACAACAATGCTGCACCACCTATCACAACAAGAAAAAACAACCAAGTAATAATTCTTTTGATCATAATGAAACAGTAAAAAATAAAATGCGACTTGTCACCCCGACCGTTCGGGGTCTAGGAGCTATACTCCAAGCGAAGCTTGGACAAAGCCGAGGAACATCGGATGCGGTTTCTGCAATCTCGATTTAAATTCCGGATGCGCTTGAGTACCGATATAGCACGGATGCTCTTTGAGCTCAATAAATTCTACCAGCGTACCATCAGGAGATAGGCCGGAAAGTACTAATCCATGTTTTTGTAATATCTCATGATAAGCAGGATTAACCTCATATCTATGTCTATGTCTTTCATGGATCGTCAAAGCATCCTTTTCTTGGCCCCCTTGGCCTCGGTCCAGCAAAGCTGGGGAAAGGGGGTGGCTGAAGGCCGGGGGATTTGTGTAGAACTGATGCATTTTGGTGCCAGGCGCAAGAAGAGCTTCATAGTCACCAAGTCTCATGGTACCTCACTTTGCGGTGATCGTTCTTTGATCTGCAAGGAAATCAATAACGGGATCTGGCGTATTGAGATCAAATTCTGTAGAATGCGCTTTCCCCAATCCACATACATGCCTTGCAAAAGCGATGGTTGCAATCTGCAATCCCAGACAGATACCAAAATAAGGAATATTTTTTCTTCTCGCATAATCAGCGACATTGATCATTCATTCTATTCCTCTACCACCAAATCCCCCCGGCACAAGAATTCATTGAATATTTTTTTCTTTGAGAAACATTTCGAGATTTGCTTCTCGAGAATCATTTTCCAGCTCTTCGGTATTGAGCCGATGGATATTTACCTTACTTTTATAAAAAGCTCAGGCGTGTTTCAAAGATTCTACCACACTAATATAGGAGTCATCAAGCGCCGTATATTTGCCGGCGATAGCGATATGCACTTCACGTTCAGGCTGGAGAAGATTGTGCACGATGTCTTGTCGATCGTCCATACGACAATCAGTTTTTTTTCATCGCAATCTTTCAGAAATAGTATCATGCAATCACTGATCTTTGAATGCCAACGGCACGCTATAAATACTCTTCTGATCTCTTGCTTCTATAATACGATCTTCTTCCAAATCAGAAAACATAGCAATCTTTCTCTTGGCATCAGCAGTGAGTTCTTTGGTCGTTCTACACACGAGGATACTAGGATGCACGCCCATTTCTCTGAGCTTGATGACCGAATGTTGCAATGCTTTAGTCTTCATTTCTCATGAGGTAGACACCTGAATAATCGGCACTACATGAACAAACATCACGTTCTCTCTACCATATTCCCATCTGAGTTGTCTTACTGCCTCGATAAAATGCGGTCACTCAATATCTCAGACCGTACCTCATATTTCTATGATAGTAAGATCTTTACCATCTGACGCTTTGCGGATTCTTTCTTTGATTTCATTGGTCACATGCGGAATAACTTGCACCGTTTTCCCCAGATATTTTCCTTCTCTTTCGTTCTGTATCACAGACAAATAAATCTGACCTGTCGTCACGCTTGCCTCCCTCGTCAACTCCTCATCGATATATCTCTCGTAGTGTCCCAAGTCCAAGTCAGTTTCAAACCCATCTTTGGTCACAAACGTTTCTCCATGTTCAAATGGCGACATAGTTCAGGCATCGATTTGAAGATACGGATCTAGTTTCATCATCGTCACAGAATATCCAGAAGATTTCATCAAAATTCCTATGGAAGCAGCAGTGATTCACTTTCCAAGTCCAGACATAACTCCACCCGTAACGACGATAAGCTTCATGAGAAAAAACGAAAAAAAATAAAACGACTAAGTATTGTCCTCCTTTTTAAAGGAGGGGAACCCCGAAGGGTCGGGGTGAAGGATTTTTTACCTATAAAATCTCGTTTTTTATCTTTGTCAGTTTGTTTTTACAATTATCAGTCAAACTATAGCAAATCCGTCCCTCTTTTCAAGATTATAAAATAAGACGCCGAAACTTCTGAAAGAAGTTTAACGTCGTTTTCTGTTCGACCGCTCCGGTAATTGCTGGAGATGCGAGAACAGTGCAGCTTGCTACATATCCAGCATCGCTGAATAGGAATTTTCCAAATTCCTATGTGACAATAAGCAAAAAAAATCAGCCTTTCGGGCCAATTTTCTTTGTATGCAATACATATCTTTATTCGAATCTCAATGCATCGATAGGTTTCATCTTTGCGGCCTTTCTTGCTGGTCACACACCAAAGATAATACCAGTACCCAAAGAAAATCATACAGCAACCAAGATGGATTTAAGATTTAATAATGCAGGAATATCAAATTGTTGCAAAAGAAAAATAAAAAGCCAACTAATCAAAATACCTATGATACAACCAATGAGACCAAGCACAATAGATTCACTCAAAAATTGGAGTAAAATATCATGAGCCTTTGCTCAGATAGCCTTACGGATTCCTATTTCATGTATTCTCTCTGTAACAGACACAAGCATGATATTCATGATGCCGATACCTCAGACAAGAAGAGCAATAGCTCCGATACCAAGCAAAGCCAACTGTAAGATATCTGAAACATTTTGCACGCTTTCTACAATGGTTTCCGTTCATATGACTTGAAATAAAGCTTCGTCTATATGCGTAGCTCACTGCCATTTCAATAAGGTATATTTAATCAACTTGATAGCCTCAGAAGAAGGAATAGAATTATCCGTTTCAAAAATCAAATAAGGATAATACGGATCAGCAGTGATCTTTTGCTGAGCCGTGCTAATGGGAATGATAGCAACTTTGATGTTCATAAATCATCCTCCTACATGTTCTTTCAAGACTCATATAATACTGAAATATTGATCATTGATCAACACATCCATACCCAAAGCATTTTTATTGCTTGTTTTAAGATAGTCAGTAACAAAGCTTTCTGTCACAAGAATGACATTGTTTTTGTTGATAATATCTTGGTCAGACAACATTCTTCCCTCAAGAATATCCATTCATTCAAATTCAACATATTTTTTGTCTCCTGCGGCTACACGGACTTCTACCTGTTCGCCTTTGACATAAACAGGCTCATTGAGTTCAGCGACAGGAGTAATATTTTTTACAAACCCCATAGATTCTTTGAAAAAGGCCATATCAGTCTCAGTAAATCAAGGCAATTCTTGTGATCTTACAGTAGCAAAAGGATTGAATGATGATCATGCAACCACAGTAATAGTATTAGTAGATATGCTTTCAAATTGACCCAAGACCTGCGATTTCAATCATTCACCCACCCCAAACATCACCGTCACCGACAATACGCCGATAACCAATCCAAGAATACTCAAAAATGTTCTCATCGGATTGATACGGAGATCTTGCAATGCTTGTCGTATATAAATAAAGTGTCCCATTATTTCTGTTTTTTATCGATTAAACCATCTTTGAGATGGATTATTTTTTTTGCATGTGCTGCTACTTGCTTATCATGAGTGACCATGATAATGGTTACTCACTGAGCATTGATAGTAGTAAACAAATCCAATAAATCTTTACCAGTTTTACTATCCAAAGCACCAGTTGGTTCGTCCGCAAGGATAAGCGATGCGTTACAAACCAGCGCACGAGCGATAGAAACTCTTTGCTGCTCTCCTCATGACAACATATCTGGCGTGTGATTAATCTTATCTCCCAATCATAAACTTTTCAACACTTCTACAGATTTTTCATATCTTTTTGCATATCACAATCATTTGTAAAAAAGCGGTAATGCTACTTGTTTTCGAGCTTCAAGTCTAGGTAAAAGATTATATGCCTGAAAAACAAACCCTATTTTGTCTCTACGAAATTCGGCCTGTTGGTCAGGTGAAAGTTTTTCTACATCGAGTCCGTCAAAAAAATATTTTCCTGAACTTGACGCATCTAGCATTCCTATCATATTCATAAGTGTACTTTTTCCAGATCACGAAGGTCACATGATAGCTATAAAATCTCCTGCCTTGATACGCAAATCAATTCACTTCAAAACCATCACAGGCTTCCCTGCTACGATATAAGATTTTTTGATTTGTTGAATATCTAGCATAGCATACCTTGTAAATTAAAAGAAGGAAAGTCCATCTCCATCGATACCCATTTCTTGTAAGGCTGCTTCATCAAGCACAGAAGCAAGAATTATGTCTCCTACGAGCAAACCGCTTAGCACTTCTGCTTGGAAATTATTTGCTATTCCTATCTGGATTTCGTGAAGTACATATTCATTTCCCTGCTTGAGATGTACATATACTTTGTTATTTTCACGAACGAGTGCCAAAGTCGGAACAAGAATCGCATCTTTCGCTTCTGCAACATTTACGGTAACCAAGGCAGACATTCCAGCCAGTATTTCTAATTCTTGTTTCTCCAACACAATAACCGCCTCATAATACACTCATCCTTTTTGATTAAGTTGAGGATTTACATTTCTACGAGCAACTTTTGCCTCTATGGGCGTATTAGGATACGCGTCAAAAGTCACCACAACCGATTGTCATTCTTTTATTTTGACGATATCGACTTGATTGACCTGCAATTTGAGCTCTATCAGATTAGGATTTTCTACTACGATATAATCTTTGTCATCAAGCTTATATTGCTCTCCTTCGACGACATCCACCGTACGTACACGACCATCAAATTCAGCGACAATCTGATAATCATCTTGTTGATCCTTTGTTCTTTCAAGACGCAATGCTGCCTGGTCTATCATATTGCGTTGTTGTTTGATATCGTAGGCATCGACTCATTTTCTGACGTCTTGTAATTCTTTGTTTAACACACTCACTTGTTCATTCAAATTTTGGAGCTGGGCTTGTTTTCTCGCAAGTTGATTGGAGTTATCTTTTTCCAAGGTAGCGATTTCTTTTTTGAGAAGATCAATATTTTCACTTTGTGACTCAAGAGAAACTTTTTGGGTATCATAGCTCGAAAGGATGGTATTGAGAGAATCTCTAAGCGTCTTTACTTTGGACCTCAAAGAGATGGCAGTAGATCTAGAAGTAGATAATGTAGAAGAAAGCAACTGTAGAGCACTTGACATCTTCGAGGCATCCAAAGCAGAATCGCAAAGAGTTATTATTGTAATAGCAGATGCATACATATCTTGAACAACAGCATATATCATATTGTCTGCATAAGAACTATCCATTGCCAAAACTTTTGTTTCAAAATTACCTATAAATGAATATGAGACATCCATGTTTTTTTCAATTTTGCTTCGTAAAGTGTTATTTTGAGTAGAAATATAAGTACGATATCTATCATCTGCTTGATATCTATATACATCTGTAATGCCAAGCGTTTTATCCACCGACTCTACGACCAATTTCATATCTCACAATATCGCATTCAGATCACTCACAATACTACGAATTTTCTGTTCACGATCTTGAGTGGCATGTTGCGTAGAGCTAGCAGACGCATGAGATCAATTAGAAACCACCACCAAACCAGATCATTCGATATCCAATTCCTTTTTTGCTAGATCATATTCACGATTGAGTTGAAGTAGTTGATCTTTCTTTTGTTGCAATGTTGTGGCCAATTGTTTCTTGAGCACATCGTATTGTTGAGATTCGACCTGCAAAGAAAGTTCAGCTTCTTTGATTTGAGAACGTACTTTGGCTTGAGCCAAAGAAGTATCATTATTGAGCAATTTACTAAGTCCGAGCTTTGCATTTTCCAATTCAAGTTCTGCAGCTTTGATAGCATTTTGATAATCTTTGAGATCCAATTCTGCAAGCACATCACCAGCTTTTACTTCATCACCCACACGCACATTAACATGCGCAATTTTTCATTCTTGCCCAAAAGACAAATTTTGTTCATCGAGCAAACTTGCTTTTGCATTGACTTTTACCTGCACTTGCAAATCTCAAGTAGTCACATGATACATCAAATCCTGCTGAGTTTTGAGATTGGTCTGGTGTGCTTGATATCTTCCTCGAGCCACTCGTCAAGCGACAAAAACAAAAATACTGACAGTAATAATAATATTTCTGCGAGACACTTGTTTGAGATAATTGCTCAATCTATGAAGTCCAGAAGTACTTTTCATGATATGAAATATATAATAAATATACCACATATCCAATTATACCCAGAATCAAAAAAAAAGCAAATTTTATGCAGTCCCTTTGGGGCAAATTTTATGCAGTCCCTTTGAGAATATTTGATCAAACAAAAAAATCAGCTTCGCGAGCCAATTCTCCTTTCATTGTTAACTGTTAGTTATTAGTTGTTAGTTGTATTCAGGGCGTGACAGGATTGAACTGCCGACTGCGGTTCCGAAGACCGTCATGTTACCACTACACCAACGCCCCATTATTGACAACAAAATCTACACCTTTTGTCCATCTCTCAATATGACCACTATCCTTTATTTTTCTCTCCAAGATCTTTGCGGCTTCTTCAGTTCAAACAACATAATATCAAACAAGATCATATGTTTTAAAAATTCTAGTAGTCGTCGTTTTTCATCTTTTATGTTCTTGCAATCTTCTTTTTAAATTATTGGTAAATCAACAATAATACCTTCTTCCTTTTAACACATAAACATAATACATCATCATGATAAATATAAATCAACTGCGGTTCGGACTCCGCTAAAGCGGAGCGAGAGACCGTCATGCCTGCCCGGCTTTAGCAGGGTTACCACTACACCAACGCCCCATATTGCTTACTTCGTAAGCAACTTCAATATTCATTTTTCTATCTGCTCTATGACTTCAGATTTTCCATCGTCAGGAATCTGATTCTCTGTTTTTATAAATTCCAACAAGCTTTTTTTCATATCGTCAGTGAAGTCACGTTTAGTGATTTTCTCAAACTTTTCAACCGATTCGTACCACTTTGCAAATACCTCCAAAACTTCATAATCTGTACAGCTAATCTGATAGATAATTCCATTTGAAGTCTGTAGTTTGTCTGATTTGAGAAACATACCATGTTCTTGTAATTGCTTAATCATACCATCCAAAATATCTGCATGTTTGAGATATTGTCCAAAAAGCGGAAGCTGAATTTTACAAGATGCTAACTCTTCATTCTTCACATCAAACTTTCCATACAACAAAACAAGGCCAAACAAAAAACTAAGCCTTTTCTCTGTACCAGCAAACACAGCAGCATCATCAACAGTTATTCATTTTTCTGTTTTCTTAAGTCTGCATGATAAGTTTAATTTTTCCAGAATCTGGTTTTTTATCGGGACATCTTTGTCGCTCATATTGGGAACAAAAAAATAACTTTCCCCTGAAGTTTCATCGAACGAATTAAACAATCAAAGTGCCTGTTTCACCGCATCCAATTCCATTGTTAGTTGTAAGTTATTAGTTGCTCACTTTATGTATGCCACACTCATAGTATCGCTCAAATTTTTGAGATTAATGATCTTCCAGGCTTTCTTATGAAGGACGATGATTCATTTATCAAAATCAGAAAACATATACCCACTTACATGATAAGTATATTCTTTGGTTTGAGGTATATTCTCGTTTTCGATCACTACAAGGTGATTCTTGTCTATTGTTATTTTCATAATCAAATAGTCGAATGGTAAATTTATAAATTTGTGTCCCTTGAGAAAGGCGAAGTCCTCGTAGAGGGGAAGGGGGGCCACGAGCGTGGGGTAGGGATTTATTCCGCGTTCCTATCTATTCTTCAATATTTTATAAAGCAACATGATTTCGATCAAATTCACCATCAATGCCGTACCTCCATAACTCACAAAAGGCAGTGTCAGTCAGGTATTTGGCATGATCTTAATATTTACTCCGATATTTACAAACACCTGAATCATAATCAAAGAAATAATACCCACACCGATCATTTTACCATATTCGTCTCTCACCTGACGAAGACGAGAAAGAAAATAATACGCAAGATAAAAATATAGGCCAAGAAGTACAATATTTCAGGCAAAACCTATTTCTTCAGAAAATGCAGCAAACACGAAATCACTTTGTGCTTCTGGGATAAATCCAAATTTCTGCAATCATTTTCCATATCATTTCCCCAAAAATCATCCTCATCCTACCGCAATCAATGCTTGCTGATTTTGCCATCCTACCTGTCTATTTTGAGGATCCACACTAGAACTCAAAAAATAAGTAAATCTTTTTTGGATATATTGAAATCTTGGACTCACCATACCAGCAATACTTCCTACGATCAGTCCGGCAGACAATCATCCTACGACAATCATGAGAACATATTTGAGTTTTGATCATGCATATCGACACAAAATCAATCCAACCAATCAGAGAATCAATACTGTTCCTAGATCGGGAATCATAAGAAATACAAGAAAGAAAGCGGCATTGAGAACGATAAACGAAATATAGAATTCTTTCTGATTTATTTTACTACGCTTTCTAATCAACCATCACGCCAAGAAAAGCACATATCCTACCTTGAAAAATTCAGCAGGTTGCATACTTCACAAGAGGGGCATATTGATCCATCATCTTGCACCATTGAGCGTTACACCAATACCAGGAACAAACACTGCCAACTGCAAAATCATAAACAATGAAAATATGATGATGATATTTTTGCTTTTTTGAAAAAACGAAATCGGAATGTAATACAACGCTCCAGCAGCAATCACGGCCATAAATACATTTCTCAGTTGCCTGAAAAAATAGAAATAATTGGAAGGCTCTCCGCTTCGTAATCCTTTGGCAACTAGTGACAAAGTTAGCGTAAAAGATTCATGTATACTTACACTATACACAGCTAATATTCCAAAACACGACAATAAGGCACCCACAATCAATATCGGCATAAAATAGGAGAAAGTACCAAGGTAAAAGTACAAGGTTTATAATTTTGCCTTATTGATTTTCAACCCATAATCTATTACGAGATATCTTACGCGCAAAGACTCGTTCCTCGTTCCGCGACCCGCGACCCCAATGCAGTTATAATTCAATTGCAAATTTTATCGATTTTTGTACAGTGAGCGAAGCTTTTTATATTTTTTTGATCAAAAAAATGAAAAAATTTATCCTTTTACCAATACTTCTTATGACATGCGCAGTAGTTACTGGATGCAAATCCGACAAAGAAACAGTAGTTCCAACAACAGGAAATGTAGAATGTAAAGTCGCTATTCAAGCACATTTGGATGCTGCAGATATGAAAGGTCGCGGAGAAAAAACAATCACCAAAGGAAACAATATAGTCGTTGACTATGTAGGAAGATTGAGTGATGAAGAAGTCTTTGATACGAGCGTAGAATCTGTAGCTAAGGCATGTGAAAAATATCAAGCTGGTAGAGATTACACAGGCGGACTTGCATTCCAAGTGGGTGCTGGCCAGATGATTCCAGGATTTGATCAAGGCGTAGAAGGTATGAAGCTCGGACAGACAAAAACTATCGTCATTCCTGCAAAAGAAGCGTATGGAGAACGATCAAAAGATAAGTTGGTTCCTATCGAAAAATCAAAAGTACCAGAAGCAGATAAGTATACTGTAGGAACACAAGTGCAGACAGATTATGGTCAAGTCTTCAAAGTCTACGAAATCACTGACACACAAATCATCTTTGATGCAAATCACGAATTGGCAGGTAAAGACCTTACATTCGATATTACGATCAAAGAGATTAAATAATAACACACCGGATAAGGTGAAACGGATAACGGATCACGGCACATGTGCTTCGTTTATCGTTTACCATTTACCGTTTCACGTCTTGCATGAAATCCCAGATCAGACAACATATCAAAGAAGTCGTTGCAGCTATTCCTGCACAGCAAAAAAAGGAATATGTCTTTGTCGTGACACAAAAAATTATTGAAAAGTTTGGGCATTTGAAGACGCGACATGTATATCAAAGCATGGAAGATGAAATAGACACTACACCACTTATCACCCATCTTCAAAAAGCAGGAAAAAAAATCTTTTTTTGTGAAAAGACCGGGTCTATGTCTGATCCCCAAGAAACATTGGATATTATTATCGTTCCTGGACGCGCCTTTACTCGCGACAATAAAAGGCTTGGCAGAGGTGGAGGTCATTATGACAGCTTTCTCTCCAACTATCGCACAACAAAAAAAGTCTGAATATGTTTCCCAGAGCAAATAATAGACGACATTCCCCAAGAAGATCACGATATCCTCATGAATGAAGTGCTATACTAATTTTGTCCCCCTTTGCGACCGAAGGAAGTCCTTTAGGGCGAGGGGGGGAGTCCGAAGGACAGGGGGATTTTATTTTTCGCAAATCTCATGAACAAAGCATGTATTATCTGAGCAGGAAGATGGGCAAAAAGATTGCAAAAAAGATTGCCAGCTCATAATATCACCAACATAGACCTCCTAGATTCTTTCCAAGAAAAAATAGATGTCACTGACTACGACAAAGTTATTATTTGTGTACCCACATATTGCGTACAAGAAGTAGTAGACAAAATACATCGAGGACAAGGCCAGAAAACTATCATTTCTTGCGCCAAAGGGCTGATGGACAACGGAGATACCGCCTGCACTTATCTGACAAAACATTTTCAAGAGCATAGCAAATGAGCGATTTATTTTCTTGGTGGAGCGAATATTGATGACGGCAATGAAGTCGTAGAAATCACCAAAGACAGAATGCTAGAACTCGCATGTATACTCAAAAATGTGTACGCCATCGGGTTTGGGATCGCCCTTGCCAAGGGAGAAAATTATGCTGCACACAAATTAATAAAATATTTCCGCGAATACGCATCACTAGGCATCAAAGATGCCTATCGGGCAGACGCCATCGTGAGTTGTTATTCGGACAAAAGTCGCAATAAAACCTTTGGCAAGGCTTTTGCCAAGGGAGAAAAATACGATGAAGCAACCGTTGAAGGACTCAACACTGCCAAAGTCATCGAAAAACACAACCTCTTCAAATCCTGTCCCCACCTCAGAAAAATCACTAAGACAATAACAACAACAGGATAACGGAGAATGAATAACGGATAACGTAGAACGGATAATGCAGAAAGCGTGTCGTTTACCGTGTGCCGTTTACCATTTACCGTGTACCATTTACCGTTTACCGTGTGCCGTTTACCATTTACCGTGTACCATTTACCGTTTACCGTGTACCCTTTTCTAAAATTCCCACCAGCCCAATCATCGCCGCATTGTCAGTAGAATATACTTTTTTCGTCGGCCTTATCGCTACCATTGGTAAAATTTTTTGTTTTCTGTCGTCTGCCATCTGCCTACTGAGCTCTATGTTAAGATATTCTCGCAATCTTTCGTTGCACGACACTCCACCTGCAATTCACAAGGTTTTCGCTTCGTATTTGATTCAGGCTCTTATCAATTTTTTTACAAGTACTTCCACCACCGCTTCTTGAAATTCATACGCAATTTCACAGACCAACTCATCTGAAAGCAAAAAACCATCACTCGACCCGTGTTCCGCATTCCGCGAACCTTTTTTCTGTAATTCTTTCAACAAGCCCGAGACCTGACTTTTCATTCACGAAAAACTAAAATCAAATCCCTCCTTACTCAAAAATATCCTTTTGAATTTTACCGCTTCGCTTTCAACTAAGTTTACTCAATTTACTCAGTTCACCCATTTTTGAGCTTTCTCACTAATCCATTGTCCCCCCGGATATGGTCCACCAAGCATCCTCGCCACCTTATCAAAACACTCTCCCGCCGCATCATCCAGCGTTTGCCCTATCTTTTCAATAGAAAAATTTCAAAGCCAATGGATCAAGACTTGTTCATCTTTTTTTACGTTTTTTACGTCTTTTACAACATAAACGTCATTATGCCCTCCACTTGCTGTCAAGACCACCAGCGGAAATTGAATATCATCGATACTTCTTTCGAGCAACAACGAAAACAAATGCCCATAAATATGGTTGACCTGCACGATGGGTTTATCAAAAAAATCAGCAAGCAGATTTGCCGTCGCCTTTCCCACTACCAATGCGCCTGGGAGTCCAGGATGAGCGGTCACACTGACAAAATCAACAGTCTTGATGGTATCTCGACCTATAGTTTCCAATACCTGAATAATTTTTTCTGAATGCATCCTAGAAGCAATTTCTGGCACCACACCGCCATATTTCTGATGATCAGGGATCTGTGAATATGCTAATAATGTTTCTACCGTAAAAGTTGTTCCATCAAATGCAACAACTCACACAGAAGTATCATCACAACTCGTCTCTATTGCAAGCGTCCTCATATATACGAATATAGTATTAAAAAAGTCTTACAAAATTTGCATTATTTTTAATTACAGGTATAATATAGTATAATAATAAAAAAATCTTTTACTATATAAAGTGGAAAAATGGAAAATTGAGGAAAAAAAACACCAGTGGCGGCAGTTACTGAATCAGAAAATTTTAAAAAGCGAGAAGACAAGTTAAGATCCTTACGAGTAAGCGGAACAGAAACGGAAGAAGGGCAAAAGAAATTTAACGAGAGACGTGATGAGAATTTTGTAAAAGAACGAAACGAAGGACTAAGAGAAGAAATAGACAGAATAAATAACAATCCAGACAATAGAAAATATTTGAACGAATTTTTTAGAGCAAAAAGTACATACAAAAGAATGGGGCATAATCTCATTGATCTTTTGAAAGAAGGACTCACAGACCTCAACCTAAAAGCAAACACAGGAAGATCAAAATTTGAAGAAGGAAAAGCGAGAGAGGTAGATTTCAATTACACCGATATAGATAGCAAATGAGTATATTTGATGTTGAACAAATTAGGGTTGGTCGATAGCAAAGAAGATGCAGCAAAAACAACATATTTACAAGGACCGCAAACAGCCGAAAAATGACTTGCCATCAATGAACCATTAGTAGCAACCGACAAAGGAATAGAATATGCCAACAAAAAAAATAAATTTCAAATCTTGCGCGAACTCAAGGGCGGAACGAATCCATTCAAATGAATAGTATTGACCCTCAACAATAATTTTAAAAATAGTAATGGTCCGACATCCACGACACGTATGGTGTACGAAATGTTACAAAACATGGGAGTGTTTAATAATTTGTCAGAAAAAGAACAAGATCATCGGGAAAGATTTGTGTACTTTGTAGATATGGCATACTTTCTCAAACAAAGAATATATGGTATGGATGTGCCATACATTTCTGGGACAATATTTGGAAATTACAAACAACTCACAATCGAAGAAATATATAAATATCTAGGAGAAAATGAAAACAATACGGGATTCGAATTTATAAATTTTAAGGGGAAAAATGAGGATACAGAAGTACTCAAAAAAATAAAAGCGAATGGAACATTTGAATATACACAAGAAAGTTTAGCAAATATATTGGACCAAAAATCAGAAAAACTCAAAAAAGCAAGCGAAGACATAAAAAAAATACGTAACAATGAATTAAGACTCAAAACAGACGACAACTCAGCATTTTTGTTTGATATCAGCGAAGGAGTAAACAATGCAGAAGACGTAGCAATCATGGCAGCAGGACAAAAATTATGATTTGCCAAGATACATCCAAACAATGAAGTATTTGTCAGATCTTTTTACTATCTACCCAAGAAACTCTGACCATTTGTGACAGAAAGTTCAAACACCATTCACGGTAAATTAACAGAAGAAAATTTGGAAGAATTTTTAGATCTTTTTGAGGGAGATGAAGCCGTAAAAGAAGAAATCAGAACACAATTTAATATCAACAAGCTACCTACAATAGAAAAAAAGGAGATAAAAGTGGGAGATGAGTACGAATGAATCATAACAGCGAAATTACAAAGAACAGGAATCTTGGTACAAATAGGAAAAGAACCAACCATGAAACATTATGCAAAACCAATTAAATGATTGATGCATCGCTCCAATCT
>Ga0172379_10005703_pt1 | contig 17251 bp, 4 predicted proteins | sample GrowelOW334metaG_FD_119756 | JGI IMG/M metagenome (GOLD analysis project Ga0172379, IMG submission 119756) | Groundwater microbial communities from an aquifer near a municipal landfill in Southern Ontario, Canada - Groundwater well OW334 metaG | ecosystem: Environmental > Aquatic > Deep... | reverse complement strand
TTATTGCTAAAGACATACCATCATTAGTTATCAGCGATATTATAATGCCGGAAATGAATGGTTACGAACTCTGTAAAGAGATAAAAGCAGGTGAAAGCACTATGGACATCCCGGTTATACTGCTTACATCTCTCGCCCGTTCGGAAGATGTGCTTGAAGGTATTTCCTGCGGCGCAGATAATTTTATCACAAAACCGTATCGCGAAGACTATCTCATTTCACATGTTGAACAAATCCTGGCAAATAAGAAACTCCACAATAGTGAACGAGTTAGAATTGGAGTGGAATTAGTTTTTGGAGGTAAGAGACGGTTCATTACAGCTGGGCAGCAGCAGATGCTAACTCTCCTTGTTTCAACATATGAAGCGGCGGTTCAGAGAAACGATGAATTGGTGCAAACACAGGATGACTTGAAAAAACTAAATGACCACCTGGAAGAAGTAGTAACGGAAAGAACGGCAGAACTATCGGCAGAAATTGAGATTCGGAAACGTGCTGAAGATAGGATTACTAAACTAAATCGTGTGTACGCTGTATTGAGTAATATCAATCAAGCGATTGTTCGAATTAACGATACAAAACAATTGCTGAACAAAGCTTGTTTGATAGCGATTGACGAGGGAAAATTCCAGAGCGCATGGATCGGAATCGTAAATAGTGAGACGAAGAAAATTGAAACTGCCGCAACTGCCGGTTTAGCAAACGGTTTAATTGAAGTGAGTCAAAAACAAAATCCGATTATTAATGCGATAAAGTCTGGCAAAAGTTTTTTTTCAAATAATATTGATACCGATAACAACATAGCGGAAATTTGGAAGCGGCACTCTTCGTCTTTAGGATTTAAGTCATTTGTAGTATTCCCACTAATAGTTCTTGGAAAATCAATAGGCGGTTTTTGCATTTGTTCAAATGAAATTAATTTTTTTGATGAATTAGAAATTAATTTGCTTGATGAGATGTCAACTGATATTTCTTTTGCTCTTGAATACATTCAAAAAGAATTTGAACGCAAACGCGCAGAAGAAGCGCTTCTAAAATTGAAAAAAGCTGTGGATAGTTCCGGTGAAGTTATTTTTCTAACAGACAAAGAAGGTCTCTTCACATTCGTCAATCCTGCTTTCACTTCTACTTACGGATTCACTACCGATGAAATTGTTGGTAAAGCTACTCCACGAATTCTTAAAAGCGGAGAAGAAGATGCGAACTACTACAAACTGTTTTGGGAAACCTTAAAAGACGGCAAAGAAAAGAGGGGTGAACTCATCAATAAAAGAAAAGACGATACATTGATTAATGTCGAAGTCTCCGCTACTCCGATTTTCGATGAAACGAAAAATATCATCGGCTTCCTCGGAATTCAGCGGGACATCACCGAGCGAAAGCAGGCGGAAAAGGCAATGAGAGAGTATGCAGAGCAATACAAAACGATGATATCTTCTGCTTTGTTTGGATTCTGGCTTGTGGATGAGAAAGCGAAACTATTGGATGTAAATGATACTTATTGCAACATGTCGGGCTACACCCGAGAAGAATTATTAAATCTTTCTGTTCCTGATATTGAAGTAATTGATAAGCCGGAAGATGTTGCCGCACGCATACAGAGAATCATTCAATCTGGTACAGATCAGTTTGAAAGTAAACACAAAACTAAAGACGGTGTAGCTTTCGATGTCGAAATCAGTTTAAGTTTTTTGAATTCCGTAAAACAATTTGTAGTATTCATTCGCGATATCACGGAGCGCAAGCAGGCGGAAGAGGCGTTGCGAGCAGCAAGTTCATACAATCGAAGACTTATCGAGTCCAGTATTGACCCGCTGGTGATCATAGGTCAGGATGGCAAGATCACGGATGTGAATGAAGCGACTGAAATCGTAACCGGAGTCTCTCGCGAACTACTCATCAGCGATGACTTTTCAAATTATTTTACAGAGCCTGAGAAAGCCAAAGAGGTATATGAGAAGGTACTGGCAGAAAGCTTGGTTAGAGATTATCCTCTCACAATTCGGCACATTTTAGGAAAGACAACTGATGTGCTATACAACGCAACAGTCTATAAAAATGAGAAAGGAGAGATTCAAGGCATCTTCGCCGCCGCGCGCGATATAACTGAACTTGAACGTGCAGATGAAGAACTTAAAGCAAGTGAGAAACGTTATCGCGATACACTTGATAATATGTTGGAAGGTTGTATGCTAATCGGTTTCGACTGGAAATATCTTTATGTAAACGAATCAGCGGCAAAACATGGTCTTCAGAAACGTGAAGACCTTATCGGGAAGACTATGATTGAAATGTATCCGGGAGTTGAAAAGTCGGAGTTATTTGCCGGATACAAACACTGTATGGAAGAACGCGTATCTCTACAATTTGAATCCTCATTTACATTTAGTAACGGAACAGTGAACTGGTTTTTTTTAAGTGTTCAACCTGTACCGGAAGGGATTTTTGTCCTTTCATTAGATATCTCCGAGCGTAAACGCGCAGAAGAAGAAATTGTAATGCTTGCTCACTCTTTAAGAAGTGTTAATGAATGCGTTAGTATTACTGATATGGAAGACAAAATTCTTTTTGTGAACGAATCATTTTTGAAAACTTATGGCTACAGCGAGAATGAATTAATTGGGAAAAATATGACGATAGCCCGTTCACCAAACAACCCCCCGGAATTAACCAAAGAAATTTTGCCAGCCACAATACTCGGAGGATGGACCGGTGAATTGTGGAATAAAAGAAAAGACGGAAGTGAATTCCCGATTTATCTTTCTACAACAGTTATAAACGATAAAGACGGCAAACCTTTGGGACTCATTGGTGTTGCCCAAGACATTACCGAAAGAAAACGTGCAGAGAAAGCATTGCGAGAAAGCGAAGAACGTTTCAGACTTATTGCAGACAAAACCAACGCAGTCCTTTACAGGCTAAAATATAGTGATGCTATGAAGTATGATTATATCAATCCAGCTATCGAAAAATTGACAGGGTACAGCCCTGACGACATAAACAAAATTGGATTTGCGTCTCTTGTTGTAAAAATTGAGGGAACTGGCGGCAAAGAAATAAAAAATGAAGAATTAAAAGCCAATCGTGAAAAGCTTGTTTATGAATTTAGCGCTGACTATTTAATAAAGACTAAGCACGATAGTTTTAAGTGGCTTGCCGACCGTTCATATCCATGGTTTGATGAGAAAGGGACAGCAATTGGCTCACTCGGAATTTTAACTGATATTACCCAACGTAAGGAAATGGAAAATGAACTTCGTCGTTCGGAAGAGAAATTTTCGCAGCTGTTCAATCTTTCACCTGATGCAATAAGTCTATGTACACTGCCGGATGGGAAATATATTGCCGTCAATGATATGTTTACGTATCTATCGGGATATACGTTTGAAGAAGTCCTGGATAAATCATATATCGACCTGGATTTCTGGGTTCATCCCGAAGAGAGCGAAGTTTTTGGCGGAATGCTTGCATCTGAAAATGGAAGTGCAACTATCGAAACACAATTGAAAATGAAAGACGGACATATAATCGATGCAATCATGTCGGGGAAAATAATCGAGATGCAAAATGTACCTTATCTGCTTGTCGTAACCCACGATATAACCGTCCGAAAAAAAATGGAATCCGAATTGATCGAATCAAAAGAAAAAGCTGAATCAGCAAACAAACTTAAAGACGCATTTATCAATAATATGTCGCACGAAATCCGAACACCTTTGAACGGGATATTAGGATTGTCAAGCCTTATAAAAGAAAACTATGCCCGGTACGTGGAAAAAGAAGACGAATCGTTGTTCACGGGAATTGATAGCTCGTCACAACGCATTATTCGAACGGTAGATATGATCTTAAATTATTCACGTTTGCAAACCGGTGAGTTTTCGGTTATCCTCAAAGAAATAAATCTTCTTGAAATATGTGAGCATATAATCAACCAGAACAAAGATGCTGCGGAAGAGAAAAATCTCGAATTGATATTCGATAACCGGTGCGGAGAAGCCAAAATAATTGGTGATGAGTATTCAATAACTCAAGCTATTTACAATTTGATAGACAACGCTGTCAAATACACTAAGAAAGGATTCGTAAAAGTTACTCTTTTTCCAAAGGATAACAATGGAGTTTTGTTCGAGATAAAAGATACCGGAATAGGTATTGGCGAGGAATATTTAGAACATCTCTTTGAGCCTTACCGACAAGAGGAAATGGGGTACGGAAGATCGTATGAAGGCGTGGGACTTGGGCTTGCATTAACAAAGAAATATTTTGAGCTCAACAAAGCGGTTTTGTCGGTGGCAAGTAAAAAAGGAGAAGGGACAACGTTTACAGTTGAATTCAGCAAAGGGGAACGTCCGGAAACTGACCAACTCAACATGATTGGAAGAAGTTCTGCAACGGTAAGCCGAACAGAGCTGAAAAAAGATGCGGTAATATTGATTGTTGAAGATGATGCACTCAACCAAGATGTCTTAAGAAGAGTCCTCGACAAAAAATACAAATCGCTTCTTGCCGAATCAGCCGAAGAAGTTTATGAAGTGCTCAAAGATAATAACGTTGATCTAATCTTGATGGATATCTCCATCAACGGAGATAAGGATGGATTAGAATTAACCCATGAATTAAAAGCGACAAAAGAATATTCCCATATTCCGGTAATAGCCGTTACAGCTCACGCATATACAGAAGACTGGAGAAATGCTTTAACGGCAGGCTGCGACGATTATATTGCTAAACCATACTCTTTCCAATTACTGTTTGATAAAATAGCGAAATATGTTTCTGTGTAATAGAAGCGGCGATGCAAAAGAGAAAACAAAAAAAGACAGCTGGATTTATTTAAAAGACTTTTGAAAAATTCCAATATTTGTCTTTGCGAATCTCTCGTTCTTATTGGCTTTAAAAAGAGCAAAGCAAACTAAGATCAGATTTATTAATTCACATTATGCAAATATAATTCGGTTTTAAATTCTGTAACGCAGACTTAAGTCTGCGCTACGATTTTGCACTATTTTAACAATAAGTGAACGAATCCGGCGTAATATGACTTATTAATTAAAAATAAAATTGTCAACCTTTCGATAGGAAAGTTTCAACATTTCATCTATTCCAATAATCATCCGGAAATAATTTTACGGAGGGCTCTCATATCAAAGCGTACCTCCCTTTTGTTTTACAAGTAAATAATTTGTTAAGTTGAGTACATATGAATTAATCTTTTTGGAAACCGCAAAAGTGTTCAACCTAAATAGCAAATATTTTTTTGTCCTGAATTTTCTAATACTCTTTTTAATTAAACCGATGAGCTTAAAAGCAAGTTTAGACAAAAAAAGAGACTTTAATATGATAGATCCGCTTCTTTATTTTTTGAAAATTACTACTACCATAAATCCTTATCTTAGCCAAATTATTTTTATCCCTCCAAACAATTTTAAAAACGACTATGAAATCAAAACTCCTTCTGACGTTCTTTGTCGGCATCTTTATCCTTTCATTTATTTTACTCTTTAGACTTCATTATTCCACAAAAAAAGAAGTAGTAGAAAGGTTTCAAGCACAACAGTTGCTTACAACGAAACAGCTGGAAAAAGAACTAGAAACATGTTTGCAAAATGAAACACAAACCGTAGAAAAACTTTCTTCCTTAGCGCCCCTAAAAAATAATAACATAAACCAAATTGCCGTCACCATTCAAGAATACTTTGAGAATTTAAAAAAGGAACACATCCAATCAATTAGTGTTTATAACGAAAAAGGAACGATCATTTACTCTACCTTAAAAGAAGCTGTTTCTCTTAAACAGGATGATGCTCAATTTTACAAGTGGGGAACACGAAGAGAAAATAAAGGGAAGCAACTTATTACTACCGAAGTACCGATAGTTTTTTCACCACTCGATAAAGAACCAACTCTTCGCGTTCTAATTGCAGCTCCAATATATAGTGAATCTAATTCTGCCGATAAAATTGTTGGCGTAGTTTCTGCCGTTGTCGATTTGGAGAATATTCTAACTTCATTCTTCCAAGTTGATAGTTTACAAAAAACTCAAGAGCGAGCATGGATTTTGGATAGTGACGGGACAGTGTTGTATCAACCCGAGCATCCGGAAATGCTTATGTTTAATATGCATCACCAGGATGAATCATGCCTCGAATGCCATCATTCATTTAAATATGTTGAAACTATTCTTGCTAAAACATCGGGGACAACTGAATATCAACTTAAAGATAAGCCGCAGAAACTATCAAGCTTTACATCACTCAACTACAAAAATATTTCATGGAAAATTGTTGTAAATATACCCCTTGATGAAGTAACGAGTTTTGTAGATGCTGATCTTACTCAAACATTAGCTCTTTTTGCGATAATTACTTTTGCGCTCACAGGCGCAGCATTTTATGTTTTCCGCAGTAACCGTTTGAAAATTAGAGCGGAAGAAGAAGCGAAACAATGGCAAGAAAAACGAGCCTTGGATGAAGCCATACGTGAATCTGAAGAACGATACCGGCAGCTTGTAGAAATTTCACCCGATGCTATTATAGTTCATTGTGAAGGGAAAATTGTTTATGCCAACTCGACAGCATTAAAATTGTACGGGGCATCAAATCCTAACGATTTACTTGGTAAAGCTGCGCTTGATCTGGTGCATCCGGACGACCGCGATATGGTTAAAGACAGGATATTGGAAGTATTAAAATCAGGACAAACTACTCCAATTATCGAAGAACGTTTGAGCCGCCTGGATGGCAGTTTTGTAGAAGCGGAAGTATCTTCTGTAGCCACTACTTATCATAATAAACCTGCTGTGCAAATAGTTGCGCATGATATCACAAAGCGGAAACGAACGGAATTAGAACGCCAGGTAATTTACGAAATTACACGCAGCATTACCGCCAATACTAATCTCGATGAACTGCTGAAGTTGATACATAATTCTCTCAAGAAAGCAATTTATGCGGAAAATTGTTTCGTTGCACTTCATGATCAAACTACAGGGCTCTTTAGTTTTCCATATTTTGTAGATAAATTCGATATCACTCCTGAACCGGTGGCAATGGAGAAAAGTTGTACTGCTTATGTATTCCGCACCGGCAAACCATTGCTGCTTACACAAGAATTATTTGATCGGCTCGTTGAGCAAAACGAAGTGGAGTTAGTTGGTTCAAATTCTCCGTCATGGTTAGGAGTCCCGTTACGAACTCCGTCCCGGATAATCGGCGTTTTAGTTCTTCAACACTACGAAGAAGAGAACGTCTATACAGAACGCGATATTAAATTTCTCGATGCTGTTGGAAGCCAAATTGCTGTTGTTATAGAACGCAAACGCGTAGAAGAAGATTTAAGGAATGAAAGGTTATTACTACGCACAATGATTGATAATATCCCCGATTCAATTTATTGCAAGGACACAAACTGCCGCAAGACACTCGCCAATAAAACCGAATTACATTATTCAGGAGCAAAAACAGAAGCGGAAATTTTAGGCAAGACAGACTTTGATTTGTATCCAAAAGAAATTGCAGAAGGATTCTTTGCAGACGATCAGGCGGTAATGCAAACAGGTAAACCGGTGCTTGATAGAGAAGAATATCTACTTGATGAAAATGGGCAAAAGCAGTGGCTGCTCACTTCAAAACTTCCTTTGATAGATGAAAAAGGAAATATCATAGGCATTATCGGTATTGGTCGCAATATCACCAACCGTAAAAGAGCTGAAGAAGCGCTTTCAAATGAAAAAACTTTGCTGCGAACAATCATTGATTTAATTCCGGATGCTATTTATGTAAAAGATATTAATGGAAGAAAAATTCTTGCCAATCCAAAGGAAGTTCAGATTTCTGGTAAGAACTCTGAAGATGAAGTTCTTGGGAAAACCGATGCTGAGTTATTTCCCGAGCGGGTAGAAAAAGAATTTAAGAAAGAAGATGAAACCGTTTTACAATCAGGCAAATCCGTAATTGATATTGAAGGCAAATTGATTGATAAAGATGGGCATGTCAATTGGCTGTTGGGATCAAAAGTGCCGTTGCGGGATGCACAAGGGGAGATAATCGGTATAGTAGGTTTAAATCACGACATCACCGAACGCAAACGTGCAGAAGAAGAAATTACAAAAAGCAATGAACAACTTTCTAGAATTATTGCTGAAAAGGATAAATTCTTTTCAATCATTGCTCATGATTTAAGAAGCCCTTTCACCGGATTTTTAGGCGTTACGGAAATGCTGATAGAGGGTGTTGAAAATTTCTCTACAGATGAATTAATGGAATTCAGCAAAAACATGCACGAACAGGCGACTAACCTCTATAAGTTGATTGAAAATTTATTGGAATGGGCGCAAATGCAAAAAGGTTCAATAAGTTTTACACCGCAAGAGCTTAATTTGAGCGATATAGTCTCACAAAGTATCGACACAATACAGCAAAGGGCTGAACAAAAAGGAATTACTATTTCGAATGAAATTCCTGGCTCCCTTAAAGCTAACGCAGATGAAAGAATGATAAATACTGTCCTCAGAAATCTTTTATCCAATTCGGTAAAATTCTCATCCAGAGAAGGGAAAATTGTTGTAAGAGGGAAAAAAACAGAAAATGAAATGGTGGAAATTTCTGTGAGCGATACCGGTGTCGGAATGAAAGAAAAAAATGTCAGTCGTTTATTTAAGATGAATGAGAAAGTGAGTTCGAAAGGAACAGAAGGTGAGCCAAGCACTGGTCTGGGTTTATTGCTTTGTAAAGAATTCGTTGAAAAACATGGCGGAAAAATTTGGGCTGAAAGTCAGCAAAATGTTGGCAGTACATTTTATTTTACAGTTCCCGAGAAAAATAATAGTGAAACCAAATAACGCACAAGAAAATCAGAAACCGACAATGTTGGTTGAACTTTTCGGATTACTTGCCGCTTGCATTGGATTGTTTGCCATGCTTGGATGGATTCTGGGCATTCAGTTTCTAACTAATTTTGGTTCCGGTATGATACCGATGGCACCAAGTACTGCGCTATTATTTGTATTGTTAGGAGCAGCAATTTTTTTGCATACGCACTATCCACAGAAGAAAATAGTTTACAATATTGGAATTACGGTAAGTGTAGCAAGCATACTTGCATCTCTTTTACTTTTTTTCTTTTCTTTCACAAATCCTTATCCTAAGATTGAACATCTCGGATTTTCAATTACAGATACATTTGGCAATGTTCCTATCGGTCACATGTCTCCCTTGACGGCGGTTTGTTTTGTTCTTACCGGTTCGTCGCTTTTGTTAGCTCTTTTAGCAAATGCAAAACCAAAGAGAACGCTGGCATCTTTCTGGTTAGCTAGCTTACTTATAATTGTTTCCGTTATTCTTCTATCAGAGTATCTATTTGAAACTCCGTTACTTTATGGAAGTAATATTATTCCTCCCGCATTAACTACCTCACTTGCTTTTTTATTTCTTGGAATAGCACTAATAATTTTTACTGCTGTTCAATACGGATGGTATTCAAGAATTATTGAAGTATTAAATATGCGAACTTCAGTTGTTTTAGTTTTGGTTTTTGTAATACTTTCGGTGGGCATATTAACAATCGGATATTTTTATTTCCAGAATTATCAAAATCAATACAGAAAAGAAAATGAACGACAGCTCTCTTTGGTTGCAGATATGAAAGTAAGTGAACTTGTAAGATGGCGTCATGAAAGAATAATAGACGGATCATTTTTTTATAGGAACTATGAATTCTCCAATATAGTTAAGCGTTATTTCAATAATCCCAACGACCTGAATGCAAAGAATCAAATTGAATCTTTGATGTGGCATGTTTATGATACCGGTGAATACGATGCCTTATTCTTGTCGGACAAAAAGTATGTGAAGAAAATTGTTGTAAGTAAAGGGCAAGAAAGCACTACTTCATTCTTATCTCAAAAATCAATCGATAGTGTTAACACGGGCAAGGTGATTTTAGAAGATTTTTATTATAACGACAAGCTCAAAAAAGTTTATTTAAAGGTTCTTGTGCCGATATTTCAAGAAAAGGATGATAGTAATATCATAGGAATTGTGGAACTGAGGATTAACCCGGAAGAATATCTTTATCCTTACATTCAAAAATGGCCAACCCTAAGTAAAACAGCAGAAACACTTTTATTACGCAGAGATGGAAATAACGTTCTGTTTTTAAATGGATTAAGGTTTCAAAAAAATACACCTCTCGCTCTTCGCAGTCCGCTGACAAATAAAAAAATGCCCGCAGTTCAAGCAGCATTAGGTTACGAAGGGATGATGGAAGGAATCGACTACCGCGGAATACCCGTACTTGCCGCTATTCGTACTATTCCGGGCTCACCCTGGTCTTTAGTTGCTCGTATGGATATAGCTGAAATCTATGAACCTTTAAAAGAGAAACTTTGGGAGACTATTTTATTAATCTGTGCTTTATTAATTAGCGCAGGTGCTGTTATAGGTTTTATGTTGAGAAATCAGCGCATCCGGTTTTATCGTGAAAAACATGAAGCGGCGGAAAAATTAATAACTTCCGAACTTCGCTATCGCAGGCTTTTCGAATCAGCAAAAGATGGAGTATTAATTCTTGATGCTGAGACCGGAGTGATTGTGGATGTAAATCCGTTCTTGATTGAAATGTTAGGATACTCGCACGAACAATTTCTTGGAAAGACACTTTGGGAAATCGGATTCTTCAAAGATGTAGGGACCAATCGAGATAATTTTTTAGAATTACAGCAGAAGGAATATATCCGCTACGAAGATTTACCCTTGAAAACTGTGGATGGTCATCAGATAAATGTAGAGTTTGTAAGTAATGTTTATTTGGTAGATCATAAGAAAGTTATTCAGTGTAATATCCGGGACATCACCAAAAGGAAACAAGCTGAAGAAGATCTGAAAGAAAGCGAAAATCGATTTCGTGCAATTTTTGAACAGGCTGCTGTTGGCGTTGCTTTACTGAATACAAAAACAGGACAATTTGTTCGTATCAATCAAAAATATTGTGATTTTGTAGGTTACGCTATGCAAGAGATGTTACAAAAATCATTTTTGGATATTACTTTTGATCAAGATGTTCAAACAAATATTGATGAAATCACACAGTTTATTGAAGCTGATAATAGAGAATTTTCTTACGAAAAGCGTTATGTTCATAAAAATGGAAATATTCTTTGGGGCAATCTTACAATTTCTCCATTATGGAAATCGGGCGAGAAACCGGAAACGTATTATCATATTGCAATCGTTGAAGATATCACACAACGCAAACGGGAGGAATTAATTATTCAGCAACAAAATAACCAACTCCAAGAACTCAACGCTACTAAGGATAAATTTCTCTCCATCATAGCGCACGATTTGAAAAGCCCGTTCCAAGGGTTTCTTGGTTTAACCGAAGCAATGGCTGAAGGTGGCGATGATTTTTCTAAAGAAGAAATGGCAGTTTTTAGCAAAGAGATGAACAAAAATGCAAACAATCTTTTTAAGCTTTTGCAGAACTTATTGGAATGGGCTCAGATGCAAAACGGAACAATAGATTTTAATCCTGAAGAAATATCCCTTTCAGAAATAATTTCTCAGAATATTGATCTCATTAATAAAAGAAGTGAGCAAAAAGGAATTGATATCATTTTTGATGTTACGAAAAATCAAAAAGTCTTTGCAGATGAAGCAATGCTAAATTCTGTTTTGCGGAATCTTTTATCGAATGCAGTTAAGTTTACATCCAAAGGTGGAAGGGTAATTATTAATATAAATGAAACAGAAAATGAATTGATCGAAATATCAATAAAAGATAGCGGAATTGGTATATCCGAAGAGATTCGTAAAAAGTTATTTATGATTGGAGAAAAAGTCAGAAGAGAAGGAACGGAAGGAGAGAAAAGCACCGGATTAGGTTTACTTCTTTGCAAAGAATTTGTAGAAAAAAACGGCGGGAAAATTGGGTGGAAAGTCAGCAAAATGTTGGCAGTACTTTTTATTTTACAATTCCTAAGAGTACTGGCTAGGAGAATATTTTATGAAGAAAATATATTTGCTTTATGTAGTTGTGATTTTATTACTACAGGTAAAAGACGTTTCCGGGGAAAAATTGATTTTCACTCAACAACAGCTAAATGTCATTTCAACATACTTACCGGATGATAGATTTAGAGATTCTACAGAAGTTGAACAACTAAATAAATCGGTTGAACCTATCCTTACTGAAGAAACGCTTCCGAATGAAGTTGGTGAGTGGGATATTAGATTTATTTTTGATTACTTTAAGAATGATGAAGTAATTAATGCAACGCTTCCACAAGTTCAACTATTTTTCGGCATTTTCAAGAACCTTGGAGGCGAGATAAGTTTGCCGTTAAATTACAGTAAAGTGGATAAGGTTGAATATGGTTTTGGGTCAATATCTACAAGTGTAAAATGGCTTATTATAAATCAAGGCTATACTATCCCCGCAGTTGTGTTAGGATTCGAAGTTGGATTTCCAACAAACAGTTTCAGCAAAGAGACTGAAGAACGTGCTTTCGAACTTTCACCCTACATCGCATTTCTTAAGGACTTTGGACAGGTAAGTTTTCAGGGTAACCTTAGCAGGGCAGTAGAATTACCTGTTCCCGGCGGTGAAAAAAATTATAGAACCGATTTTAATATTGCATTTTCATTTCCTATCTTTGAGGGAAAAGCAGATGTTTTTGCCGAACTAAGCAGTTCCTGGTTAACAATGGAGCAGAATGAATTGTTTGTTTCACCCGGCATAAAATATAATCTTAACGATGAAGATTGTATCGCCCTTGCCGTACCGTTGAGTCTTAATAACCAGAGGTCTAACTTCAGAATTATTTTTCAATATCAACTAGAGTTATAAAACATTAACACACTATGAAAATATTTAAGATACTAAATTCTAAGATTCGTTATAAGCTAACTGTTGGGTTTGTTTTTATTTCTCTATTTGTAGGAGTAGTAAGTTATATTGGCTTCAGTACAATTCGGCACATCGAAAAAGATTATAATCTTGTTTCTACTTCCCGACCTCTTGTACACTCTCTTGAGGATATGAAGTTTGCCTGTCTAAGACTTATCTCCTCTGCCTCAGAATATGCATACATACAGGTAGAAAGCAAAAATGCACCTCAAAACGCACCTATTGAACAAGAAAACAACCTGATTCAACAATCATGTAATCAATGTCATAAAGCTTTCTCTCAATATGAACACTTAGTGAAAGTATCATTTCCGGAACTAACCGAAAACAAAAATGAAGTTAGAGATTATGGTAATAAAGTACATATTGCCGCACTCGAATTCATAGAAATGAAAAAACAGGGAATATCCGGTACAAAAGCGTTAGATAAAAAAGAAGAGATGGAAGTTGATGAAATGGGATTTCTTAAGGCGGTGAACCACACTATCGATCATGCAAATGATAGATTAGAAAAAGAGAGAGCACAATTAAACTACACAATTTCATCATCGTTAAGAAATATCATTATTTTAAGTGGACTGACTTTTTTCTTCAGTGTGTTATTCGGTTTTCTCTATTCTCGTTCTCTATCAATCCCTATAACAAAATTAACACAACAAGCGGACAATTTCAGAAAAGGGAATCTGGATGCGATTGTAGAACTAAAATCTTCTGATGAAATTGGCGCTTTAGGTAGAAGCTTTAATGAGATGGCGGAAAGAATAAAACTGCTTATATCCCAATTGGAAGATGAAGTAAACATTATTAAACAAGCTGAAGAGGAAATTAAAATACGTAATGAACAACTTTCAAGGAGCAATGCCGAAAAAGATAAATTCTTTTCAATCATTGCTCACGATTTAAAAAGTCCATTCCAGGGTTTATTGGGTTTAACAGAAATGATGGCAAGTGGGAATGAAGAGTTTTCGAAAGATGAATTATTGGAATATGGTAAGTCAATGCACAAGTCTGCTTCAACTCTTTTTCAGTTAATCGAAAACTTATTAGAATGGGCGCAAATGCAAAGAGGTTCAATAAGTTTTACTCCCAAAGAACTTAATTTATCTACATTCGCTTTACAAAATATTGAGATTATTAACCAAAGAGCTGTACAAAAAGGAATTACTATTTCGAATGAAATTCCCGAATCCCTTAAAGTTAACGCAGATGAAAAAATGGTAAATACCGTTCTCAGAAATCTTTTGTCTAATGCAGTAAAATTTACAAAACGGGATGGGAAAATTATTATACGTAGTAAAAAGACTGAAGATGAAATGGTAGAAGTATCCGTGCAAGATACCGGCGTTGGAATGTCTGAAAAGGATGTAAAACGGCTGTTCAAGATAGAAGAAAAAGTTAGTAAAAAAGGGACAGAAGGTGAACTAAGCACCGGATTAGGTTTACTTCTCTGCAAAGAATTCGTTGAAAAACATGGCGGAAAAATTTGGGCTGAAAGTCAGCAGAATGTTGGCAGTACCTTTTATTTTACTCTTCCAATTATCATTTGTTGATTAACATTGTACTATATTTGGACAACCTGTTTCAGGACAGGGCACATTGAAAATCAAAATTCGTTAATCGTTATTCTTAAATTTATTTTTTATTTTCTTATAAATATTCTAACCTTTTTGCACAGTCCGCCGCTCCGCCGTGGCGGAGGATTTTTGCTAACTATTTAATTCCCCAACTCCATTTCTCTTATAATCTTCATCGTTTCTACACTTACCGTACAGACTCTCTTCAGCAAATCGATAACTTGTTCTTTATAGTCTGCAAAGCGGTAGGTATTAAATTTCTCCGCTATTGTGGGATCTGTTGGTTTCTTTTCTTTGTATTGATCAAGAATCCATTCTAAAGCGGAGCGGTTACCGAGTTTATACTCCCACGCTTCTTTGGGTATGCCGGACAAAAAGGTTAGTTCGTCAAGTTCAATAATGCCTTTTTCTTTATCGGCTTTTAATTTTACTTTTATCTTTGGCTGTAATGCATCCTTTTCTTTAACCTGATCCGGTTTTTGTAGAGACACGCCATGGCGTGTCTCTACGTTTACAATTTTTAATGCAAATGGTTTTACGGTTTCGTAGTTGATGTGCAATTCCATTAATTTTTTGCCCCACTTAGCCCACTGCCAAAAGTTTTCGTAAAAGGGGATGCGTGGAAATTCTCTCTTTAAATTTAACTCGTACTTTTTGCGGTACGCGGGATTATGAAGAACTGCGTAAGTATAATTGAAAATATCTTCCTTACATATGACCGCATTCGTTTCCCTCTCCTTCTTTAAGGAGAGGGTGGCTTTAGCCGGCTTGTCCGCCATATTTTTGGCGGAGTGAGGTTTTTTGTAATGATTACGGAATTGCTCAAGTCCCCAATCGGTTATGTTTTCTATCCGCTCACCGGTTGCTGTGTAACGGTAAAGAGGAAGACATTGGCTATCACCGGTTAAGTGTAAATCAATAATTGAAGCCGATCCTAAACAATGAAAATTTTTATTATTCCCGATAGAGTTGATTGCAATATATTTATTTGAATTATCATCAAGATTAAAAATATCAAACCATTGGTAAGTCATTCCATTAAAGTGTTTGTCGAAATAAAAAGACTGCTTATAGAATGGACGGTAAAGTGCCGTTATTATTTTCTCTTTTTCAAAATTCTTTTTAATGCCTCTCTCTAAATACTTATCAAGTTCTCTATCCCATTTTATCAAATCCTTTTCTTTATATTTTTTATCGGAAAGTGTTTTGGAATAAGTATCAATCATGAATTTGACTTTATTCTCAAGAGCATCTTTTGAAGAATCATAAATCCATTCGTCTCTTTGAGTCGCAATCCCTCTTGAAAATAATTGAAAGAGAGCTTTTTGAGATTTCTCCGCTTTTACATCTTTATCTATAATTGGCATAAGTTCGTCGAAATCATTATCGGAAAGATTAATCCAATTATTCTTTTCATCTGGCAATAGCAATTCAAAATCGATCTTAGAAACATTTTTTAATCTAAGATATTCTTTCTTTTCTTCTGCCTTTACATAATCACCAATTTCATTATAAAAAACTTTAAACCGTTCTTTGGTTTCTTTTCTAACCAAAAAATAAATAGCTACACCAACTCGAATCTGGTCGGAGAAAATATTTCCTCCCTCAGTCCGTCTTCTTTCGCCGCTTGTACGTGCATTTCCTTTCAAGTTTACAACCCAAATTTCATTAAACTCTTCGGCAATTATTTTTCTAAAACCATCGTATGCTTTAGAATCAATAAATGAACTATTGGAGACAAATGCTAAAACGCCATTCTTGTCTATTCTATCTGTTGCCCAACGTAAAAAACGAGTGTACATATCGTAAAGCCCAATCTGGTTTTGCGCGGTACCGGCTTTTACATAAGTATCTTTAATCCTTTTATCAATTGCCGGATAAGTGCGGTTTGCATTATCCATACTGTAATTTTCTTGTTTTGCGTTGTACGGCGGGTTGCCGATAATCACGGAAATCTTTTTGCTGTTCTGGCGTTTAATGCGCTCGCTGTTTTCGGAGGTTAGACCAAAAAGTCCGTGCTGCTGCCCGGCGTATTGGTTTGCGTCAGTGTTATCAAGTGTATCAACAAAGCAGAGGTTTTTAAATTCTTCGTAGTAACCCATCTTCTGTTTAAACGTAAACTCTACATTTAAGTTCGCTATGTAGTAGGGAAGTATGGCAACTTCGTTCGCGTGTATTTCGTTGTTGTATTTATAAACCAAATTTTGTTTTGGAATGTGGTCTATAATCGAGGTGATAAAAGTTCCGGTTCCCGTTGCGGGGTCAAGTATCTCTACATTCTTATCGGCGAGCGTTTTGCCGAAATGTTTATGCAAAAGGTAATCGGTACTTTCGATCATGAACTGAACGATCTCATTCGGAGTGTACACAACGCCAAGTCTATCTGCGGCTTTCGGGTTATAGACTTTATAAAAATTCTCGTAAAGCACTTTTAAGAATTTCTGTTTTTCATGATGGTCTGTAATACCGGAAGCAGCGGCGTTAATGGCATCGTAATAATGCTCAATGTTTCCCATCAAGTTTTTTAATTCGGAAAAAGTAAAAAGTATTTCGATCAGTTTTCCAAGTTCGCATGCAATGTTGTTGTGGCGGTGAAATTCGGGATCGTCAAAAATCTTATTAAAAATATCGCTTGTTAAAATATGCTGTATCATCATTTCGCGGATGTCGGCTTCGGTTATTTCGGGATTAATTTCCGCTTTACAAAGTTCTAGAAAAACCGCGTTCGCTTCAATAAATTTTTGGTTAATAACACGTGTTTCATCAAT
>Ga0172379_10005702_pt1 | contig 17255 bp, 11 predicted proteins | sample GrowelOW334metaG_FD_119756 | JGI IMG/M metagenome (GOLD analysis project Ga0172379, IMG submission 119756) | Groundwater microbial communities from an aquifer near a municipal landfill in Southern Ontario, Canada - Groundwater well OW334 metaG | ecosystem: Environmental > Aquatic > Deep... | reverse complement strand
CGAGTTGGAGATTCAGGTTAATATGAAGTTGTAAATTACTACTTCACAAATACTTGGATCTAATTATTCGGCATTCGGAATTCTGAATTGGAATCTCTGACTTCAAACTTTTCCAAAAGAAAGGCGAGTTAATCCCTTAGGTTGACGGCAATAGCCACTGCTCCTCCCTCTTACTTATCGCCTGATTATTTTACCGCTGTCCCGAGAAATTCCATTTTTGTCAATGATCTGATAATAAATCAGTCCGGCAGGTAAGCCCCTGATATCCAAATTTGTATTCTCCTGATCCACTATAAATTCCACTAAAAACATTCCGAGTGAATTATACAATCTGATCCGGCAATCGGGAGCAGCAACTTTTGAGCTAAAAAACAGTTGATCACTAACGGGGTTGGGAAACAATTGGTACTTGTCATTGATCAGGTCTGACTTTTCTTCCGGAATTGCTGTAATGAGATTTGTCAAGTCGATCAGGTAAGCATCGATACTGTAGTCCTCTTCGATATGTATCCGCCAGTTACTTCCAAAAAGAACCCGTCTTCCCGAATGGTCAACTGTGGCATGGGGCTCAGCAAAATAAACGGCGGTTTCGCGGTCTGGCGTGGCCGGTGAATATTCACGGCTTCGGTGATGGGCATAACGTTCAACCCCCCCTGAACCATCCATTTTCAATGCAAAAACCTCATCTTCAAATGGCAGCCATCCCTCCAAACCATCGGTCAGCCGATATTCAGAATCGAACGTGCTGATATATACCCAACCCGGCCTGTTCATAGCCCGGCAGGAGATATGCAAATCAAAAGGCTGAGCCACCGACAGCAGCTGGGTAGTAGTTCCGTTGGCCAATGAATATTTATTGATGTAATTCAAGTTGGAATCATCATCATAAATATCCATAATTAACACCTCCTCACCCGATGCATCCAGTCCCAGATCGCTATGTCCGGCACCCAGACCCTTCTGCCAGATAAAATTAAAGTTACGGTCGTACACTTCTATCCCATGATACCTGCCGGTTTCCTTATCAGCATAATCCACAATCACATAATTGCCAAGAGGGGATATGGATACCCAGTCGAAATCAGCCAACACGGCCGGGAGTGCCATGGTACTTGCCACCCTATCCTCCTGAATGTCATAAACGATCAGATCCCGGAAACTCACTTCCCCTGTTACATTATCATAGGTGCGCCCAACCACTGCATAATATCTTCCATCATTGGAGATATTGCCTTCCCCACGCGTATTTGCCCAGGCATAAGAATTAAAGGTATGCACGGTCCGAACTTCATCTGTAATCACATTATAGCTGAAAAGCACTGTATCGGGATTGAACAGAACCAGTTCCGGATTTGATGGGTGCCAAAAAACATCATCGCCGGCAACACCCTCCAAAGCTTTTATAAACTGATAATTCTGACCATTATAAAGGTATGCATCACTCCAGCCTGAACGCAGGAGCATCAGGGTCTCATTGCTGTTCCATGCCTGGCGCTTTGAGTAATCGGGAAATAAACCGTGAATACCCGAAGTCCGGGCGTCAGTCAGTCTTACTACCGGAGTGTGGAAGTTCGGATCCGTAAATAAAATTCCCGGTAAGGGCTGAGCCAGATCACCCTGATAAACGGCATTATGATGGGTAACCAATTGTGCAACCATGCTCTGGAACGCTAAAAACCCCAGAAACATCAAAAAAAAACGCTTATTGGCTTTCATGGCAAAATTCAATTAAACGTATCATTTCCATAAAGTTAGAAAACTATTTCAGGCTAAACAAATAAAAGTTCATCGATTAAAAAGAAACAGAACCTTATCTTTACGGCCCACAAATTGTTCAACAATGAAAGTAGCCTTCTGGAATTCAATCAAACATACCGGTTTGCTGATCTTATGTTTTATCGCCGCACTTCCTTCATTGTCGCAGGATCTGACGAGTCCCGTTGATCTGGTCAATCCGCGGATCGGAGGGATCAGCCATGTATTAATGCCAACCTTCCCAACGGTTCACCGGCCCTATGGGATGGTCCGGTTTTTTCCGGTAACCAGTCAGGGCATTTCCGATTCCTACCTGGGCGGGCGGATATACGGACTTCCGCTGAACAGGCCCGAGCACCGCGGTCGTGCCGTGATTACCGTGATGCCGTTATCGGGACTTGAATCCCTTCAGAACCCTGACATAAGCTCCGCCATCGATCATGATTTTGAGAAGGTTACGCCATACAGTTATACCGTTTTACTTGAGGATGATAATATCACGGTAGATTTTTCCCCCACGGAAAGATGCGGTTTTTACCAGTTCTCCCCCGAATCGACCAAGGATCTCGTATTGGTTTTCCAGACGACCGATGAAGGAAGTTTCGAATTGAAAAATGAGCAGAATCTGGCAGGCAGTGAAGCATTCAGCGGAGTCCGTCAATTTGTGAACATCTGGTTTAACCGCCCGGTTAAAAAATCGGGTTACATCGATGCAACCGGCAAGGTGATCAACAAATCCAAGGGCAAGGGAAAAACCATGAAATTCTTTGTCGTTTTCAATGGTGCCGAACTGGTCAAGATGAATTACGGTGTATCATGGATTGATGAAACGCAGGCTGGACGTAATCTCCTGCAAGAGATCCCCGGTTGGGAATTTAACAAAGTGGTGGATCAGGGACGCGATGCCTGGAACAAAGAACTTCTCAAAATCAAAGTAAAAGGGGGGACTGAAAATCAGCGGATCACTTTTTATACTGCTTTGTACCGGTCGATGGAACGTATGGTGAACATCAATGAATACGGACGCTATTACAGTGCTTACAATAAGAAAACCGTAAAAACCACGCACAATTTTTATGTCGATGACTGGAGCTGGGATACCTTCCGGACACTGCACCCCTTGCGTTTCCTGATCAGTCCGGACCGTGAAGCGGACATGATCAAATCCTATATCCTCATGGGGGAGCAGAGCGGGTGGATGCCAACATTCCCACAGGTATCCGGCGACGCCAAATGCATGATCGGACATCACCAGGCGGCCATTATTGCAGATGCCTGGATGAAAGGGATCCGGGGTTTTGACCTGCCAAGGGCTTACAAATTATTACGAAAAAATGCCACCGAAGGGACGATGATTCCCTGGCAGGAGGGTCCGGGAACCGAACTCGACAAATTCTATCGCGACAAAGGCTGGTTCCCTGCACTGGCTCCGGGTGAAGCCGAAACAGTAAAACAGGTGGGACCATTTGAAAAGAGGCAAGCAGTAGCGGTGACCCTCGAAGAATCTTATGATGATTGGTGCCTTGCCCAACTTGCCGGAGAATTGAAACAGGCTGATGACCAGAAGCTATTCCTGGCCCGGTCAGGCAATTATAAAAACGTATTTAATCCGGCCACCGGATTCATGTCGCCCAAAAAGGCCGATGGCACCTGGGTTGAGCCATTCGATCCGAAAACTTCAGGCGGTACCGGTTGCCGCGATTATTTCGCTGAAATCAACTCCTGGAATTATTCCTGGTTTGTGCCTCATGATATTGATAACCTGATGAGTCTGATGGGCGGCCAGGAGAAATTCACCTCCCGCCTGGATCAGCTTTTCGAGGAATCCCTGAAAGGGTATGCAAAATGGACCACGATCACCACCCAGCCCGATGCCTCCGGTATTGTAGGGCAGTTTGTGATGGGAAATGAACCCGGGTTCCATGTTCCCTATTTATATGTATATGCCGGTGAAGCCTGGAAAACCCAGAAGCGCCTGCGACAATTAATGGATGCCTGGTTCCGCAATGATGTGATGGGAATCTGCGGTGATGAAGACGGCGGGGCTCTCTCCTCCTGGTACGTTTTTACTGCAATGGGTTTTTATCCCATGACACCGGGGAAACCGGAGTATGTGATCGGCAGTCCGATATTTGAAGAGGTCACGATTGATTTGGGCAACGGGAAAGAATTAAGGCTCAGGGCACCGGGCACAAACGCGCAGAACAAATATGTAACCGGGTTAACGGTCAACGGGCAGGCGGTTAATAATTACCGGTTCAGTCATCAGGACATTTCGGACGGTGGGAAAATTGATTTCGAGATGGCATCACGACCTCTGACAGTAGAAAAGTAGGAAGGGTGAATTTAGAGATTCGATGACCAATTTTGAATTTTGATGGTTAACATACAAGGTTATGTCGGCGGATGCAAACGTTTTTGGAACCAAACCCTCACCTTTTGCATATTCTCCAGCTGCCAGCCGGGAACATGGCGCCTGCAGGCTGAACACTCCTCACTTTTTGGTGCGGCTCCCCAGCGGACCTCGATGCAATCATTTGGATTATAGGCCATCTCGAAGGCCTCTTTTCTTGTCAGGAGGTCTTCGATTGTAATTGTTTGTTCAGTACCGTTTGTCCGGGTATAGGTTATCGAAAGTTCAGAGATCTTTTTGGCTAAAAAATCTTCCAGCCTTCGTTTAACCTGATCTGGTGAACTGAGTTTCGGCATTTTATAGTCGCCCGGCGAACGGACAATTTTATCCGGGAAATCCTGAATGGCATCCATGGCTATCAACAGCCGGAGATCGCGGTTTGGGGTTGAAAAATCTTCCCATTGCCCCCCCGCCTGAAATACTCCGGAGGGTCGGCCCGGCATCCCGATCACCTCACCGGGATGTGATTTCATGTAAGCTTCACCGTTAGCTACCGAATTAACGCGAACCATCAGCTGTTCGTGCAAAGCCTGGATCAGGTCGAGCAAAGCTTCTTCCGGATCCAGCGGTTTCGGGTTGATGTTCCGGTCCATCGTTTGATAGAAAACATCCCCGGTCATCCCTTTTTGCTGCATCGAGAAAGGAACCATTCCGGGCAAGGCTGATATTTCATCGTTTTTCATCAGCCGGCGCTGATCACCATTCATCACGATCGGACGGAAAGCCTTGAATCCGGGCTCACCGACAACTTCAGTAGTGGTAAACAGAAAATTCCCTTTCCAAAATCGTTTAACGGCCACCGTTCCATCGGGCTGGGCATCCACTGATAAGAGCAAGCCCGGTTTGTTGCCTGTTTGTGGCACCCAGCGCACCAATATCAGGGTATGACCGTATGGATCGGCAAAAACAACACCGGGACGGAGGGCATCCCGGGTGAGGGGAACGGGATAGTAATCAGAGGATTCATCATTCAGGGCCGTGCGTGCGGTACCGGAATGAACACCATCCATCACCCTCCTTAGAAAAGAATTGAATGCCAGGACCGGATGGGATTTTGAGCTCGACGAACTATTGGTGACCCAGTTACCGGTTTGGGGAGATTTACCAAGATATCCCCGATCACACTCATGATAACCGAAGGGCAATCCGAGTTTCCAGGCAAAGTAAGCCCTCAGGTAAAACGGATTGTCAGCACAGTCGGGTTCCATGATCACCCTGATTTTTCCGTTTGGGTCATCCTCATTGTATCCCAGATGGTTATATAAAAAATTCTGTTTAGGATTTTGCATCACCTGGTCCAGTGCAGGCCAGGATGAGCGCTCGTCGGCCTCATAAAAAAGGGCGTTTATCCAGGCCGAATAAAGGGCTTCGGTTTCGCTGCTCCACCCCTGCCCGGTTTTCCAGATGGTGCCTGAAGATTGTACGGATGGCTTTCCGGCAGATACAGTAAATTCAATGCTGCAGACTGTTTGGCCCTTTTCAACCAAATGGGCCTGATACGTGCCTTCGGAAGCTGCCTCAAATTCATCGATCCTCCAGAAAGGCAAACCATCGCCATTCCGGTTTTTCCCTGATTTGACGGAGCCTGAAGGGCCGGAGATTTCAATCCGGCCTTTCCGGATGTTCTTTGCACCGGTTGCCAGGATTTGGAAGGATTGTCCCGGTTGCGGTATTTTCGGTGATACCATCAATGCATAGACGGTCCGGGATTTTTCTCCGGTATCTGTTTCATCGACAGAATCAGCTTGGATTTCGGAGCTTGTTCCCGCTACCTTTCGGACTGACCGGTCACCGCAGGAAGGTGCCCCAAGGAACAGTACCGATAAGCCTGCTAATGTCAGCACCAGGCGTATTCCGATCAAAGCTTTTCCTTCTGCCATTTGGACTGTAGAAATCTAATTTTTAGGCATCAACACCCCCCGGATATACTGCTTGCTGTCCAGATATTTTCCTGCCGTACGTCTAATATCTTGAACGGTCACTGCCTCCACTGCTTTTGTATAGGATTCCAGGCTATAAATCTTATTACCGTTTAAGTAAAGATCCTGAAGGTTGCCGATCCAGAAGGAATTCTGCTTGATGGCTTTTTCATAATCCTTGATCATCGTTTCCTTAACTTTTGCCAGATCGATATCAGTTGGACCGTCCTTCTTAATGCGCTCAATTTCACTAAAGACCGTTTGTGTGAGGGTGTCCACCTTTTCGGGAGCGCAACCCCAGTTTGCAGTAATCTGGAATTCCTGTCGCGGCAATTTGCTCAGGCTTTCCTGAAAACTGACCCCATACACCCCACCCTGCTCTTCGCGCATTAACTCCCTGAGCCTGATGTTCATGGTTTGCATCATGATATTGAACAGCAACTGCCCGGCATCAGTATATTCAAATTTTCCATCGAAAAACATCATCACCATGCTCTGCGGCTCACTATTCAGGTCCATCTTCTGATCAATGACCTTGTCGGAAAACCTGGGATCGACATCTTTGAAGGTCTCCTGCCGGTGTATGGAAGGCAATCCTCCGATATAAACCTGAAGCAGAGGCAGTATAACTTCCTGCTTGAATGAACCGACAAAGAAAAACTTGAAATCGGAAGCATCCTTGATGCGCTCGGTAACGATATCATAGGCTTTATCCAGTGATACTGCATCGATCTGTTCTAGCGTGGGGATCATAATCGCTCTCGGATGGTGGTTATAGGCAAGTTTCATGACCGAATCCATGAAAATAAACTGTGGATTGACCTTGAAATTCTTTAACGAATTCTTGTATTTATCAATGAAAGACTTAAAGACCTCAGGATCTTTCCGGGGATTGGTAAACCACAGGTAGTTAAGTTGAAGCATCGTTTCAAAATCCTTAACATTGGAGCTTCCCGACATATTTTCAGTCAGTTGCTGTATCGAAGGCATGGCAGATGCGCGAATTCCCGTGAGTTTTTTCCTCAGACCGATCATGTCAAAATCCCCGATGCCACCTTGCTGCATGATGGTTGTTGCCAGCTGTCCGGTTACCAGGTCGGCATCAGAAACAAGCGAAAGGCCACCGGGACTGAAAGCGGAAAAATTGATTTCATCATGCTTAAAATCAGTGCTCTTAAGAACCACCACCGCTCCGTTACTGAAAGTAATCTCGGTATAGCCGGATTCCTGATTCTCGACAGTTTTAACGACATCACCAGGCTTGGGCTTAACGGCAAGCAGTGGAGCATCCGATAAATTCTCAACATATGGTTCCACCTTTTGGTCACGTGCCGACCGGATGATTCTGATCACCTCGGCTTCGTCAGGGAGTGTTGTGCCCAGCTTATCCGGTCCGACAATCACTGCTGCAATATTTTCATTGGTTATCAAGTCTTTGGCCAGTTTATTAACGTCTGCCAATCCGATCCCTGGCAACAAGGACTGTACAATTTCCTGATTCTGGTCGGGGTTCATGATCAGGCCTCCGGTAAGGAAATTATAGATACATCTCGATGACCAGGAGCCCGATTCCACGTTATCCGCCTCCTTAACTGCATTCTCCAGACTGGTCAAAATAGCCTTCTTTTCCCGGTCAAGTTCAGCCTGTGTAAAACCGTGCTGACGAACCCGCTCATTTTCAGTCATCACCAGACTGAGGCTTTCACCGATTTTGTTTTCTTTGGCATTTATACTGATTGAGTAACCATTGGTCAAACGACTGTAAAATGGCCGCGTAAAAGCAGATGCGCTGATAAACGGGGTTTCGGTTTTTGTCCCTATTTCAGCCAATCTCTTGCTAAACATGGAATTATACAGTTGTTCAACAAGTTTCCTGCGGTAGTCGCCGATCGTTTTAACCCTGTATCCCGGATATTTAAAATTTACCTGGGCGCTGAATCCCATGGCCTCCTTATCCGTAACAATACTTATCAGCGGATCTTTATTTCCGGGGACATCGTATTCCATCCTGTTGAGTTTTCCTGTGGCTTTCGGGATTTTTGAAAAATGGGAATTCAATTTATTCTCCATCTCTTTTATATCGATGTCACCAACAACGACAAGGGCCATATTATCAGGACGGTACCATGATTTATAAAAGCTTCGGAGGGTATCCGGCGGGAAGGTTCTCAGGATCTCTTCTTTGCCAATGATGAATCGCTCAGCGTATCTCGATCCTTTAAGTAAAACCGGTTCATATTTCAGACGCATTCTTTCATCCGCCCCTAATCCAAGCCTCCTCTCTTCGAGAATTACACCCCTCTCCTTCTCAATCTCAGCATCTTCCATGGAAACGAGATGCGCCCACTCCTCCATAACCTGAAATCCTTTTTCAATATTATCGGGATTATCGGCAGGAATCTCAAGCATATATATCGTTTCGTCATAGCTTGTAAATGCATTCAACCCGTCTCCAAACCTGACACCCATGGATTCGAGCATACTGATCATCTCATTCTTCTTCCAGGTTTTAGTCCCGTTGAAACACATATGCTCCATAAAATGGGCAAGACCCTGTTGACTGTCATTTTCATTTACCGAACCGGCATTAATGGCGAGTTGAAGTAACAATCGCTTTTCAGGCTTCGGATTTTGCTTCAGGTAATAGGTGAGCCCGTTCGACAGTTTTCCGATTTTCACGGTTGGGTCAATAGGCATTTTCTGAGTCAGATCGGGCTGCTGTGCCGATGCTGAAATGACAATGGCTATCAGTAATAAACTGGTTAATAAACGCCTTACATTCATGGCTGATTATTTTGGTTTGAGTTTGATTTGAAAATCAAGAGATAAGAAATTTCAACGCTGAGGTACCTTGATCAGGCCACTGACCGCATATCCCCGTTTTATTGCTTTTTCCACGAGCCTTTTATATGTTTCATCAGGCAGCGAAGGAGTCCTGCTTAATATCCAGAGAAAATGATCAGACTTGCTGCCGATCATGACATACTGGTAATTCATCTGATCGAGTTCCATGATTAGATAATCAGCATAAAAATTCAGGAAAAAGGAAACTTTCAATTTCGACAAATCCTTTGGATCCTGAATCTTAGCCTTACCCACCGCCACTTTATGCTTTCCGTCCAGAGTATTTTTATATCCTTCATTCAAGACCTTGATTTTCCCATCGGGACGCAAGGAATACGTAGCTGTGACACCTACCAGTCTACGCTCGAAAGAGTGGTCGAAACGGGCAATTTCATACCATCTGCCAAGGTATCTATTGAGGTCGACCCCGGAAACTGTGCTTTTATCTACCATGATTGTTGATTGTTGGGTTTGCGTTTGGCAGTTGCTGCATACAAACAGGAACAGGGCTGCAGTAAATATTGATTTTTTCATTGCGGGTTCATTGAGAACATAAAAATAGCAAAAGAAATTGGTTCGCTTCGCTCACTAATTATGCTCCCTTCGGTCGCTAATTAGGGAGGGGAGGTGGAATAATTCGTAACTTTCTGACTCCAATTAGGAGTTAATTTCTTTGAGTTATGAGAAATATTCCGGTTGATTGGCTGTTAAAGAGTGATCCTTGGACGGAGTACCGGACACGGATGGATATTCTGGGGCAGTCGCCTGATGAGCAGGAGGTTAAATCGGCAAGGGATAGGATGTTGCATCATCACTTGGTGAGGGGGATGATGGACAAACTGAATGAATGGCCTGGTCCATTGGTGAACAGTCATAAAAGTGCGGGTCAGTTTTTTCATCTTTTACCCTTTCTGGCAGACCTGGGATTAACTTATTATGACGATCCACTGCCAAAAGTTATTGAAAAAATCTTCAGACTCGCCTCCTATGAAGGACCATTCGGGGTTGTTATGAATATACCCGTGCACTTTGGAGGGACGGGTACCGACACCCCGGCATGGGCTTTGTGTGATGCCCCCCGTACCGTTTATGCGTTGGCAAAACTCGGTCTACGGGATCATCCCGACGTTTTAAAAGCACGCGATTACCTGGTGGGCTTGGGAAAGGTGAACGGGTTTCCTTGCAAAGTTTCGAAGGAACTCGGAAAATTCAGGGGACCAGGAAGGAAGGATGATCCCTGCCCATATGCGACACTCATCATGCTTAACCTGATAAGTTTATATGATGATCTGCGAAATTCTGAAATTGCGCATCAATCTGTGAATGCACTGCTCGATCTCTGGGAGAACAGCTTGACCCGGCATCCCTATATGTTCTTTATGGGTACTGATTTCCGAAAATTGAAAGCTCCGCTGATCTGGTTCGACATTCTTCATGTGTTGGATACCTTGTCAAAATTCAGATTTGCAATCCATGACAAACGATTTATAGAGATGGCAAAGGTTATGGAATCCAAGGCCACACCTGCCGGTACATTTATTCCGGAATCTATATGGAAAGCATGGGAGGGATGGGAATTCGGGCAGAAGAAGGAGGCTTCTCCCTATTTAACGATGCTTATCTGCCGAATACTCCTGACGATAGAGATGTAAAAATTCACAGATTCGAAGACCAGTTTTGAATTTTGAGCGTCGCAGACGCATTTATGCGTCTCTACTTTTTTTCTATCTTTCGGAGCAAATTACTTACCAGACTAAATCTAATGGCAACAACGGCTACTGTATCTGCAAACGGGCAAAAAAACTCGTATGCCACTTCAATCATTATTATCGGGGCACTTTTTTTTATTTTCGGATTTGTTACCTGGTTGAACGGAACCCTGATCCCTTTTCTGAAAATTGCCTGCGAGCTGACTAATTTTGAAGCCTATTTTGTCACATTTGCCTTTTACATCTCTTATTTCTTTTTAGCCATTCCTTCTTCCTGGATCCTTCATAAAACCGGTTTTAAAAATGGTATGGCTCTCGGATTATTCGTAATGGCCATTGGCAGCCTTGTTTTTATACCGGCCGCTCAAACCAGGACTTTTGCCTTATTTCTCACAGGACTGTTTATTCAGGGAGCGGGACTTTCACTGTTGCAGACTGCTTCCAACCCATATATCGTAATTCTCGGCCCCATTGAAAGTGCCGCCAAAAGGATCAGCATCATGGGTATTTGCAACAAGACAGCCGGCATTCTAAGTCCGTTGATTCTTGGTGCAATTGTTCTGAAAAATGTCGATTCTATTAAGGATACGGTTGCATCAACCACAGATGCGGCATTAAAAACCAACCTGCTTAATGACTTAGCCGGCCGTGTGATCATTCCATATATCATCATGGCCATTGCGCTGACCCTTCTGGCTGTATGGGTCCGTTATTCCCCTTTGCAGGATATTGATACCGACAAGGAAGATCAGCATGTTAATGATGCAACCCATGGAAAAACCAACGTATTCCAGTTTCCGTATTTTGCATTGGGAATCATCACCCTTTTCTTATATGCAGGTTGTGAGGTAATCGCGGGTGATACCGTCGCATTATATGCCATGTCGACTGGAATCGGAACCAGTAAAGCCATTATTTTCACTTCCTATACCTTATTTTCGATGGTAGTAGGATATATATTAGGTATTGCGTTAATTCCCAAAACGCTTTCACAATCCAGGGCGCTGGGAATATCCGCTATCCTGGGATTCCTTTTTGCTGTTTCAGCCATCCTGATTAAAGGGCCTGTATCGGTTTACCTGATTTCACTCCTTGGATTTGCCAATGCCATTATGTGGCCGGCGATCTGGCCGCTTGCTCTGGGGGGATTAGGCAAATTCACAAAAATCGCTTCCGCTTTATTGGTCATGTGTATTGCAGGGTGTGCAGTCCTTCCGTTGGTTTATGGCCGGCTGGCTGATATTTTCAGCCGCCAGCAAGCCTATTGGCTGGTTGTTCCCTGCTATCTGTGGATTGCATATTATGCATTCTGGGGTCATAAAATTGGAAGGCCTGTTGAAGTAGGCGACTAATAGTGTACGCTACCTGGTCGGTTTGAAAGGAAGAGTAAAAAAGAATTTTGTCCCGACACCTACCTCAGAGGTCAATGTCATTTTGCCTCCCAAAAGCTCAACCAGTGCTTTGGAAATTGGCAATCCCAATCCTGCACCTCCGAACGGGCGTGATAATGAGTCATCGGCTTGTTGGAACCTGGCAAATATCGAATCAAATTTTTCAAGAGGAATACCAATCCCCGAGTCAATGACAGAGAATTCGATGTCACTTTCGCGGATCAGGTATCCAAATTCAATTACGCCCTTCTTAGTAAACTTAACCGAGTTCCTGAGTAGATTTAGCAATATCTGAGTGAGTTTTGCTTCATCCATCAGGATCAGAGAATGATCATCTTCCAAACCAAGCTTTAGTGAAATGGCAACATGGTCCAGTCTGCTTTCACTATCAATTTGATTATGAATCCTTTTAAGAAGCCCGTTAAGGTTTATTTCCTTTACGTGAATTTCCACCTGCCCCGAATCAATTGTTGATATGCTAATGAGGTCAGTGATCATGTCAAGCAGCCGGTGGGTGCTGCCTGTAATAATCCCTGTAAATTCCAACCGTTCTTTTTCAGTGATCCTCGGATCCGTCAGCAGTTCAGAAAAACCAACGATCGCATTCATCGGGGTCCTGATCTCATGAGAAAGATTATTCAGAAAGGCAGTCTTTAACCGGTCACTTTCCTCCGCTTGTTCCTTGGCAAGAACAAGTTCCTGTTCAATTCTGATTCGCTCATCAATTTCCTCAACCAACTTCTTCTTTTGGTTAAAAAAATCATTCATCAGCCGGGCAATATGACCAAATTCCGACTTGCCCTTTAAAAGGCTGTGGATAGGTTTCGGATCATCGGCAACTAAGCTGTATATCAAATTCCTAAGCGGCCTGTTGATGAACCTGACAAGAACGAAAGAGACACATCCGAGAACCACCAGCAGGGCAATCACCAGAATGATCAGGTTATCACGTGAACGGTCCCGGAATTCCCGTGCATATCCCAGAACTCCGTTGGAACGAATGACTGACTGAGTTCGTCCTTCCCAATTCTGCATCGGATAAAAGTTAATAAACTCGAAATCGTCCCGGATGATAGAATCCTGAGGTACTGAAAATGGAACAGGGTTGAGAATATTTATGGAAGTGCCGGTAAATTCTTCTATTTCCAATAGATACTTTTTCGTCCACATCCGGCCGACAAAGAGGTACCCTTTGGGTTTGGTTTTTCGCTCAGGATCGGATGTGGGGTGAATGGACCCTCCGGATATCTGCATTAATCCCAATTCTGTATTGACGAAAAAATCCCATAGTGCACCCTTACTGACCAACTTTTGGAGTTCACTATCATGGAGCGGCATCCGTTCAACCGGTTCAATGCTATCCAGGTTGGTTGAATACAAGAGTGTCAGGTCAATCTGATAAACCCATGCATAGTCGATATTGAAAGTGGGTAAGGAGACGTTTATATTATCATCTGCCCATTGGATATCCTTCGTCCGGGTATAATTAACCATATCATCCCAGTAGGTATAATCATAAGCGAAATCGCGCAAGCTCCTGGACTTAAAATCAACAACGCGGGCCAGAAGAACAGCACTTTCCGTCTTTTTTTTGTCGAGCATGGATTGGATATGGCCTCTCTCAACCACTCTCGACAGAATAATACCAACAACCATGGATACAGCGATCAACGCTATCAGTAAGAAAATACGATTTTGAATACTCCTGATCATAATCATGTCGCCCCAAAGGAAAAGATAAATTTCCGTCGCTCCAATGCAATTAACTAAAATTAATCAAATAATGCTACCAGACCATATGCGCTCAAATTTCTATAGACGTTTTCATTGGGCCAAGATAAACAGTGGAAGAAAGTATCCCTTTGAAATCAAGTGTTAATGTGGTCGGAATAGGATAAACAGCTAACTTTGGTAGCTGTAGAATTGTTTAAATCCTCAATAGAATATATGACTGAACACAAGGAAACTTTAAGTGAATTTGCGCCATTTGGGCTGACCGGATTATCCGGCCGTGTGTGTGTGGTCACAGGTGGTGCAGGAATTATCGGCACTGCAATATGCAGAGGTCTGGCAACCGCCGGCATTAGAACAGCCATTCTTGATCTGAATGAGGAGACCGCTTCAGCTCTGGCCTTAAGTATTGAAAAGCAATACGGAACCAGATGCATCGGCATTAAAGTCAATGTCCTTGATAAGGATTCGGTTGAGCAAGCCAGAATAAAACTGGAATCCAAATTCGGACCTGCAGATTTCCTGATCAACGGTGCAGGAGGAAATTCACCAAAAGCCACCACGGATCTGGAAGCTTTCAATTCCGCACAACTACCGGCACGGACCATTTTCGATCTTGATTTATCTGGATTCCAGGGCGTATTTGATTTAAATTTCACTGGAACACTCTTACCCTGCCAGGTCTTTGGTAAAGGTATGGCAGAGAGGGGCAAAGGGGTCATACTGAATATCAGCTCGATGAATTCTTTTCGCCCGCTGACTAAAATACCTGCCTATTCCGCTGCCAAAGCTTCGGTTAACAATTTCACCCAGTGGCTCGCTGTGCATCTGGCTCAGACAGGAGTCAGGGTTAATGCCATTGCCCCGGGTTTTTTCCTCACTGAGCAGAACCGGTTTTTACTGACCGATAAGCATACCGGCGAACGCACGGCACGCGGAAATAAAATAATCGCCAACACGCCTATGGGCAAGTATGGTACACCTGAAGACCTGCAGGGGGCTGTGCTTTTCCTTCTGTCTGATCTTTCTGCCTTCATTACCGGGGTGATACTGCCGGTTGACGGGGGATACTCGGCGTACGGAGGAGTATAAAGAAGTGCCTGGAGTACTTTGAGTTAAGAGAGTTACGAGAGTTAAGACAGTTAAGAGAGTTAAGAATATGAGCTTGAAAGTTTGAGACCTGATACCCAAAACCTGATACCTGATACCCGATACCCGATACCTATGAAAAACGTCATCATTGCCCAATCAGGAGGCCCTTCTTCGGTGATAAACAATACCTTGAGAGGCATCATAGAGACCTGTAAATATTTCCCCGATAAATTTGGAACCATCTATGGAGGCTGGCATGGGATAGAAGGTGTGCTCAAAGAGGAAATTCTAAACCTGACCGCCCAGCCCGAGCAGGAAATAGCCCTGTTACGGACCACACCGGCCGCAGGAAGCATCGGAACCTGCCGGTACAAATTAAAGGATAAGCAACAGAAAGATTTTCAGCGGATACTGGAAGTTTTTAAAGCACATAACATCGGATACTTTTTCTATATCGGAGGGAATGATTCGCAACATACCGCTTTCAAAGTGAGCGAAATGGCCAGGATCGGGGGCCTCGATCTGATCGCAGTCGGCGTTCCAAAAACCATTGATAATGATGTCGGGGACAGCGAGTTTCAACTTATCGATCATACACCCGGTTACGGAAGTGTCGCCAGATATTGGGCTCATGCGATTCAGGCAGCCAACGAGGAAAACCAGGGTTCATCAACCGCTGATCCGGTCTTGGTTCTGCAGGCTATGGGCCGGAAAATCGGTTACATCCCTGCTGCTGCCCGATTAGCGGATCCCAACCGTGAGTTGCCTCTGCAGATCTACATGTCGGAATCAGGTGTAAGTGCAATGGAAATGGCAGACCGGGTGAACGACCAGTTAAAAAAGGATGGCCGGTGCATCATTGTGGTCAGCGAAGGTTTTGAACTCGTTGGGGAGGACCCGCGAATTCTCGGCAATGGGGTTACCCATGTAAAGGATTCCTTTGGCCATGTTGAATACGGAGCCGCTAAACTCGCCGCCTATCAGCAGGTTGTCAATTTCCTGAATGATGTGGGACTCAAGTCCCGTGGATCTGCCAGGGGCCAGGTACCGGGCACGGATCAGCGGCATGCCATGATCTATGCATCAACAGTAGATCTGGATGAAGCCTATAAAGTGGGTCAGAAGGCGGTCGATATCGCCCTGAACGACGGAAACGGCTGGATGGCCACCATCCTCAGGACCCAGGGGCCGGTATACTTTGTGCGTTACGATAAGGTTCCCCTTGAAAAAGTGGCCCTTTCGGAGCGCAGTTTCCCTGAACAGTGGATCGCACCGAACCGGATCGATGTAACGGATGACTTTATCAGATATGCTTCGCCCCTCATCGGCCTTGACTGGCCCTCAGTTCCGCTGGTAAACGGATTGCAGCGGTTCACGAAATTCAACCCAATATTTGCCGACAAGAAACTTGACGCATACCAGCTTGAAGCAGAATAATCATAAGTATTACCATGACTAACCAGGATATCCTCCTCGCACTTCGTCCCGATCGCGAATTTTTTGTCGGCATTGATTCCGACGGATGCGCTTTCGACACCATGGAAATAAAGCAAAAAGAGTGTTTTTGCCCAAATTTCATAAGGTACTGGGAACTTCAGCCCATAGCTACCTCTGCCAGGCAAACCTGGGAGTTCGTCAATCTTTATTCAAAACACAGGGGTACAAACAGGTTTCTTGCCGTGATCGAGACCTTTCAGCTTCTTTCGGAAAGGAAAGAAGTGAAAGCCAGGAGCTTTAAATTACCTGATGTTTCTGCGCTCCGTGAATGGACCCGAAACGAGAGCCGTTTGGGCAACCCTGCCCTCACTTTGTATGCTCAAGAAGTGAACGATCCCGAAATCGACCGGGCTCTGGCGTGGTCAAAAAAGGTAAATGAGGATATCAGCCAGATTGTATTCGGAATCCCACCCTTCCCCTGTGTAAAAGAGAGTTTGGAACGGTTGGTGAAATTTGCTGACATGATAGTGGTTTCTCAAACTCCGGGTGAAGCGCTGAAACGTGAATGGGAAGAGCATGGAATCGATCAGTTTACCCGAATTATCGCCGGTCAGGAATTTGGAACCAAAACGGAGCATTTAAGATACGCAGCCAAAGGAAAGTATCCCGATACCAGCATACTGATGATAGGTGATGCACCCGGGGACCTGAATGCTGCAAGAACAAACGGAGTCCTCTTCTATCCGATCAATCCGGGGCGCGAGGAGTTTTCATGGGAACATTTCTTCCGGCAAGGCATCGACCGGTTCCTAACCGGAATTATATAGGGGATTATCAGGACAAGCTAATTGCCGATTTTGAGAAACTTTTACCCGAAAAGCCGCATTGGGTTAGCTAATGATTTTATTCTCAACCGGATCGGAAACCCACGACCTTTCATCCGATGATCTCAAGATCGGATTAT
>Ga0172379_10005701_pt1 | contig 17256 bp, 12 predicted proteins | sample GrowelOW334metaG_FD_119756 | JGI IMG/M metagenome (GOLD analysis project Ga0172379, IMG submission 119756) | Groundwater microbial communities from an aquifer near a municipal landfill in Southern Ontario, Canada - Groundwater well OW334 metaG | ecosystem: Environmental > Aquatic > Deep... | reverse complement strand
TTTATGAACGGCGCTCCGGCGCGCGCGGAACAATCCATGGTGGACAACGTTATACAAAGCCTCAACAAGGAATCGAAAGTGATCGAAGTCCCTCTCGCGAGATGGAAAATGGCGCCGATCAAGGATGAAAGCTGTCTTGATCCGAATTTCGTGCCCGGAAAAGGCTGGAAAACGATCTCAACCGGCAGCATGCTGCCGCTGAACGATATCGGCTACTGGTTCTGGACCAACTTCAAAGTCCCCGAAACGATCAAAGGCCTTCCGACTAAAGGAAGCCGGATATTTCTCACGGCAGGAGTGGAGAGAAACGGAGAGATATATATTAACGGACAGTGGAAGCACAGCTTCTCGCATTTCAACGGCGAGGCGCTTCTGACGATCAACGCAGTTCCCGGCGAAGAATACGCGATAGTAATCAGAGCGAACAACAACGCGAGCGGAGTTATCTTCACTAAAGCGACTCTGGAGTTCTCGGCGTTCGAGGCGGTTCAGCAGGAAGTGAATCAGTACGTCAATGATATTTTTCTTGTCCGGCAGCTTATGGATTTTTCGCCGGACAAAGACAAATGGGAGAAGATGCTCGAAAAGTCAGCGGCGAAAGTGGACCTGGCGGCGCGCGGAAAAGACGGCGACGTGAAGTTCGTGGAGTCCCTCGGCGCCGCGAAGAAAGAGCTGGCTCCTATTAAGGAACTTGCGAAAACGTTTTCGATATATCTGATCGGCTACTCGCACATAGACCTCGCGTGGCTGTGGGACAAGAAGGAAGGCGAGGACGTGTGGAGGAACACATCGAAAACGATCATGGCGCTTTACAATGAATATCCCGAATGGAAATACTGCGCTGGGCAGGCGGCGGGCTATTACTGGATGGAGAAGGATTATCCGAAGCTGTTCGAGGAGATCAAGCAGAAGGTGGCCGAAGGCCGCTGGGAACTCGTCGGCGGCACATGGGCGGAGTTCGACTCGAACCTGCCGGGCGGCGAGAGCTACATACGGCAGCTCGTTTACGGCAAACGATATTTCAGAGAGAAATTCAATAAGGAAGTCGTGATCGGCTGGACGCCGGACTCGTTCGGATACAACTGGAATCTCGCGCAGATTTACAAGAAGGCCGGAATGGTCGGGTTCCTGACGCAGAAGATCAACTGGAACGACACGACGCGGTTCCCGCACCATATCTTCTGGTGGGAGGGTCCGGACGGCTCGAAGCTGATGACGTATTTCCCGGTCGGCGGCTACGGCGATTCGATGGACACGAACGAAGTGCTTTCGCAGCTCAAGACGATGAAGCAGACGACGGGCGTTTCGGAAGTGTTCGCGATCTTCGGCGTCGGCGACCACGGAGGCGGCGTGACGCGCACGCAGCTCAACCGCGCGTTCGCGTTCAAAAACAACCCGCTTTTCCCGCCCACTTCATTCATATCGTCGGAAGAATATTTCAAACATCTGCTCGACCTGTCGAAGACGCACAAGTTCCCGGTTTACAACAACGAACTTTATCTGGAATATCACCGCGGCACCTATACGTCGCAGGCGGACACGAAGCTGAACAACCGGCGCGGCGAAACTGCGATCATGAACGCGGAGACGTTCAATTCGATCGCGGCGCGGCTCGGCGCCACATATCCGCAACAGGACATCCGCAACGCCTGGAACCATCTCATGTTCAACCAGTTCCACGACATTCTGCCGGGGTCGAGCATAAATAAGGTTTATAAGGATAACAAAATTGACTACGCGGAAATGCACAAGATCGCGAACGGCGCGGCGGAAGGCGCCGAGAAGTCGATAGCGGCGAAGGTTGACACAAAAGGGGCGGGGCAGGCGCTGATGCTGTTCAATTCGCTTTCCTGGAATCGCGACGGAATCGTGGAGATTCCCGCGGCGGGCGCGGAAAGTTCCGTTCTCGATGCGGCGGGCAAGCCGGTTCCCGCGCAGGCTGTCAAAGCCGACGACGGCTCGGCGAAGCTGTTGTTCGTGGCGCGCGGAGCGCCGGCGATGGGTTATGCGACCTACCGCGTCGTTCCTGGAGCGCCGAAGGCTGCCGCGAAATCCGATCTGAAGATCAGCGGGACCACTCTCGAAAATGAATTCTTCAAGGTTACGGTTGATTCGAAGACGGGCAACATCACCAGCCTGATAGACAAGCGCGACAAGCGCGAGTACTTCGGCGGCGGCCGAGTCGGCAACGAATTGCAGTGCTACCACGACAAACACCCGGATTACGATGCATGGAATATCCGGTTGCACGAGCGGCTGGATGTCGCGCTCGCGGCGGCGCCCGAGATTGTCGAAAACGGGCCGGTGCGCGTCACCCTCAAATGGACGAAGACAATCGGCAAATCAACGTTCGTTCACTATCTCTCGCTCGTGGCTGGCGTTCCGGAAGTGTTCGGCAAGCTCGACGTGGACTGGCGCGAGGCGCATGTTATGGCGAAACTCGCGTTCGATCTGAATCTTAAGAGCGACGACGCATGGTACGAAATTCCGTACGCGGCGATTTCGAGGGCGGCTTACTGGAAAAACGATTCCGACAAGGCGAAGTGGGAAGTCTCCGCTCAGAAATGGGCGGATTATCCGGACGGCGCGGGCAAGGCCGGATTCAGCCTGATCAACAACAGCAAGTATGGATACGATACGAAGGACAGCGTGATGAGGCTGTCGCTGCTCCGCTCGCCGAAGGCGCCGGACGCCGAGGCGGACATGGGCAAACACACGATTGAGTACTCGCTCTACCCGCACGCGGGCGACTGGCGGAAGGCGAACACCGTTCTGCGCGGCTGGGAATTCAACACGCCGCTGATCGCGCTCCCGGTCGATTCGCACACCGGAACGCTTCCCGCCGCAAAGTCATTCTATAAGGCCGAACCGTCGAATGTGATCATGCCGGTTGTGAAGAAAGCTGAAGACTCGGACGCGCAAATCCTGCGACTTTACGAAGCCACCGGCAAGGACTCGAAGGCGAAGATCACGCTCCCGGCGAAACCGAAGTCGGTCGAGATCGTCGACCTGATGGAAGAAAAACCGATGGCGGTTAAAGTCACCGGCTCGACGATCGAAGTTCCGATCGGCCATTATGAAATACTGTCGCTTAAAGTCACTTACTGAGCGGAAACTGAAATAAAATACAAAAGGGGCGCTCTGCCGGGCTCCCCTTTTTTGTTGGTTTGGATTTGATGTTTTCGTAGATCGAAAAGCGTTTGCCCCGCCGACCTCAAAAACTACTCGAGCAGTTTGCCCGCTTTTTCCATATATTTTACGATGTCTTCCATATCGTCCGCGAAATTCGAAAAATGAACGTCTTTCTGATCGTCGCAGTATGCTATCAATTCATTGGATGCGCTTATAACGCTTTCGTCCGTGCGGTCGAGGAGGCGTATCAGTTCGAGATCTTTGTCCTCGATGTCGCCCGATTTAAGAATCGTTTTTATGGCTTCCGCCGCAAGGGCGACGCTGTCCACGATTGATTTCAGGTTCGCGCGGTTCTCGTCAACGGTCGCGTAACCGTGTTCAATGTTCGTGAAATTCAGGTTCAGCGCGAGTATTGAAAGATTCGCCTGCGAGATAAGAAGCAACTCGGTAGATGTCAGCAGGTTCGCCGCTGTATCCGTCTCTGCCGCCTGCGCTCCGCGTCCCATGAACGCAACGGATAGAACTATGCACATCGCCACTGTCAGAATCAATCTCTTCATCTTCGCCTCCTCGTTTTTGGTTTCATAAAAACTAATCAATTATAATAATCGGATTTGTGTTTTTACAACAAATCTTTTGTCACATAAAAAACGATCATGGCGCTTAATATAAACAAAACATGCTATTCAAGAAATTTCGGGCTGAAACAAAAACTATTTTAAATCTTCGAAACCGATTTCGTGAATGTCGTAGCCGGCAATCTTGCCGTCTTTGACGTGAACAATGCGGTAGCCCCAATGCGGGTCGTTGTCTTTCTTGAGGTCAAGTCCCGCTGCTTCGGTTACGATTTCGAGCGACGACGCGCCGAGCGGCCGTTCGGCGTTGAAATGCACGTGTCCGACGAACACCGGAGAGACTTTGTATTTAGTCATCATCTGAATGAACTGGCTTGTGGAGGGACCTTCGGCTTTTTCCTTGCCGACGCCGCTTTTGACGTTGCTCTGAAGAAACTCCACCGGAATGTGAGTGAACGCCATGCTGGTTTTTCCGGCTTTCGCCGCCGCGAGCGCGTCTTTCTTAATCCACGCCCATTGCTCCTGACCGATGAGCGCGATTGTGCCGACGCCGATCTTGTCGGCTTCCGCGGCCGGTTTGTAACGGAAAGAGTCGGGCCAGTCGTGCGTGTTGATGCTGATGAAATGGATGCCGTCGTAATCGAATGAATAGTAAGTCGGCCCGTAAGTCGCGGTCCAGTATGGGAGGCCGTCGATGGCGGGCGAAACTGAAACGTCGGTGTCGAGATCGTGGTTGCCGGGGTTGGTGTAAAAGGGAACGCTGAGGTATTCGAGAAATTTTTCGTAGTGAAAAACATAATCGCGGTCGTAATTGATAGGGGATAGGCCGAGGTCGCCGGTGAAGATGACGAATTCCGGGTTCAACTTCGCAATGTCCTGCAGGAGCCGGATGCGGATGGCGTTAGTGTCCTTGCCGGGAACCTCGCGGATATTGAAATGGATGTCGGTGAGATGCACGAAATCGAAATCCTTTTTGAACTCTTTCAGGATTTTGACGGCGTGCGGCTGCGAGTCTGAGGATCCGTCGGAGAAAGAAACGGTGAGATTGTAGAGCGCTTCAGGAGCGGAGGCCGGGACGGAAGCGCGGATGGCCGACGGATTTTCAGGCACCGGGCTGAGCGTAAGAGAGATGGGCAGCGCGTTTGCGGCCGAGCCGGACGGCGCGAGAGACGCTGTTGCCGGCTTTTTATCGCCGTTTAGTTTCAGTTCGATATCGAACGAGTCGCCGGCTTTTACAATCGCCGGCACGCTGAATATCGGGCGCATGATTTCGCGAATTCGCTGAACCGGCGCGGCTTGCGCCGTAACAGCGATAAAAAGAAATCCTATCAATGCGAGCAGCGTTTTGTTTTGTTTCATCTTGCCTCCGTTGCGAATTCAGGAGGGCGGATTTGAAATCCGCCCCTACATTCCGTCTCTACATTCCGCTCCTACTCAAAATCATATTAATCAGAAAGTCACTTTGAAAGTTTTCAACTCATAATGGCCGATCGGCGCGGTGATAGTGTCGCCGCTGAAGCCGACTTTTTCCGGCAGCTCTTCCATCAGATTCGTTTCGACAACAGATTTCGGTTTCGCCGGAAGTTTGATGACCGCCTTTGAGTCTTTTCCGGCCGCTTCGTAAACGCGAAGAATGAGCGAGTTTGAGTCCTCTGCGAGTTTGACGGACGATAGAATCACGTTCGCCGGTTCGGAAGAGAAGAACGATTTTGAAGCGGGCAGGGGGCCGCCGTGTTGCGGGACGGCAAACGCGAGCGCCGGGTTGTTGAATTCATAGCCGCGGCGTGGCGTCTGCGCGGCGCGCCAGTCGCCGGCGTGCGGATATATCGCGTATTCGATGGAGTGTTTCCCCATGTCGGCTTCCGGGTCCGGCTCTTTCGGCGAACGGAGCAGCGACATGCGCATCACATTATCTTTGGTGTCGTAACCGTATTTCCCGTTGTTGAGCAGGCTGAATCCGAATTTGCCGCCGGCGCCGGTGTAGTCCACCCATTTCTGCGCGGAGACTTCCCACTTAGCGCGGTCTGCGTCTGTTTTCGCGACCGCCGCGCGTGAGATAGCGGCGTAAGGAATTTCGTACCACGCGTTGTCGCTTTTCAGATTGAGCTGGAATGCGAGTTTCGCCATCACGTGCGATTCGCGCCAGTCGACATCGAGGCGGCCGAACACCTGCGGGATGCCGCTCACGAGCGATATGTAATGAACGAAAGTAGATTTGCCGATTGTCTTCGTCAGCTTGAGAGTGATGCGGACCGGGCCGCTTTCGACAATCTCCGGGGCCGACGTGAGCTCGACCGGCAGTTGCTCGTGAAGCTTGATGTTCCATGCGTCATATTTTTCATGTTTGTCGCGGTAGCACTGCAGCATGTTTCCTTCGCGGGCGCCGCCGAAATATTCGTAGCCGGTCCGCTTGTCCACGAGACTCGATATGTTGCCTGATTTCGGATTAACGGCGACTTTCAGGAATTCGTTTTCGAGAGTATTGGCCGTGACCTTCAGAGCGCCGGAATCCGTTTTTTTCTTTTCGGACGGAACGGCGCGGTAGACAGCGTATCCGGCGGCGGGAAGTTTCCTGGAAGCGAAAATCAGCGCCTTGTATCCGTCGGGCGTCCATACGATCTGAGAGGGGAGAGCGTTCCCTTTTTCGTCGAGTATTGTTTTGTTTTCAAGGCCGTCCGTGGAGACGCCGATAACGCCGCCGCGAGGCCATGCGAGAGAATTGAAAACCATGAGAGGCGTTCCGCGGCCTGCGGTGTTCACTTTGCCGGCGATTGTTTTCATAGCGTCGCCGGACACTGTTTCAGCCGTTTCGAGCATCTTTGCGTAGTCGGCGTCGGCGTCTTTGTAGGCGCCGTTGATGCTCGACCCCGGCAGAATGTCGTGGAACTGGTTGAACAAAAGAATGTCCCAAGCCGAGCGGATTTGCGCGCGAGGGTAGACGCGCCCGAACCGGGCGGCGATGGAGGAGAAAAGCTCGGCGTCGGCGAGTTCAGCTTCGCCGCGGCGGTTGTTGCGTTTTGTCGCCCCCTGCGTCGTGTATGTGCCCCGGTGGTATTCGAGATAAAGCTCGTCTTTATAGACGGGGAATTTGTGAGTTTTCGAGAGAGAGGCGAGATGCCTGAAATAAGCGTCGGCGGTAGTGAATACCGTTTTCGGGAACAGCGGATCGCTTTTGAAGACGGAAGCGTTATGGAGAGAAGTGCGGGTGATGCCGCCGCCGTGGTCGCCCACGCCGTAAGTTTCGAAAGTTTCCTTGAGGTCGGCGGATTTGTCGATAGCCTTCATGTGTTCGAGGACAGGGGCGGCGTCGAGCGCGGCGCCGTATCCCGCAGGCGGCAGATAGGTTAGGATACGCGAGCCGTCCGGGCCTTCCCACCAGAAGATATTGTATGGAATCTTCGTAGTGTCGTTCCAATCCATTTTCATAGTGTAAAAGCCGATGATGCCGGCCTTTTTGTAAATCTGGGCGAGGTTCCAGTTGAACCCGAAAGAGTCGGGCGTCCACGCGACCGCGACGTCCTTGTTGAATTTTTCGCGGAACCAGCGTTTGCCGTACAGCAACTGGCGCACGAAGCTTTCGCCGCTTGGAAGGTTCGAGTCCGGCTCGACCCACATCGCGCCCACAGGCTCCCAGCGGCCTGCTGCCACCATCTTTTGTATCTCCGAAAACATATCCGGATACATTTTTTCGATGTACTGATATCCGGCCGGTTGTCCGGCGCAATAAATCCAATCAGGAATATCCTTCAAAAGTTTAAGAACGGAACGGGTTGTGTTGACCCAGACGTCGACGCCTTCGCGCTTGTCCCAGCGGTAGGCGAGGTCGATGTGCGAGTAGCCGAGAGCGTATAGAGTGAACTGCCGGGTGAATTCCACGGCGGGTTCGAGAAGCGCGCGCGCTGATTTGAGAGATATGGAGAATCGGGAGAAGTCTTTCTTTTCGAGAGCGTCGAGGTCGACGGCTGCGGCCGATTGTTCGAGCAGGGCAGTCCACTTGGCTTTGTCCGGCGCGTATTCAATAAGTCTTTGAATGGTTTTGAGATCGTTGGAGTAAGCGTTCGCCTCGCGGTCAACGTCCTGCTGAGGAGTGTATAAAAGAGTCGCTTTTAAAAAACTGCCGTTGGAATAGCGGTTGTTGCCGCGAATGAGAATCGCGTATTCGTCGCCGGGCACGGCGTTGTCAGTGATCAGAAACTCGCCCTGCAGGGAGTATGAATTGCCGACCCAGTTGCCGTTGACGTAAATGTCGCCGCTTTGAAGCACGACGGGGCGGAACAGAATTTTACTGCCGCCTGCCTGAACGCCGCCGATCTTTTCCGGTATTTTGAAGCTCGTCCAGAACCACGTTCCCGTCTCTGATTTCGGGAACCCGTAGCCGGTGGACGCCGATTTCCAGCTTTTATCCGGGATGAAGTGCGGGTCGAAATAGTTGTCGTTTGTTATTGACGTCGTTTTCCATTTGTTCAGTTCCAATTTGTAGAAGTCGCCGCGGTTGTCGATCGTTTTGATCACTTTATCAAGCGGCTGCGCTATGGCTGGCGCCGGAAGCGAGAGTAAAGCGATTGAGGCCGCCAATGTGATGGCGACGACAAACGGAGAAAGGAAACGTTTCATTAATAATACTCCTGTTTTATTTCGGCAGTTTCGAAAAAATATCAAAAGGAGCCGCGAACGCTGTGCCGTGCCGCGCGCCTGCGGGCATCTTAAGCTTGCCGCTGATCATTTTCCAATGTTTCAGATCCTGAGACTGGCTTAAGCCGTAAGAGTTCAGGGTATAGCTGTCGTAATAGAGATTCCATGTGTCGCCTATGCGCAACACCGTCGGGCCTTCGACCCAGTTTGTGGTTATCGGTTTCGAAGGGAGGCTGTACGGGCCTTCGGCGTTTTCGCTTGTCGCGATGACGATGTTCTTTTTCGGCGGCCAGCGGGTTTCGTTCTTCAGAAACATGATGAAGCGGTTGTCGCTGAAAACGATCGTCGCGTCGATGCAGTTGAATTTCGGATCGTAAAGAAGTTTGGCCGGAGCGAAAGTTTCGAAGTCGGTTGTCGTTGTGTAGTAGATTCTGTGATTGTATCCGTCGTCGCCGGCGCTGTCGGTCGCGGGGAACCGGCCGGGGATAGTTGTCGACCAGAAGATCATGTATTGCTTTTTTGAGGCGACGTAAAAGATTTCCGGCGCCCAGCAGTTGCGGGCGGTTGGTTCGTCCGTCATGACCGGGACATCTTTTTCATTCGTCCAGTGGATCAGGTCGCGGGATTCTGCGTAACCGAAGCTGATACGTTTCGCTTCCCAGCCGGTGGTCCAGACCATTCGGAAAACGCCGTCCGGGCCGCGCAGTATGAACGGGTCGCGAAACACTTTGCTCACTGTGGGAGTGAACAAAACATTGTCGCCGTTCAGCGCCGACCATTTGTAGGCGTCCTCGCTCCATGCGAGATGCAGGCCATCGCCGGGTCCGCCGTTGTCGTGGAAGTATGAAAACAGAAAGACCTGTTTTGCTGCGTCCAAAGCGTTGGATGAATCGCCGTTTTGATTCACAGCGGCGAACGCAGAGCCGCTAAAAGCGATAAGCGCAATTGCGCAGAATAGCAGTTTGCGAAAAAACACTCGAATCTCCTAAGCCGCTCAGTCCGCGTTTTTCGGCGTTCCGATTTTGAGCATAACGGCGCCGTGGGCCGGAACGATGGCGGAGAACTCGCCGTCGAACTTGCCGAGATCCTTCTTCACCCAGAGGTCGCGGACGGGCTGCGTGCCTTTCACTTTGATGTCGGACCACTTTGCGGTGACAGTCTGTTTTTCGAAGAAGCGGTTGAAGAGCGCGACGGCGACCGTGCCGTCGAAAAGCGGGCGGGCCCAGACTTCGTTGTATTTGTCGCGGGCGACTACGCGGGCCCCTTTGCCGAGCGGGTCCTGATTGACCGCGAGAACGTCGTCGTTAGTGAGCAGGTCGAGAGTGAACTCGTCGAAAGAAGCCATATCAGCGCCGATCAGCAACGGCGAAGGGAGCATGCTCCAGAGGGTGATGTGCGTGACCTGTTCATTCTTCGTGAGGCGCGATTCCCGAAGCGACGGTCCCCAGCCGACTTTGCCGACGACGAGCATGTCGGGATCGTTCCAGTGGCCGGGTTTCGCATATTTGGAAATGTTGCCTTGCGGAAAGCCGATGCCGGCCATGCTGCCCCACGAGTCGTTGATGTCGCCCGTCGTTCGCCACAGGTTGCCGCCGACGGTGTCCCCCCACATCCAAACCATTCCCATACCGTACTGGCAGAGGCTGTATACGACGTCGCGGCCGCTCTTTTCCAGCGCGTCGCGCATCAGCAAATAGGGCTTCTTCAGTTCCTCGAGGCTGCCGTCCTTCGCGATCTGTCCGTAGCTGCACCAGTCGTACTTCAGATAGTCCACGCCCCACGAGGCGTATGAGTCGGCGTCCTGATATTCGTGCTGGTAAGAGCCTTCGTAGCGGCCGCAGGTCAGCGGGCCGGGCGACGAGTAAATCCCGAACTTCAGTCCTTTCGAGTGCACGTAGTCTGCTGTCGCTTTCATGTCGGGGAACTTTTCGTTGACGATGATTTTTCCGTCGGCCGCGCGGTTCTTCTCCCAGCCGTCGTCAATGTTGACGAAAGTGAACCCGTGAGCGGCGAGCCCGCTGTTCACCATGACGTCGGCGGCGTCGCGCACCTTCTTATCGGTTACGGAGAGCCCCCAGACGTTCCACGAGTTCCATCCCATCGGAGGCGTCAGCGCGAGTTTGTCTTTGCCGCCGACAATTGTCAGCTTGCGTTTTGCGGACCCGGCGGGACCGGCGACGGAGAGTTCGACAACCGTTTCGCCGTCGCTTTTCAGGGCTCCTGATATTATTCCGGTTTTTGCATCGAGGGAGAGGCCGTCCGGAAGGTTTTTAGCGGAGTAAGTCAGAGGCTTCTTGCCGGTGGCGGGAATTAGAAAGAGGAACGGTTTGCCGGGCGTAGAGCCGACAACACGCGCTCCGTGAATGCCGTATTCGTCGGGATTCGTGTGCGCGATTTGAGGGGGCGTGTCGTCGCCGATAGCGAATGCGATCGGAAACTCTTTCACGCCGGGCTTCATGTAAATGAGCGCGCCGCCCCAGTCGGCGTCGTCGTTGTTCGAACCGTCGCCGGCGTCGCCGGTGATCAGGATCATGCTCTTGGCGCCGGTCAGGTCCGCCGTCAGCAGTTGCGGTTCGTCGCCGCTTTTTATGACGCCTGTCCCGGCTGCAATTTTGCCGTCGAGCCAGATTTCGAACTTGACGGATCCTTTTTGCGCCGTGTCGTTCAGCCCGACCATCGCGGAGAATTTCACGGCGTCTCCCCTGAGGTTGATTCCGAACATGCTCTCGGCCTGCGCGCTGAATCCGCGCCGGAACATCCGGCCTTTCATGTACATCGGCAACCCGGTGACGCTGACTCGCGGCTTGCCCGAAGCGCTGATGCCGAGTGTGTCCACCCAGACAGTGTTCGCGGGCGCGTTGTACTTCAGCAGGTCCGCAGGCGGTTTCGCCGCGCGCGCCGCCGCCGAAATCAGGAAAGCCGAAAGAAACAACGTTGATAGTATGATGCCGAATTTTTTCATTTCCTGCCTCCGATTAAATTGAATCCTTCAACAGTAAAAATGCTGTAATAAAGAATCTGTCGCGATCATTTCACGCCGGTCAATTTGAAAACGTATGCGTGTTGCGCGGGCAGTTCGTCGATGGAAAGCTGCGGGACTTCGATATGCATTTTGCCGTCCTCGCCGCGCGACCACTTCAAATTCCCCTTCACTCCGAGCATGGTGACCGTTGCGTCCGGCGCCGGAACGGGGGCGCTGAGAACAAGTTCCCTGCCCGGCCAGATCAGCGAGATCGCGTAAACCGCGTCGCCTTTCGAAGTGTAGCGCACGGACTTGATAGGCGTGTATTTATTCTGCCAGTCGGCGGGGGTGGAGCTTGCCGGGCGGATTTTCTTTCCGTCTGAAGACTCGCGCCATGGATTGGTTCCATAGATCGACTCGCCGTTGACTTTCAGCCACTCGCCGATTTCGAGCAGCCGCTCCTGCATGATGACGGGGATGCGGCCGTCCGCGGTGGGGCCGACGTTCAGGAGCAGATTGCCGCCGCGGCTCACTATCTCGATGAGCATGTGAATCAGTTCGGTCGCGTTGTGGTAGTTCTCGACGTTTTCGTTGCGTGAGTAGCCCCACGAGTTGCCGATGCAGTGGCACTCCTCCCATTTTCGGGCGTTCGCGAGCTTGTTCCAGTTGGCCATGCCGCTCATCTCGCTCGTGTAGAAACCGCCGTGCCTGTTGCGCGTGTCGCTGCCCCAGCGGTCGCCGGTCACGATTTCATTCCTGTTCGGCGCCTCGTTGTAAAGCCATGAGACAATCTCGCGGCTCTTCCACTGTTCGGCGGTTTTATCCCATTCGCCGTCCGTCCAGAAAATCGAAGGCTGGTATCGGTTGACGATTTCCTTAATCTGCGGGATCATGTGCGCGTCCACAAACAAATTGAAATGATTCAGATAGAGCGGGTTGTACCATTCGTATAAGGAATAATAAAGGCCCATTTTGAGGTTCTTCGCGCGAACGGCTTTCGTCAGGTCGCCGACAAGGTCGCGGTGGGGGCCGACGTCCATGCTGTTCCAGTTCCAACTGAAATCGGAGGGGAAGTTGGCGAACCCGTCGTGGTGCTTTGAGGTCAGGACGACATAGCGGGCGCCGGATTTCGCGAACAGGTCCGCCCACTTGTCGGGGTCGAAAAGTTCAGCCTTGAACATGGGGGCGAAGTCCTGATACTGATATTTATCGCCGTAGGTTTCGCGAAGGAATTTATCGGACGCCGAATTGGGTTTGTGCAGCCCGTACCAGAGCCATTCGGCGGCGGTGTCGAGCGAAGTCGCCGGCACGGAATAGACGCCCCAGTGGATGAAGATGCCGAATTTCGCTTCATCGTACCAGCCGGGGATGGGGCGGCTGTCGATGGACTCCCAGGTCGGTTCGTATTTCTTCTGTTGCGCAAAAGATGTTGTTGCCATGCACATAAGCAGAGCGCAAATTGCCAGCGACAGGATTCTTTTCATCGGATCGCCTCCGGTTTATTGTTTACGGTTTTAAGTCCGCATTTTCCTTAAGAAATCAGGATACGGCCTGCTATTTATTCGGGAACGCGCGGATTCTGGAGGGCGGGCGGCTGCGCTTCGCCATCCAGTATTTCGCGTAAAGCTGTTCGGTCATCGGTTCGAGCGGCGGGTCTGCCAGCCGGACGCCGGGGCCGCGAAAGAAATCATATATATGATTCCAGACCGGCACAAGTATCGTCGGGCGGTCCGCTTCGAATTTGATCTCGAACGGAGCTGCGGGTTTTTCGCGCGCGGTGACCCTGAATTTCCTGTCGTCTGAGCAGCGGGTAGCCATGATAATAAAATGGCGCGGAACTGGCGAATTCGGGCGTCCGTCCGGGTCCCATTCGAACGAAAACGAGTCCACCCGGCCCGTCGCGAGCGAAATGCCGACCTCTACGAACTCGATATCGGTCACAGAGCCGTAGCGCACTTTTCGAATCTGGCTGTAAACCATGTGGTAGATTTTGTTCGGAGCGATTTCGTCGCTCCACTGAACGTAATAATTAATGTACAGCATGCCTTCCTGTTCGAACGCTTCGTAGAGCGCGCGGTCGGGCCGCATGTAATCGAGCGCCTTGTGGAGGTAGAGGATCGGCTGATAGCGGGCTGCGATTGCTGCGAGCGACATGTCGGCGCCGCCGATTTTGAATATCCGGTCCGGATCGTTCAGAACATCTGATTTGAAAGATTCATACATCAATTCACACACAATCAATTTTTCCATATTTTACATGATTTCAGGCATTAGTCATCTAATGGGGCGAATGAAAGGGGCGCAAAATGTTGTAAGCTCTACTTTTATAAGAGGGAGATTGCAGGGGCAAAAGCGGGAGTTGTTGACGGATGGCGAGATGTGGTTTGATGGAGAAGCAGGGCGGCGGAAAGGAGATGATTAAGCAAGGAAGGGCCCCGAATAAAACGACATCTCAATTTTTGGCAATATTCGCGGATGACCCCAAGATGCGAATTTGCCCGAATTCCTTCAAATCTTTTTTTGAAATAGCGCTATATCAAAATCCTCGTTGAATTTAAATCCCGCATCGCGTATGCGGCCGACTTGTACGAAACCGTTGTTATTGTGAAAACAAATGCTTGGTTCATTCTTTGAGGAAACACTTGCAACCAAGTTGTCAACTCCAACGTGTTTTGCCTCATCGGTCAGCCTTGCGAGAAGCGCTTTACCCAGCCCTTTTCGGGTGCATTCCGGGGCAAGGAAATATGTCAATTCGGCAGTTCTATTTATTGCGTCTCCGGGGTGGTATTTCTTGAGAAGTCCGAAGCCGAGCACGAGTCTGTTTTCGTCCTCCACGATGAGCGCCGATATGATGTCGGGACTGTTAAGAAATAAATTGAAGCGATCTTCAGTCCACATTGTGGACGTGTAGGCGGCGAAGCTGTTCTCAATGTAATACGCGAAGATTCTCATGACTCCCGCTTTGTGATTCATCTCCAGTTTCACAATTCTGATATCCATTCGTCACCTTCGCTTTGTCGCATTATTCTCCCCGACTGAGAGCGGTAATACATTAATCCGACATTCCCAATATTAATGCGGGAACCGGCATCATCATGACTTGAAACCGCCAAAAATCGGGTGGTTTCATCAGTCGGACTGCATGAGCGCCAGCAACCAGAGCAGATTTTACCATAAAATCGCCTGAGAAGGGACTTTCCCCTGCCGAAAAAAGTTCTCCTATGCTAAGAGAATTAACCGGTTTTGAAAAAGGATCAGATGCATTTGGAAAGAGCAAACTTCATATAAAGGGCGCGGCAGCTAAAAATGTAGATCATGATTTCAACGAAGCTGTAAAATATCTTGCGATGGCGATTGATCAATTTAGAAATGAGAAAAGCCATACTTCTAATGCTAAGATTGATGATCCTATACGCGCGTACGAATATTTAAGCTTGAGCAGTCTTGCAATGAATTTACTCGATAATGCAGAGATATTGGAATGATGCCCAATGTTTGCTCAATCAGGGAGAAGTCAGAGCGTGCTTCAATTACCGGAGCGGAGAGGACAGTTGTTGACAGAGGGGAGAATGTGATAGAATACAATTATGAAATGTCCGAGATGTGGAAGTGAAATAACTGATAAATCGTTGTTTCGTGATATATGTAGAGAATATTATTATTTCTCAAACTATCCATTTGCCGAATTAACATCATTGGATACAAAGTCATGTTTGCGTTTCTGCTCATATGGCTATGAATATGCGAATATCACAAGCAGAGATGACGATTGGCACATGAGTTACTTATTGTTGACGCTGCCATCATTTAGACACGAAATTAACGAAGCGATTTATGTGGGAAATCATATAGTTTGGTGTATCAAAGAGCTTCACAAATTTTTGGATTGTGAGATAAAAAAAGTCTCTTTTGAACCATACGAGCCATATTTTGGTATAAATCTTTCATTAAAAGCAAGAAAAAGAGTCATCGTGAAAGGTTTTGCAGGAAATCCAGATATTAGGAATGGACCAAAATTGAAGTATGAATTTGAAAGCGATATATCAATAATTGATAAATTCACAAAAGGTTTGGAAAGTATAATTGCTAAATATCCAACAAGAGTATTGAGATTACCGGAGCGGTGAGGACAGTTGTTGACAGAGGGGAGAATGTGGTAAGATTGGTAGCGTGGAAAAACAGCGGGAGACAATGGGTAAAAAACGTCTTTTTAAGATTCTTAAGCTCTCTCTTCTGTCTTTCATGTTTCCACTTGTTTTTACAATTGTTTTTTTTCTCTCAGAGAATCCAACAATTCCATTTGAACCGATCATTAAAATTATAGCTTTACCGTTAATGATAATAACATTTGCTTTGATGTGTTGTTTTCTATCATTTGCAATATATCTTATCGTTTCACTGATCATCTTTAAAAGAAAAAGCATCATTAATTCGACGTCTTTCGTCATCATCTTGAATTTTATCGGTATTATGTGCGGTCTATTCCTTTGCGAATATTTAAAAGATGCAAGTTTTAAAAGCGCGGTTATTTCTGGAGAAAATATTACAGCAGCGCTTTGGAAATACCATAGCGAGAACGGTACCTATCCGTATTCGCTTAATGAATTGGTTCCAAAGTATCTAACAAGAATCCCGGAAACAGGCATGCGCCGATATCCATATTTTGATTATAAAAAGGAAGTTGATGCCAATAAAACCGGCGTTGAAAGATACGAGATTAGAATATCTTTCGTTGATGAGCTGGGAGCATGGACATATCTGCTGTATCGCCCAAGAGGAAAACGTCCCAATTTCTGTGATCCTGTTTCTCATGGATGGATGTATTGCATTGAGAATGATTGATTATGAATCACCTCTCAAGCTGTATAGAAATAATTGGAATTAAGTCGAGAATACAGAGCAATTTGAAGAAGTAGCAATTCGCCCTCTTCACCCAACTCTGGATACACATTGGATACACATTTGCCCCGCAAAATAGTGATTTATACGGGTAAATACGGCTTTTGAGAATAGCCTAAGATAGACATGAAATAAGCAAATATCTCAAATAACATGGTTATATTTGGCTTTTTTGAGATGGGAGAAAAAGAGGATGGAAACAGAGAGCATCAGCTTGGGAAGCTGATGCTCTGTCATAAGATCAGTTTTTCAAAATGCCGATAATTTTCAAGATGATTTGATCGGTTTTCTCAAGCCGGAGATGTCCGATTCGATAAAGGATAATATTTTTGTCGGCTGTAAAAATGCGGTTCGGCCTGACGTTGCTATTTTGTTTTAGAGAACCGTCATCGAAATCAGAATCTTCAATCGGGACGGAATATTTATCACGGATATCCTTACTTGTAATCTGGCAAAGAATGTAATCGTTTCCTTCGAGGTCCGCTACGATAATCGCCGGACGCCGCTTTGCCTGTGTCAGGTCGGAAAATGGAAAGGGAACGACAACAATGTCGCCTTTTATAAATTTTGCCAAGCTATGTCTTCCTCCGGCTTAAGCCAGTCTTTTTTCAAAGAAGATTCACTTAGAATTGCATCGCTTGATTTGCCATGCGCGTTTGCTGTCTTTAAAAAAAAGACGAACTCAAGAACTTTTTCTACATCTGATTCCGGAAGAAGTTCGATTTCCTTAATTATTGAATCTTTTCCTGACATGGCATCACTTCCCATTCATATTCAATATCTTTATTATTTTACACGATTAATGGATAATTTCCAAATCAATCAATCGGATGTCTAATGAGGAAAACACAAAAGGCAGTAGCGAGAAGCGAGTAGCGAGAACGCAGGGAAAGGAAAAAGCGGAAAAGCAGTAGACAGGGAAAAGAAAAAGCGAAAGACGGTAGTTGGGGGCTGGAAGTTGGTAGTTCGGGAAAGGAAAAAGAGAATATCGAATATCGAACAAGGAACCGCAGAATTACGAAGGGAAAAGAAAGCAGTAGCGAGTAACCAGAACTT
>Ga0172379_10005700_pt1 | contig 17256 bp, 19 predicted proteins | sample GrowelOW334metaG_FD_119756 | JGI IMG/M metagenome (GOLD analysis project Ga0172379, IMG submission 119756) | Groundwater microbial communities from an aquifer near a municipal landfill in Southern Ontario, Canada - Groundwater well OW334 metaG | ecosystem: Environmental > Aquatic > Deep... | reverse complement strand
CGACTTGTGCCTGGAAGCCGAGGTGAAATTCATCGCTTGCCAGATGACCGTCGATCTGTTCGAATTCGACAAGAGCGAATTCATCGAGCAATGCGAATACGGCGGCGCGGCGATGTTCATGGGATTTGCGGGAGACACCGACATTTGCTTGTTTGTGTAAGTTGTTATGGCAGGGCAGTAATGGAACAGTGGTTTGTTTAATCAATCAACCTGGGAGTGTTGTTATGAAGATGAATAAGATTGTTGTTTCGTTGTTGGCTGCCGGTGTGATGGCATCGCCGCTGGCGCATGCGACCGATGGTTATTTTTCGCACGGTTACGGCATGAAGGCCAAGGGTATGGGCGGGGCCGGAATCGCACTGCCACAAGATAGTCTGGCAGCTGCAACCAATCCGGCCGGCATGGTGATGGTCGGGGATCGCATAGACCTGGGTTTGGACATATTCAAGCCGACACGTGGCACGGAAATTGTCGGCAACGGTGCTGGAGCGGATGGAACTTACGACGGCAATGGCAAGAGCAACTTCTTCATTCCCGAGTTTGGCTACAACAAGATGATTAATCCGGACATGTCGTTGGGCGTGTCGGTCTATGGCAACGGCGGCATGAATACCCAGTACAACCAGAACCCATTTGCCGCTTTCGGTTCTTCGGGGAATGCCGGAATCAACCTTGAGCAACTTTTCATTGCCCCGACATGGGCCATGAAACTTAATGCCAGCAATTCTATCGGTGTGGCACTGAACTTGGTTCGCCAGACCTTTTCCGCTACAGGTTTGGCGGCGTTTGCTCCGATCTCCAGCGATCCTACCAAGTTAACCGACAATGGCACGGATAGCTCCACGGGTGTCGGGCTGCGTCTGGGTTGGACGGGTGAGTTGACGTCTATGGTGACCATGGGTGCGACCTATCAACCCAAGACCAAGATGAGCAAATTCAGCAAGTATGCCGGCCTGTTTGCCGAACAGGGCGGGTTCGATATTCCTGCCAGTTATGGCATAGGCATCGCGGTCAAGGCTATGCCTGAGACCACCATCGCTGTCGATCTGCAGAAGATTGCTTATAGCGGTGTTCCTTCTGTCGCTAATAATCTTTATTTCCCACCGGCAGGAGCAAGCCAGATGTTGGGCGGTGATAATGGCTCGGGTTTTGGCTGGACAGATGTAACGGTGTTCAAACTGGGGGTAAGCCAGGTAATCAGTGACATGCTCACCGTGCGTGCCGGATACAACCACAGCAGCCAGCCTATCCAGGCCAGCCAGACTTTCTTCAATATCCTGGCTCCCGGGGTAGTGCAAGACCATCTGACCTTGGGCGCAACCTGGAACGTATCCAAACAGAATGAATTGACGGTTGCTTACATGCACGCCTTTGAGAAGTCAGTCAATGGTTCTGGCTCGATTCCAGCCGCATTTGGCGGCGGCGAAGCCAACATCCATATGCATGAGGATTCACTGGGTGTCGCCTATAGCTGGAAGATGTAATTCAGCTTGATTGACGTTTCAAAAACCCGCCCTCTCACAAGAGGGCGGGTTTTTTAATGCCCGGATTATCTCTGGGATTTGCCGGATTATTTCTGTTTGCCAGTTTATCTCTGGGGTTTGAAAGGCGTGTCGGCGATCCGCTCCAGATAGCGAGCGCGAAACATCAGTCGCGGGGCATTGCCATCGTCGACGAATGCGGCACGGTCATGCAATACGTTGTTGCACAACAGTCCCATGCCGGGTTCCAGCCGGATGCGATGGATGTGGGGCAAGTCCGAGGCGAGCAGTTTCTCCAGCGCGGCTACAGCCGCCAGCGTGACGCTGTCCTGCTTCCAGGCTATGCTGCGGGTGCGCGCGGTATAGCGCATGTGCAATTGGCCGCTTGCCGGATCGACCGAAAACACCGGGCCGGTCTGCGCGGCGCGCGCCACACCGTATTCGTCGGTGCGCTCCGGGATGGTCATCGCATCCGGAGCGGACAGCGCGCGGATGAAGTCGGTATTTTCATCGCGCAACAGCAGGTAGGCGATCTCATGGTCCAGCAGGCGGTTCTCGCCGCCTTGTCCGGCGCTGTGCACGCAATGCATGATCATGCCGCGTATCTGCCGTTCCGGCGGATTGTAATAGCCGTCGGTATGCCATTTGATGGCGCGGTCGGTGTAGGGGATATAAGCCTGCCGTTGCCCGTCGTCAGCGCATACGGTGACGCGCGTGATGCCTTGTTCACCCGCCAGCCAGTTCGCATCCAGGCTGGCCAATCCGAACTGCAAACCGAACCGGCGCACCATGTCTTCATCAGCCGGATCGCCGCCGGTTGTATAGATCGCCATGTCGTTGTGCCGGCAGCGATCCAGTAGCGCGCCGTGTTCGGCTGCGGTCAGTGCGCGCGGGTCGTTGATCTCGACTATCAGTTCTTCAGTCCTAGTGGTGGCATGCGCCAGCTTGTGATCGCGCCAGCGCAGATAGGCCGCAGAACTGTCGGGGTCGAATGGAGTTTGCATCAGAAGGTTTTCGCGATCCTGTGTAGCTTAGTCGCCAGCGGTGACTTTCCGGATGCGGGTCTGCGCGGCTTCCTTTGCGAACAGGTTCTTCATGGTTTTCTCCACCATGTCCACGGCTTCCGGCGCTTCTATGCTCATCATCTGGTCGATCACCCATTCGACATCTTTTTCATCCATGACTTCGCGCATGCAGAAAGCCAGGTAACGGGTGAAGGCGAACTCGGGACCATCGCTCCCATAGTTGAAGTCGGCATACTCTCCCGCGCGCAGGTTGAGTTTATCGATGAAAAGCTGCTTGTGATCGGTGATGCTGTCGTTCATCAAGCGGCTTTGGTTTTCCGCAAGGGTTTCCGCGACGCGATTTGCCAGTGTACTGGTGAATGCAAACCGATCATCTGCGGATAACTGGCGATGCGCGATGCGGTCCGCGACCTGGATCAGGAACACCAGGAATTCGGTGAGAAACGAAAAGTATTGCGGGCCGATGGCGATCTCGAAATTCGCGCTGCGGGTATTCTTGAGCGCGTTGTCGGCGATACGCCAGATGGTGAATGCCATTGCTCCGGCGATCTCTTGCGGCGTCTTCTCGCGGTCGCTCTTGAACCATTGGCTTTTGATGCGCATGTCAGGTGAGCCGGCAGTTCCGGTCAGCCCTTCTGCAGGAAGAACTCATACTCGCCAGCGCCCGCCTCGACTGAGCTGATGATCTTTACCCCGGTCGTGTGCGCCCAGTCTACGATGTCGGAACGTATACCGGGGCAGTTGCTGACGAGTTTGAGGACTTCGCCTGCCTTCATGCCGTTCAACAGCTTCTTGGCTTCCACGATGGGTCCCGGGCAATGCACGCCGCGAATATCGAGTATCACATTCGCCTGGTGCGCTGCTCCCAGGCCCTTCATCACGTAGTAGCCCGTGCCGCCATCCGGCATCGCTTCTGTTTTCAATACTTTGTTATGGGTCTGCTCCGCCCATGAGAAAAGATCGTCCTTGGTGCCCGGGCAGTCCGAGATCAACAACAGGACCTGCTCTTTTTTCAGGTCGTCGATCACGCGCTTGGCCCCCAGCAACGGTGCCGGGCAGGTCAGGCCGCGCATATCCAGCTTTACATTGGCGTGCAACTCTTGAGTGCTCATGTTAAATGTCCTGTCAATTTCAGAAACGTCGCTGTTTCAATATCCACCCTTGCCATAAGGCTGTGGCAGGCCGGCTACTTTTGCGCCTTGTTTGGCCGGGCCGGTCGGAAACAAATCATACAGCGCTTTGCTGTCGGCCTCCGGCCAGAATTCATTGACGCCCTTCAGCATATTGCGGAAATTGGGCGTGTGTCCATGTTCGCGGTACTGGTCGCGCATGTAACTGACGACTTCCCAATGCTTGGGCGTTAACTCTATGCCTTCTGCTGCCGCGATGACGTTTACTATTTCATCGCCATAGTCCGGCTCCAATAAGTAGCCATCCGCATCGGTTTCGACTTCTTTGCCTGCAACTGTATAGCCCATGTCTGACCTCCATTAAAAAAGGAAACAAAATACTTAATCTTCACTTAAACCCGTAATGACCTTATAGGGCACAAAAATGCCGCAACCGAATTGACGGTCATCCCCCAGCCCGGCATATTGCAATTGCAGCGATGCATCGGGTTTCAGGTCATGCAGCACCAGGCTGTAACCATGGATGGGTGTTTGACCGCCGGTGACGGTGAGGCGCTTGCCGCAGATCAATTTTCCTGTAACGCCCAATTCCCGCATCTGATTTCTGATGTCTTCCACGAAAAGCACTTCATCACTGGAGCCGGTTACCAGCTGGGCATGAATTGTCGGGTAGGGCTGAATCGGACGTTTCTTCACATCACCCAGGCGCATAGTACTTCCGCCTATATCGAGTTGCTGTCCTGTCAAGCTGGAAGCTGCAGACTCGGCAAGTGTTGCCGGCATGCGCATGACCAGCTTGGCACGCTTGGCAAGCAGCATACCCTGGCTGTTTACCGTTGAGCGTAACGGCAGCACGCCGACCAGCTTTTCTTCAGCGAGCCGTGGGACCTGGCGCAGCAGTGCGACCCAAAGCGAAAAGCGATACGAGGCGGGCAGCGTGCCGCCGTCAAGATCGAACACCATGTCGACCATCTCTGGAGTATTATTAACCATTATGCTGAACTTTCTGAGAGTCTGCCCAGTGTTGCATGGCAGCCGCCCACTGTTCTGCTGTAGCGGGGTCAATGTCGAAAATGGTAAAACGCTTACCCTCGCGAATACGGATGCGCATCAAACCCATCCCGCCTTCGACGTGATCTATGTGTTGCAGTTCAATCTCCTGGCCCCCCAAAGGAACCTTGAATTTCGATAATTCGCTGATTTGCGCCATTTTGATTTCCTCTCGCCCAGTAAGCATCGCAAAGATACCAGGATTATTCTGAACGGGACTTTACAGATATATAAGTCTATCGCTAATGTACTTGATTTTGAAATACTACTAGGAGAAGGCAAGCACTACCCTTAAGGGTTATTGAAGATAACCGCTAAGGGTGATGGAATGCAGAAGGTGATATATCGTAGTATTCTAATACACCGAAAGATTATGGGCATGCCGGCAGTGCGGTACAGTCCAGACAGAATACAGGTTCCCGCCTCTGCCGGGTCATTGAATCGTTTGCCAGCAGTAAGCCCCAGGCAACGCGACTAATAGGAGAATTGTTATGGCTAAGAAGATGCATGATACCCCAAACCTGGATCAACTCGAGGATGGCCTGTGGCCCAGTTTCGTGACCGGCTTGAAAGAACTGGCCAGGGATAAAGATTACGTCGTGGATCTGTTGGGACAACTCGAGACCTCATACCGGACCAAAAAGGGCTACTGGAAGGGCGGCACGGTTGGCGTATTCGGCTATGGCGGGGGCATCATTCCGCGCTTTACCGAACTCAAGGATGAAGCCGGCAAGCCGATTTACGAGGATTGCACTGAATTTCATACGCTGCGCGTGATGCCGCCGCCCGGTATGCACTACGATACCGATACTCTGCGCCAGTTTTGCGACATCTGGGAGAAACACGGCTCCGGCCTGATCGCATTCCATGGCCAGTCCGGCGACATCATGTTCCAGGGCGCGACCACTGACAACGTGCAAAAGGCTTTCGACGAGATCAACGAGATGGGCTTTGACCTCGGTGGCGCGGGCCCGGCAGTGCGTACTTCCATGTCTTGCGTGGGCGCGGCCCGTTGCGAACAGTCTTGCTACGACGAAGCCAACGCGCAGCGCAACGTGCTTAACACATTCCTGGATGATATCCATCGCCCTTCCTTGCCGTACAAGTTCAAGTTCAAATTCTCCGGTTGTCCGAATGACTGCATGAATTCCGTGCAGCGTGCCGACATGGCCGTGATCGGAACCTGGCGCGACAACATCCGCACCGATGAGGAGCTGGCCAAGAAATGGTTCGCCAAGCATGGCATGGACGAACTGGTGAACGACGTTGTGGCCCGTTGCCCGACCAAGACCCTTCAACTCAAGCAGATCAAGGATGTGAAGAAGGGCCCAAGCATCACCAGCGTTGCGATCAATGACACTCACGCGATAGAGATCGACAACCACGATTGCGTGCGTTGCATGCATTGCATCAATGTGATGACGGGTGCATTGGCTCCCGGCAAGGACAAGGGTGCAAGCGTGCTGGTCGGCGGCAAGAGCACATTGAAGATCGGTGGCTTGATGGGCACGGTCATCATCCCGTTCATGAAACTTGAAACTGAAGAGGAAGTGCAGAAACTGGTTGACCTGGCACAACGCACCATAGACTTTTTCGCGGAAAACGCGCTTGAACACGAGCGTACCGGCGAGATGATCGAGCGTATCGGCCTGATCAATTTCCTGGAAGGCGTGGAAGTCGAAGTTGATGCGAACATGGTTTCCACACCGCGTACCAATCCATATGTGCGTACCGACGGTTGGGACGAGGAAGTCGCCAAGATCAACGCCGCCAAGAAGCAAGCCGCCTGAGGAGATATAAAATGAACCAAGCAGCAGTTCAAGAAAAGCCCGCAGCAAAGCGCAAGCCCAAAGAAACCGGGGTGCCGGACAACAAGAAGTACCTGCATCCGCTGATGACGAAGAACTACGGCAAGTGGAAATATCATGACCGCCCACGCCCCGGGGTACTGCGTCACGTGGCGCATAGCGGCGACCAGATATGGACGATACGCGCCGGCACGCAGCGGCAAATGGATGTGGGAACCATCCGCTTGCTGTGCGATATCGCCGACAAGTATGCGGAAGGCCACGTGCGCTTCACTATCCGCTCCAACATCGAGTACATGGTCTCCAAGGCGGAGAAGGTCGCCCCGCTGATCGCGGAACTGGAAAAGCACGGTTTCCCGGTGGGCGGTACCGGCAACTCGATTTCGATGATCGCCCATACCCAGGGCTGGCTGCACTGTGATATTCCGGGAACGGATGCGTCCGGCGTGGTCAAGGCCCTGATGGATGATCTGATCGTGGAATTCAAGCGCGAGGAAATGCCCAATCGCGTGCATCTGTCCACGTCGTGCTGCGAGATCAACTGCGGCGGACAGGCTGATCTTGCGATCATCGTGCAGCATACCAAGCCGCCGGTGATCAATCACGACCTGGTCGCCAACGTGTGCGAGCGCCCTACGGTAGTGGCGCGCTGCCCGGTCGCGGCGATACGCCCGGCCATGGTCAATGGCAAGCCTTCGCTGGAGATCGACGAGACCAAGTGCATGTGCTGCGGGGCCTGCTATCCTCCCTGCCCGCCGATGCAGATCAATGATCCGGAGTATTCCAAGCTGGCGATCTGGGTGGGCGGCAAGAATTCCAACGCCCGCGGCAAACCGACTTTCATGAAGATGGTCGCATCCGGACTGCCCAATAACCCGCCAAGATGGCCCGAAGTCGGCGTCGTGGTGAAGCGGATATTGAATGTTTACAAGGATGATGCGCGTCCCTGGGAGCGTATGGCTGACTGGATAGAGCGTATCGGCTGGCCGCGCTTCTTCGAAAAGACCGAATTGCCATTCACCAAGTATCTGATCGACGATTGGCGTGGTTCCCGTTCCACGTTCAATGCTTCGACGCATATTCGCTTTTAACCGGGAGCCATCCGAATGAAATTTGGTATTGTCGTTAACGAGGGCCCTTACCAGCATCAAGCCAGTGATTCGGCCTACTTGTTCTGCAAGGCGGCCATTGCCAGGGGTCATGAGGTCTGGCGCGTGTTCTTCTATCACGACGGTGTGAATAACGCCTCGAAGTTGACCGAGCCGCCACAGGACGACCGCCATATCGTGAATCGCTGGGGCAAACTCGCCGAAGAACACGGTGTGGATCTGGTGGTTTGCGTCGCGGCTGCACTGCGGCGCGGGATCAAGGATGAGAATCTGGCCAAAGGCTTTCGTATTTCCGGCCTGGGCCAGCTGGTTGAAGCCGGTATTCAGACCGACCGCTTGGTCGTGTTTGGCGATTAAGGATGACTGTCATGAGTGAAGAAAGCAACATCAAGAAATTCATGTTCGTCAACCGCAAGGCGCCATATGGCACGATCTACGCGCTCGAGTCTCTGGAAGTCGTGCTGATCACTGCCGCCTTTGACCAGGACGTGTCGCTGGCATTTCTCGATGATGGCGTCTATCAATTGAAAAAGGGTCAGCAGACCAAGGGTATAGAAACCAAAAACTTCTCGCCTGCCTATCGCGCGCTGGAGGGATACGATGTCGAGAAGCTCTATGTCGAAAAGGAGTCTCTTGAGGCGCGCGGACTGACCGAAGCCGACCTGCTGGTCGATGTCATCGTACTTGGCTGCAAGGAAATGGGCGAGTTGATGGATCAGCAAGACGTGGTCTTGAGTTTCTGATGAAACTACTAGCCATTCGACTAGGCTGTCCAACTACGCCAGCCAAGTCGCTGGTTATAGGGAGAATTTAAATGCTGCATATCATCAACAAATCTCCGCTGACGAACAGTTCGCTCGACAGTTGCCTGCGAGTAGCCCAGTCCGGGGATATCCTGCTTATCGAAGATGCGGTCTACGCTGCCGCATCCGGCAATGCGTTCGAGGGCAAGATACGCGAGGCGATGGGGCGTTTCAAGGTATATGTCTTGCAGCCCGATCTTGAGGCACGCGGGCTGGCCGATCGCATCATCGCGGGAATCATGCCTGTGGATTACGGCGGCTTCGTCGATCTGACCACGGCCAATAAAAACTGCCAATCCTGGCTCTAACTTTCATCACATAAGGAGAATCACCATGTCTACCATCGAAGTCGAAGGAAAGTCCTACGAAACCGACGAAGAGGGCTATCTTGTCAATCTGGCTGACTGGAATACGGATATCGCCAAGTACATCGCTCAAACTGAAAACGTAGATCTGACCGACCAGCATTGGGAAGTCATCAATTTCCTGCGTGAATATTTTGAAGAATACCAGATCGCCCCGGCAGTTCGTGTGCTGACCAAGGCGATAGGCAAAAAACTGGGCGCCGACAAAGGCAACAGCGAGTATCTGTATGGCTTGTTCCCCTACGGTCCGGGCAAGCAGGCTTGCAAGATCGCCGGTTTGCCGAAGCCGACCGGTTGTGTCTGATCCGGATATTTGAGCGGATATACTGTAACTGACTCGCGATGAGCACCTTGTTCGCAATCCTGTTTTACTTTGCCACCCTGGTGTTTGTCGTGGGTACGCTCTACCGTATCGGCATTTATACCCGTACTCCCGCTCCGCTCAAGATACCCACCACGCCAGCCCCGACTACCGCCGGCGGGGTGGTGTTGCGCATGATGCGCGAGGTGTTCCTGTTCGAGAGCCTGTTCAAGGCGAATCTGTGGACGTGGGGCCTGGGCTGGCTGTTCCATGCCAGTCTGGCCCTCGTGCTGTTGCGTCACTTGCGTTACTTCACCGAGCCTGTCTGGTCCTGGGTGGCGTTCATTCAGCCGTTTGGCATGTACGCCGGCATCACCATGGTGATAGGCGTGGCAGGTTTGTGGGCGCGGCGCATCTTTGTCGAACGCATCCGCTACATCTCGACACCCTCTGACCACCTGATGCTGGCGCTGTTCCTGGTGATCGGGGTATCCGGACTGGTGATGAGATTTGTAGTGCATGGCGATGTGGTCGCCGTGAAGGGATTCATGCTCGGGCTGATGTATTTCGATTTGCAGGCTTTGCCGTCCAGCATCGGTCTTTATGTGCATCTGTCCCTGGTCGCGGTGCTGATGATGATCTTCCCGGTCAGCAAGTTGTTGCATGCTCCCGGATTATTCTTTTCGCCCAGCCGCAACCAGGCGGATAACTCGCGCGAAAAGCGCCATATTTCTTCTTGGGCGAGGCTGATGGAATCCAATGACGCAGGTAAAACAAAATGAGCGAAGCTGTCACAGCGCCGGCCTATCGCATCATTCCGATCATTCCGGTTTTGAAACCGGGTGCGATGGAAGGCAGCGGCCCGTACGTTGCGAACGACAAGATCCAGGGTGCACTGGGATTTCCCGGCGAACTGGTTGACGACTGGCATGACCAGGCGATCGCCAAGATGGGTGAGTTGCTCGGCAAATACCGCTCGCTCAAGGTATACATGGACAGCTGCGTGCATTGCGGAGCATGCTCGGATAAATGCCATTACTTCATCGGCACGCAGGATCCGAAGAACATGCCGGTTGCGCGACAGGACCTGATGCGCAGCGTCTACCGCCGCTATTTCACCTTGCCGGGCAAGATATTCCCGAAGTTGGTCGGTGCCCGCGACCTGACCCGCGAAGTGCTCGACGAATGGCACAACTACTTCCACCAGTGTTCCGACTGCCGGCGTTGTTCGGTGTTCTGCCCGTACGGCATCGATACCGCCGAGGTCACCATGGCGGCTCGCGAGATCCTCGATTCCGTGGGTTATGGGCAGAAATATTCCAACGAGATCATCGGCAAGGTACACAAGATAGGCAACAACCTCGGCCTGCCGGGGCCCGCACTCCGGGATACGCTGGAAGGGCTGGAAGAGGATGTCAAGGAAGACACCGGGATCGATGTGCGCTTCCCGATCGATGTGAAGGGCGCGGAAGTCCTGTTCATCACACCTTCAGCCGATTTCTTTGCCGAGCCGCATATCGACAGCCTGATCGGCTATGCCAAGGTCTTTCACGCCACCGGTACCAGCTGGACGCTTTCCTCGATGTCCTCCGAGGCGGCCAACTTCGGCATGTTCATCGGCAATTACGAGCAGTTGCGCACGATCGCCATGCGCATCCGCGAAGTCGCGCTGGAATTGGGCGTGAAGCGCATCGTGGTCGGCGAGTGCGGCCATGCATGGCGTGTCGCTTACAGTTTCTGGAATACCCTGACCGGTGTGGGAGACGGGGCGGACCCCAACGACCGGTTCGCGATGATGTTGCAAAAGCAGCTCGACCATCGCTACAAACAGCCGATGCACGTCTGTGAATACACCTGGGACATGATCGAACAGGGCGCACTGTCCTTCGACAAGGAAGCCAACGACAAGCACATCATCACTTTCCACGATTCATGCAATGTGGCGCGCGGTTCCAGCATGGGCGGTTATCCCGGCGGCCAGTTCGATATCCCGCGCAACATCATCAAGGCGGTCGCCAACAATTTCGTCGAGATGTCACCTTCCACCACGCATGAGCGGACCTTCTGCTGCGGCGGCGGCGGGGGGCTGTTGACCGACGACTTGCTGGACCTGCGCGTCAAAGGCGCGTTGCCGCGCATGGAGGTGTTGCAGCAAGTGGCCGACGAGCACGGCGTCAATTTCATGGCGTGCATATGCGCGATATGCAAGGCGCAATTCACCAAGGTCATGCCCATTTACGGATTCGATAGAAGAATGATAGGCGGAGTTCACCAGCTGGTCAGCAACGCGATCAAGCTGGGTGCGAAATAACAATTTACTGGAGGCAGGTAATGTCATCAACGACTGAAACAACTCAAAAAATCACGTTCCGCCGCTACAAGGATGGCGACAACAAAGTCGGCCGCCTGAGCGAGAAGATCATGCAGGCGAGCTTTACACACAAGTGCCCGACCTACATACAGTCCACTCCGCCATGCCAGGGAAGTTGCCCGGCGGGCGAGGATATCCGAGGCTATCTGGCGATCGTACGCGGCACCGAAAAACCGCCGGTTGGCGCTGATGGCAAGCCGGCCATGCCCTGGCAGGAATATGCATTCCGCCGCTTGACCGAGGCCAATCCTTTTCCGTCGGTGATGGGCCGTGTCTGCCCGGCACCGTGCGAGACCGGATGCAACCGCAATGCGCTGGAAGATCACGTCGGTATCAATTCGGTGGAACATTTTCTCGGCGAATACGGGATCGCCAACAACCTTGCCTATCACACCAGCGCAAAACCGACCGGCAAAAAAGTGGCGGTCATCGGCGGTGGTCCGGCCAGTTTGTCCTGCGCCTACCAGCTCACGCTGAAAGGTCATGAAGTCACTGTGTTCGACGAGCATGAACATCTCGGCGGCATGATGCGCTACGGCATCCCGGGCTTCCGCACGCCGCGCGAAGTGCTGGATGCGGAGATCAAACGCATCACCGACCTGGGCGTGAAGACCAGGATGAAATGCCGCGTGGGCACGGACATCACGCTGGAACAGATCCGCAAGGATTTCGATGCCGTATTCCTCGGTATGGGTGCGCAGGCCGGTCGTGCACTGCCGCTTGCCGACAGTGCTGCACCCAACGTGGTGACAGCAACGGCTTTCCTGAAGGCATTCAATGACGGCCGTCTGCAGCACGTCGGCAAGCGCGTGGTGGTGGTAGGTGGCGGTGATACCTCGATCGACGTGGCGACCGTCGCACGCCGTCTCGGCCATCTCGAGGAATCCAAGCCGACAGATTTCGAGCAGGCCATCGCAGGCCAGGTTGCGCATGATGTGGCCGAAATATCGGCCAAGCAGGGTGCAGAAGTCACGCTGACCTCGATCTTCGCCATCGACAAGATGCAGGCGAACAAGCACGAGATAGAACAGGCGCTCGCGGAAGGCATCGCGATCCGCGGCAGCCTGGTGCCGATAGGCATCGTGCGCGGCGCGGATGGACGCGCCACGGCGCTGCGCGTCTGCCAGTGCGAGGCAAAACTGGCCGGCGGCAAACTGGAAGTCAAGAATATCGAGGGAACCGAGGAGGATATCCCCGCAGACCTGATCGTGTCGGCGATCGGCCAGGCAGTGGACTTTACCGGCCTTGAAGAATTCAACAACGGCAAGGGTGCGGTCTCGACGGATCGCAACTATCTGGTCGCCGGACAGAAGGGCGTGTTCGCCGGCGGCGACATCATACGTCCGCATCTGTTGACCACTGCCATCGGCCACGGTTCTATCGCGGCAGATGGCATACACAGTTATTTGAACGGTCTGGATCTGGAGAAGCGTCCCAAGATCGATGCGCACCAGTTCGACCTGATGCGCAAGATGATGGAGAAAGGGCTTGAAGTCAAAGAAACGCACGAGCCTTTGCGTGGAACCGACAGTTCCAATGTGGCCGTTCACAACTTCGACAATCGTTCGGATCGCTATGTGATCCCGCACGACAAACTGTTCCTCGGGCATTTTTCCATCGTCGCGCGCAACAAGCGCAACGTCATCACCCTGAGCAAGGAATCCGCGCTGGGTAATTTCCAGGATCGTCTGGGCGTGCTCGCGCAGGAACAGGCTGTAGCCGAGGCCAAACGCTGCATGAGCTGCGGCATGTGTTTCGAGTGCGACAATTGCGTGGTGTACTGCCCGCAGACCGCCGTGTTCCGCGTGCCCAAGGCCAAGGCCACGCTCGGCCGCTATGTCGATACCGATTACAACAAGTGTATCGGCTGCCATATTTGCGCGGATGTGTGCCCGACCGGATATATCCAGATGGGGCTTGGCGAGTAATAAAAATGTTAAGACTATTCGCGCTGCTGGCTGCACTCTGCATGTGCGCATCTGCCGATGCCACGGAAAGCTACGGCATGCCCAAGCTCGATATAGGCAAAGGCGGCCAGTGCGTGGAAGCGCCGCAGTGGATGCGCAAGAACCACATGAAGGTGCTTTTTCAGCAGCGCGATGAAACCGTGCACCAGGGCATACGCGACGGGAAATACAGCCTGAAGAATTGCATCGAGTGCCATGCCAGCTTGCGCGACAACAGCGTGACCGCGCGTGAAGACAGTTTCTGCGAGGGCTGCCACCGTTACGAAGCGGTCAAGATCGATTGTTTCGAATGTCACTCCAGCAAGCGTAGCTCCGCTTTGGTCCAGAAGGAACATTAAATGAGCGACACCAATGTCCAGCGCAGGCAATTCCTGAAGACCTCGGTGGGGGCGGCGGCAGTCGCTATCGCGCCGGGAATGCTGTTGTTCGACATGGCACACGGCAAATCTGATCCTGTATCAAGCAAAGTACGCTGGGGCATGCTGATCGACACCGCGAACTGCGCGGACGGATGCAACGACTGCGTCACCGCATGCAACAAGGAAAACGGTTTGTCCGGCGGGTTGAGCCCGACCGACTCGCAGTGGATACGCAAGGTCGAGCTCAAGGACATGCGCAGCGGCCGCGAGGTGTCGCTGCCGATGATGTGCCAGCATTGCGAGGAACCCCCCTGTGTCGATGTCTGCCCGACCGGTGCTTCTTTCAAGCGCGCCGACGGCATCGTGCTGGTCGACAAGCATACCTGCATAGGCTGCCGTTATTGCATGATGGCCTGCCCGTACAAGGCGCGCTCCTTCGTGCACGAGCCGCTGCATGACCAGAAGCCCGATGTGCCGCGCGGCAAGGGCACGGTGGAAAGCTGCACGATGTGCGTGCATCGCGTGGATAAAGGCCAGCAACCGGCCTGTGCCGAGGCCTGCCCGAACAAATCCATATTGTTTGGCAATCTCAACGACCCGGAAAGCGATATCTCCAAAAAGATCCGCACGGTCGCATCCACCCAGGTGCGCGCCGATCTCGGGCTGAATACCGGCATCCGTTACCAGGGGATATAAATGGGAACCTCTAAAAATTCATTTTCCGGGCGAATCCACCCGCAAGGAGTAGGCCGACGGGTGCCCCGCTACTGCGTAGCGACCCTCTCGCTCGCGGCGTCACGTGCTCGCTCATTCCTCATCTATCGGTCTGATATGCTTCGTCATTCGCTGATAAAGCTACTAGCCATTCGACTAAGCCCGCAAGCGGGCAAGTCGCTGGTTATGCGCGGCTCCTTGCGCTTCATCCCGCAAAAGTAATTTTTTAGAGGTTCCCAAATGGCCGGCCACTCACCGCTGCAGTTCAAGAACAGACTTTTCTACACCATGGTCGCCGCGGGCGGCCTGGTTGTGCTGCTGGGCTTGTATGCGGCGCACATGATGGAGCAGCACGGCCATATCATCACCGGCATGAACAACCAGATCGTCTGGGGGGTTCCCCATGTGTTCGCCATCTTCATGATCGTCGCGGCCTCCGGCGTGCTCAATGTCGCTTCGATCGGTTCGGTGTTCGGCAAAGCCATCTACAAGGCCAGGGCGCCGCTGGCCAGCCTGCTGTCTATCGCGCTGCTGGCCGGTGGGCTGACGGTATTGATGCTAGACCTGGGCCGCCCGGACCGTATCATCGTGGCTGCGACCCATTACAACCCGACTTCGGTATTCGCCTGGAATGTCCTGTTGTATACCGGCATGTTCTCCGCGGTGGCGATCTATCTCTGGACGATGATGGAGCAGCGCATGAACCCGTGGACAAAACCCGTCGGCATCGTGGTGTTCGTCTGGCGCTTCATACTCACCACCGGCACCGGATTGATCTTCGCATTCCTCGTGGCCAGGCAGGCTTATGGTTCTGCGTTGCTGCCACCGATGTTCATCGTCATTTCCTTCGCCTGGGGACTGGCGGTCTTTCACGTCGTCCAATCGGCCATATATGCCTGGAATGGAAAGAAACACACGCCTGAGATCGTGAAGCGCATGAAGAACCTGCTCGGCATCTTCATCATAGGCGCGTTGTATCTGGTCGCTGCCTATCACCTGACCAACCTGTATTTCGCCCACCAATCCGGCTTCGAGCGTTTCATACTGGTGGATGGCGGGATCTATCCGCAACTGTTCTGGTGGGGTTATGTCGTGCTCGGCAATCTCCTGCCGCTGCTGCTGATCGTCCATCCGCGCTTGGGCAATACCGGCAGTGTGATCGCCGCCTCGATACTGGTCATCCTGGGCGGGTTCGCGCTGCTGTACGTGTTCATCATCGGCGGGCAGGCTTATCCGCTGAATCTTTTCCCGGGCTTTGAAGCCAAGAGCAGTTTCGGCGATGGGCAGATCGGCCTGTATCAACCCTCGCTCCCTGAATTCCTGCTGGGTTGCGGCGGACTCGGCATCGCCTTTTTGATCACCACCATCAGCGTCCGGGTGCTGAATTTCATCCCGCATGACAAGCCCTACATCGCCGACTAGGGTATCCCCGATCAATTCCGCCATGAACCGAATGCTGATTTCCGCAGCGCACAAGTCATCCGGAAAAACGATGGTCAGCATAGGTCTGTGCGCCGCGCTGAGAAATCGCGGGCACGCGGTCCAGCCGTTCAAGAAAGGCCCAGATTACATCGACCCGATGTGGCTCAGCCAGGCTGCCGGACGCGCCTGCCGCAACCTCGACTTGTACCTGATGGAACGGGACGATGTCGTCGCCACCTTTGCGCGCCACAGCGCGGAGGTGAACCTGGTCGAGGGGAACAAGGGGCTGTACGACGGCCTCGCGCTGGACGGCAGCAACAGCAACGCGGCACTGGCGATACTGCTCGACCTGCCGGTGTTCCTGGTGATCGATGCGCGCGGCATGACGCGCGGCATCGCGCCGCTGATACTCGGTTACCAGGCTTTCGACCGCGACGTCAATATCGCCGGGGTGATACTCAATAATCTTGGCGGCAGTCGCCACGAGGCCAAATTGCGCGCGGTCATCGAGCATTACACCGATGTGCCGGTAATCGGTGCGATCCATCATGACGAGCGCCTCAGTATCGTCGAGCGCCATCTCGGCCTGATGCCCAGCAACGAGTCCCATGTCGCCACCGCAAAGATCAAACAGATCGGCGATGCGATCGCGGAACAGGTCGATCTGGACCAGCTGCTCGCGCTGTCGAAAAAGGAACCGCTGAACGTTCCGCACCAGAACCCTCTCTCCAACTCTGATGGAACTACTAGCCATTCGACTAAGCCCGCAAGCGGGCAAGTCGCTGGTTATCTCCCAGAGGGAGAAAGGGCAAACGTGCAGTGGGGCAAGCAGGCAATCCGCAACGCGGATGCTCGCAAAAGCATTCTTCAATTTCCTGCCAGCGTCAGCCCGCTGCAATGCGGCGACAAGGTGCGCATCGGCATCGCGCGCGATCGCGCCTTTGGCTTTTATTACGCCGACGACCTGGATGCGCTGGAAGCGGCGGGTGCGGAACTGGTGCCGTTCGACACGTTACGCGATGCACGCTTGCCGAAGATCGATGCCCTGTACATCGGCGGCGGTTTCCCCGAGACCTGCGCCGCAGAACTGGAGGCGAATGCGACGTTGCGCGGCGAGATCAAACAGGCCATAGCAAACGGCATGCCGGCCTATGCCGAATGCGGCGGGCTGATGTATCTGTCGCGCGGCATCGAATATCAGGGACGCACTTACCAGATGGTCGGTGCCATCCCCGGTGATGTGAAGATGAACGACAAACCCATAGGGCGCGGCTACGTGCATCTCAAGGAAGATCAGGCGCATCCGTGGCCGCGCCCGCGCCCTCTCCCGATACCCTCTCCTCAATCCTCT